>JABLTK010139004.1_pt1 | contig 111802 bp, 112 predicted proteins | sample 7160131 | NCBI WGS metagenome assembly JABLTK01 (sample SAMN14651221, study PRJNA627086) | human gut metagenome | isolation source: feces | host: Homo sapiens | reverse complement strand
TACGGCATGATTACCAAAGATACGATTATCGGAACCGTAGGCGAAAAGAAACGTATCGAATGCTTATGCTTTGAAGGTGACTTTGAATACCGTGTTCATATCCAGAGTTCCGGATGGACAGACTGGACAAAAGCGGATGGTGTGGCAACCCTTGGAACTGTAGGCCAGGAACTTAGGATTGAGGCTATTCAATTTAGATGATTTTTGCTAAAATGTAGCATATAAATAGGTAAAAATCCACTTTATAGGTTATAGCAAAAAGGTCATCCAATTCGGACATTGTACCTGCCGTCCGTCACAATACTGCGTCAGTATCGGCTGCTTGACATTCGGTCTGGAAAGATAATCGGCAAACAATTCATCCACTATCACAGAGATCGTATCATAGATATTCCGTTCCGGAATCCATTTGTGATCAAATGCGGTTGAAGAAGTGATCGTAAAATCATATCCGCGGTTCCGGTAAAATTCTGTATATACCCGGTTCAGAGTAAAAGACATGATTGCCAGTACGTTTGCCCGGATGGTATCCTCCGGCCAGGTCGCATAGATTTCACTGGAAGCTACATTTTTGATATAATCCTTATACTTCACATAATAGTTTTTGGCAGTGGAGTCGCGTGGACTTCCATCATGAACTACGATGTATTCCGGGACCACGACGCGGCTTAAGACAATCTCTCCGGATTCGAAGGTCGGCTGGATCTCGTCTTCGGGAATCTTAGGCGGATAGGTGGCATATAATGTATGAGCCGGAATGACGAATACGGTTTCCTCGTCTTCGGGAGTGTCGATTGGTTTCATGCTGACATTCTGAATGGCAGTGACATCGGCGAGAATTTCAGCACCGGCAATACTGACCGACTCGAAGCCTTCGGCGGTGATCTGCATGGTATATTCGGAATATGGCTGGACTTCATTTTCTGGATTCAGGCTGTATTCTAACGGTGGTGCCGCAAGATCAATCGTATCGGTCTGCCCGGAACTGTCGGTAGTAAGTTGTTCTAACTGAGCTTCTGGAACACCCGTGTAGAAGATGGAAATCTGAGCCCCCTGAATCGGATAGGCAGAGATGTCAGATACGAGATTAATCTGCAGACGGCCTTTGTCGGGAGTATCCTGAGTGGTTGGAGTCGTTCCGTTCATAAAATAGGACCTCTTTTAAGACTCTGTTACTGACAGAGTATGCAAAAATAAGAAAAATGTGAAGATACAGGGAATAAAAGAGACAGATTGTTACACAAAGTATGGAACATCTTAAAAATAACAGAAACAGGAGCGTAGAACAGAGCATGAAAAGAAGGTGTTTACGGATATATAGAAAAAGAAGAAAAAAGAAATTAATCATCCTGATTCTGACATGCATTCTCTTTCTTGGAACCGCAGCAGCAGAAAGGGGCGGATACCTGGAACTTGAACAATTTGGTTCAAATAAAAAACAAGATATTCCTTATCAGAAAGTATCCATAACGGAAGAAGAGAACACGGAGAAATATTATTATCAGCAGTTGCCGACTGAACAAAGGCAGGTCTATCAGGAAATTCTGGAAGGTGTCAGAAACCACACGGAGGAAATTTATGTACATAACGCGGATGTAGATGAGACAAATCAGATTTTTCAGAAGCTGATGAAGGATCAGCCGGACATCTTCTGGTGTGACGGGACAGCAACGGCTACGACTTATAAAGGAAAAGAAAGTTATACCGTCCTGAAACCGAAATATTTTTACACAGCAGAAGAAAGCCAGAAGATGCAGACCGCGATTATGCAGGCGGCAGAGAAGTGGCTGGCAGATCTGGATGCCGATGCAGATGACTATCACAAAATTCTCTATGTATATGAAAAAATCGTAGATGAAGTAGAGTATGATGAGAGCGCGCCGGATAATCAGAACATCTACAGCGTATTTGTCAATCAGAAATCTGTATGTGCTGGATATTCGAAAGCAACGCAGTATTTGTTGGAACGGCTTGGCGTGTTCTGTACTTATGTGACGGGAAAGACGACGGAAGGCGGAAACCATGCGTGGAATCTGGTGAAATGTAACGGCGATTATTATTATGTCGACACAACTTGGGGAGATCCGGTGTTCCAACAGGAAGAAGGAGAAGATACATCCCGGGATGCAGAGCAAAATTCAGGTCAAGATGCAGAGGCTTCTGGTAATAAGGCAAATATCAGCTATGATTATATGTGTTGTGATGATACGCAGTTATTTCAGACACATATTCTGGATAAGGATACACAGATGCCAGAGTGCAGCAAGATGGATTGCAATTATTACGTGGTAAACGGAATGTATTACACAAAGTATGATGCCAAGAAGGTACTGGAAGCCATGAACCAGGCTATCTGGGCGAAGAAAAGTGCTACAATTTTTAAATTCGCAGATACATCCGTCTACAGTCAGGCGCACGATGACATTTTCCAGAAAGAACTTGCAAAAGCAGCGCAGAATCTGGCGGATTACTATGGATTATCGCAGGTGAAGTACCAGTACATCGATGACCCGAGATTACACAAGATTGTAATATTTTGGCAGTATTCATAAAAAAACAAAAATATCCGTTGAAAATCCTCGGATTATGTAGTATAATTTTTACAATTTGTGAAGACATAAATTGTCTGGTACCGATGTATGAAAAACGAGGCGGTTTTGTGCTTGCACAAACTGCCTTTTATTCTGTATTTTTAAGAAAAATTCTTTGTAACAACGAATTTTTTTTGCCCAAATATAGAAAATGTACCTGAAGTACAGCAGTATGGATTCATGAAAAAAGAAAAAGAAACACAGAAGGGAAAAGGTGAATATATGAAAGCATTTCTTATATTAGAAGACGGGACTGTCTTTACCGGAACCAGTATCGGTTCGACAAAAGACATGATTAGCGAGATAGTGTTTAATACTTCAATGACAGGTTATCTGGAGGTATTAACCGACCCTTCTTATGCGGGACAGGCCGTAGTAATGACCTATCCATTGATTGGAAATTATGGCATCACACCGGATATGGAGTCAAGGAAGGCATGGCCGGATGGATATATCGTAAGAGAACTTTCCAGAATGCCAAGCAACTTCCGTTGTGAAGGAACACTTCAGGATTTCCTGAAAGAACAGGATATTCCAGGAATTGCAGGAATTGATACACGTGCCCTTACGAAGATTCTTCGTGAAAAGGGAACCATGAACGGAATGATCACCACGAACGAGAATTACAACTTAGATGAGATTCTCCCAAAACTGAAAGCATATACAGTTGGTGATGTGGTATCAAAAGTAACATGTGATGAAAAATATGTCTTAGAAGGCAATGGACCGAAGGTTGCTCTTATGGACTTCGGTGCAAAGAAGAACATTGCCAAGTCTTTAAATGAACGCGGCTGTGAAGTTACAGTTTATCCGGCAGGAACAAAAGCAGAAGAGATTATTGCTGCTAATCCGGACGGCATTATGTTGTCTAACGGACCTGGAGATCCGGAAACATGCGTATCTATTATCGAAGAGATCAAGAAGTTATACAATACTGATATTCCTATTTTTGCAATTTGTCTCGGACATCAGCTTATGGCACTTGCAAATGGTGCAAAGACTTATAAGTTGAAATATGGACACCGCGGCGGTAACCATCCGGTGAAGGATCTGACAAACAACAGAGTATACATTTCTTCACAGAACCATGGTTATGCAGTTGATGGTACAACCATTGATCCGGCTATCGCAAAAGAAGCATTTATCAATGTAAATGACGGAACCAACGAAGGACTTGCATACGAAGGAAAGAATATTTTCACAGTTCAGTTCCACCCGGAGGCTTGTCCTGGACCACAGGATTCCGGATACCTGTTTGATAGATTTATGGATATGATGAAAGGAGCAAAATAATGCCTAGAATTAAAGATATTAAGAAAGTATTAGTAATTGGCTCTGGCCCTATTATCATTGGACAGGCAGCGGAGTTTGACTATGCAGGTACACAGGCCTGCCGTTCATTAAAAGAAGAAGGTCTGGAAGTAGTCCTTTTGAACTCTAACCCGGCTACGATCATGACAGATAAAGATATCGCAGACCGCGTATACATCGAGCCTCTGACAGTTGAGGTGGTAGAACAGCTGATCTTAAAGGAAAAACCAGACAGTGTCCTTCCTACACTGGGTGGACAGGCAGCACTGAATCTGGCTATGGAGCTGGATGAGAATGGATTCCTTGAAAGAAACAACGTACGTCTGATCGGTACTACTTCTGAGACGATCAAAAAGGCCGAAGACCGTCTGGAATTCAAGATGACAATGGAAAAAATCGGCGAGCCTTGTGCAGCTTCTAAAGTCGTAAAGGATGTACAGGCTGGTATCGAATTTGCTGAAAGTATCGGATATCCGGTTGTACTTCGTCCGGCTTACACACTTGGTGGAAGCGGCGGCGGAATCGCGGATAACAGAACAGAACTCGTAGAGATCCTGGAAAATGGACTTCGTCTTTCACGTGTTGGGGAAGTTCTGGTAGAACGTTGCATCGCAGGATGGAAAGAGATCGAGTACGAAGTAATGCGTGACAGCAATGGTAACTGCATTACCGTATGTAATATGGAAAACCTGGACCCTGTAGGTGTACATACCGGAGACAGTATCGTAGTAGCACCTTCTCAGACACTGAGCGATAAAGAGTACCAGATGCTCCGTACATCTGCTCTTAATATCATCAGTGAGTTAAATATCACTGGTGGATGTAACGTACAGTATGCGCTGAATCCAGATTCATTTGAGTACTGTGTAATCGAGGTTAACCCTCGTGTAAGCCGTTCTTCTGCACTTGCATCTAAGGCAACAGGATATCCGATTGCCAAGGTTGCAGCAAAGATCGCTCTTGGATATACACTGGACGAGATCAAGAACGCAGTAACAAAGAAGACATACGCAAGTTTTGAGCCTATGCTTGACTACTGTGTTGTAAAGATCCCGAGACTTCCATTTGATAAGTTCATCAGTGCAAAACGTACACTGACAACACAGATGAAAGCGACCGGAGAAGTTATGAGTATCTGTGATAACTTCGAGGGAGCACTTATGAAAGCCATCCGTTCTCTGGAACAGCATGTAGACAGCCTTATGTCTTATGACTTCTCTTATTTAAAAGGAGAAGAACTGTTAGAAGAACTGAAAGTTGTAGATGACCGTCGTATCTGGAAGATCGCAGAAGCAATCCGTCAGGGCATCAGCTACGAAGACATTCACAGAATTACAAAGATTGACAACTGGTTCATTGACAAGATCGCAATTCTCGTAGAGATGGAACAGAAATTAAAGACAGAAGAATTAACAGCAGAGACATTAAAAGAAGCAAAACGCTTAGAGTTCCCGGATAATGTGATCGCAGAACTGACAGGAAAGACAGAGCGTGAGATCCATGACCTTCGTCATGATAATGGCATCACAGCTTCTTATAAGATGGTTGATACCTGTGCGGCTGAGTTCGCAGCAGAGACACCATATTACTACTCTGTATTCGGAAGTGAGAATGAAGTAGTTGAAACTTCCGGCAAGAAGAAAGTACTGGTACTTGGTTCCGGACCGATCCGTATCGGACAGGGTATCGAGTTCGACTTCTGTTCTGTACATTGTACATGGGCATTTGCCAAAGAAGGATATGAGACGATTATTGTAAATAACAACCCTGAGACAGTAAGTACAGACTTCGATATCGCTGACAAGCTGTATTTCGAGCCTCTGACACCGGAAGATGTAGAAAGTATCGTAGATCTGGAAAAACCGGACGGAGCAGTTGTACAGTTCGGTGGACAGACAGCGATCAAGCTGACAGAATCTCTTATGAAGATGGGCGTTCCAATCCTTGGAACATCTGCTGAAAATGTAGATGCAGCCGAAGACCGTGAGCTGTTTGATGAGATTCTTGAGCAGTGCGAGATCCCAAGACCGACAGGTGGAACTGTATTTACAGCAGAAGAAGCGAAGAAAGTTGCAAACAGACTGGGTTATCCGGTACTGGTAAGACCTTCTTACGTACTTGGCGGACAGGGAATGCAGATTGCGATCAATGATCACGATATTGATGAGTTCATCGGAATCATCAACCGTATCGCACAGGATCATCCAATCCTGGTTGATAAATATTTACAGGGTAAAGAGATTGAGGTAGATGCCGTATGCGACGGTGAAGATATCCTGATTCCAGGTATCATGGAGCATATCGAGCGTGCCGGAATCCATTCCGGAGACAGTATCTCTGTATATCCTGCACAGAGCATCTCTCAGAAGACAAAAGAGACGATTGCCGAATATACAAGAAGACTTGCAAAATCCTTACATGTAATCGGACTGATTAACATCCAGTTCATCGTATGTGGAGAAGATGTATATGTAATCGAAGTTAACCCTCGTTCCAGCCGTACTGTTCCATACATCAGTAAGGTAACAGGTATTCCGATCGTACCACTTGCAACAAAAGTGATCATCGGACACAAGATCAAAGAACTTGGTTATACACCTGGATTACAGCCGGAAGCAGATTATTTTGCAATCAAGATGCCGGTATTCTCATTTGAGAAGATCCGCGGTGCTGATATCAGCCTTGGACCTGAGATGAAGTCTACCGGAGAGTGTCTGGGAATTGCCAAGACATTTGATGAGGCTCTTTATAAAGCATTCATCGGTGCCGGAGTCAAACTTCCAAAACACAAGAACATGATTATGACAGTTCGTGATGAAGATAAGGAAGAAGCAGTAGAGATCGGACGCAGATTCGAGAAGATCGGTTACAAGATCTTTGCTACAGAAGGAACTGCCAAGGTCCTGACAGATGCAGGCGTGAAAGCGATGACAGTCAATAAGATTGAGCAGGAATCTCCGAACCTTATGGATCTGATCCTCGGACATAAGATCGACCTGGTTATCGACACACCTCCGCAGGGAGCTGATCACTCAAGAGACGGATTCGTGATCCGTAGAAATGCGATCGAGACAGGTGTCAATGTACTGACAGCGATCGATACAGCAAAAGCTCTGATCACCAGTCTTGAGAATACAGATATCCAGAAACTGACACTGATCGACATTGCTAAGATCAAATAGAGTTTGGACAATCGGATTTTGCGTAAATGAATTTTATGTAACAGAATTTGAATAATTAATATTTGTAATGTTTGTAAAAACATAAATAAAAAGTGGCATACAGCATGATTATTTTGCAGTATGCTGCTTTTTTGTTGCCAAACATTAAAATATGTGATTATTTACATCATGTAATACGTTCTATATACAGGGGACGCCCTCAGGAGGAAGAATTTTGACGCGTGAAAATCGGCAGTGGATATTACTGGACACCGTATATTATCATGATTGCGGCAGTAATCTGTATCCCGGTATTTTTAATTGTAACAGTAGTAAGCTATTGTAAAAGAGAAGCTTAAGGAGCAGAGAAATAACGGAGAAAAATGAACGCTAAAAATAAGAAAAAAGAGTAGCATAATCTGCAGACTTTAAAAAAGTAAATAAAAAAGTTGACAAAACGAGACATACATGATATGATACCAATCGTTGCTTGTAACAAATTTGTAATATTTGTAATAAAGTTGAAAAAAATGAATATACTTTATTAAAAGAAATGTAAATCATTGCAACAAAATCAGGAGGGTATTTATATTATGTTAAAAGCGAAGAGACTGAAATCGATGTTCGTGCTGTATTCAGCATGCGCAGTAATGGCAACTGGTTTTACCAGTCAGGCAGCCTCTGAACAGCCGGAAGTAACAACAATCACAGAAACAAAAGGGGAAAATACGAATACACACACTGCTGTACAGGCGATATCACAGAATATCGTGGCATCTGCACAGGAAATGACGGATGCAAGCCAGCAGGTAATTGCAGACAATATAGCGAAAAAAGAAGAGGAAGAACGCCTCGCAAGAGAAAAGGCAGAGCAGGAAGCAAAAGAAAAAGCAGAACGCGAAGCAAGAGAAGCATACGTAAGAGCCAATCAGGAACTGCTTGCATCCATCATCTACTGCGAAGCAGGAAACCAGCCGTATGAAGGACAGGTTGCCGTCGGTGCGGTGATCATGAACCGTGTAAAGAGTGGAAGTTATCCGAATTCCATCGAAGAAGTCATCTATCAGTCCGGGCAGTTCGGACCGGCAGCGACCGGATGGCTGAACAGAGTGAGAAGTTCAAAGGGATATTCACAGACAGCTCTGCAGGCTGCTGTAGATGCGTTGAATGGCTCGAATCCGATTGGAAACTGTCTGTATTTTGATCAAGGCGGTGCCGGAATGAAGATCGGGGCACATTATTTCCACTAACATTTGTAGAAATAATATAGAAAGAAATGCATATGGAATGGAGCCGGAGTTCTTCAGAAATTCGAAAGAAATCTTAAGAAAGCCGGAATTGACAATTGCATGACAAATGTATTACGATAAGAGGGCAAAAGTGTTAAACTTTTGTCCTTTTTGTCACCGCGCATTAGAAAAGATGACGATGGTAACTTACGCAGATAAGGACAGAGTTTGAAGTATGGGGAGAAGAAAGATTGTATAAGATTTTAATCGTGGAAGATGATGAAACAATAGCAGGCGGACTGAAAAACCATTTGGAAAAATGGAATTATCAGGCAGAATGTATGACGGATTTTAAAGACGTAATGGGAAAATTCGTGGAATTTGAGCCGCAGCTTGTGTTATTGGACATTGTGCTTCCATTTTTTAATGGATTTCACTGGTGTCAGGAGATCCGGAAGATCTCGAAGGTGCCGATCATTTTCCTGTCATCGGCGAATGATAATATGAATATTGTGATGGCAATGAATATGGGCGGCGATGAATTCATCGAGAAACCGTTTGACCTGAATGTGGTGACGGCAAAGGTGCAGGCCGTGTTAAGAAGAACCTATGAATTTCGTGGAACGGCAGATGTCATGGAGTGGAACGGTGCGATCCTGAATCTGGCAGATGCGACAGTTCTGTATCAGGACCAGAAACTGGAACTGAGCAAGAACGAATTCAAGATTCTGCAGATACTTCTGGAAAATACAGGGAAGATCGTAAGCCGTGAAAGTATTATGACGAGACTCTGGGACAGCAATGAATTTATTGATGACAATACACTGACGGTCAATGTGGCAAGACTTCGTAAAAAAATGGAACAGATTGGCCTTGGCGGAAAGATCATCACAAAAAAAGGAATAGGATATATGGTGGAGGCATGAAACTGTTAATAGCATTTTTTAAAGATAAAACAAGAGAGATCAGCCTTTATGCCGGAACGGTCGGAATATTTATTGTTGTAGCATTTCTTTATAATATCAGGATGGATGCGTTGAAATATGCACTGCTGCTGGTGATATTGTGGCTGCTCCTTTATGTAATAACGGAATATCATCGCTTCCGGAAGAAGCATCTTCTGCTGGAACGGTTTAAGAAGAGCACGCAGGAGTGCACAAAAGAACTTCCAGAGTGCAGGAATCTTCTGGAACTGGATTATCAGGAATTACTGGGGATCTTTGACGAAAAGATTCTGGAGTTGAAATCAGAGGCAAGAATCAAAGGCCAGGACTTAAGTGATTATTATGGTATGTGGGTGCATCAGATCAAGACACCTATCGCTGCGATGCACATATTGCTGCAATCGGTGGAAGATGAAAACCCGGCACTGCCGGAATTAAAAGAGATGAAGATGGAACTTTTTAAAATGGAACAGTATGTGGAGATGGTGCTGACGTATCTCCGCATGGAAGATATGTCTGGGGATCTGCAGTTTGAGAAGGTGTCTTTAGATAAGATTCTGAAACAATCTGTCCGGAAATATTCTCAGATGTTTATTCTTCAGAAGATCCGTCTGGATTACCGGCCGGTGGAACGAATAGTTCTTACAGATGAAAAATGGCTGGAGTTTGTGACAGAACAGATTCTGTCTAATGCTTTGAAATACACAAAGAATGGCGGCGAGATTAGAATCTGTCTGGAAGAAAAAAGAGGACGGGAGTGTCTGGTGATCGAGGATAATGGAATCGGTATTCAGGCAGAAGATCTTCCTAGAGTATTTGAAAAAGGGTTTACCGGATATAATGGAAGAGCAGATAAGAAGTCTACCGGGATTGGACTGTATCTTTGCAAAAAGATCATGGATAAGATGGGACATAAGATATGGATTGATTCAGAGGTGGGAAAAGGAACCCGTGTATATCTGGAATTGACAAGGAAAGAATGGAATCCGGAATAACGATCAGATAAAAAGAGAAAACCTTACAGGAATGTAAGATTAAACAGGGGAAATGTCACATGCTTCGATGGCAGGATATTTCCTCTTTTTTTATAATAGATACCGTAAAGAAGAAATCTTAAAAAGAAAGGAAGAAAAACTTATGTCATTACTGGAAGTAAAAAATGTGAAGAAGATATATACGACTCGTTTTGGGAGCAATCAGGTAGAGGCTTTAAGAGATGTGAATTTTACGGTAGAACGCGGGGAATATGTTGCAATCATGGGAGAGTCTGGATCGGGAAAGACGACTTTGCTGAATATTCTGGCGGCACTTGATAAACCGACAGAAGGAAAGGTTTATTTAAAAGACAGGGATCTGGGAAAATTAAAAGAAAAAGAGATCGCAACGTTCAGACGTCAGAATCTCGGCTTTGTATTTCAGGATTTTAACCTGTTAGATACATTTTCATTAAAGGATAATATATTCCTGCCACTGGTATTATCCGGAAAGAAATATCCGGAGATGGAAAAGAGATTAAAACCGATTGCAGAAAAACTTGGAATTGAAAAACTACTGGAGAAATATCCATATGAGGTGTCCGGTGGGCAGAAACAAAGAGCTGCAATTGCAAGAGCGCTGATCACGAAACCACAGCTGATTCTTGCCGATGAACCTTCGGGAGCACTGGATTCGAAAGCGGCAGACAGTCTGATGAATCTTTTTACAACGATTAACCAGGAAGGTCAGACGATTGTTATGGTGACACATAGTGTGAAAGCGGCGAGTAGTGCGAAAAGGGTGCTTTTTATCAAGGACGGAAAAGTATTCCATCAGCTTTACAGGGGGAATCTTACGAACGAAGAAATGTATGAAAGAATTTCAGATACGCTGAAGATTCTTACCACAGGAGGTGAGGAGGATGAATAATTTCATCTATGAAAAACTTGCTGTGACCAATCTTAAGAATAACCGTAAGACCTATGTACCCTATATCTTTACAGGTGTTCTGACCGTCATGATGTTCTATATCATTGACGCACTGAGCAAGGGGGAAGGTATTACCCAGAATACATTGAAGATATGTCTTCAGTATGCAACGGGTGTGATCATTGTATTTGCAGTGATTTTTCTGTTCTATACGAATAGTTTCCTGATCAAACGACGAAAGAAAGAGATCGGAGTATACAATATTCTTGGAATGGGAAAGCGGCATATTGCACGAATGATGGCAGTTGAGACGATCCTGACGGCGGGAATCAGTATTCTTGGCGGTCTGGTGTTTGGAATAATATTTGGGAAACTGATGTATCTGCTGCTCCTTAAGATTCTGCACAATAGCGTAGATATGCAGTTTTCGGTTAATGGGACTGCAATTGTACAGACTGTCATATTATTTGCAGGAATTTTTCTTCTGACGTATTTATATAACATTTTACAGATACAGCTGGTGAATCCGGTGGAACTTCTGCACGGAGGCAATCAGGGGGAGAAAGAGCCGAAGAGCAGATGGCTGCTTGTGATCGTCGGTGTGGCGGCACTTGGCAATGGTTACTGGATTGCACTTACAACAGAGGCACCGTTAGAAGCACTTTTGAAATTCTTTGTTGCAGTGGTCTGTGTGATTATTGGAACTTATGCACTTTTTATTGCCGGAAGCATTGTGGTATTGAAAATACTCCGGAAAAATAAAGCTTATTATTATAATCCAAAGCATTTTACCAGTGTATCAGGCATGATCTATCGTATGAAACAAAACGGAGCGGGACTTGCGAACATCTGTGTGTTAAGTACGATGGTGCTGGTTATGGTATCCACAACGGTATCTTTGTATGCGGGAATGGAAGATATTCTGGACTCACGTTTTCCGAGAGATGTTTCAATTGTCTGCAATGAAGCCGATACAAATAATGAAGAGACTCTTCAGAGACTGATAAAAGAACAATGTGAGAAAGCAGGGGTAAAAATAACAGACAGAGTCCGGTACAGATATGGCAGTATGAATGCGGTTTTGAAAGGAAATAATCTGGAAAAGGTAGAGCAGTACTATCCGGACAATCATTTTTACTATGTAGAGATGATCACACAGGAAGAGTATAACCGGATAGAAAAACAGAATGTTTCGTTAAAGGAACAGGAGATACTGACCTATACCACGAACGGCAAATGTGGAAAAAAACAGATAAACATTGCAGGACAGAACTATCAGGTGAAAAAAGAACTGTCCGAGATGACGAGCCAGCCGAAGAGCACGGCAGAAATGTATAAGACATTATACATTGTATTTGCAAATGCAGAGCAGATTGAACGTATCGAGTCATTTTCTTATGCAGATAAATTCAACCTGAAGGGAGATGACGGAAAACAAAAAGAGACACTGGAACAGATACAGAACGAATTTTATGAAAAGTTTCCGGATGGAACGATGGAAAGCCGTATGTTAAGCCGTTCTTCTTTTTATGAATTGTACGGCGGACTGTTCTTTATTGGAATCTATCTGGGAAGTATGTTTATTATGGCAACGGTACTGATCATTTATTATAAGCAGATATCGGAAGGCTATGATGACAGGGAGCGTTACCAGATCATGCAGAAGGTTGGCATGAGTAAAAAAGAAGTGAAGCGTTCCATAAGAAGCCAGGTCTTAAGCGTATTCTTCCTGCCGTTGGTTGTAGCAGTGATCCATGTTGCAGTAGCCTTTAAAGTAATGACAAAAATTCTGGGAGTATTAAATCTTACGAATGTATCGTTGTTTGCGGTATGCACAATCATTACGATAGCGGTGTTTGCGGTATTCTATATCATCGTTTACAGTATAACCGCGAAAGAATATTACCGGATCGTGAATTAAGATTAAGGGTTTACCATTGACTTTGTATCTTTCAGGTTGTATTGTTGTTTTAGAATGTTTTACGAATCAAGGAGGAACTTAAAAATGACAAGAGAAGGCGAAAGAGAACTGGTAAAAGTGGAACATGTAAATGGCGGAGACGGTTATATTGTAAGAGAAGCAATGGTTACTTCGGAAGAAGTTGGAGAAGCCTGTAAGATGTATGCCAAGATTCATCTGGATCCGGGATGTGAAGTAGGATACCATTATCATCATGGTGAGACGGAGTCTTACTTCATTCTGACCGGACACGGAACTTATGACGATAACGGCGAAAAACAGCCGGCAAATCCTGGCGATCTGTTCCTGTGTAAAGACGGAGATGCACATGGAATTAAGAACACCGGTGATGAAGAACTTACCTTTATGGCATTGATCTTAAAAAAATAATATTGGAAAATATGAAAAACACCTGTCTGTAACTTGGATTATTTCAGGAATGATACCGGGCCGCAGACAGGTGTTTGTATTGCCATGCATTCGGAAGAAGCTGCCGGGGGCAGGTTCTCTGTATTGATTATAATGAACGGAATACATCCAGCAGCCGGTCATTATCCTCTGGATTCATAATGCAGAACCGTACATATTCTCCGTTCAGGCTTTCGAAAGAAGAACAGTCCCGGATCATGAGATTCTGGTGAATCGCTTTTTCAAAGACATCGAAAGAAGTGAGTCCTTCTTTTAAGATCTTTACAAGAACAAAGTTGGCATAAGCCGGGTAAATCTTTACGGTATCCAGTCCGGAAAGCTCTGTGCACATTCTGGTGCGCTCAGAATCAATGAGAGACCAGGTTTTCTGAATATAATCGGTATCTTTCAACATCCGTTCACCGGCGTAAGCCCCGATACTGTTCAGGCTCCACGGATTCTGGTGGGTAAGAAGTGTCTGAAGAAATGCCTGATTACTGGTGAGACCATAACCAAAGCGAAGTCCAGGTGCGGCGAAGAACTTGGATACACCGCGGATGACCATGAAGTTGTCGAATTCCGGTACAAGAGAAACTGCAGAGAGGGAAGTGCCTTCCGGTGCGAATTCGATATAAGTCTCATCGATCATAACGAAGATACCAAGTGACCGGCATACGGTTAACAGCTTTTTCATATCAGCGGTACTGATGGCTGAAGAGGTCGGGTTGTTCGGATTACAGATGATCAGAAGATCAATATCACTTTTCAGTGTATCGGTCAGATCGGAAATATCCAGTCTGAAATCCTGTTCTTCTTTCAGATTATAATATTCCAGTGTGCCGCCGACCAGATTCAGCTCTCTTGCATATTCGGAATAGGTCGGTCCCAGAAGCAGCGCCCTTTTTGGTGCGCGCTGGCTGATCAGGAGTGAGATAAGCTCCGTAGAACCATTTCCGACAACAATATGTTCCGGCGAGGTATTGGTATATGCAGCAATTGCTTTTTTCAGATCTGTATAATCTCTGTCTGGATAACTGCTGATGATATCCAGATGTTCTGCGAGATCTTTTTTTACCTGTCCGGATAATCCGAGCGGGTTTACATTGGCGCCGAACAAAACAATCTTTTCCTTATCAAGGTGATAATAATCTGCGATCTTTTCCAGATCGCTTCCGTGAAATTCTGGTTTTTTTTTCATAATTTTCCATCCTATCGACACAATTTTGATATTTTCTCTTTCCGGCATTGCCATTCGTTGACAAACAATGCTATAATTTATTATAGTATGTTTTAAGAAAAAAGCAACGAAAGAAGCAGGTGTAGGACTTGAAAAATAAAATCCAAAAATTTTCAAAAGGCGACTTTCAGTTGATACGACCTGATGTTATATTCGATGAGACGAATCTGGTGCTCATTATAGGTGAAGGGGAAGTATACAGGGGAAGTTTTACAATGAGGGCGAATAATGAAGGCAGAATACGAGGACTCGTTTACTCGTCTTCTTTTCGTGTTCATTTTAAGGACCAGGGATTCGAGGGAAATCCGTCGAGGGTTGAGTTTACATATGACGGACGTGGGCTTCGTCCGGGACATGTAGAAGAAGGTAAATTTACGATCGTATGCAGCGGTGGTGAATATGAACTGTCGTTTACAGCTATTATAGAAAAACCATATGTGATGACAACGTATGGAAAAGTACAAAGCACAGATGATTTCCGAAAACTTGCGATCAAAGATTTTTCGGAAGCAGGAAGATTATTCCGGTCTAAAGAATTCTATGAGATTTTAAAATATGAAAATGAACGTACTTTCTATCTTTATGACAATATGCGTAAATGGTCTCTCAGTGAGCAGGCGATGGAAGAATTCATGGTGGGAATCAAGCAGAAAGAATGCATTTTCCTGACATTGCAGGGAGAAGGAATGCTGTTTGAAGATCTGACTGAGTCAACGAAAGGAACTTTGACTCTGATGAAGAATACCTGGGGATATATGCCGATCAAGATTGAGACAGTAGGAGATTTTATCCGGGTATCAAGACCGGAAATCAGTACAGAAGATTTTGTGGGAAATGCACATGAGATAGAATATGTGGTAAGAGCAGAGAAGCTTCATGGAGGACGTAATTACGGAGCACTGAAATTTGTGACACCGTATGAGACACTGACATATGAAGTGGAAGTACTGCAGAATCAGGAATATGACGAAGATCACAGGATGCCGGAACTTCTGATGGCACAGATCGTAAAAGAATATGTAGGCTATATGGCAGGAAGAGTAAGCAGAGATCATTGGGTGGACAGTGCGATCGAGAAGATGGTTACACTTCGCAAATTAGAACCACTCAATGAGGTATACCAGCTCATGCTGGCTAATATTTATCTGCTTGGAGAGAAGATAGAAGAAGCCAAATGGATTCTGGAGAATTATAATTATAACCGGTTTGCAATCGGGAAAGATCCACTGACAAACTGTTATTATCTTTACCTGACTGCAAAAATCCGTGGAGACGTGAATTATGAAGAACGGGTACTGGATGAGGTTGGAAAGACATATATGCGTCATCAGGATTCCTGGTGGCTGCTTTATATGATCCTGAATCTGGATACACGCTATAAAAATCCGTACAAACGTCTGGAAGTTCTGGAACAACAGTTTGAATATGGAATTCATTCGGTTATGTTCTATCTGGAAGCATATCTGTGTTATCAGGAAAAGCCAACGCTTCTTAAAAAGCTCGGAACATTCGAGATACAGGTGTTGAATTTTGCTACAAAATACCGGATGATGACAAAAGAACTGGCCCTTTATATTTCAAATTTTGCCAGCCAGCAGAAGAAATACAGTGATAATCTTTTCAGAATCCTGGAAAGAATCTATAAGATGTACGATGAACCGATGATCCTTAATACAATCTGTACACTTCTGATCAAAGGAAATAAAACAGAGAAAAAGTATTTCTTCTGGTATCAGAAGGCAGTAGATTCGGATCTTAAGATCGCACAGCTTTATGAATACTATATGATGACAATTGATGAGGACAGTGCACACGGACCGCTTCCAAAATCACTGGTATTGTATTTTATGCATGGAAATGCACTGGATTATAAAAAAGCGGCATATCTCTATGCAAGTCTTGTGATTCATGAGGAACAGGCTGGAGATCTGTATCTGAATTACCGGGAACAGATGGTAGCATTTACATGGGAACAATTGATGAAGCGCCATATTACAGAATCACTGCGCACTTTATATAAACGCTTCTGCAAAGAAGATGAGATGTCTGCGGAGCGTATGGAGGCGATGCGTGACATTTGTTATTCCTATGAAGTAAGAACAAAAGTACGTGGTATGAAGTGCGTTCTGGTTATTGAAAAGGACGGCTCTGTCCGTCAGCGTATTCCTTATGACGAGAAGAATGGGGCAATTATATATCTGTATGACAAGGAATCAAGAATTGTCTGGGAGTCTGTGGAGGGAAGACACTATACGGATTCGATTCCGTATGAGACCAAGCGTCTGTTCTATGAACCACGTTTTGTAGATATGTGCCGAAAGTATGCGGCATCTACGGGATTCTGGAATCAGGAGCCGGAAAAAGAAAAACCAGATTATGATAAGATCCTGGCAAAAGGAATCGATGCATTTGATGATAAAGATGTATTTCTGGTATGCAGCCGGAGGATCAGAGAAGAAAATTATACAGAAGATGATTTTCTAAGTTATCTTGCGTTTGAGATGTTCAGACGCGGCCAGTATGATAAAGTGACACTGACATATCTGGCGGAGTATTATTGCGGTGCAATCGGTGATATGAAACGGCTGTGGAAAGTGCTGAAGCAGTATGGTGTGCCATCATATAAGGTCAGCGAAAGAATTATCACTCAGATGGTATTTGCAGAGACGTTATATAAAGAAGAGCATATATTTGAAGATTATTATCTGTCGGATAATGTATATTTCCGTCTGAAGCAGGCATATCTTGCATATGTATCCAGAGAATATATCGTATACGGACGTAATCTGGAAAAATGTGTATTTGAAATAATTGCAAACGAATGTGAAGAGAAAGAAGATCTGCCGGATGTATGTAAGATTGCACTCTTGAAGTATTATTCAGATAAAGAATATTCTGAGGAAATGGCGGCGGTCCTTCATCAGGTAATAAGAGAAATGTGTGAAAAACAGCTGGTATTCCCATATTACCTGAAATATCCGGAAGAATGGTTAAGAGAAGTACAGCTTTATAATAAGGTTATGGCAGCATATCGTTGTAAGCCGGGAGGAAAGGTAAGGCTGTACTATAAGATGAAGCAAAAAGAAAGAGAAGAACTTGGATACAGAGCAGAAGCCATGATGCCTGTATATGAGAATCTTTATGTAAAGCAGTTTGTGCTTTATGATGATGAGTCTGTAAGCTATTATTTCCAGGAGTCCGGAAATGGAGAAATGATCACTACAGATAAGAAGACACTGGAAACTGATAAAGAACGCATTTACGCGGGAAAATATCAGCAGTTGAATGAAATGACAGGTATGGACTCTGAGGCAGAACGCAAAAAAGCTATGCTGGAATTCGAGGAAGAAGAACAGATGGCGAATCAGATATTTAAGATATATTAATGAAGAAAGGAGGAGATGATAATGAAAAAAGGAAGTATTCTGGGAGTTGATCTGAATGAAAAAAGCTGTCAGATCAGCTACTATGATGAGAATAAAGAAGAGCCGGAAACGATGGAGGCAGCAGTAGACAATTATCAGATTCCTCTGATACTGGGATATTATAAAGACCGATGGGTTTACGGACAGGAAGCAAAACGGTTAAAAGAAGCAGGAGAAGGAGACATTGTCACACATCTGTTCCGGAAGGCCGTGAAAAGAAAAAAAGTACGTGTAGGAGAAAAGATACATGACGGAGTATGGCTCCTTGCCAAATTTGTCAGTCTGATGCTGAAAAAGTTTGAAAAGATTGATTATATTACATTTTCTGTTCCATATACGAATGTGGATATGTCAAAGATGTTAAAGGGGATCGGTAAACATATAGGTGTGCCCGGAGAGTGTGTGTTCGTACAGGATTATAAGGAAAGCTTTTGCCAGTATATGTTCTATCAGCCAAAAGAACTGTGGCAGTATGAATCGGCGTTATTCTACTGCGATGCACAGGAGATACGTGCATATATGCTCAGACGTCTGAATACAGTGAGCACAAAAAGCAGAGACATGTTCGTAACAGTAGAAGAAGTTGCCAATGCACATATGAGGGAACTTGAGGCTATTTATCCTGTGCTGAATGTGGACAAGGCGAAGGATGCCGATGAAAGCTTTAAATCATTTATTCAGAATGTGTTTGATAAAAAAGTAGTATCGTCGGTTTATCTGACAGGGGAGGGGTTTGAAAATAACTGGTATCCGAATTCTCTGAAGGTGTTATGTAACGGAAGAAGGGCCTTTCTCGGAAATAATCTTTACAGTAAAGGTGCCTGCTATTCGTCCATGCGTTATGCAGACCCTTATGACGATGGACCGATTTATCTTGATGGGACGAAGATGACAGAACAGATTTGTCTGCGCATGCGTATTGCGGGGCAGGAAGGCTGGTATCCGATCGTTGCATGGGGAACACATTGGTATGAAGCTGATGGACAGTGGGAAGTAATACTGGAAGATACATCTGATATTGAGATTCATATAGAGTCACTGGATGGAGAAGATCTTAAAGTGGAAACTGTTTCTTTGAAAGGACTTCCGGAACGTACGGATTATTCGTTGAGGCTTCAGATAGAAGTGATGTTTCTGGATGAGCGTACGTGCAGACTTCGTTTCAAAGATGTGGGATTTGGCGAGTTCTATCCGGCATCAGACTTCTTTGTAGAAAAGGAATTACATTTAGGAGGTATCAATGGGCAGTTTAATTCTTTGTCATAAAAAACGGGCCAAAAGACCTTTCGAAATATCCAGGGTGCACATGCGGATTTATACAATCGAAGAATTGTGCTATTACATCTGCAATAATCTGTATCTGATTGATTATACAATTGTGAACGAACGATTATGCAGATGGATCGGTGATGAACTGGAACTTCCGGAATTGTCATCCGAACTTCGAAGACTTCTCCGGGAAAATGGTTCCATGGAAGAATTTGTACTTACGATTCTGAAAGAATCTAATATATATGCGACAGCTGAGATCCACAAAATGCAAAGTGTTCTGGAGCAGCTGCAGTCACAGAGAGATGTAGAAAAAGAAAAATATAAGGCGGACAGCTTACAGAACAGTAAAGAATATGAATCGGCGATTCTTGTATATCAGTCTATTATTAACAGAGATTGGGATGAATCGGTAGATAAGAAGTTTTATGGGCGTGTATATGCGAGTATGGGGGCAGCATACGGGCATCAGTTTTTGTATAAAGAGGCTGCAAAAGCTTATCAGGAAGCGTATAAGATATGTGAACAGCCGGATATGTTAAAAGCATATCTCTATAGCTGCTACAGAGCGCTTCCTCATGAAGAATATATTAAGTTGTTGTCGGGAAATCCGGTGCTTCTAAGTCTCGATACTGTGATACAGAATGAAATAGACCAGACTAAAAAAGAAATTGGTCTGGATATTCCGGAAGAAAAGCTGGAAGAATGGAAAAAGGAATACCGCAGGATTGACAAACACCGCAGAATATGATAATATATCCAAAGATTTTAGTGTGATAAAGTAATCAACTGCTAAACTAGTAAAAGAGTGTAGTGGCTGTTTGGCACACGTAAAAGGAATACAGGAGGATATATGTAATGAAAAAGAGATTAGTACTGCTCCTTGTTACGGCAATGGCAGCTACAACGGTATTGGCAGGATGTGGAAGTAAAGATTCCGGTTCATCTGATAATGGGAAGAAATCGTCAAAAGAAGCAAAGATAGAGAATGATGATGATACATTGATCGTTGGATTTGATGCTTCTTTCCCGCCATATGGATATAAAGACGACAGCGGAGAATATGTTGGATTCGACCTCGATCTTGCACAGGAGGTATGTGACAGAAACAACTGGAAACTGGTAAAACAGCCAATTGACTGGGATTCCAAGGACGCGGAACTGAATTCTGGGACGATAGACTGTATCTGGAATGGATTTACTATGAACGGTCGTGAAGATGATTACACGTGGTCAGATCCATATATTGATAACAAGCAGGTTGTAGTAGTCAGAAGTGATTCCGGTATTGATGATTTTGCCGGGCTGAAGGGAAAGCATGTGGAAGTACAGACGGATTCTTCCGCACTTGCGGCACTGGAAGGGGATCAGAAAGATCTGGCGGCAACATTTGCAGATCTGAATCAGGTTGCTGAATATAATACAGCATTCATGGATCTGGAATCTGGTGCATGCGATGCAATTGCAATGGATATCGGAGTTGCGAACTATCAGGTGAATTCAAGAAAAAATCCGGATGATTATAAGATCCTGGATAAAGAAATTTCATCTGAACAGTATGCGGTTGGATTCAAAAAAGGAAATACAGAGCTGAAAGATAAAGTCCAGAAGACACTGGATGAAATGGCAGAAGACGGAACAGTGGATAAGATTGCAGAAAAATATGCAGATTACGGAGTTCCGGGAGCTCTTTGTATAGGAAAGAACGGTAAGTAAAATGAAGGGGCCAACCCCGGAGGGGATTGGCTCTTTTTTACTCGCTTGAAAGAACTGGAGGATGTAACAGATGGAGATAGGAACACTGATAAGAGAGCTTGGTGGAGGAATGTGGATCTCGGCAGAGATATTTATCCTGACATTACTCTTTTCTCTGCCTCTTGGACTAGTAGTTGCATTTGGCAGAATGTCGAAGATCGCACCGGTCAGATGGATTTCAAAATTATACATATCAATTATGAGAGGAACACCGCTGATGTTGCAGCTTATGGTGGTGTATTTCGGACCTTATTATCTGTTTGGAATGCGAATTTCCACAGGATATCGTATGACAGCAGTACTGATTGGTTTTGCAATTAATTATGCGGCATATTTTGCAGAAATTTACAGAGGCGGAATTGAAGCAATTCCGGTGGGACAGTATGAAGCGGCAAAGGTGCTTGGGTATTCGAAAGGTCAGACATTTTTCCGTATTGTATTTCCACAGGTGTGTAAACATATTCTGCCTGCCGTGACGAATGAGATCATTACATTGGTAAAAGATACTTCACTTGCATTTGTATTGGCGGTAACTGAGATGTTTACTATGGCAAAGCAAATCGCAGCGGCACAGACCTCTATGGTTCCATATATCGCGGCCGGTATCTTCTATTATGTGTTCAACCTGCTGGTTGCGATGATCATGGAGAAGATTGAAGAAAAATTGAATTATTACCATTAGGAGGAATAGACCATGAGTCTGCTTGAAATGAAAAATATTAAAAAAAGCTTTAATGGAGTAGAAGTTCTGAAAGACATTTCTCTAAAGGTAGAAAAGGGAGAAGTTCTGGGTATTATCGGCCCGTCGGGTTCCGGTAAATCGACACTTCTTCGGTGTGCGACAGGACTTGAGACTGCGGATGCGGGAGAGATTCATTACGAAGGAACATTCGGACTCGTATTTCAGAACTTTAATCTGTTCCCGCATTATTCGGTGATGAAGAATATTACAGATGCGCCGATCAAAGTGCAGAAGCGTAAGAAAGAAGAGGTTTATAAAGAAGCAAGAGAGCTTTTAAAGAAGATGGGACTTTCCGATAAGGAAAATGCATATCCATGTCAGTTATCGGGCGGACAACAGCAGCGTGTATCGATTGCGAGAGCACTTGCGCTGAATCCGGACATTCTGTTCTTTGATGAGCCGACGTCGGCATTAGATCCGGAACTTACTGCAGAGATTCTGAAGGTCATTCGTGAACTTGCAATGGAACATATGACGATGGTAATTGTCACCCATGAGATGAATTTTGCGAGAAATGTATCTGATCATGTGATTTTTATGGACGGGGGAGTGATCGCAGTGGAAGGAACTCCGGAGGAAGTATTTGATTCATCGAATGAAAGAATGAAAGAATTTCTGGGGAAATTCAATGATTAATCGTCATGCGTTCAAAAGAGATTGTATGTTAAAATTCTAATGAATAAAACACGATTATAAGTAGAACTTATTAAAAGACGCGCTATAAATAATGTATCGGTACGAGTACAAGGCAGGTGGAAATATTGCTTTTCCTTCTGCCTTGTATTATACTAATATAGCAAAATGCTTTTTAAAGACAGTTTTGACAAATGAAAAATTTGAAAAGAATGGAGTCTGCATTTATGAGTGAATTTGAAAAAGTAACAACAGGACTGGGTGAAGAATGCGGTGTGTTTGGAGCCTATGATATGGATGGCGGAGATGTTGCACCATCCGTTTATTATGGACTTTTTGCATTGCAGCACAGAGGACAGGAAAGCTGTGGTATTGCGGTGACGGATACATATGGAGAGAGAAAAGTACATTCCAAGAAAGGCCTTGGACTGGTAAATGAAGTATTCGATGAAGAGTCGCTTCAGGAACTGAAGGGAAATCTTGGTGTCGGACATGTCAGATATTCGACGGCGGGCGGTTCCAGAGCAGAAAATGCGATGCCGCTGGTTATTAATTATGTGAAAGGAATTCTTGCGATCGCACATAATGGTAACCTGACCAATGCAATCGAGCTTCGCCATGAACTGGAGTACACAGGCGCAATTTTCCAGACAACGATTGATTCTGAAGTGATTGCATATCATATTGCCAGAGAACGTCTGAATGTAAAGAAGGCAGAAGACGCGGTGAAAAATGCGATGAAGAAGATCAAAGGTGCATATGCGCTGGTTGTTACCTCGCCGAGAAAATTGATCGGAGCAAGAGATCCGTTCGGACTGAAACCGCTCTGTATCGGAAAGAGAGATAATACATATTTCCTTGCTTCCGAAAGCTGTGCGATTGCTGCCGTTGGCGGAGAATTCGTAAGAGATGTAGAGCCTGGAGAAATTGTAAGCTTCACAAAACATGGAATGAAATCGGATAAATCCATGGCGATCGATCCGAAGAAGCAGGCAAGATGTATTTTTGAATATATATATTTCGCAAGAATGGACAGTGTGATTGATAATGTTAATGTCTATCATGCAAGAATTGTTGCGGGAAAGGCACTGGCAGAGTCGTATCCGGTAGACGCTGATCTGGTTGTTGGCGTGCCGGATTCCGGACTGGTTGCGGCAAAAGGATATTCGGAACAGTCTGGTATCCCGTATGGAATGGCATTCCATAAGAACAGTTACGTCGGAAGAACATTTATTAAGCCAAAACAAAGCCAGAGAGAAAGCAGTGTAAAGATTAAGCTGAATGTAATTGAAGAGGTTGTAAAAGGAAAACGTATTGTTATGGTGGATGATTCTATTGTACGTGGAACAACCTGTGCGAATATCATTAAGATGCTCAAGAAGGCCGGAGCAAAGGAAGTGCATGTAAGAATCAGTTCCCCACCGTTCTTGCATCCATGTTATTTCGGAACAGATGTGCCTTCAAATGAACAGTTGATCGCACATTCTCATACAACGGAACAGATCTGTGAGATGATCGGGGCAGATTCGCTTGGATATATGGAAGTTGAAAAGCTGAAAGATATGGTTGGAGATCTGGCATTCTGTGATGCATGCTTCACGGGAAATTACCCGATGGAAGTACCGGGAAGAGATATTTCACTGGCGTTTGAATAAAAAACAGGTTAAAATAGTCAGGTAGAAGAATTGATGAAGGAGATTATGAGTATGAGTAACGACAGATATACAAGTCCACTTTCAGAAAGATATGCAAGTAAAGAGATGCAGTACATTTTTTCGCCGGATAAGAAGTTCCGCACATGGAGAAAACTCTGGATCGCTCTTGCGGAGACGGAAAAAGAACTGGGACTTGATATTACAGATGAACAGATTGAGGAATTAAAAGCACATGCAGATGACATCAATTATGATGTGGCAAAAGAAAGAGAAAAAGTAGTCCGCCATGATGTAATGTCTCATGTATACGCATATGGAAAACAGTGTCCGAAGGCAAAAGGAATCATCCATCTTGGAGCAACTTCCTGCTATGTAGGTGATAATACAGATATCATCCTGATGTCAGAAGCACTGGAAATCGTCAGAAAGAAACTGATCAATGTGATCGCCGAACTTGCAAAGTTCGCAGATGAACACAAGAATCTTCCGACACTGGCATTCACACATTTCCAGCCTGCACAGCCTACTACAGTAGGTAAGAGAGCAACGCTTTGGATGCAGGAATTTATGATGGATCTTGAAGATCTGGAATATGTGAAGGGAAGCTTAAAACTTCTTGGATCTAAGGGAACGACAGGAACACAGGCAAGTTTCCTGGAACTCTTTGACGGAGATCAGGAGACGATCGATAAGATTGATCCGATGATCGCCAAGAAGATGGGATTTGAGACCTGCTATCCGGTATCAGGACAGACTTATTCACGTAAGGTGGATACCAGGGTTGTGAATGTACTTGCAGGTATCGCAGCAAGTGCCCATAAGATGTCCAATGATATCCGTCTCCTTCAGCATCTGAAAGAGATTGAAGAACCGTTTGAGAAGACACAGATTGGATCTTCTGCAATGGCATATAAGAGAAACCCAATGAGAAGTGAAAGAATTGCTTCACTTTCCAGATATGTGATGGTGGATGCCATGAACCCGGCAATCACTTCTGCGACACAGTGGTTTGAAAGAACACTGGATGATTCAGCAAACAAACGTCTCAGCGTACCAGAAGGATTCCTTGCAATTGACGGTATTCTGGACTTGTGTCTGAATGTAGTAGACGGACTGGTTGTATATCCGAAAGTTATTGAAAAGAGACTTATGTCAGAACTTCCGTTCATGGCTACAGAGAACATCATGATGGACGCTGTAAAAGCCGGTGGAGACAGACAGGAACTTCATGAGAGAATCCGTGAATTATCTATGGAAGCAGGACGTAATGTAAAAGAAAAAGGACTGGATAATAACCTGCTTGAACTGATCGCAGCAGATCCGGCATTCAACCTTTCACTGGAAGAATTGCAGAAGACAATGGATCCTGCCAAATATGTAGGACGTGCACCGGTACAGGTGGAGGCATATCTGAATAATGTGGTAAATCCGATGCTGGAAGCAAATAAGGAAATCCTTGGCGTAACAGCGGAAATCAACGTATAAAAGGATATAAAGAAACTGCTAAAAAGAAAGTGGTATCTCGAGTGTGGCGAGATGCCACTTTCTTTCCTTAAGTACGTGCTTTATAATCATATATATAAACTATAAGTGAAATGTCAGGGAAGAAGGTGGATAGATGGGAATGAATATACAAAAGAGTGCCGGTATAAAAGCAGATACATTTATATTAAAACGTAATAACATGGACAGATGGATCCGAATGGATGTGGCTATGTTGATTATATTGGCAATTTGTACCCGTCTTGTCGCAGGAATAATGAATGTGGAGAAGATGGATGCTTATACAGGATCCGGTGAAGGATTCTGCAAAGCAGTATCGGAAAGTCATGGCGTGGATATGGTAAAAGATTGTTTTGAATTAGGAACTCAGAAGGTTTTGGATGTAAAGAAAACTGCGAAAAGTGTATGTAAGTCTGTGACGATAAAGAAAACGATGCAGGATGTAATAAGACCGACGGAAACAGAAGAAATAATTCCGGAAGTAAAAGGTGTTCCGGAAGCAAAAGACGGGAAAGCTGCATGGGCAAATATGGACTCCGCGAAAACAGAGACCATAACGCAGGAAACAGTTACGGATAAGAGTGTTCCGGAATCTATAACAGGAAAAATAACAGAAGAACCTGCAGGAGAACCAATGACAGAAGACTTGTTGAACCTGGAAGGCTTTAAGGTGAATTCAGAAGGCGTGATAGAAGGATATGAGAATCTGGATCTGATTCTGTGTGATGGGATGATCATCTTTCCGGCAGATGAAAGATGCAGCGGAATAGGAGAACATGCACTGGATGGAATTTCGGATGCGGTAGAAGTCTATATTCCGGCGAATATTACTTTTGTTGCACCAGGAGTATTGGAGAAGATAGGCGGACTTATGTATATTGAAGTTGCACCGGATAATCCGGTGTATGAAAGCCGGGATGGGATGCTTTACAACAAGGGAGGAGAACTTATAAGCCGGCCGAATGGAAGATGATATAATTGGGGTAAAAAGGGTGTGCGAAAAGCACATCTTTTTTGCGAAAAAATGCTCTAGGATTTTAGAATGACAGGTGTTATAATAGGCAGGGTCAAGAATCAAAAAAGGAGCAGAACGAAAAATGAATATTCGACAGGTGACAGACGGGAAAGAAGATTATATAGAATTACTTCGAGCTGGTGACCCGGATGAATCCAGAATTCGAAAATTGCTGGAAAAAGGAGAACTGTTCTTACTGGAAGAACACGGAAAGCTCCGCACACTTTGTATAGTGATATTTTCAGAAGAAAAGAAATGTGAGATTAAGAATATCGTAACCATAAAAAAGGATCAGGGAAAAGGTTACGGCAGATATATGATACATTATATATGTGAACATTACTGTGCGCAGTATGACTGGGTATATATGAAGAAGGAACGTTGCCTGGACATCATGGAATTTTGCGAAAAATGCGGATTTTCCGATGAAGATGAGAAATATCTGAAAAAAGAACTGATGTCTGAGATTGATACAAAACGTGTGATCAATCTCGCGATGGAAGCAGGACGGATGCTTCTGAAAAACGGAGGAGAAATTTTTCGTGTGGAAGAGACGATGATGCGGATCTGTCATAGATTTGGAGTGAAATATGTAGATTTATTCACATTGAGTCACGGACTCTTTATTTGTGCAGGAACTGATAAAGAAAAATTATATACAAAAGTTAAACAAGTACCGCTTTCTTCTACACATCTGGGGATCGTAGCGGAAGTAAACGATCTTTCCAGAGAAATTGCAGCAGGGCATGTAGGGATAGAAGAGGCCTGGAAAAAATTAAAACAGATAAATAAAATGCCGACAAAAAGGATATCCTATCAGATTGCAGCTGCAGGTTTGAGTGCTGGGGGACTGGGATATCTGTTGGGAGGAACACCGATGGAGGCGTTTGTGGCGATTTTTGTCGGCTGTGTCGTGTTTGCGTGGTCATTGTTTGCAGGAAAACACGGAATTTCCAAAATCCTGGTTCACATTGTAGGAGGAATTATTATTGCTTCGATGGCGTTGGCAGCAATGCAGATACCGGCATTTGGAAATCTGCGGATGGAAGGAATTGTAACAGGCGGAATCATGCCATTGGTACCGGGACTTGCTTTTGTAAATGCAATCCGTGATCTGGCGGACAGTGATTATCTGGCGGGTACAGTGAAGATGATTGATGCGGTCATGGTATTTGTATATATTGCAATCGGAGTCGGGGCAGCTCTGACGGTTTATCATCATGTGTTGGGAGGCGTTTTGTGATGGTCATAAAAATTGTAGCAAATCTGGCGTGTTCGTTTATCGGGACGATAGCATATGCGGTCATGTTCCAGGTGCCCAGAAGATTTTATATAGGATGTGGAATTACGGGATCGGTGGGCTGGATGATATATAAGCTCGCTTCTGTATATTGTTCTGTTGCGGTAGCATCATTTATTGGAACAGTGTGTACTGTGCTGGTGGCAAGAATGTTGACGGTACGGCTTAAGTGTCCTATTACAATTTTCCTGATTTCGGGAATTATCACGTTAGTACCGGGTGCCGGAATATATTTTACGGCATATTATCTGGTGACCAATCAGCTTGCTATGGCAGCGGTAAAAGGATTGGGAGCGGTAAAAGTGGCTTTTGCAATCGTGCTTGGAATTGTGTGTATCGTGTCTATTCCGAGAGAAGTTTTCCAGAAAGAATATTGGATCGAGAGAAAACTCAAAAAACAGCAAAAAGGAAAGATATGATAGAAAAGGTTGCTGTCAGTTACAGACTTGTGCTACAATGAAAGGACGAATAGTGTTCTAATGTATGTAGTAATACATAGATTTCATACATTTAAAAACAATAAGAAACAGGAGATAATGATAGTTATGAGTAAGGTAAGAACAAGATTTGCACCAAGTCCTACAGGAAGAATGCATGTAGGAAACTTAAGAACAGCGTTGTATACTTATTTGATCGCAAAGCATGAAGGCGGAGATTTTATTCTCCGAATTGAGGATACAGATCAGGAACGTTTTGTGGAAGGAGCACTGGATATTATTTATCATACTCTGAAAGAAACAGGACTGGTTCACGACGAAGGTCCGGATAAAGATGGAGGAGTAGGTCCATATGTACAGAGTGAACGTAATGCACAGGGAATTTATCTGAAATATGCAAAACAGCTGATTGAACAGGGGGATGCTTATTATTGTTTCTGCGATAAAGAGCGTCTGGAATCGCTGAAGAGTAAAGTTTCAGATGAAGATGGCGGAACAGAGATTGTTGTATATGACAAGCACTGCCTGCATTTAAGTAAAGAAGAGGTTGAGGCGAATCTCGCAGCGGGAAAACCACATGTTATCCGTTTTAACATGCCTACAGAAGGCACAACAACATTCCATGATGAGATTTACGGAGATATTACAGTGCCGAATGAGGAACTGGACGATCTGATCCTGATCAAGTCAGACGGATATCCGACATATAATTTTGCCAATGTTGTCGATGATCACCTGATGGGAATTACACATGTAGTGCGCGGTAATGAATATCTGTCATCTGCACCGAAGTATAATAAGATCTATGAAGCTTTTGGATGGGATGTACCGGTATATGTTCATTGTCCGCTTATTACAGATGAGAACCATAAGAAACTGAGTAAACGTTGCGGACACTCTTCTTACGAAGATCTGATCGAGCAGGGATTTGTGACAGAGGCAGTTGTAAACTACGTAGCACTTCTTGGATGGTCACCGGAAGGAAATCAGGAGATCTTCTCACTGGAAGAACTGGTAAAAGCATTTGATTTCCATCGAATGAACAAGTCACCGGCTGTATTCGATCTTGGAAAACTGAAGTGGATGAATGGGGAATATATCAAGGCTATGGACTTCGATAAGTTTTATGAAAGAGCCGAGAAGTATGTCCGCGATGTTATTACAAAAGATTATGATCTGAAGAAGATTGCAGCACTGGTAAAATCAAGAATTGAGATTTTCCCGGATATCGAGGAACAGATTGATTTCTTTGAAGCAGTACCGGAATATGATACAGCTATGTACTGCCATAAAAAGATGAAAACGAATGAAGAAAATTCACTGGAAGTATTAAAAGAAGTTCTGCCGCTGCTGGAAGCTCAGGAAGATTACAGTAATGATGCATTATTTGCACTTCTTAAAAAGTATGTTGATGAGAAGGGCGTGAAAGTAGGATATGTAATGTGGCCAATCCGTACTGCAGTTTCCGGAAAACAGAGCACGCCGGGTGGTGCAACAGAGATTATGGAAATTCTTGGAAAAGAAGAATCTGTAAAACGTATTAAAGACGGAATTGAATTATTAAGCAAGTAAGGGGATTCTATGAGTTTAAATCATGCTCAGACAGAGGCAGTCGCCCATAATAAAGGACCATGTATGGTCCTTGCCGGTCCCGGTTCAGGGAAAACTCTAACCATTGCAAAGAGAATAGAATATCTGATCATGAAGCATAAGGTAAGGCCAGAAGAAATTCTGGTCATTACCTTTACTAAGTATGCGGCTTGGGAGATGAAAAACAGGACCCGAAGTATATGTGGCCCTTCTTCTTATGCAGTAACATTCGGCACATTTCATGGAATATATTATGGAATTTTGAAATGGGCGTATCGCCTGAATCAGTCGAATCTTTTATCGGATGAAGAAAAGTACAGGATATTAAGAGAAATTTTACCCGGAATTGACTGGGATCAGGAACCGGAGGCAGATGAAGAAAAAGATTATCTGCAGGAACTGGCGATCGAGATAGGAAATGTAAAAAATAACTGTATGGATATTGAAGAATATGAGCCGGTGAAATATACGACAGAGAAATTCCGCAAACTGTACAGAACCTATGAGGAGACAAAAAAGAAATATCGTAAAATTGATTTTGAGGATATGCTGATACAGTGCAGAGATCTTTTTATGAAACGGCCGGATATCCTGAAAAAATGGCAGGAAAAATTTCAGTATATTCTTGTAGATGAATTTCAGGATGTGAATCAGGCACAATATGATGTGGTACGGATGCTGGCGGCGCCTCAGGACAATCTGTTTGTGGTAGGGGATGATGATCAGTCAGTGTATGGATTCAGAGGGGCAAAGCCGGGAATCATGATGGAATTTATGAAGGATTATCCAAAGGCCAGACAGATCCTTCTGGATGTCAATTATCGCAGCAGCGGATATATTGTAAAAGGGGCTTTGCGTGTGATCGGAAATAATAAAATCCGGTTTGAAAAAAAGATAGAGGCATTCAGGAAACCAGATGAGACAGTTCATGTTCAGGAAGTAAAAGATCCGGTGCAGGAAGCGGAATATGTGTTGGAAAGGATTCGCGAATACCGGGAAAAAGGTGTATCGTATACGGAAATGGCTGTATTGTACAGGACAAATGTGGATGCAAGGGCAATGTCAGAACTGATGACGGAGTATCAGATCCCGTTTGTGATGAAAGAACATCTGAATAACATTTATGAGCATTTTATAGCACTTGATATGATCAGTTATCTCCGTTTGTCACAGGGAGAATATGACAGAAAATATTTTCTCCAGATTGCGAACCGGCCAAACCGCTATCTTACAAGAGAGAGTATGAAGACAGGAAATGTTTCTTATGAATCACTCCGGAGATATTACCGGGATAAAGACTGGATGGTTGACAGAATCGATCAGCTGGAATGGGACATGAAGATGATCTGTGACAAGACACCGTATGCAGCCATTCAATATATACGGAAACGCATGGGATATGATGAGTTCCTGAAGGAATATGCAGCATACAGAAAGATTTCTTCGGAAGATCTTTTTGCAGTGCTCGAAGAAATCTGGCAGAACTCCAAGGGGTATGGCACCATAAAAGAATGGTTTGAACATATTGAAAGTTATGGAAAAATGCTGAAAGAACAGAATAAGAAAAACGGAGAAAAAGAAGGGGTAAACCTGATGACAATGCATGCTGCAAAGGGACTTGAGTTTGATACCGTATTCGTGATTGAAGCAAATGAGGGAAGCTGCCCATACAAGAAAGCAACTACCGACGAAGAAATAGAAGAAGAACGCCGGCTTTTTTATGTGGCGATGACAAGAGCGAAGAGAAAGCTGGTTATCAGTTATGTAAAAGAAAAAAACGGGAAAGATCTTCTCCCTTCCCGTTTTGTATCCGAATTACTCCTCAATGTCTGATTCGTCGAATTCCTGAGAATCCATCCATTCATCAAATGCATCCGCTGCAATTTCATATTCTTCATCGTCTTCAATGTTGCCGAGGTCAGGTTCGCCGTCCTCGGTTTCATTATACTGATAAAGATAAACATCACCAGCTTCATTCGGCTCAAGATTTTCGTCCAGAGGCAGCAGGGCAATGTATTCCTTGCCTGCAGCTTCATATACTGTGAGGATTGCACATTCGATGACTTCGTCATTGTCAAGTGTAAGCTCTACTGTGGTGTAGCCTTCTGTTTCCTTTGTGTCGCTCATATCATAGTCTCCTTTACTAATTTTAAAACTTATCTTAACTTTAACAAAGAAAGCGATAAAAAGCAAGATGATAGTAGTCAAACAGACAAAAATGTTGTAGAATGTAGCTGTATGTAACGCAATAATAAGGAGGAATAACAACATGATGAAGAAGAGAATGTTAGGAGTGATCGCAGTATTACTCGTATGCATTTTCGCATTATCCGCATGCAAAAAGGAAGCAGGAAAACCAGTGGATAATGCAGTCAGTGAGGATACAACAGATGATTCGGAGGATACAGATCAGACAGATGATGCAGGAAAGTACAAATTTGGCTTTTCTGTAATTGATATGCAGAATCCGTATTTTATAACACTTGAAGAGGCCGTACAGCAGGTCGTGGATAAAGAAGAGTGCACAATGGTAGTAAAAGACCCGTCATCGAATGCGGATACGCAGGCGGAGCAGATACAGGAGATGATCGATGAGGGGATTAATGCAATCTTTCTTTGCCCGGTAGACTGGGAAAAGATTACTCCGTCATTACAGGCTTTGCAAGAGGCTGGTGTGAAGATCATCAATATAGATTCACAGGTGAAAGATACAGACTATATAGATGCCTATGTCGGTTCTAATAACAGCGAAGCGGGTAAGCTCTGTGGTAATGACCTGATTGAAAAGTATCCGGATGGCGGGACAGTGGCGATTCTGGAGGCAACAAAGCAGAATTCGATCAATGACCGTATTACGGGATTTGAGCAGACAATTGCCAAAGCGGAAAAAGGATTTGAAGTCGTAGCAAGAGAAGATACCAACGGAACGTTCGACAGTGCACTGGAAGCTGCAAAAAAGATTCTGAATGAACAGCCGGATATTACTGCGATTATGTGTGGAAATGATCAGATGGCCGTGGCAGCTAAGACTGCATTGAATCTTGCTGGAAATGATCAGACGGTTGTATACAGTATAGACGGCTCTCCGGATATAAAAAAAGAATTAAAAAAGGCAGATGGTCAGATTGCAGGAACCGTTGCACAGTCGCCGGTCAACATCGGAAAGAAAGCGGTTGATATTGCATTGGATATTCTGGAGGGGAAAGATTTTGAAAAAGAGACATCCGTAGATGTATTTATGATCAATAAAGAGAATGTTGAAATGTATGGCGCAGATGGATGGCAATAGGCGTCAGCAGACAATGGGAAGGAAATAATATGAGAGAGGTTCAGGGATATCCGTTACCGCTGGGGGTTCAGATCAGTGAGAACAAAATAAATTTTTCGATTGCAGTTCCGACAGAGAAAAAATGTCAGCTGTTAATATATCGTGCAGGAAGAAAACGACTGTACAGACAATTTGAGATGGAGACGGCAGTGGGAGAAGTACGCTGTATTGCACTTACGGATATCGAACCGGCAGAGTATGAGTATAATTATTTGATTGATGGTGAGGTTGTTGTGGATCCTTATGTGCAGGCGCTGGCTGGAAGAGAGCATTGGGGTGTAAAAAAAGAGACCGCCAGACATGAAATCAGAGGCCGTTTTCTGTCACAGGAGTATGACTGGGAGGGAGACCACACTTTACAGATCCCTTATCATCAGGTAATTGCCTACAGTCTGCATGTAAGGGGATTTACAAGACATGCTTCGTCGAAGGTAAAGTCGAAAGGAACGTTTCAGGGGATTATAGAAAAGATAGATTATCTTACAGATCTTGGAATTAATCAGATCCATTGTATGCCGGTGTATGAATTTGAGGAATGCCAGACATATAGAAATTACTGGGGATATGGAGAAGGGTTCTATTTTGCTCCTAAGAGTGCATATTCTTCGGATGGTGATGGGGCCAGAGGACTTAAGGATATGGTCAAAGCATGCCATAAAGCCGGAATAGAGGTTGTGCTTGAAATGCCGTTCTGTACAGGTGCAGATAAGATGATGATGCTGGAATGCCTGCGGTATTATGTGATGGAATATCATATAGATGGTTTTATACTGAACCCATTGGTCATTCCGATAGAAAGTGTTCATGCAGATCCGGTTTTGAAAAAAACAAAGATAATGGAACACGAACTGGGATTCCAGACAGTGATGCGTCGTTTCCTTAAGGGCGATGAAGGCATGATTCCGGATGTGATTTACTGGCTTAAGCATCATTCAGAGAAACAGGGAATATTTAATTGTATTACAGATCAGAACGGTTTTACTTTAAATGATCTTGTATCCTATGACTCAAAACACAATGAGGAAAATGGAGAAAAGAATCAGGACGGACCGGATTATAATTACAGCTGGAACTGTGGGGCGGAAGGGCCAAGCAGGAAAAAAGCTGTTACAGAACTTCGAAAACATCAGATTTATAATGCGTTTTTCCTGTTACTTCTTTCACAAGGAACACCATGTATACTGGCAGGAGATGAATTCGGTAACACCCAAAAGGGCAATAATAATGTTTACTGCCAGGACAATTCTGTCGGATGGACGGACTGGCGGGGGCTGGAAAAGAAAAAGGCGTTACATGATTTTGTTAAAAAACTGATTTTATTTAGAAAAGAGCATGATCTTCTGACACCCGAGAGGGAACTTCAGGGGATTGATCTGAGTTGCTGTGGCGTTCCTGATGTATCGTATCATGGCGAGGAAGCTTGGCAGGTGCCGAAAGAAGTATCAAGCAGACAGCTTGGAGTATATTACAGTGGAGCCCGGACGAAGAATGCGGATTGCTATGTGGCATATAATATGCACTGGCTGGAGCACGTATTTGCGCTGCCGGCGTTGCCTAAGGGATATGGGTGGTATGTAAGAGCAACGACAGATCGTGGAATTCTGGATTACCCGGAACTTTTAAAAGACCAGAGAAAAGCAGAGTTAAAAGAGAGGTCGATCGCGGTGTTTACGGCGGACCGGATTGTGGAGGTTGAGACGAAGAAAAATGAAAGCATTACAACACTTACAGACGATCAATCATCATAAATATCTTGTTATGAAAGAATGTTTTGAAGTAGGACTTTATAAGCAGGGCCTTCTTCATGATATGTCAAAATATTCTCCGACGGAGTTCCTTGTGGGATGTAAGTACTATCAGGGAAATCGAAGTCCGAATAATGCGGAAAGAGAAGCAACCGGATATTCCCAGGCATGGCTTCATCATAAAGGACGGAATAAGCATCATTATGAATACTGGATTGATTATAGTGTGACACCGGGAGAAGGCATGGTTGGTTTGAAAATGCCGCTTCGGTACGTGGTAGAGATGTTCATGGATCGTATTGCAGCTTCAAAGACTTACCAGGGAGAAGCATACAGAAACTGGCATCCATTGGAATATTACGAAAAGGGTGCGGCAAGACTTGGAAAAATGATTCATCCGGATACGGCAAAACTTTTGCATGAATTGTTAGAGATGCTGGCCGAAGAAGGAGAAGAAAAAACTTTTTCATACATTAAGCATGTACTGCTGAAACAGAAGAAATATTAACAGTTTATGCAATAGTTCAAAAAAATTAAAAAATTTCAAAAAAACTGTTGACAGAATAACAATTCTCATGTATTATATATCTTGTCTTCGCGAGAGAGCAAAGATGAATGCGGAAGTGTCGGAACTGGCAGACGAGCAAGACTAAGGATCTTGTAAGCATTGCGCTTGTGTGGGTTCAAGTCCCATCTTCCGCATTCATCAAAAAGCTAGAAACCCTTGATTTATCAGGGGTTTCTTCTTTTTTGCGTTCAAAGTGCTTTGGTTACCTCTGGTTACCTGCATGAGTTTCAGCAGGCAGGAGCGCATCGAATGCCCATACGCTCCTTGCACCCGTGATGTTATTTCTAATGTTCCGTATTCAGTTTTTCAGTTGCTTTCTTCTGCCTGATATTCAGGCGATGTTCCCCTTAAAACCCTTATCGGTAACCGTTTGCGGTAACCAATATCCCAGGATTGGGTGCAAGTGTGGACAAGGCTCGTTCGAACTGCTCGTTCGTCTCATCCTGTGTCTTGGTGTTGAAGGTGTAGCACCGAAGCGTGGTTCGTTCGTCCTCATGGCCGACCTGTATCCTGGCTGCATCAATGTTGACACCGCCATCGATCAGGTGCGATACATAGGTCTTCCTGATCTTATGCGCCGATCTGAACGGGATGCCGAGTATGTTGCAGTATTTCTTTAGCCGGTATGTGACCATATCGACGTTCACACGGGTAATCCCGTTTGTGAACAGGTAGCTGTCATCAGCGCCCCTTGCCGCAACGCCGGAAAGCGCTGCATCGACAACCTCCCTGCCACCGTGGGTAAGGTACACATCGCGGAAGCCTGCTGAGGTTTTCGGGTGGTCGATGACCATATGCCCGATCTGCTTGAAGGTCGTCTCGTCAATTTGAACCGACACCTCCACCTCTGAACGGCAGATATGGGCAACCAACCCGTCGATGTCGCTTTTTTTCAGCGCAACAACCTCGCCGATTCTGAGCCCCGTGTAGAAAAGCAGGATGAGTGCCAGGCAAGCGCCAAGCGAGTTGTCTTCCTTCCATTCTTCCCAGGCAAGCCTCATCAGGAAGAACTCCTCAGCCTCGGTGTACACCTGCGTCTTCGCCTCTGGCTTGCGCTTTTTGACGAGCAGCTTCTTGTTTATCTGGGCATGCGCGAACGGGTTGTAGGAGATGATCCCGCTCCGGTACCCGAAATCGAGTATCTGCCGAAAAGGCATGGACATGTTGTAGTACTTCTTCTTGTCCATGGCCTCGGCTTTGATCTTGTTGTGGATCCATGTCTCTATGTCTGTTGAATGCATCAGCCGGATCGGCTTGCTGATGAGATCTGCATCCTTCGCGTAGTACTTGTTCCAGGTGGCTACCGCACGCTTGACGGTGTTCATTGATTCGGTCTTTGCCTTGTAATGCTCCATCCAAAGCGGGTAGAGCTTGGCAAGCGTCGGGTCTATTGTCTTCTCATTCTTGCGGTAGGCCTCGACAATCGCATCTTCAAGTGCTTCCCGCGTGTTGCGCTTGATGAGGCGCCTGCCGTCGCTTTTTGTGGCATCCGGCACATGGGTTCGCCATTTGCCGTCTTTACCTTCGAAAATCGAGTACTTATGGTTACTTAAAATGTTCTTCTTAGTTAGCATAGCAATGTAGTTCTGCACATCACTTAGCTCTATTTTACTGCTCTGACCTGCGGTTTTCAATGTTTCAAGAAGCTCTTCGAGCCCTTTTTCGAGCACCGGTTCCATATGGGCATCACCCCCTCCTCATGCCACCTGCCAGTATTACTCCGCTCGGAACAGCAGCACCTTCGCGGTTAGCTTCGCCTCCAAGCGCCGCATCATCTCAATATCGGTTCCTTTTCTGCAATGCCCGCCATCGTCGACCGACTCCCTCATGGCAAGCGTTGCCATGTAGGGCCGGTAGTATCCGATGACGGTCTCCATGGCAATCGGGTCGCCTTTCGATGCCCGAAGAATCGTCTGGTAAGGCAACAGCGCCTTCTTCTGCTTTCCCTGATTCATAGCGAGTCCTCCATTTCATCAAGCATGTTTCCGAGTTCCTTCAGCGCCTGCGATCTGTGGTACTGGACATTCGCACGTTCCATTCCCACGACCTGCCCGATTTCCCTGTCCGTGAGCCCCATGTAGTAGCTCAACAGGACGATTTCCCGTCGTTGCGCCGAAAGCGCACCCAACGCCTCGAACAGCCCCTCATCGTTCACGATGAAGTCGATTCCGCGAACACGGAGCAGCTGCTCGAATCGGAAGTACTCCGGCGTAAAGGACAGCTTCCCGAGCTCGCGAGGGCTCATCTCCGAGAAAAGCACCTCTTTTCCCTGCCTGCGCTTGCGCTCGTCGTAGGCATCGCGAGCCTCGTTGCGAAGGATCTTCTTACAGTACGCATCGAACTGATGTCTCTTGCTTTGCTCTGTTTTCCTATCCATGGATCGTCACCTCCTTTCCAAGCGGTCACGCCGACCAGATGGAGAGAGGATGGCGATGATTCCTTGTTGCCACAACTACGGCGCAAACAAGGTGAAATGCAAAAGCAAGAAACGGCAAAGTTGCTGTTCAAGTACCGTTTTTAAGCAAAACAAAAGCACCCAGCCAAAATGACCGGGTGCTGACTTGTAGAGGCGGGCTATGTATCCTAGCAAACTTGCCGCCCGCCACGGGCACAATATGTGCTAAGATGCCTTCTATCGGTTGGAGTTGGCAGCTCCTTCCGACCGTCTCGATCGCCAAAAAACCCAAAGAACGAATCGAAACCAGAATCGAACCATCTGAGTGGAAACGGATGAAATCGAATCTCTTGAAAGCGTGCTATCATTATAGCACGGTATCACGCAGGAGAGCACTGAAATGTGCCAGGTTTCGACAAGTTCATAGCGTTTCAAAGCCATCGATGCGGTGGCTTTTTTCATATCTAAAGCCTATTGGAAACCTCACCAGCGCCTATGGTTGCGTAGTTTGGTACCAATGAACGTTTGGCATCAGTCGTGAAGAAATTGTGACCGGAAAGTGATGCAACGATTTGTTGCGTAGAGCTCGGTACCTGTGGTCCTCATCCTCACCTGCATCCGATGCCGCGAGCCCAGCGGGCAGCGATATGCCATAAACGCACCAGGAAGGAAACCCCGCCTATGAGAGACCTGTGCCCGAAGGGCACCAGGATGTGCGTAAGGCGTTGTGGTAAACGCGAAGCGTTTTCCACGATGGCTTTCCACATCCCTTTCGCGGGGCTCTTTTCCTTTCCAAGGAAATCAATCAATCCGCGCTTGCGCGGCTCAGTGAGCGAAGCGAGCGTCTGAGGGTATTGCAGCCCGGATCATCAGATGTGCGTGAGCCAAGCAAAGTCTCAAGGCAACCCCTATGCAACCCGATAGTGTTACGGGGTTGTGCTACAATAGGGTTGTAACACAAAGCATAAAGGAGAAGCATTGAGAAAGAGCAACGTAGGTCGAAATAGGCTGCTAGCTGCGGTAGCGCTTATAGCATGTCTCTGCATGATGATTCTTGCTGGTTGTACGGGCGTTTCCCGATCAGCAGACAAGCCTGTACTGGAGGAGGCAACTGTGGTTCGTGTCGTCGATGGCGATACGCTTGTTGCAGACGTTGACGGTCAGGATGAGAAGATCCGCCTGATCGGTGTCGACACGCCGGAAAGCGTCAACCCCGATGCAAGCAAGAACACGGAAAGAGGCAAGGAGGCCTCGGAGAATACGAAGGCCATCTTGACCAAGGGAAAGAGCGTTTGGTTGGAAGCAGATGCCCAAGACAAGGACAAGTACAACCGGAAGCTAAGGTATGTGTGGCTGGAGAAGCCAACAGATCCCAATAGCCGCGAAGAGGCGGAAAGCAAGATGCTTAATGCGGTACTGGTAAAGGACGGTTGGGCAGACCCGATGGAGATAGCCCCTAACACCAAATGGGCATCGCTGTTCGATGAGCTGAGCAGAGCTGCGTAAGCCAAAAAATGTTTGATCTTATAGCACAACCTAACAATCCCGTTGGGTTGTGCTATAATGATGTCATTGCGTAAAGCTTGCAGATAGGAGAAATATCATGAGCGAGAAGTTCAACAAGGACGATGTTCTGAAAGTCGAAGACGGTGCTTTCGGTAAGAAAGCGAAAACCGGCCGTGACATTTTCAAATTGGCAGATTTCGAGTACAGCTATTATGCGTATGGCTATATGGGGAAGCTTTTTTACAACGGTCCTGGATGTTCGCAGGGGATCGCTGCATTGAATTACGGCCGCACTGAAACGGCAAGCGCCGGCGTGACGATGGACGGAACGGTTGTGTATACCGTTGCGATGGATAAGGATCAAGGCGCCGATGGTGAAGATCATCAAGTCATTGTGCCGTTTATCAACGACATTGAGGACCTGGTAGACAATCATGGCGAGCCCATCCCGCTTGGTGCCCATATTGCGATCGAAGATTTCGAGGAGTATGTCTGGAAGCAAGGATGCTTTGTCTTCCGCAATTTTTCCGAAGTGGAAGAGCTTGCCGAGCGTCTTGGGCTGGATGAATACTACGCTCAGTAAACAGAGCTGAATAGATCGTTTCAAAGGAGGGCAACAACCCTGTTGGGTTGTGCTACAATAGGGTTACAGCGAAAAGCACGACAGTTAGGAACCATAATGAGCAACATCGAGCAGCTGAGCGTGAAGCAGCTCATCGAGAAGCAAGGCCTCACAGTGCACCAGCTCCGCACGACCCTGGCCCGCCTGGAGAAGCAAGGCTACGGAAGCCTCCCCGTGGTGCTGGCCGCAGACGACGAGGCAAACGATTTGCGCCCCATCCTGGACACCCAAGACGCAGCCGTGATGACCTGCACCGAGCGAGAGTGCCACAGCCTCGGCGCATACGTAGTGATCGGTTAGAAGCAGATAGGAGCCAACGAGATGAGCAAGAAGAAGCGCTTCATAGGCCACCGAAGCCTCGGCAACATCCTTCTGTTCGGCCTTCCCAGTCCGATTACCATAGTGAAGCGGATGCTCCGGAGAAGCTTTCGTTGAGAGAAACATTGTGATACCCGCCCAACTCGGCGGGTATTTTTGTGCCAAAAGTCCCTGGTCAGGTGAAAATTGGCATTCGATTGCGAATTGTCGATGCGATTATCCATATAGCACAACCCAGCAACCCTGTTAGGTTGTGCTATAATGTTTGGTATGAGTAAGTGGTAAGAGGCAGGAGATTGGATGAATTCAAACAGCATCGAGAAGCTGAAGCAAGCCGAGAACTTCATGAATGCCGCTGCGGGGCTGATTGATTCCGTCGTGTCGGTTGAGTGGGAGTCCCTTGCCGACGGCGATTGCGAAACAGAGGAATGCATCGACGAGATGGAATCCATTAGCAACGCTCTGCGTAAGCAAAGGGCAAGCGTTATGAAGCTCGTCATGGATCAGTCCTTCCGCCAGGTAGCGGATGAGTACCCGAACGCCATGCGCCTCCTCGAAGACAACTAACAGGTGTCTTTCAATGTCAAGCAACGGCTATCACGACAAGATCCGCAAGATCCTCGCGATGCTGGAAGGCGCCAAGACCGAGGGTGAGGCCAAGGCGGCCAACCTCGCCTTACAGCGCCTCCTTGCCAAAAGCAACCTAACTGCCGAGCAGGTAGGCGCTTTAGGTTCGGAAGATCCGTCTGCCTCGATCGAGGAAGAGCCTGTTTACATCGGCAGCAACGATGTGGTCTGGAAGAGGATGCTTGCCAGCGCCATAGCGGAGAACCTGCGCTGCCGCGTGATGCTCACCGCATTCCCTGACAAGCCGAGGGCGAAGATCATCGTGTTCGTCGGCCATGCGGAAGATGCCGCCGTTGCCTCGGAATGCTACCGCCTGACATTGAAAGTTGCCCAACGCTGCTTCAAGCTCTATTCGAAGTCGTGCAGGGATTCCGGTTGCCCGATCGATGTCACCGTAACGGCAGTGCGCAATGCCTACTACATCGGCTTTGCCGAAGGCCTCTATGATGCCTATTCGCAACAGGTTGCAGAGAACTCGGAGCTTGCCATCTGCTTACAGGTTCCGTCAGACGTGCAAGCTTTCTTCGAAGCCAAGCACCTCAACAGCATCCCAAAGCGGAGGATAACGGTCAGCGACGAGCAGACTCGGGACAATGGCCGTATCGACGGCTACAGCTACGGTACCGGCCGCACCTTCGACTGATCCCGCCGGGTTTTCCACTTTCCCACAATCCGACCCGAGGCGAGCTTTAGTAGTGCTCGCATATCTCGGCTCGAATCATGGAAAAGTGGAAAACCCTCCATCGCCTAGAATCACCCCTAGAGGGCGATTCGGCTCATCCAGCAACCTAAGTCCGCATTAACTCCCAACCATATCCTCATTCGCACCGGCTGCGCTCGTTAGCATCCCGCCCAAAGCGGAATGCGCTCGCTTCGCCTAGATCGCCACCCTTCCGAAATGGCGATTTCAGTTTTAGAAGCTGAAATCTGGGATTTCGGAGGGGCGGCTTTTCTGCATAGGCCAAACTTCAGCTGAAACCTCACCGCATTCCAGCACCCTCAAGCGGTTTTCCCACAGACGGCGAAACGCCTTGATGTGGAAAAACCCCATCTCGATGTTTTTTCGGCTTAAAGAGTCGAAAAGCTCCCTGGTCGCATGGGTATGTCCCGATTGAGAATCACCAGCTTAAAGCCACATTTCTTTATATCGCAACCCGACAACCTAACAGGGTTGTGATATAATTAGGTTACAGCGTAAGACATACGGTAGTTAGGAGACCGAAATGAACCTTGCAGAAGCAGAGAACCTGGTAGCGAAGCTCCTTCCCGAGTGGATGGATACGGCAAGCAGCAACTTCGCGGGATTCGCAGAGATGCTGCTTAACGATTACGAGGATTGGGCACGCGACACCATGGAATGCGTCTTGATGCCAAGCGAGGACGAGTTCGTGCGAACCTTCGAAGCATGGAAGCTCGTGGCAGACCGCTATTTCAAGGCCATGTGCCGCCCTGTGCCGTCCTTCAAGACCGCAGACGGCGTAACCTGCTATGTAGGCGATCTGGTGTACTGCAAGGACGGCAAAAAGTACGAGGTGACGGAAGTCCTAAGCGAGGAGCTTGTTCGTGCTGGCGAGTTCAATGCTCCCTTTGCAGTCGCGAATCTGTGCTACTACGAGCCAGAAGCCCCCAAAAGCCTGAAAGCCGTTCGAGCCGAGAAGCAGGCCGAGCGCAAGCAAGCCGAGCGCAAGGCGGCAACCGAGTTTGAAAAAAAGGTTCGCCGTGACATGCTTGCAGCGCTGAACGATAGGGGCAGCTTTCACGAGCGTTTGCTTTGGGAGCTGACGGAAGCAAATGGGTACATTGGGATCAAAACCAGTATGGACGAGTCTGACTGGGAAACATTCTTGGATACCGATGCAGGAGCCGAAGCCGTTGCGTGGTGGGAGAGCCGAGATGTTCGCTTCAAGATCAGCGAGTGGGAGAAAGGCGTGATTCTTTACGTTGACGGAGTGAATCCCAACACGTTTCACTGCACCTGCTTTGACTTCAAGACATGGGGCGAATACCAGCATCTTGCACGCTAACCAAGGAGGGCAAAAGCCCTCCTTTTTCTATGCTCATCTGCGCTTATCGGATATTATGTTATGGTATACTATGTGATACATGGTAATACCTAAGAGATCGGAGCTGAAATGGCAACGGCAACAATGGCAACGCTTTCTGCCAAAGTGAAGCCAGAGGAGAAGGCGGCGTTCAATGAGGTTTGCGACAGTATCGGGCTTTCCCCATCGAACGCTATCCGCATGTTCGTGTCGGCGGTAAACAAGTGCAAGGGACTTCCTTTTGATACCAGGAACCCATATGGGTTCAACAAGGAAACTCTTCAGGCGATGGAGGACTCTGCGAACATGGTCGGTGTGTCGCGGGGGTTTGATTCAATCGATGACATGATCGCCGAATTGGAGCGTTGATTCATGCAGATTCGATTTACTGCAAGATACAAAAAGGACTACAAGGTCTGTATGAAACGCGGCATCGATATGGAGAAAGTCAATCAAACGTTGGTTTGGTTGCGTGACGGGGTAGAGCTGCCTGAAAGAATGAAAGACCATGCGTTGAAAGGGAACTACAAAGGCCACCGCGAATGTCACATTGAGCCGGATTTGGTGCTTATATACCGTTACAACTATGAGTGCCAAGCCGTGATGGCGGTAAGGTTGGGAACTCACTCCGATGTTTTGGAATAGGGGAATCGAGTTCAAGGAGGGCTATTGCCCTCCTTCTCTTATCCGAACGGGTCGCAGCCCCTTCTCATGCCCGACCCAGGCTCCACGGTCTAAGCCGCGAAGCCTGGGCAACCTAACCGCCCGCCCGGGTTTACGCACTTTCCCACAATCCCGGCTCCTACGGGCTTTAGTAGTGCCCTTCGAGCGCCGGAATCATGGAAAAGTGGAAAACCCTCCACCGCCTATGATCCCCCTCAGAGGGGAATCCGGCTCAACCCATATGCTAAGATTGCCGTTGCGGTGCGGTTCCATCCAGTCACGGCCGCACCCATATTATGGCCATGGCAGATGTCCCAAGGTTTTCGTGTAACGGGCATCTGCCTTTCTTGTCTCCTAGCGAAAAGCAGGCTCATAGCAGCACCAATCAGGAAGGCGAAACGCATCCCAGCATCCCCAAGCGGTTTTCCCACAGACGGCGAAACGCCTTGGTGTGGAAAAACCCCACCTTGAAATTTCGGCTTATAGAACCGAAAAGCTCCTGGTCGCATGGGTGCGTCCCGCTCGAACCCCCCAGCTCATCGGCATGTTTTCTTATGTTGTGTCCTAACAACCCAACAGGGTTGTGATATAATAGGGTTACAGCGTAAAGGTCACGGATAGATAGGAGACCGAAATGACCACCGTAGAGAAAACCACGAAGAAGATGCCGCTCGCGATGCGTGGGCATATCGCCGCGAGGAACTACCTTGTACGCAATGGCCTCAGGATTGTGGAAGACGGCTACTCCTGCGATCAGGGCGAGGTCGATTTCGTTGCCATGGACGGGGAGAACTGCATGTGCTTCGTGGAGGTAATGACGCGTTTCGCCCACAGCAGCGACCCGCAGTTCCCGAACGAGGCGCTGAGCAACGCCAAGCGCCTCCGCCTCGAAGGCATAGCGATGAGCTATCTGATGAGCAACGAATCTCCCATGAACATCCGCATCAGGTTCGACATAATCTCGATTGCGGCTTGGGGCGAAGGCAGGGCTGTCCTCCGCTATCACAAGAACGCCCTGGAAGATGCCTAGGCAGCCCAATCCCCGCAGGACGGGCGCGAATCAGTGCCCGCCCTACCCACCGAACCGAAAACCCAACCAGTTAGGAGCAGGAAAATGCCCAAGCGCACCGTACAGGAAACCATAGAGTACTTCGAGCAGCTGGCAAGCGAGTTCGAGAAGAAGTCCCACCGCGAGCAGGATGAGCTAACGAAAGCTCAATACGCCGCCAAAGCCGAAGCCTACGAGCTTGCCGCCTTCGAGCTGAAGCGCAATTGCGACTACTAGCCACCAAAGGGCTGCACCCGAACCCCACGGGTCGCAGCCCTTTTCCATGCCCGGCCCAGGCTCCACGGTCTAAGCCGCGAAGCCTGGGCAACCTAACCTCCCGCCCGGTTTTCACACATTCCCACAATCCCGACTCCTACGGGCTTTAGTGGTGCCCTTCGAGCGTCAGGATCATGGAGATGTGCAAAAACCTCCACCGCCTAAAATCACCCCTAGAGGGCGCTCCCCGGCTTGCTTTTAGGGGGAGCGCCTTTTATGTTTCCCAAGCTCTTTTCAAAGAAAAAAATCTCAGCGAGCACCGCGAGCGTATCAATCGGTGCGCAGCACCGCTTACCTGATGTCCCCGAAACCCGGGTCATCAGCCATGCGTGAGCCAAACGAAGCTCACCGCCGCAGAAAGGAAGCCGTGCCAATCCTCGGCACGCCCCAGATCGCCCGGTTCCGTTCCTTAGGATCACGCTCAGAGCGCGATCCACTCACTCCACCTGCACCGCCCGCCATGGAAAGCTCAGCTACGGGCTGCAGGAGTGCCCTCCGCAGACCTTCCCACAGCGGGCTTCCAAAAGGATCCCCAACTTGCGTTGGCGGTACTTATCTGTTGGATGGGCAAGTATATGCCGCTCCCTCGCAACCACCAAGGGTGCAAGCATCTTTTTGCAACTTCTTGAGTCCGTTCCTCCCTCAACAACTTGCAAAAAGACTCCGGGTGCTGGGATGCGCACCCATCGCCCTTGATTAGCTCCGTCGCTCCGCTGCGCTCGCACCCATCAACAGCATAAGCACCGTTGCTTCAAGACAGTGCTTGAACCAAATTCAACAAATCAAAAGGAGGAAGTTTTCATGACGAAAGCGAAAAGAAACGAAACAACAGAGGTAACAGCAGTAAAGGCACAGGCAGTGCAGGTGGCATATGTAGAGGAAAAAGACATGGCACGCGAAGCCCAACTCGCAAGTGAGATTAACTTGATTACCGAGCAGACCAAGCAGATGGTTCTGATGAACTTCATAGAGCTTGGCAAGCGCCTTACAGAAGCCAAAGCCATGGTGAAGCATGGGGAATGGGGCAATTGGCTGAAAGAGAGGGTGAACTATTCCCAGCGTACCGCGAACAACATGATGAAGCTCTATGCGGAGTACGGCGCGAGCGGCATAGCGTCAAAATCGCAGTCAATTGCGAATTTAAGCGTCACGCAGGCCGTGGCATTGCTCGAGATCCCAGCAGAGGAGCGTGAAAAGTTCGCTGAGCAGAACAACGCAAAGGACATGACTATCCGTGAGCTTAAAGAGGAGCTTGCCAAGAAGAAAGCCGAGCTCGCCGAGGAACAGTCAAGCACCAAAGCCGCCCTCGCCGAGGCCCAGAAGCGCCATGAGCAGGAAAACGCTCGCTACAAGGAGCAGGCCGAAAAGGCATTGGCCGACAAGTCCCGGATAGAAAGGGAGCTTGAACAGCAGAAGAAGCGACAAGCCGAGCTTATCGAAAGCAAGGATACCGAGGCAAAGGCACAGGTAGAGGCCGCCATCAAGCAGAGCCGCGAAGAGCTCGCCCGCACCAACGAGGAAGTGGACGCATTGCAGGAAGAGCTTGCGAAGATGAACAGCAAGCATAAAGCAGAGCTTGAAGCCATCCGTGAAGAGGAGCGAAAGAACTTCCAAGAGGAACTGAATGCCAAGGACAAGGAGATAGAGGAGTCGGCGAAGCGTTTCTCGAAAGCCGTTGAAGAGCATAGGAAAGAGATGGCATCGACAAGAAAAGACCTCTTGAAGGAGCAGAGCAAGAACTCCGAGGTTGCCACACTCGGCAAGGCAACCTACGCCATGGAGCAGTTGCTCAAAAGCTACGAGCAGGTTATGGGAATCATCGAAAGCGTTGGCAAGTTCGACCGTGTGACAGCCAAGAAGATGATGACAGAGGTTAACAAGTCCATGCACGCTGTGGAAACCAAGGTTCGCAAGAAGCTCACAGCCTAATGCCATGCAATGGGTAGCAAGACCCCCACCCAACCGGGTGGGGGCAAATAAAAGAGAAAACCGAAAGGAGGGAACAGAGGTGCTGGAAGAAAGAGAATTTCAAAGAACCGTGAAAGATGCCCTTGCAAAGATCCGAGACAAGGACATGCGCATATTGCAGGAAAGCAACATAGAGGCAAGGGAAAGCGAAGCCATCAACGCCGAGGCAGAAGGCGCGTACATGTGCGTTCTCGAAGAGCTCACGGCAAGGCAAAGAGAGGCGGTGAGGCGTTACATGGCAACTCAAACCGCCGCCGACAACGATCAAGTAGACAATGCCTACATAGCCGGAATAAGGGATGGAATACGTTTCATGATTAGTTTTAGGCTGGCTGATAATCGGTAAAAACAATGTCTGACCTGCGGTTTGTGGAGGGTTTGCGAAGTAGCGACTTAATGCCCTGATAACCCAATAACCCCGTTGGGGTGTGCTATAATTGAGTCATCAAGTTAAAGGGTGAGCGGAAGGAATCGCCACCCATGAGAGATCGGAGCTCATCATGTCTATCAACCGCGTTATCGTATCTGGCAACCTCACCCGCGACCCCGAGGTACGCACTACTGCTTCCGGCAACCCGGTGATGGGTTTCGGCATCGCAGTGAACGACCGCCGCAAGAACAGCCAGACCGGCGAATGGGAGGATTATCCGAACTTCATCGACTGCACGATGTTCGGTGCCCGTGCCCAGAGCGTTTCCCGCTTCCTTTCTAAGGGCAGTAAAGTAGCCATCGAGGGCAAGCTCCGTTGGAGCCAGTGGGAGACCAACGAGGGTCAGAAGCGCTCCAAGATCGAGATCATCGTAGACGAGATCGAGTTCATGTCATCTATTTCCAACGGTGCTCAGGTACCCGCTACAGCATCCGCGCCCGCTGTTGATCCTATGACTAGCACCCTTTACGATGACGACATCGCGTTCTAAGCAAGCCATGCAGGGCAGGGTAGGGTAGATTCCCTGCCCTTTGGCAATACAGGTTGGCACCACAGCAATAACGGTTGCAGGGTATTTTTAACGAAACGTGGGCGACCAATAGAAAGGCACTTGCGAAAGCAGGTGTCTTTCCTATATTCGCATTCGAATGCGAATATCTCGGTGCGATTTTGGAAACGATGAAAGTGTAGCAGTTAATGCAAGCATATGTATAGCAGATGCTACACATATGCTTGCATTATGCGTACATTTGTGCTATAATTAAACCAAGAAAAGAGAAAAGGAGATGAGCTATATGGCACAGGTAAGCGTAAGAGTCGATGATGAGGTTAAGCGTAATGCTGAGGCAACGTTGAACGCGATCGGCATACCGATGTCCACCGCAGTCAACGTCTTCCTGAAAGCTGTTGCAAGGGAGCATCGTATCCCGTTTGAGCTTAACGCTGATCCGTTCTATTCGGACAGCAACATGAGGCACATAAAGAGAGGAATCGAAGCCCTTGATGCCGGCAAAGGCGTGGAGCATGAGCTGTTGGAGGACGATTAGATGAGGAAGGTATGGTTTGACGAGGCATGGGATGATTACGTTTCGTGGCAACGTGAGGATAAGAAGACATTGAAGCGCATCAATGCTTTGGTAAAGGATATTGAGCGTGGAAACGGCTTCGATGGCATCGGAAAGCCAGAACCGTTGAGGGGGAATCTAAGCGGCTTCTGGTCGAGGAGGATTGATGACGCGAACCGACTTGTGTACCGGGTAAAAGACGGGGTACTTGAGATCGTCTCATGTAAAGGACATTACGATGATTAACGGCATCAGTTAAGGCACTTGCGAAAGCAGGTGCCTTTTTCATTGCTATGAAAGCGGGGCGGCAAGGTAAAAGCCCTGTATCTGCAAATGGTGTTTTGCAGATACAGGGCTTTAATCGTAATAGATATTGAGAGAGCCCGAGAAAAGCCAGGTCACCATTCCCGGCGAAAAGAAAGGTGGGCCCTCTCAACACGATCATGATACCCGATATGCAGGCCTGAGCAGAGCACGCAAAATTTTTTACTGTGTTGCAGGGTTGTGCCGTTGTTGGGGCGTAGGGTTGTGCTACAATAAAGCTACAGCGGAAAGGAGATACCTGTTATGCGAGGTTTTAGCTTCTTGATTACATGGCTCGTTTTCGGAATTCCGAGCTCGGCTATCGCCGTCGGCATCGGCTGCTTTCTTCATTTGAGCGCCATCACCATTGCGGCTCTCGTTGTTGCCATCGAGGCGATGACGGTGCTGTCTGGCGTGTTCTGCGTGGCAGCGAAGAATGCTGATATTCGGATGAGATACATGTTCGAGGGTTAAGAAAAGAAAGGAAACAGTCATGAAGACTATTGCGATTTGCAACCATAAGGGAGGAGTCGGCAAAACTGCCGCCTCAATGGCATTGGCGGAAGGCCTGAATGCCAAAGGCTACCGTACGCTGCTTGTCGATCTCGACCAGCAAACCAACGCAACCCGTCAGGCCGGTGCGAAGATCGAGGATGCGGTAACCGTCTACGATTTGCTTACATCCTTCGAGTACACCGCCGCCGATGGCATCCAGCACTATGAGCATGGCGACATCATTCCCGGCGACACGTTGGTAGCCGATGCGGAAGTTGAGATGTCCAAGCTTGATACTCCGCTTACGATGCTGGCAGATGCCCTTGAGGGAGTTGAGGGTAACTACGATTACTGTGTTATCGATTGCCCGCCGCAGCTTGGCATTGTGACCCGCAACGCAATTGTCGCGGCAGACGATGTGATTGTGGTGGTGGTTCCAGACACGGCATCAGTTGACGGCTTCGGGAAAGTTTACCAAGCATGCGAGGCGATTCGCAAAAACAAGCGTTTGAATCCCAATGTGACCATCGCTGGCATCTTGATCAACACTTACGATGCACGTGGTCGCTTGGAGCGCTCGCTTGATGAGCAGCTTCCCGAGGTTGCCGAGAATGCGGACACAAAGGTTTTCGAAACACGTATCCGCAAGTGCGTTTCCGTTCGTCAGGCACAGAGTGCCCACATCTCTCTTTGGGATTACGATCCGGAATGCACGGCCGCTGAAGATTTCAAGGCGTTTATCGATGAATATCTCAATCAGGAGGAGAACTAAAAATGGCTAAGACGCGTAAGAGCAATACCGAGTTTGAGATGAATACCGGTGCCAACGAGTCGGTTGCGAAAGCATCCATGAAGAAGAAAACGGAAAGCACAGAGAAGGGCGTTGGCGAGGTCGTGAAATTGCCAGGCGGCTACACTAAACGTCGCTCCCGTGGCAACGATCGTAAGATCAACCTCAGCGTATCCCCTGAGCTCCACAAGCGCATTCGCGATGTGGCACGCGATGAAGATGTCAGCATGAACCTTCTTGTCAGCCGCGTGATGATCGAATGGTTGGACCGAGAAGGGTACTAAGTCCAAGTCAGTTGATGCTTGCTCGGTCGCAACGCTTGTTGATTAAGGCAGAGCTTTCCGGTTGCGTTTAGATTGTATGATCTTGGGCAACTGATCAAATCACGATTTGTATACGTCTTGATAGCCCCCTGTTATTTGTATCTGGTTGATGGCGATCAGCCGATCAAGATCAGTGTAGTTGGGACACAACTGAAAGGAAGCAGAAATGCCAGAAACATCATTGCGAAACGATGAGCAGATACGCCGCAACATCGAGCTCGCTTACATTGGCTTAACCTTTAAAGGCGAGCTGGTTGACGCGGCGAGCCTTACCAAGGAAGTCATAAGCATCGGCCGCATGGCCGCAGACAACTCGCTTGCGGTATTGGTTCAGAAGTCAGCGCGTTTGGTTGGAACGATCAAGGACATCAAGTTCGAAGAGTCAAGTCAGCGCTATCTCGTTACTTTCCGTGCAAACAACAGTGACGAGGATGAGATTGTTCGCTCCGAGCGAGTCGACAGCCAGCGTGGCGAGACCGTTAAAGAGTTGTGGGGAAGGAATAACCTTGGTGGACATAGGGTTGTTCTCTATAAGCACAACGAGCGTGTTGGTGAAGATAAGAAACGCGAGAAAGGTTATCGAGTAGCGCCGTGGGTTACCGATCTCGGTCCTGCTCGATAGCTGAAAGGAGTTGTTACCATGATTGAAAGCACGCCTCCTAAGCTCACCAAGGAAGAGAGGTTGGCTGCTCTCGAGGCAGCTAAAGTTGCTCGCGTGAAGCGGGCAGAGGTTAAGAAGAAACTTGCAAGCGGCGAGATGTCGGTCGAGGAAGCGATCAGCATGAAGGACGATGAGATTGTAGGTCGTCTCAAAGTTGTTGATATGATCGAAGCGGTTCGAGGGTTTGGCAGCGCAAAGTCGGAGAAGTTGATGAAGGAAATCGGCATCGCAAAAAACCGTAGACTTAAAGGGCTCGGCTGGAAGCAAGCAAAAGAGTTGATTGATCGTTTACCCTAAAAAGCATTTGGATTAGAGAAAACACCTGAAGGCTCCTCAGCAATGGGGAGCCTTTTATTATTTGAAGCCTTCGCTAGGATTTCCCCTTAGAAGGGAATCCGCTCACTGGAGATGATTTTTTCTTAGCCTAAGCGGAAAGCAGAAATGCCCGCCCGGGTTTACGCACTTTCCCACAATCCCGGCTCCTACGGGTTTTGAGTGACCCTTCGAGCGCCGGAATCATGGAAAAGTGGAAAACCCTCCATCGCCTAGAATCACCCCTAGAGGGCGATTCGGCTCAATCTGATTTCATCAAAAAGCTCTTCCAAAAGAGCCGCATCAACGAGCGTGAGCGAGCGTATCAATCGATGCGAAGGCATCGCACAGTGAGCGAAGCGAACGTCCTAGGGTGTCGCAATTTGCAACATCAGATGTGCGGGAGCATCCATAACTGAAAGGCTAACTCATTCAAGAAGTTAGCCGTATCAGCGAGCAGCGCGAGTGGATCAATCAGATCAAAGATCTTCCGAAAACGCAGCGTTTGCTTTGCAGAGATCCGATTGGAAATCAAAAAGATCGGTTACCCAATCAAAAGAGCAAGCTACACCAAATCCTTGTCGTCCCGCCTGAGGGCGGGACGCTCCGGCGAAGCCATCGGAACGTGGGGAGGCTTCTCCCCACGCCCCGACGTCATCGCCGGAGCCCGCTGCAGCTCTCCGTTCGGACCCTTCCAAAGGGCGGCTCCACTGCGAGCTTACGCTCTCGCTACGTTCCGTTCGAACCCTCCCCATAGGTCGGCTTCACTGCACTTCGCTCACTGTCTGCGCAGGATCACGGGGAGGCTTCTCCCCGCAATTCTGCTCCGCCAACGAACCCCTTCGGGAATCCGTGCGGGAATCCGTGCAAGCTTTCCTTAACTCATGGTAATATAGCTATCGCTAATTACCACGGTTAAGGGCTTGCCGGACTGGTCGGGACTGCGGCATCGGACTTGCCGATGTCGGTTCCCTGTCCGGGGTTCCGGATGCTGCGCAGGAATCGCGTTGGCGATTCGCTTGCACCCTCCGATGGTTCCGCTTGCGCGAGCCATCGGCGAATAGCCCGAGGCCGCTCGGGCAAAGGTAAGTGCTTTTCCGCTCCGAAACCGAGGCAGCTCGCTTTGCGAAGCGGACAAAGCCGCAATGTACGAAGATGCGAGGACACCAAGAAAGGAGGCAGGCAGCTGAACAAGAAGAGAGGCGACAAGGCCACCATATTGTTGAGCATGACGAAGATAGAGAAGGAAGCCCTTCAGAACCTCGCCAAGCGCTCAAACGTTACAGTGTCCGAGCTTGTGCGCCTAGCGCTCGTCTACCAGGCAATCGATTTGCCGGAGGCGCCGCTAGGCAATGTCGGCAGCTTGGACAAGGAAGAGCCGCGCACCAACTGTATTCAGGTTCAGGTGACGGACAGCGAGAAGCTTGCGCTGAGAGAGCGTGCCGAATCGCTGGGCTGCAGCATGTCGGACCTTGTTCGCCGCAGCGCTATCCAGGGCAAGGTCGTCCAGCAGAACGAGATCGACATCGAGGCAGTGCGGCGCATGACTCATGAGCTCCTGAAGCAAGGCACGAACCTCAACCAGCTCATGTACTTCCTCAATGCAAACGGCATAGCGGCCTTCGATCCAGCAGAAGTGCAGCAGGTGATTTGGAACGTGCGCGATGCTGTCAGGAAGGCCACCGAGTTGACCGAGATGCTGAAAAGCCAAGTGTAGCCTCAGTGCAAATCCTATATTCGCAATCGAATGCGAATACGAATCGGAAAGGAGGAAGCAGGATGACGATCATAAAGTTGAAGCCCGTTACCAGCGAGCGCCATGGCGAGAACGTGCGCCGTTACCTGAACGGCAAGGATGCCTTGGCACGCGATGGCTGGAACATCTTCCACAGCGAGCATTGGTATGCGGAGATGGACCGAACGCGAGAGCTGTTCGGACACAACGAGCCGGCGAAGCGCGGCACGAAGAACACCATCATGTACCATCAGATTCTTGCTTTCCTCCCTGAGGAGTGCAGCGTGAACGGCGGCAAGATGACCCCTGAGCACTGCATGCGCTACGCAATGGAGTACGTAGCGAAGCGCTACCCGAACAATCAGGTCGTCTTCGCGCTTCACGAGGAGAAGGACAAGCAAGGCAAGCGCTATGCTGTGCACATGGCGATCAACCGAAGCGACCTGATGACCGGCAAGCGAATACACGGTGAGGGCGGGAAGAACGGTTACAAGAAGCGTGTAGCCACCGTTCGTGAGATGGATTCCGAATGGGGCTTGAAGCAAGTTGAGGAGGGCAAGCCCAACTCCCTTATCCGCAATCGCAGCCCACGCGATGCCGAGAAGGCGATCATCGAGGACGACCGTTACAGCTACAAGAACAATCTGCGAGAGATCGTTGCCTCAGTGATCAAGTCGCCGAATGTGCGTAGTCTCGGCGACTTCAAGAAGTGGATCGAGGAGTTCGGTGGCGAGGTCGATGTTCGTGACGACAAAGTGTACGTGACCGACACCGATGTCCGCGAGACCGGCAATCCGAAGTGCACCTTTGACATCGGAAAGCTGGACGGCCGTTTCACTTTGCAAGAGATTCAGAAGTCGCTCGAAACGAAGAGCGTGCAGCAAGGCAAAGAGCCCGACAACCCGAAGGCCATCTACCTTGCCCGCATCGACAAGGCGCTTGCAGCCTACCGCGAGGCCGCCAAGCAGATGGGCGCCGATACTCCCAAGCTGAAGCTGCCGAAGCGCCCAGACTCCCTCATGGGTGACCGTGACGTCACCGACAGAATTCTGGCTGCCTCGCGTGCTGCAGAGAAGATTCGCAGCAAGACAGTCCCGAAGCGCGGCGGCGGTGAGCAGCTTCCCGGTCGCGGCGGCAAGGGCTCTGGCGGCGGTACCCATAATCGTGCCCGCACGCATAGCCAGACCGTTACACGGAAAAACGGTCGCGGCGGCGGCGAGCGCAGCAACACCAGCAGGTAAAATTCAATTGAAGAGAGAGGAGAATGTGCATGAAGAACAGCAGCAAGGCAAAAGCCGCGCTCGACGCGCAGGAAAAGTTGCCGCTTGATGAGGATCTTGACAACGAAAACGAGGAAGGAGACTTGAGCCAGGAGGGGATGGCGGAGTCCGATGCTGCGATGCTCGAAGATGCGAAGGCAAATGTCGCACAGGACGATCTTATCGGCATCGTGATGGGAAACGATAACCCGGATGCCAACGAAACCGGCTCCGCCCCAGAGCAAGACAGCGAGCATGAGCCCGAAGCTTCCAATCAGCAAAGCGATCAGGATCAGTCAGACGATCGGTCAGCTGAGCAAGAAGAAGGCGAAGAGCAGCAACCAGCAGACGAGCAGGAAGCTGAAAAGTCGGCACAGGAAGATGTCCAGAAGGAAAAGGCAGAGGAGTTGCATGCAGCACCGGCAACCCCGGCTTCGCAGGCATCGACCGCCGATCCCGCGATGGCTCAAATGCTCATAAAGCTGACGACCGACATGAGCATCCTGCTCGATCGCATCGATCGGCTTGAGAAGCGCATCGAGGCAATCGACGGCAGCACCCGCGATGCGAAGGCAACCCAGGATGCTTGCCTGAAGCTTGCCCAAAAGACCAACGATTACTTCACCGATGCCGGGAAAAGGATTGATGATGCGGTGAAGAGCAGCACGCAGGATGCCGTGAAAACCTTGAACGAAGAGTTCGCAAAGGGCATGCGCTTGTGCGCTCAGAAGGCGTCCGAATCGGTGAACACTGTCCGAAAGGATGCCGCCGAGACGATAGACAAGGTGCATGCGCAAGCCGTGGAGCATATCCATGAGCTGGAGCAGGCAGCCTCACGCCGCTCGAAGATGTACTTCATGATGAACCTTCCCGAGCGCGTCCTGAACTATGCGAAGTACCTTGCCATCCTGATCGTGTTGGCATTGGCCCTGGCTTTCGGAATCGAGCATTTCATGTAAAGAACGTTCGGAAGCGAAGGGATCCAGAAGGATGGCAGGAAACCGCCCGAATGGGCTCAGAGTTGTGCAAAGAAAAGAGCCGAAAGGAGCCAATATGAAAATCATAGATGGAAAGCTGACGTTGAGGTGTGAGGACGGCACGGAACTTAAAGCGGATATAACCGATGCGAAGATTGCGGCTATCATGTTGTCGAAATGGATGAGGGGAAGTGCTGCTTGATGTCCTTCAACGACGAGACAATCGAAGGCAACATCCTCCCGTTGCTCCCCAAGATAAGCTAGACCTAAATCATATTGCTATGCTATAATTCAATGGCTATATGGTTATAGCACTCGTCTAAATGAAAGGCTCCTAGCGTCCTCGCTGGGAGCCTTTTTGCATAACAGAACAGTTATCTGCAAGAGAAGACCATTGTCTCACACATACAAACGTACAAAAAAGGAGCCGAATCAGGCTCCTTTTCCATTTTCTAATTTCTAAGCTCCCTTTTCAGAGTAGACGGCGAAATCCGCTTCCCAATTCTTGTGAACCGCAGCGATTGCGCTTGCCCCACGTTCGTCTGTAGCTTCAATGGCGAACCCGTTTCCATAGGCAACTGGCTGAAGTCTCAACCGTTTGGCGATTTGAAGCAAAGCTGACGCTGCTCGGTTGGGATCGCCGAAGTCGTAAAACATTAGCTCGGTTATATCGATGTTGAGCGCTTCGGCTATTGCCGCCTGCCTATCTTTTTTCGGCAATCTTCTACCCTCCTCGTAGCTTCTTAGGGCGCCGACCGAGATATGAAGCACGTCGGCCAATTCACGTTGGGTGATGGGGATGGCATTCCGAAGAGCCTTCAGCTTCTTGGCAAAGCAAGATTGAATCCAATTCTCTTTAAGCTTGCACTGTTTGTTGCAAGAATGATCGGCGAGGCGCAATGGAAAATCGTCTGAAAGGTACGGGAGGCAAAAGTGCTCCTTCCAAGTTGCGAAGTCGCCGATAGAGATATGATGCGCCCATTCCTCGATGAATCGTTTCATGAATGAGGAAGAAGGGAAGAGCAAGTTTTGCTTCTTGTCTTCGATAGGGCATGTTTTGACTCGTAAACCGTAAACTTGGCAAATCTGGCGCAAGCCTGCTTGAAGCTCAAGATCGTTATCGAACAGGTAAATGCAGATAGATCCGACAGAAACATCAAGGGCATCGGCGAGCGCGTTGAGCGTTGTGATTTTCGGAAAGCAACGTCCAAGCTCGTAATTCTGTATCGCATTTTCAGAGATCCCGCAAAGCGAACCAAGCTCTGCTTGCGTGAGCCCTTTGCCTTCTCTAAGCAACCTAAGGTTGTCGGCAAACAATTCGGCATCGAACTGTCTATCGATAAGGATGCCCTTGTTGATCATCTAAACCCCTCACTCGCTCGCGAACACAAGCGTCCGCTCGTTCTTCCACCTGTTGTACGAGCACGTGACAAAGATGTAGTTCTTTACCGGCACCGAGCTGTCTATCACAACGTCGGCGGATTGCGCCCTCTCTGTGTACCACCGACTGAAATCAGCCGTATCGACGAACGAGGTGCGCTTCGACCTGTCCGTTCCTGCGTTGATCATCTCGGCGAACTTGACGCTCAGTACATGCTTTTCCCCCGGCATCTGAAGCATCACCTTGCCGTTTTCCTTTGCGAAAGCGGCATCCGTGTACTTGGAGAACGCCGAGAACACCGTCTGGTCGTTCATGTGATGTCCGAATATCACAGAGTTGTACGATTTGAACCCCGCAGCCTCGCATCCCGCATCGAGGTAAGGGCATCCGTAGACGTTGTACTTCCCGTAAACATCGTGATGAAGATAGTATTCAGGGTCGTCGGAATGCGCCTGCACGATAGGCGAGTCGATGTTGGTCCCAGGCACGGTGACCCAACCGATGACGTCCGGGTTAACCGATTTCCAATAGTCCCAGTCGACCTCCGGGAACCCGTAAGGGTCGAGCGACACCTCCTGAGCTTCCCCGCCGGGAGACGGGTTGCCCGCCTGCTCCATAGACCAGAGCGTATAAGCCAACACCCCGGAAATAACCAAGAGTATGCTGCAGATTCCCATGGCGATCCTGCTTTTAACCTTATGCGAGATCATCCAATCCCTCCTTCCTAAGCGAAAGCGAATCAAGCTTGAAGCTTTCTCATCATTTGCAGACAATTATGCGAACAGTAGCACTTCCTGCTTTTGCCTTTAACGAAGAAAGGAAGTCCACAATAGACGCAGATTCCAAGGTGCATCGACTTATAGCCGAGTAGCGATAACCATAGCCGACTTTCAAGATTGGAAGCCAATAGATCACCTTCATGATATCCATTGAAACCAAAGTCCAACTGATAATCGCCTTGCCTAAGAAGACTCGTGGCAAGGTCATGGAAAAGGTCGTAGGCAGAAGCAAGGCTGCTGTCTGCATATGAGTTGAACGCAATGCCCCTCTTGCGCAGGTACCCTTCAAAGAACCTGTATGCCCGCTCATATTCGAAACCAGATAGGAGAGGTTCCTTTCCTTGCTGGATTGCTGCTTTCAGCGACAGAAGGAAAACAAGCAGGTTTTTAACGGCAGTCCAATCAGAGAAATTTTCTATGACGAATCTGCTTTCAGGATCACATGTGCCCAAAGCATGCGAAAGCGTTTCTTCGCGCGAAAGTGAGAACTTTGCGATAGCGTTCCGAGCGCTTGATTCTTTCAATGACGAGACATTTTTGTGACCGATTGAGAAGAAACTGCATTCGGATGCAAATGCAGTTCTGCTTGCCCGTGAGAGGTGCGGGGAAACACTGTTTTCCACGAGCTTGCCTTCAAGGCTTAAAGGCATTCCAAATTCTTGGATAGTGCGGAGCAATTGGAGGGGGTTTTTAGCTGCAAGGAAATTATTGAGAAGTCGAGCCTCTTCGGAGCTGTTCAGCAGCGAACCCCGTGATTCAGATGCCTGTTCAAACTCTTCAGAGCTTAATGTCCAAACCAGCTGATGCGCCGATGTCTCATCCTTCGTCAGAATAACCTGCAATGCAACCTCCTTCAAAAGCCTTTAGCACAACTACGCCGAGCAAGGCAGAGCTGCAAGGCACAGCCGGAACCGTATCGACAAGCTCCATATTCCCGTTTGTGCATCACTAAAAACATGCTAACCTGTATACGTTGTGTTCAGAGTATACAATCAAAAATACAAACGGTGTCCCGCTAACCCGGGCAGCATCGTTTTTAAGTCAAAGCCATGGACCGTGCAAAAGTTGCCTGGCTTTTTTGATGTTCTGATACAGTCGTGGGACAACAGATAGAGAGCATCTAGGGAATCGTTCTGCTACAATGAATCCATACCGCCGTCAGGGCGGGAATCTACGCCTGTGGAGAGCATATCCTCTGCGAGAAATCGCGGAAACCGCCCGTTGAAGCAGGAAGACCTGGTGCTTTTCCGGCTCCTTGAGATATGAAAGCCCTGTTCACACAGCGGTTTCAACCGCACTGGTTTTGGAACCGGGCGATGTGCCACGGTTACTGAACTTGCCAGCTTAAGGTATTCGGTTGCATCGGCGTTTTGGAACCGGGCGATGTGCCACGGTTACTGAACTGAGCAATTCCCGAAATTTCTCCTTCAAAGCCCAATGCAAATAATTGGAAAGTACGGGAGAGCGTCGGTGCATGAAGGCAGATTCAATGTCGGTACAACGACAAACCCCCTTTTCAGAGAACAAAAAGGCAACCTTTTTCCGATTTAATGTCTCCCCGAGACATTAAATACGCTACAATGTACTCATCAGGAAAATCCCCTTACGAAAAGGATAACGATATGCCAAACGAGAAGAAGAGCGACGAGGAGCACGGCGTCCGCCTGTCCTACAAGTTCCGCATCTACCCAACGGCGGCACAGTGCGAGGCGATCGAGGCGAACATCGACGCATCGCGCTTCGTGTACAACCACTACCTCCGTGCAAGGATGGATGCCTACGAGCGCACCCAGCAGGAGGTTCGCCGGCCCAAGCCCGCATACGACGAGCAGGGCAACGTGCAATACGATCAGGATGGCAAGGAGATATGGGAGCGCACCGAGGGCGGCAAGGTCGTCTTCCACACGGTCCCGAACCCGACCTACGATCCCGCAGCCAAGGCGATGTCGAAGTTCGACACGTCCAAGGACCTGACGCGCCTGAAGAAGGAGCTCGTAGACGAGGACGGGAATCCTTGGCTCAAGGAAGCCGACGCCACAGCCCTCATCTACGCCCTTCGCAACCTCGACACCGCCTACCAGAACTTCTTCCGTGGCATCAAGAAGGGGCAGGACGTCGGTTTCCCCAAGTTCAAGTCCCGTAAGAACCCGGTCCAGACCTACAAGTCCGGCAACGTCAAGCTCGCAGGCTGCGACTTAGATGACGGCAAGGCCGAGGCTGCGGTTGCGGAGATCCCCTCGCCGATCCCCGCCGACTGGGACCTTGCCGGCATCAGCTGGAACGGCATCGTGCTCCCTAAGATAGGGAAGGTGAGGGCGAGGATCCATCGCATCCCGGAGGGCAAGTTCGTGAGCTGCACCGTGGAGCGCAAGGCAAGCGGCGCCTACTACGCATCGATCAACGTCAAGGAGCGGGAGCTTCCCGCCTATCCAGCCGCAACGGGCGAGGTCGGCATCACGTTCGGCGCCTCCCACTGGGCGGTGACCTCCGACGGGCAGGTGATGGACCTGCCGGAGAGGATCGGGCGGTTGCAGAGGCGCCTTGCCATCGCCCAGCGCGACCTCGCCAGAAAAGAGCTCGGCAGCCAAAACTACCTGAAGCAGAAGAGGAAGGTTGCCCGGATCAACGAGCGGATCGCCGATGTCCGCAAGGCAGCGACGCACAACGCGACCAGGGAGCTTGTCAACGGCTACGGCACGATAGCCGCCCGCCAGATGGGCTCCAAGGACATGCAGCAGCATGGCAGCGCGGCGACCAAGGACCTTCCCCGCAAGGTTAAGAAGATGCTCAACCGCAAGATGCTCGACGGCAACTTCGCGGAGTTCAACCGCCAGCTCGCCTACAAGTCGGCATGGGCGAACCGATCGTTCGTCGAGGTGCCGGGAGATACCCCCACAGCCCAGGTGTGCAGCCGATGCGGTCATGAGGAGCTTGTCCTCGCAAGGGACCTGCGCCCCGCGTGGACCTGCCCGGAGTGCGGCGCAAAGCACGACCGCAAGGCAAACGGGGCGCAGAACGTCTTGGAGGCCGGCAAGGACATCCTCGCAAAGCAGGAGCAGTCCTTCGTCACCAAGGCGAAGAAGTCCCGCACGAAGAAGCGTGCCAAGTAGTCATGAAAGCAAAGTCGAATGAAGAGAGGGAGATAGGAAAGAAATGTCAATAGAAGCTTCTTTGCCGAGGCTGTTGGCGATATTCGGAGTCAGTTGCTCAGTTGTATTGGCAGGGCGTACCGACAGCGTAAAGCTGATCGTCGCCGGCGGCATGATAATGCTGGCAACAGCCTCAGCGCTTGTCGCAATCACCGTAGCGACAAGCATATAGATTAAAAACCGAAAGACCTAAAGGAGTAAGACATGGAAACGTTGCCTATTTTGGCCATTGCATGCATAGCTGTCGTAATCGGCATGCTCATGGTATTCGAAAGCGGAAAGGATCCGGAGAAGTATGGCAAGATTGGACTCCCAGGTGCCCTCATTGCTCTTGTAGGAGCAATATGCATCTTTGCTCTCTATTTTGCCGGATTGTTGCCGAGCTGATGCGGAAACTAGCAGTCATGAAAGCAAAGTCGGATAAGCGCCGGGAGACAGCGAGAAGGCTGCGAGCTGCCGCAGAGCAGGCGGACCCGGCGGTAGGAGTGTCGGAGTTGGAGATATTCTGCATCCTCGACGTGGACATGGGCGGGGAACGCGGCTTTGCCGACATGCAAGACGTTCTGCGCCTGGCAGACCTGATCGATCGACCGGCAAGGCAAGGAAGCGAAAAAGGCGATGAGCGGTAGAGGACCGAAGACCCGCCTTTCTGCCAGCGAACGGGCGGTGTTGTCGCTGATCGCCGAATACGGTGATGGGGGAGCAGTCATCGCAAAGGACAGCCTTGCGAAGACGATAGGCAGGACCGTCCGCACAGCGCAGCGTGTGGTGAGGTACCTGCGGGAAAACGGTTTGATCGAGTCGATTCCCCAAAGCGACCGATCTGGAGGCGCATCGCCAAATCTATATGTGATCACACCGAAGGGCTTGATGGAGCTCCGCAAGGAGCGAGATCAAGAAGAGAGATGATGAGAGCAATTGGGGCTTGAAGCAGGAAAAATTTTGGCAGGCAAGGCGCCGATAACTCTTTACAAATTAGTCTATATATAGGACTATAGAGTTATAGAACACTAGAGAGGTAAAGGAGGTCGAGGAAATGGGACCAGTTGAATGCATAGTTGCGATATTGATGACGCTTCTTGTCTTCCGCGTTACCTGGCAGCTCACGAAGAAGGTGCTGGCGATGCTGGCAGGCCTGTTCCTGATCTCCTTGGCCGGGCTTGCCGTCTTCGCAGTCTACAGCGGAGTGACGAGTCTCGTTGGAATGCTCTTATGAGAAAGGAGTGTGATCGCGATGTCGAAAGACGACGAGGACCGGCTTGTTCAGATGAACGTGCAGGTCCCGAACTGGGTAAGGCAGCGGTTGCGCGAGCGTTACGTGCGCACAGGCGAGGGACAGTCCGCTTTCGCCCGCCGTGCGATAATCCGCCTGCTTGAGGAAGAGGACGAGCAGAGGCCGAAGGATGGGCAATGTTGACGGCAGTGTTGGCGGTCACCTTCCTTGCCTTCGTGTTGGCAGTGTTGGCTTTTGGCTACGCAGGACGCAAGGAAAGCCTCAAGCTCATTTTAGCAACCGGCCTCACGATGATCGGGACCGCTGTGGCAGTCATAGTGGTCACAGCGCTCATCGTTGTGACGGGTGCGTAAGGGACAAGAGGCGAAAGGAAGGCTAACTGATGGAGACGACCTCATGCATCCTATGCATCATATGCCTCATCGCCCCGCCGTTCTTCGCGATGCTCGCAACACAGGGCTTTCACAGCCTTGCGCGAGGCAACGACTTTGGGCACCCATGCCGACTCGGTTTCGGCATCGGCATGGTTGGCTTCTTGCCGATGCTCCTCATCGTGCTCGGGCTCAAGGCAGATGCGTTTTTCCCGGAGCTCGGCGGTACGTTCGTTGTCACCGTCGCAGCGTCGATCGGGCTTGCCCTGGCAGTCGTTGCCCCTATCGTTTGGCTTAGATTCCTGAAAAGCGAGGACGCACAGCAAGACGCATGGGAAGAGGAGGACCGCCGTAACCGCGAGTACCTTGCCGCCCGGCATCGTGAGCAGGACGGCAACTACGGCAGGCATGCTGCAATGCGGTAAGTTAAAAGCAAACAAAAAGGCAAACAGTGAAACGATTAGAGAAGAACCGAAAGGAATGAGATACATGGAAGAGAACAACAAGCAACCTGGCCTCGATCCAGAGGCAAAGACCGAGAAGCTGGAGGCGACGCCCGCCGATAAGGGGCAGGCAGGCGCAACAGAGAAGCTTCCGGCAACGGAGATCCCCGCAGACAAGCCCAAGGTCGCGAAGATGGAGACCGCAGAGCGCCGTATCGAGAAGTCCCTGTCGAAGCAGGGCGTTGAGCACGGCGAAGGCGATGTCCACGATGCGTTGATCCCGCTCTACGAGCGCTACGAGCTCACCGGCGCTGCGCCGACCCAGGAGGCGTTCGCCGAAGCCTGCCGCAACCAAGCTGCAGGGCAGCATGTCAAGGAGATGCTGAAAGACCCGTTCCGCCCAACCGGAAAGCGAAACGCCCTAATCGCCGCAGGCTGTGTAGTCGCAGCAGCAGCCATCATCGCCGGTGGCGCGTTCGTTTACAGCTCTTTCAAGGTGGAGCCGGCACCGATCCAGTCCTCATCGCCGGTTGACGCAACGGCAGTCGTCGAGTCGACGGAAGACCATCAGGTATCGGTAAAGGTCAACTGCGACGGCTGGAACCAGGACACTTCCACCCCGATTGTCGTATCGGTGTATGAAGGCGACGTTAAGGACACGCTCACCAGCACGGACGAGAACACGGTAGCTCCCGATCCTCTGTTTACCAAAGAGGTAAAGGCAGGGGAGAAGACCACTGTTGATGAAATCAACAGTGAAGGTACCTTCACCCTGGCAATCACCGGCTCTCCTATGCTTGAGGACGGCACGATCTTCGATCTTCCTGAACCTCAGGTAATCGAGTACGACGGTGAACATGGTAGTACCGTTGAGATGACCTTAACCGTTAAAGCAGCAGACCAGGTTACCGAAGCTGACATCGTGGCAGCTCAAGCAACGGCGGTAGCCGCAGGTGTTGATACGGAGAAGGTATCCAATGTAGCCAACACCGCCAACACGAAGGCAGCCAATGCCCAGGGTGGAAACGTCGCAGCAGGCAACAGCACCGCCGCCTCGAAGAACAACAGCAACAAGACCGGCGTGACCGCCCCAAGCCAGAGCGGCAACTCCAGCAGCAATAACGGCAGCAACAACGGAGGAAACAGCGGTAGCACAACTCCGTCCCAGTCCACGCATCAGCACAACTGGGTAGCCCAAACACAAACTAAGACCATTCATCATGATGCTACATACAAAACCGTACACCATCCTGGACAGTATGTATGTAAGTGCGGAGCCGGTTTTAGCACTCCAGGGGAATTAACTGCACATCAAAAGTCTTTTGGATTTGAGGGACGAAACGATCATGGCACTTCGTCAACTACAGAAGCGTGGGACGAAAAGGTAGTCGTTAATGCTGCTTATGATGAAACCGTAACGGTAACGACTGGTTATAAATGTTCTTGCGGAGCTACGAAGCCTGCGAACTAGCAAATACACTGTTGTATAGAAAAAGCTGCAATGTCTGATAATGTGAATCTGCAAGTCGCAAGCAATCCAGCTTACGTCTTCTATATCGATAAGAATCGAATTGATGCCTTGGCAGGAAAATCCGTTGGCAAATGGATGCATTTTTTCAGTTGCGATCATATAGACTTCGCCGAAAGCATCTGCAAGAAGGCTGTAGAGTCTGGAGCAGTTATCGAGGCAAAACACACCTCGCAAGAGAGCATAGACTTTCTAGGATTGCCCACAGGCGTATGTTGCTTCTACGTGCAGGCAGACGATAAGGATGCGCAAAGAAAAGCCCTTCGATTCCTAATCGCAAACGACTTGATTCGCAGAACCAAAGCGGGAAAGCTGTTCGATATTTCCTTCAAGTTCGATGAGCAGACAAGGGCAGGGGAGTACGGTGCGGATTTTGAAAGCAAGGTAAAGCTTTCTGATTACGTTGATTTGCAAACAGGCGAGTTCATAAGTTGATTGATGCACAGCTTCCCTATACCACAAATCTTCGATTTTGTGGTATAATACAACCATCGTTGCAAAGGAGGTGACAGCGGATGGAGACAAGATCCGAAACCGACATCCTTGGCCGCCGCTGGTACCGGATAGACGTGCTGAAGGGCGAGAAGATCTACGATCGGGTAACCCTGACGGCAGAGTCCGACGAAGCGGCTGAGCTGCAAGCTCACCGCGAGGCGATCAGCCTTGCCCGAGTCGGCAAAAACAGGACGCTGCGCCTGTACCCAGACGACCGAAGCCGTCTGATAGCAGAGGTAAAGTCAAGGTAACAAGAAACAGATATTGTTAGGTAGCAGCAAAAAGAGCCACAGGAGCAAAACCCTGTGGCTCTTCTCATATTCGCATTCGATGCGAATATCACTTTCCAAGCGCTTGGCCCAGCGGCACGATAGCATCCAGCAAAGCAACGATGCTGTTCATGGTGTTGCCACCGTGAACATCTCCAGTCACGTAAACCAATTTCAATCTCCTCTACGTATGAAGCTCCCGTCTTGCCTCTGCGATCAAGCGGCGCTTATCGAGCCATTCGTTCATTTCCTCATCGTTCATGATCTTCTGGCACCGGAAGAGCGGGATTCCCGCTTTCATGAAGCAGCAGTCTTTGAGGTTGTCCTTCTTCCGCGCCTCATCCGTGCCATGCGTCGAGTCGTCCAGCTCGATGCCGAACAGGAACCGGTCGCTTTTCCCCAATATCATGAAATCGATATGCAGCTGGGCAAGCGTCCTGAACCAAACCGCGTTCTCGTCCGGATTGTTCGTCTTGACATCCAGGATGTCCATCAACCGCACCTTCGGGCAAACCGTGAGCCCTTGCTTGCCGCAAGCACGGTGAAGCACCTCGTAGAAGGCGTGCTCCCTTTTGGAGAATAGCCCGGTGCGCTGATCGATGGGGAGCTCGTCAACCGGCGGGAGATGGTCGAGATCGAGCCATTTCCTCTGATCGCCGCTTGAATCAACCGTTGCCGAGGCTTCCTGATGCTTTGGCGCTTCCTCATGCTCAGCAGCCAGCTTATCGTGCTCTTCGATATGCCGGTCGATCAGATAGCTGTAGAACGATCGGCTTTGATTGGCGGGTATCATGCGCTTCTCGAGATCGGAGAGAAGCCCTTCCTTCCTCATCGCATCTACAAGCGCGATTTGCCTCTCCGTTGGGGCAAGTCGCTGTGCATTCCCTTTCGAAGCCTTATGCGATGAGAACGCCCGTTTCCCCGATTTTCCCCGTACGCGCCTGCGGAACCCCAAGAGCTTGCCGAAAAGGTACACGAGCAGAAGGCCGATGGCAATGAACTCGAAGAAGCTGGTAGATGAGGAATCCAAGGCAAGCCTCCAATCAGGATGGTTGTAGTTAGATGGTACCATTCATCGCCGCCCGCACCGCACCCATCGCGCCGCTGGGCTCGCCGAACGCATCGAAGCTCCATTCAACGCGACCTCGATGCTGGACCCATCTGCCAAAGCAAGCTGTGCAGGTCACGGCGGGCTTTCTGCAAGGCAGAGCCTTTTGCCGGAATGCTCGTGCAGAATCCCTGTGCGTGATACAATCCACCTGTACCCGCGCCGGTCGGGGAACCTACGCCTGCGAAGAGCTTGTTGGCTCGTTGAACCAGGAAGACCCGGTGGCAAGCAGTGGGGCTTCGGTGCAGCAAACCCACCAGAATCAATCCCGTCTCACCGTCCTGCTTTGCCTGCCGCCATCAGCCACCGGACACTCGCAGCGTCGTCCTCAACGCAATCTCAATGTGCTCGGGAGCGCAGTAAGCTCAAGCTTTCCGTTCCCGCAACGCAGCAGCCTGCCTTTTTCCCGAAGCAGAATCCGCATTGCGTGGCGTGTTGCTGCCGTGAATGTCCCGTTTTCAATGCCGTGTTCCCGAATCGTCCGACAACCTTACATCAACGAGCGTAAGCGAGTGGATCCGCGAAGCCCCTCAGCGAGCATCGCGAGCGTATCAATCGGCGAACAGCTGTTCAGTGAGCTAAGCGAGCGCATCACCTGAATCCCCCGCAACTCAGATCATCAGCTGTGCGTGAGCCCCAACGCCCCCGCAACCCAACACCATATCGAAAGCGAATCGCATCCTATTCGCCCACATCTCGCAAGCTTCCCGCACAGCACCGGCAGGCAAGCGCAGCGCAACTCATCGCAACCGGCACATCGCATCAACTTCCCATCTCCCTCGCCGACAACCTCGGACGCACGGCAAGACGCTGGCAAATCGCCTCAACTGCCTGCATCCTGCAAGAATTGGCTCCCATGTCATGGCACCTGCCGCCATCTCTCAATGTTCCGTGACCCAGCACCGCCAAAAGCCCGAAGCAGCCCCTCAGAATCGCCAGCAGCCACCTCAAAGCTCATTTCCCCAGGTCGCAATTTGCCGTTGGTTCTTCCCATATTCAGGCTATTCCCTCATGTTCGTTCGCCTTGCCCTCAGCACCTCGGTTGCTTGTATGGTTTCTAACACCCCCGTCCCGTACCGCAAGGGCTGCCCTACGGCGCATCGACGTGCAAGCCCGCCTTGTCCCTTGACGCTCCGTTCCTTAGTGCGTTTGACCGAAACCAAGCAACGAAGGTTGCTGAGAACAAAACAAACAAGAACAAGGAGGAACTGAAAATGAAGGAAGGAAACACAACGGCAATGCTTGAGCAACTGAGACTTAGAGAGGTGGCGCTTAACAGCATATTTGCGAAAACGGGGCAGAAGATCCGAGTGAAGGCGGTCAAGGTGCACAAGAACAACAATGAGCGAGTGGGCTTGGAGGTGCGCGACAAGGAGCTTCCAATTGTGCTGACGTATTACCCGACAGCGGACGACATGATGCAGCCAGATGTTCGTCTGATTGAGAGGATAGTCGATGTGCTGAGAGAGGAGCGGGATGAAGTCGGCCTGATCGTGCACGAGCCGGACCGCGACGAGTTCACAGCTAATTTGGTGCCTGAGGTGATGAGCGTGGAGAACGCCAAATGGCTGGAAGCGGATGGCAGGCCATGCAAGATCGTTCTCGATATGGTGGTGACGCTTCGCTGCCTGTGGAGGGTCGATATGCTCGCAGATTCCGAGAAAATCGCAAGCTGCCTGGTGACGAAGCAAGTTCTCGATCGCTATAGCCTGAGCGAGAGCGAGGCGTTCGCGATCGCGATGCAGAACTTGGAGGAATCCGCAGAGATCGTCCCGATACGTCAGGTTGTCGAAGAGCTTCTTGGGCACGAGGTGCCGGAGAACGACTACGAGCCGGACATGTACATCGTGAGCAACCGCCTCCGCACTAACGGGGCTCCGCTCATGTTCTCCAAGAAAATCCAAGGCGAGCTTCTTGAGATGTTCAGGAAGCGAAGCGTAGCGGTGCTTCCATCGAGCATTGACGAGTTCATCGCCATCAGCGCAGATCATATGCCGATCGAGGAGTTGAAGGATATGGTGGCTGAGATCAACAGGACGCAGGTAGCGCCTGAGGCTCGCCTGACCGATGAGGTGTACGTTATCACCGGAACACCGGAGAAGCCGATACTCGGCATGCACACCAGCTTGGGTCTTCCAGGGCAGACGTTCCTAGTAGCTCGCTACTAGCCAATCAAGGCAGGCTCGGTAACTTGCACCCGCCGGGTCTGCTTAAAGCAACGAATTGTATCACGCACAGGGAGAGCCTGCCGACATTGCATCCCGGTAGGCTCTCCCTTTTTCCATGCCCGCCACGACCTCACCCCGGTCCGCACCCATCGCGGACCGGGGGTTGAATCGCCATGCGTACGGAAGGAGCTGCCGGTGGCAGATCCTGTAGATCTCTGCCCGAAAGAAATTTTCGGCCGAAGCTTTGCAAGAAGTTGCTTGTATGCTATTATCCATAGCAGAAAGTCTCCTATCGTAATTGTTTCTTGATAGGTATGCTTTTACGCTGTATCCCCTGGTCTTCGGATTAGGGGAATTTTTTGTTTTATGTTCCTTTTGCCATAAGCTTCGGTACAGCGTAGAATATGGGCGCTATTGCAGTGTCCGTCTGATTTTGCGGGTGAAGCCTTCTCAAAGAGAGGAGGTGAAGCCTATGATGAACTTTATTCTTGGAATTGCCGCTTTATGCGGCATCGCCGATTTCGTAATCGAGCGTATCGAATCTGTTCGCAAGATTGTGCGAAAAAAGAAGATGAACAAATAGAAAGAGCCAGGTAAATGCCTGGCTCAAAGTAGATTTGCTTCACCCGTTCTCTAACGACCTAGGAAATTGTTAGTATATCGGCGGGCGCTGCGATGGTTTTATTATACCAACACATTTGTTGAACGCAAATCATCTTCTTCTCGATCCACCAGCGGTGTTGTTGTACGAGCTTGTGGCGTTGAATGCCTTGATGAGTTTCTTCTCCAAAGCATTCATCTGCTGTGCCGGGCAGGGCACGATCTTCACGAAAACAGGCTTTCCGTTTCGAACATCGGCATAGACATCGCCGTTGCCATGTCCCGTGAGATGGTTCCGCACACGGGAGCATACATACAGGGATTGCCCCACATAGACGTTCTCATAAGCCTTTCCATCAGGTGAAGGGGAGGTGACGATTACATAGCAACCTGGCTGGTCCAGCATCTTGTATCCGCCGGTCACCTTGTTCCCTGATTTTGTCGTTTTCCAATTCCCAAGGAAATTGCCTGCGGAAATCATCTGCGAACCCAAGATGTTCTGCCGCAGCGCAGCTTGATGCTGCCTTTGCCGCTCGATGGCGATCAGCTGGATGCAGCCTGCGATGATTATCAAGAGAATCATTATGATGGCGCCGATGGAAATCTCGAAGTTGAGGAGATCTTGCCCGGCAAGGTTTCCCTCAAATCCCATCCGCATCAACCTAAGCCAGCTGTCTGCATATGAGGTTATGTTCATTGAAGCCCTTTCTTTTCGCTTCTTCGATTATAGCCGATATGCCCCTTAACCAGGCTTTTTACCTAAAACCTCAGCGAGCACCGCGAGCGTATCAATCGGCGAACAGCCGCTCAGTGAGCGAAGCGAGCGTATCCCTGAAGTCCCCGCAACACAAAAAAGCCCCGCCGAGCCAAACGGCTCAGCAGGGCCATCAAACTCGCATCCGAATGCGAGTTTCGCTGCACGAATCGCTCTACGCCTCGGTAGGCTGGTTAACGTTTTCGTTCTGCACGGTCTCCGGATCGGCCGAAACCCCGCAAGTGGAGCACTTGTAGTCTTTCAGGACGGACTCATCGTATGCCGCTTTGTCGGTTACCGGCTCGTCCCATGCATCCTTCACCTTCACAGTCTCCTTGTGCGGAACCTGCTTGGTCAGCCCTTTGTGACCGGTTTCTCTCAGATGGTCGGTGCCGTCGTTGGTATCCGGGTCAAAGTACTTGCCGCAAGTGTTGCACATGGTTGAGTAAACGGTTTGATTCTCGTAAACCGCGTCATGGTGGACCACGTGCGTCTCGGCGTCATGGTGGACCGTCTCGTATTCGGCAACCCAGTCGTGCTTATGCACATCCTGGGATGCCTGCGAGTTGTCAGAGGCGTTTTGGTTGTCAGCAGGTTGCTGTTGCTCTTGTGCGGCAATCGGCTCAGGCTGTTGCGATCCATGGATCGCAAACCCGATGCCGATGCCGGCTGCGAGCACGACAACGGCTACGGCGATTGCAATTGCCGCGATGCGGACGTTGCCGGTCGGCTTGCCGTTGTCGCTTGATGCCTCCTGCTCGTTATGGGCGTTTTCGCTGTCTGCCATGCAGTCACTCCTTTCTTGAAAAGGGGAGGGTGCCAACATCGGCACCCTCCCAAATGTTTCAGCAGGGTCCTAGAGGCTATTCCTCGTCGGACTCGGCATCGGTCTTGCCCTCAGCTGCGGCAAGCTTGCGATGACGGTAAGCATAGGCACCGGCACCGCCAGCCAAAGCCACGAGAGCGGCGATCAACGCATAGATCAGCGTCATGTCGACGCCGGTCTTGGAGTATCCGTCGCCACCGGGGGTATCGAACGTGTTGTCATTGGGCTCGGAAACCGTCACGGTTTGAGCCTCGTCGTCGATGTCCTGATGGTCTGCGATCTGGATACCGTCCTTGTAGGCGATCTCGAACGCTACGAGGTTCTTGCCGCCGAGCTCGGATGCATCGAACGTGAACTCAAGGTCAACGGTGCCGTCGGCCTTGTTCGGGACGAACGTGGTCTCGGCGGTAACGTTGCCGTCACCGACAACCAAAGGCTCGCCGGTCGATTTGTCCATCAAGGTGCCGGACACAGTGTATTCCTTGCCAGGAATCAAGTCGGTGTACTCGACGTGGTCAACGACGGTTGCCTCACGGGAAGGCAGGAGCGTATGGTCGCCATCGGTCTTGTCCGTTGCCGTTGTGGACAGCTTAGGCGTTACGATGGAGACGGTTTGCCCCTCGTTGCCGAGGTCGGACTCATTGGCGATCAGCTCAGAGCCCTTGAACAGGAACTCGAACACAACCGTGTCCGTGTCCTCGTTATAGATGGAGTTGATCGGGAAGTCCATCGAGACGGTGCCCGATTGCTCCTCAGGCGTGAAGGTCTTCTTCAGGATGCTGAGGCAGCTTACGATGTCAGGGTTCTCCTGCATCACCTTCGCAATGGCCTCGTAATCCGGGCTCAAAGGAAGCGCAGGTGCGTCCTTGGTGAGCTTGACCTGATCGTCGGTGTAGGTAGCAACCTCGGTAGTGGAGGAATCCTTCACCTCGGAGAGTTTCCAGCCGTCATCGCTCTTTGCAAGCACGTGCTGAACACCGTCGGCATCTGTGTAGCTGTAGGAACCATTGGAGGCAGTAACCTCAAAGCCCTCGCCGAACGCCTTGCCATCGATCTCGATAGCGGAAACGTCGCCGGAGCCAAGCCCGCATGCGGCCTTCAGGTCGTCCGCGAACTTCTGCAGGTCCTCAGTAGAGATCGCCGAGGCGCCCTCGCCGGAGAGCAGCGGCAGCCCCGTGGACTTGTCCATCAGGATACCTGCAACCTGGTACTCATCGCCTGGGATGAGGTTCTTGTAAGCGATCTCATCGGTGATGGAGGACTCGGGATCGGCTGACATGTGCTTGTCGCCGTCAGCGGTATCCGTTGCCGTGGTGCCGACCTTGGGAGGAACAACCTCCACGGTCTGATCCTCGTCATCGATGTCCTCATGGAAGGTGATCTCGATGTCGTTGCGCAGAAGCTTCTCGAACGCGACCAGCTTCTTACCGGCCAAAAGGTCGGCATCGAACTCGAACACAACGTCCACAGAGCCCTCAGACTTCTCAGGGGTGAACGTGGTGGAGCCGGTAATCGGGTTGCCGTCCGCATCCAGCAAGGCCTTGCCGGTTTCCTTTACCATCAAGGTGCCGGATACCGTGTACTCCTTGCCAGGAACGAGGTCCTTGTACTGAACAGCGTCTACGACGGTTGCCTTATGGTCTGCGGGAACCTCCTTGTCCCCATCCAAGCCATCGGTAGCTGTGGTGTGAACCTCGGGAACGATGACGGTGACAGCCTGTGCCTCGTCGTCGATCTCCTTGTGACCGCCGACTTCCTTGCCTTCACGCTGAAGCGATTCAAACACGACCAGCTGTGCGTCCTGTTCGAGCTGGGAAGCGTCGAAGCTGAACTTAACGTCGATCGTGCCGTAGGTGTCCTTCGTGGCGAACGTGGTGGAGCCGGTGATCTCCTTGCCCGTGGTCGGGTCGATGTAGGCCTTGCCGGTCGCCTTGTCCATCAGGGTGCCGGAAACGGTGTACTCGCGTCCAGGAACCAAGCCGCTGTACTCAACGGTGTCCACAACGCTTGCCTCAGGATCCTTGACGATGTTCTTGTCTTCGTCAACTGCATCGACGGCAGTGGTGCCGAGCTTCGGCTCGGAAACCGTTACAGACTGTGCAATGTCGCCAATCTCGGTGTGGGAGGCTATTTCCTTGTCCTTGTAGGTAACATGCTCGAATGCAACGAGGGTGTCTCCGTCTTTCAGGTTGGAGCCGTCGAAGTTGAACTCAATGTCAACGGTGCCGGCGGTGGTTTTAGGAGTGAACTTCGTCTCAGCGGTAACCGGGTTGCCGTCCGCATCGGTGAGCACCGTGCCGGTTGCCTTGTCCATCAGCTCGCCCTTGAGGGTGTACTCCTTGCCAACCGTGAGTCCAACGTAGGCAACGGTGTCCTTGACGGTAACCTGGGTATCCTTGACAACGTCTTTGTCGTTGTCAACGCCATCTGTTGCGATGGTGCCGATGGCAGGAGGCTTGACGGTGATGGTCTGACCACGGTCGTCAAGATTCTCATGGGTGTCGAGGATACGGTCAGGAGCCTCAGTGGCTGCTATCGTCTCGAACACGACGAGATCGGTAGAGTCGGTCAGGTTGGAGCCGTCGAAGTTGAACTCGACGAAAACATCCTGTTCCTGGCTCTTAGCCGTGAAAGTGGTAGAGCCGTGGATCTCGTTGCCGGATGCATCAACATAGGCCTTGCCAGTGGTCTTGTCTATCAGCGTGCCGTTGATTATGTACTCGGTACCCTTCGAGAGGTTGTCGCAGGAAACCTTGTCAACGATAGTCACATCGGGCTCAGCCACAACTTCCTGGTCCCCGTCAGCCTTGTCAGAGGCCTGAGTGGAGATCGAGATGTCCTGGTCGGTCAAGGTGCCGAGGTTGACGGTGTTGTCAGCGTTGAAGGTGTTGTCGCGGGAAACCGTGAAATCCTTCCTGATCAGCTGATAGCCATCGTTCGCCGCACAAGGCAGCTCTTCCAAGGTGTACTCGTCATAGGGGAGCGCACCGCGCTCATCGTCGGGATCGGTGATCTTTGTCTCATCGCCGTCCTGATACTGGCCGAACCAAACGCCGCTGGTCGAGTCGAGCTTGTTGCCGACATTGAATACCTCGGCGAGGAAGTTGGAAACAGCATCGGCAGGTCCAGTCATGACCCAATCGTTGCCGTTGGTGTTCTCGGTGTGCTTGTTCCAGGACGCCTTGGTGGAAGCCTTGCCGTTCTCGTCAGTGACGATCACATGGGACTCGCCGGTGGTCTTGGAAGTGATCTTGAAAGGCACGTTCGCAAGCGAATGAGCATCGTCGGATGCAGCCTTCGTGAACTCCAAGTCAGAGCGGAACACTGGCTCAGCAACCTCGGGCGTGTTGTAAGTATCAACTGTAGTTTCTTGACCAGGTGCAACGACTTGACGAATAAATGTCTGGTCCATACCGAATGGCTGAGGCAAGTTGTAGCCTTTAGGAGCTTTGTATTCGGTAATTACATACGTACCGAGGGGGAAGGTATAAAGCCCGGAATTGTTTTTGTACAATTCATCACTCTTATACTTTCCGTCAGATGTCTGAGCAAGCAAATAAGTATCAGGGTCTTGCAAACTACTAAGGCCATCTTCGTCGGTAGTTAAAACCCATGTTTTAGTTGGGTCACCGGATGTTTCAGCATCAGATTGTGTGCTGTAGAAACCATCATAATATTTGACAACAAATTCTGCACCGGCAAGAGTTGCGCTACCGAGTGGAAGATTGCCTTCTTCGTTATAGGTATTTTCGCCATCATACTTGCCTAGCCAAATGTTAACAGGGTCGCTCTGTGGCTTGTCCTTCAAATTGGAAGTAGTGGTCTGACCGCTCTTGATCTCGATGCCGTGCGGCTTCTCGTCGAGCCCGTAGCCGTTAGGTGCCTTCAGCTCCTTGATGGTGTAGGTGCCGGAGGGCAACAGCTTCGACTTCGCGTAGCCGTTCGCATCGGTGGTGAGCTTGTCGACTGCCTGGTTGTCAGCGTTGTAGACAGCGTACTCGGCGCCCTCCAGGGAGTAGCAGCCGTTGCCGTCGGTGATGTCGGTGTTGGCAGAGGACTTGTTGATCTCAACCCAACCGCCGAAGTTCTTGATGAGCTTAACCTGTGCGGAAACGTGCTGATAGCCGATAAGACCGAACTGGTTGCGGCTATGGCCATCGGTAACTCCAGGAGGGGTGATATAGACGTCGTAGACAACCTCACCGGTCTCGACGTTGACGCTGTTGAGCGTGGCAGTGTAATTGGCTCGCACGTTGGTCGGCTGTGCAGCCGAGCGGTCGGCGCAGTAGCCGGTCACAGCGCATCCGGACAGATAGCCCGAGAAGTTGCTGAGCGCGAACTGGGCGGGGTGGATGCTCCAGGTTGAGCCGATCCAGCAGGTGCCGCTGATGCTTTGCGGGATGTCGCTGGTCGGGTTGGTGGTCGGGACGATGGTCACATCGGCAACGGCCCACTTCGCCTCAACGACGACAGACTCTTTGACGGCGGAGTTGAAATCGTACTGCTGGCCGTCTTTGGTGTACCAGCCGAGGAACTGCCAGCCATCGCGTGAAGGCGCTTGCGGAGCGCTGCCCTCAACGGATGCGTAGGACTTGCCCCAAGGCACGGTGACAACCGTGTCTGCGGTCTTGCCCCCATCGTTCGCCGATACCGTGACAGAGCACTGGGTCTGCGTCCAGATGCCATTGACGACGGTGCTGCGGTTCACTTTGGTCGAGTTCCAGTCGAAGTCGGCACCGGTCTCGGCATCGACCCACTTGAGGCTCAGCCCTTTCTCGGCTTGCTGCTTCGCGAGGTTGGCCACAGGCGTGTTGCCGTTGGCGTCCGTGTAGTTCACCGGGTCGGCGTTGACCGCCTGCCCGACGGTGAAGTCGCCGGCAGCCGATGACAGCACAGGCAGCGTATCGCTGGCAAGACCGTCGACGGTGGTTGTCACGGTCACGTCGTTCGGGGCCGCAAAGGCGGGCGTCGGGTTGCTGAGCGCCCAGGTGGGCATCAAGCCCACGACCAGAACGAACGCGAACAGCGAGTTCACGAACTTCGCGAAGCTTTTCTTTGCTTCTTTCTTCATAAGCTTTCTCCTTTCTTATTCGAACTGAGAGATAAATCTATCTGATGATATCGCAAAAGAACCGTAATAAAACCGTAAAACACTCGTTTCAACTGGCATAACAACCCATAATCGCGGCAAATGCGTCTCAAGGCGCAACTCACAGAAAGAATCCCTCCGAACAACTACGCATCGAAACCCTGAAAAGCAAGGGCAACCCGTTGCTGATAACATTCACAGAACCGGTTCTGAAACGACGAGATAGAATGGCTTAAATCCCCTTATTCCCAATCCTCGTCGTCATCCTCATCGGAATCCGCAACATTCGCCGCCTCTGCCTCGCGTATCTGCATGATTGCCTCAAGCGGGTAGCCCATGCGAGCTGCCAGTGCTTCCTCGGAAACCCCTGGGTTCGCCTTCTTCAGGTAATCGAACACCGCGCTTGCACGGCGATTGATGCCGGTCACATTGTCGTTGCTGAAGCACAGGATCTCCTGGTTACGGAACTTGGTGCCGTTGATCAGGAACCCTCCCTGCCTCCATGCCACCAACTCGCCGTTCACCGTGATCTGCGCAATCTGCTCAAGCTCGCTTTTCGACACCAGCAGTATTCTCTTGCCGACACGGCGCACAGCATGGGAGATGCGCGTATTCGAGTCCTCGTCCACAACCTCGATGCTGTCCTTGCAGTCGGCACCGTCGTACCAGAACACATCAAGCGCGAAGCCCTCTTCCTCAAGCACGTCGAGCCTGGGACTGAACTCCGTCATGAGGTTCCTGCCGGTACGCCCCCATGGCTCGTTTGCGATGAAGTCGGTGGTTGAGAAGACATCGAGCTTTCCCGATTGGTAGTAAACCAAGATGTCCATATTGAATTTCCCCTTTCAAAAAAATCGGCGAACAGCCGTTCAGTGAGCGAAGCGAGCGTATCCACGTATCGTCGCAACTGGGGGCGACATCCGTGCGTGAGCTTCGCAAATTCGCAATCGGATGCGAACATTGCTCAGCTCATCGCGGATCAATCTCATGTTTCGGCTCGTTGCGCGATACCTTGTTGTCGTCTCGCTTGTGCTCAGAGGCATCGCGAACCTTGTTCACCATGCCTGAAAGGTCCATATCTTGAGCCTCTTCTTTTGTCTGTTGACCTGCGCTTTTAATCTTGTCAATGCATTTAGGCTGATGTATAATGGTATTAGGGCTAAGGCTTGAGTAGTTCCCGAACAATTGGCGTTCGGCCAGACGCTCAAGTTTTTGGCCCTGTTTTTTGTCTATATACACGATTTTGTCCGGTGTAAGCGCTCCCTGAAAATAATTCATGAAGTTGTCTTTACCGAAAACCGTGAGAACAAGATTGGTTTCAACGGTTTCCAGCTCATAATGTCCCTTGCCGTCTGGCTTGATGCTTGCGATCAATGGCAGCTTGTCGTTGTCAACTGCGCAAAGCACAACCAAGAGAGCATCGTCACGCGATGGATTGTCGGCCAAGATCACCGGTTTCTTGAAAAGCTCCGGCCATCGCTTTATCTGCGCGATGGTGAACCCATGACGATGAGGATGGTTGTTTGATTAATGCGCACCATGGTCCAAATCGCCATCCCCTTTGCCAGGTTCGTTGTGATTGTGCTCAGCAGCGTCCTTGAGGTCGGCTGCCATGTCTGAAAGCCCCATCTGCGAATCAGACCCTTCCTCCCAAGGCTCGATTCCCATGAGCCTTGCCACCGTAACGCCGTCTTTTCCGAATTCCTCCTCGAAATCGAGCCAAATCTCCTCGCGGGGCGTGCCGGCAGGATACTTGCGCCATTCGGCATCGATACGCTCGTTGTCGTCGATGCATACGTCTCCCAGTTCAGCCCAAAGCTCCTTGGCAAGGGCAACACGCTCAGACAATGCAAGTCCCGCCAGCTTCCCATCCCGCTCTGCAGCGATAAGCCCTTCCGCTTTCTCAGCGAAGTCCGGGAAGATGTTGATGTACGCATCGTCGCCGAACTCGATCACGTTCTGGAAGTCCTTGTTTGTCCAGATCAGATCTTCCAGGCAGCGCATCCCCTCCTCGCCGTAATCCTCAATGCCCTGCTCCCGGTTCTCGATGAAAACCATCTCGTCATCGCCTTGCAGGTCTATATCATTGATAACTTTCTTGAGGGTCTGTTCCATTGAATCGTTCACTTGAATACCTCCAAAACATCATGCTCTGCGATATGAGCCAAGAGAGCTTATGCCGAAAATCACCGCTCATTGCCGACGGTATGCTCCTCATGCGCCTGCTGGGCATCCTTATGCGCCTTATCGGCAGCTTCCCTAAGCTCAGCTGACCGGCTCGACAATTCCACTTGCCCGTTGTCCAGCGCAGGTGCCTTGTCCTTGTCATCTTTGCCCTTCGTGCCGTTCCCACGGAACCTTGCAGCCACTTCGTCGGGAATCTGCGCATCAAGCTCCTTCATATAAGCCCTACCAGGAGCCTCGCGCCCTGTTGCCTCCTCGTAACGGTCGACGATCATGTCGGTAGCCTGGGTGGCAAGCGAAGAAGCGCGGAATAGCACATCGGGGTCGTCAGAGATGACTTCTCGCCAGTTCTGCAGGTAGGCGACATGCTGCTTGTAGTGCTTGGATTTCGGGTCGATGTCGGCTGGAAGCCCGAGCTCTGACGCGCTGAACATGCTTGAAAGCTCGGCGACAAGCTCCTCTTTGGCATACTCTTTGGAACCGAATGTTCCTATCTGCGAGCGATCGAGGGCAGAAGGATGTCCAGTTGAGTGCCCCATCTCATGGAGCATGGTGGTGGTAAACGAGCTGTAGCTGTCGAAGCTGTCGCGCGGCGGCATCTGAATCCGGTCGAGGACAGGGGAGTAGGCCGCTATGTTGCCGCCGCCCTCGATGATAGGGCAGCGAGATGACTCGATCAGATCTTCGATAAGCTCAAGATTCTCATCATCGGTACATTTCTCGTTTTCGGGTAGGGGAGGAACCGGATGGTATTCCGATGCATCTCCGCCGGTACGTTCCGCCCATTCGTCGATTTCCTCCTGAGTCATCATCTGCGACAGGTTGAAAACCGGATAGGCCCGGTTGAAGCTCAGTATCACCTCGTATGCGTCGGGATCGTTGTCCGGCGCATCCCGATCGGTTTTGATGCGCTTCATCTTCCAATGCTCGATGACGCACGAGCGTTCTCCTTCGCGCAATCGCCATCCGGCAGCCTCAAGGTTCTTGAACGTGACCCATCTCGGGTCGGTGTACCCATGGATCATAGCCATGCCGAGAAGATGCGTCCTGTTGCCGCCACGGTAGGTTACGCCGGTTACCGGGTTGTGCGGAGCCGCCATGTCGTGCCACGGCTTGACCCATTCGAAGCCGCCCTTGTCCATGTCCTCAATGACCTTATCGACGATCTGCTTGCGTTGCAGGTCCGCACGTTCCTTTCCCGTCAGCTTCTTGCCACCAGAGGCCATACGGCATCCCTCCTCATTTCTAAGCTAATGCATATTCTACCAGCAACTCTGGTAAACCTTTCCAATTACAGCCACTATTACGGCAAACCCATCTGGAAAGCAAGCCGTTGTACCCGAAAGCGCAGTGCATTCCCCTCTGAGGGGGATGCTAGCAAGCGCTGCCATGCGTGAGCCCTAGTAACCTTACAACCCAACGTCCTCGCAACCCAACGCTACAACAACATAAAACCACTGCGGCAGCTGCCCAAAACTCCCAACAACAAGAACCTTCTCTTCAAAGCCTTAGCGGAAATTTCCGGAGCAGTGGGAGAGTGTCAACATTAAAAGGCAGCATAACAGCCGGCACCCCATATTCGCATTCAAATGCGAATATGCCGGAAGAGCCGATCAAGAAGCGGAAATATACTGCTGATGAGGCGCTGAAAGCGCTTATTTGTGGTAAAAGATGGGAGAACAACGATGCAAATCGACAAGACGACATGCCTCAACGGCGCACTTTGGAGATCCGACAACTTGGCAGGAGCCGATGCGGGCTGTTCGGTGGTTGAGAAGTTCCTTGAGGAACATCCGCACTCAGGTTGGGGGTTGTCCATATACAACACTTTGGATGGAAGCACGGCTGAGATCGAGTGCGAGGTGGAAAACATCCCAAGAATAGTGTCGTTCGTCTACAACTTGGAGCACGCCTATCCGATGACGTTCATCGGCGAAAACCCGGCAACGGAGTCCTATGTTGTCGGGATGCGCTGCACTCGCGGGCGCATCGAGATGCCGGCAGCCTACAAAGACGTGGATGGCGAGCTGCAAAAACAGTTTGCATGCTAAAATACCGCCATACCGTCGTCAGGGCGGGAATCCACGCCTGCGGAGAGCGTACTTGCTCGCTGAACCAGGAAGACCCGGCAGAAGTGCCACGGTCGCTGAACTTGCATTTCCAGGCAATGTAACCGCAGCAGGTTCCGGCACCAACCGCCCTGCCAAGATCGCTGAACCTGTTAGCTGTGTTCGATGAAAACACCCGCAAAACCCAAAAGAGCCGAAGGCAAAGCGCCCTCGGCTCTTCTCATCTCATCGCTTTTTCTTCTTGCTGTCGGGAAAATCGAAGGTCACGCTGCACTCGACGACATCGAGCTTGAGCTTTGCGTCGAACGTGCTGCCGTTCTTCCCTTTGAATCCCTTGATGAGCCCTGTCTCATGCTTATCGAGAAGCGTTTGCGCCTGCTTGTCGGTGAGCTTCTTATGCGCGATCTCCCTGAAGAAGCGAAAGCCGCAGCCGGCAACTGAATGCCATTTGCCGTCATCGCCCTTCTCGCTTTTGTTTGAGGAGCAGGTGATGGTCTTGTCGGTCAGCAGAACGTCCTTTCCGCATCGCGGGCACTTGCCGATTGCCTTGGCGTTCTTGGATGGGAACACGAACTTAACCTTGAGGTCGTTGGGATCGAGCTCAAGGTACGCATCGAACGCCTTGCCGCTTTTCCCTGCAAAGCCCTTGATGAGCCCTGTGCGCTTGCCGGAGACGATTGCCTCCACCTGCTTCTTGTCGAGCTTCTTATGCGCGATCTCTCGGAAGAAGGAGAACCCGCAGCCGGCAACCATGCTCCATTTGCCGTCGGCGCCCTTCTCGCGCTTGATGGATGAGCAGGTTGCCACCTTGTCGCCTAAGAGCACCTGCTCACCGCATTTGGGGCAGTCCCCAACAGGATCGCCGCCGAGGGTGAATTGCATCGAGTCGAGCTTCGAGGCGTTTGCCTCCATGACCTTGACATCGTGGGCAACCATATCGGCAACCTCTTCAAGCACATCCTCAGGATCGAGCTTGAAGTCGCCGACCAGCTCCATCTTGTCGAAAAGCTCCTTGGTAACCGAAGGATCCGCAATGCGGCACCCATCGATAAGCGCATAGCTCACCTTTCCGCACTCCGTCAAGGAGAGGTTGCCACGGCTCTCTGCAAGAAGCGACTTCTCGATACCGGACTTTGAGATGTCGGCAAGGGTAGAGGTGCGTGTGGCACCGGTACCCACGCCGTGCCTCTCAAGCTGCTTGTTCAGCCATTTTATGGTAGGCCTCTGCGGCCGCTGGTTCGCACCCTCATGGACATAAGGCACGGCAGTGTCGGAGAATCCCTTGCCGGTTTCCTCCTCGGCATCGTCTGCGGACTCGCCGTCTGCATCGAATACCTTCTTGAAGCCTTCCTTGCCGGGAATCGGAACGCGCGTGTCTCCAATGTATTCGGGGAAGTCCGCAATATGCCCCTTCACAAGCTCGTATTCGTAATCCTCGCAGAGGATGGCAAGGTAGTTCTTGGCAAGCGTCTCGTAGATTGCCTGAGCCTCCTTGCCGTATTTGGCAAGGTTCTCCAAAGAGCCTGGCACATTGGGACCGGGGCGGTTGGCGCCGTGGGCCCCGCCTTCCTTGACATGCGTTTTGCGCGGCTCGGTATGCGTGAGCAGCGATGCGTCGATGCCCACAACGTCGGCGATTCGCTTTGCGAGCGGCAGAAGCTCGGCGAACTGCTCAGGCGTGACCGTCTTGTCCTCGGTACGGGGATACGACACAACCTGCGCCTCGTACATGTTCTGGTAGGTCTTCAGCACCGATTCTGGCTTGAACCCCTCGTTTCGCGCCAAGATAGCGGAAAGCGCAGCCAAATCGAGCAGCTTGCCAGGTGCAGTGCGCTTGGAAACCCTTGAGTCCTCGACGACATCCGACTCATGGAGTGCGGACAGGTCGACCTTCTCCTTGCTGTCGAAGCGAATCTCGGATGGGTCCTCAACCTTGCGTGCGAACATATTGCCGTTCGTATCCTTGAAGCGAGCCTCGAAGAACGGCTTCTTCACGTAGCTCTCATAAGCCTCTTGCTGCCGTGCCACAAGAGCCACGATGACGCTTTTCAGCCGTCCTTGCCGAACGGTCGCCCTGTAGCCCTTCCCGCGTGCGATCGAGGTCGCAGCGCGAACGAATTGCATCGATGAGAGGTCCCATCTGTCACGAAGGAAACCTTTCTGGAAGTCGCCGTCTGCTTCCATGCTCTCGATGCGCTTCCTAGTGCAAAACGCCTTCTGCACCGATTTCGGCGCCTCGTCTGGGAAGTACATGCGGGATGTCTTCCCATGCCAACCGCACCATTCAAGAGCCTCCCAAGCAAGGACCTCGCCCTCGCCTGACGGATCGTCATCGGTTGCGATAGCCACCTCGTCGACGTCCGAGAGCTCTTCCTTGAGCTCCTTCAGGATGCCATCGCATCCGTCTTTAGTTTGCTTTTCCCATGCAAAACGGGTCAAATCCCATGGCAAGTGCCTTGTTGACCACTCGGCTACTTCATCGTGGTAGTCGTCCGGCACCTGTTCCTCAGGGTCTTTCAACCCGCGCAGATGCCCCCTCAATGCGCATATCTTGTATTCCTCGCCGTTGTATCTGCCTGCGGTGCCTCCAAGTGCGGTGGCGAAGTTCTTCTTGGCAGACGGCTTCTCAGCCAGAACAAGGATCATATAACCATTCCTTTCTTTCAAAAATCAGTGAGCAAAGCGAGCGTATCGATCCGCGCAGCGGCTCAACGAGCGTAAGCGAGTGCATCACCTTTAAGCCCTGCAGCCGGCAACATCAGCTGTGCGTGAGCCCAATCTTTGCTCAACAGCAGGGAAGGGTAGTGGGGTAACGCCTCAGCAACCCAACACCTTAACGTTCTCCGCCCTCACGCACTGCGAATGGCGAAAAGCCCCTGACCGATGCCTGCCTCTGCGCAGCATCGCGCAGCTCGTCGGTCCTGTCTGAAAGCCCGATCTGCCCATCAGCGGAAGCAACGTCGAAATCGTCAAGGGAATGCCCATTCGAGCAGAAGAGCTGACCGCCGAACCGAACAGCCTCTCCGTTGCGCTCATCCTCATCTGCCAAAGTGAAGGGCGACTGCCACTCGCATCGATCGACAAGCCGCATGGCATACGAAGCGTTCCCCTCTGCGGCATCCAGAAAGTCACCCCAACCGAGCGCATCTTTTCCCTCATCGATCTCATCCAGGTTGTCCGGAGCATATTGCACCGAAACGTACCTATCGGGAACCAAGCCGCATTTCGCGGAGATGCTGCACTCGTCGGCAAAGCACCATCCGCATCCGTCCTTCTCCATGGCCCTCACGATGTAGTCGATGGCGGAATGCTCGTTGCGGGTAGGGCAGAAGCCGATCTCCCCATCATGCCACCGGTCCGGCTCGTAGAACGACGCATGCTTCCAAGCGTTGCGGATAACCTCGCAGCTTTTCGGATCAACGATCTCCGAAAGCTTAACCTCGGCACGGTAGATGCCCATGACGCGTCCACGCTCAACGTCAACGCTCGGCATCAATACGGTACCGGTGCGCGCATTGTAGAGCCCCTGATCGGTCCGCATGGCAATACGGGCCAAGGCAAGCGCATCCTTGGTGCTGATCTTTCCGTCAGCCTGCTCGGCTTCCAATGCGAGCAGAGCATCCGCACGGCTCATCTTATCGACATCGTATCCCGCTGAACCGAAGTACCCCTCAACGGCAAGCACAGCTTCCTCATGGGTATCGAATCCTTGATCATCGATCCCCATGTCCTCCTGCGAGAAGCGGAAGATGCAATGCCACGGTTTTTCATCGCCTTCCGCGCTTTCCCATACGCTGCCGGAAAGGAAAGTGCCTTCGCCGAAGTCAGCCGACAGGACAAGCTCGTTTTCCTTCGCATCGCCCGCAGCCCACTTTGCAGGGAACCTATCACTCTCGGCAACAGCAGCAAAGTCGCTCATGAAATATACCTCCTTATGCCTGCTGGTTCTATTTACAAATGCCCAGGTCAGGCGTATAATTAAGATATACAGAAAGTTAAATCATCTGTATATCTTGTTTTGATTTGTTTGGTTCTCGGCAACGGGAGAAAACGAAGGGCGGCAGCGCGAAAGCGCATGTCGCCCTTGTTCGTTGCCCGCAAAGCCTAACGTGCGTCAATATCATGGGAATGGGTGCTGTCGCGGGTATCGTGCTTATGCTCAGCAGCATCGCGCAAAGTGCCCATCAGGTCCGAGAGCCCGACTTGCTCCTCTTCGAAGAAGCCCTTGTCGTTCTGACGGTCGTATTCCTCGCCGATAAGCTCTTTAAGCTCATTGAGGCTGTGTTTATTCAGATCAGGGGAAGAGCCGATCGGGTCGATGAACCCGTCATCCAGTAAAGTGACCTCATCGATGACGATCTGCCCGTAGTCGACGATCTTGAGACCGGGATAACGTTCTGTGATCTTCTGAAGGTCGGGATCGTTGTCTATCAGGTGGAAGACGTAGGCTTCTTCCTTGTCGAGTCCGTTGGTCGAGAACTCGTACTCGACCCTGTTGATGGATTCGGCGTCTTCGACGAGGTTCATGAGCTCTACGATGTTCTTCGGAGTGTCGAAGGCATCGATCCAATCCTGAACCTTGTCGAGATCGTCAGGATCGGCCATCTTGAGCTGCTGTGCGAGTATGTTCATCTGCTCGGCGGTCGCATGGGCGAAAATCTCAGGATGGTCGAATGGGACCCCATCGAGAAAGTCTGCGATATAGGTTTCCTCATGCATCGGCGTAACCAATCCATTGCCTTCCAAGAACCCCTGAAGCTCCGATCCGCTTACAGGCAAGGTGATCGCACGGTCTCGCAACTCGCCCTCTGCATAAAACCCCTCGTTACCGATAAATACCGTGATACCGTTCGAATAATCCATCTTAAATATCCCTTTCACTGTTGCCGTGCATCCTTGTCGTTTTCGATATGCTCACTGTTTGTTGCCCTTGCGGCTGCCTCGCTTGCGTCGCGAACCTCAGCCGCCCGCACGTCGAGCCCGATCTGAGATTGAGCTTCTTCCTTGGTATCGCCGAGGTGTTTCCTGGCGTACGTTCTGAAAGCGGTATGGGAGATGCCGAGCATCTTGCCTGCCTCACGTTGCGAGATTTCGCCATGTGAGTACTTTTCGAGAACGGAAGAAAACCCTTCGATCTGATCGGCGCGGCGAATCTTGTCCTGGTTGAGCTTTTCGCGGAATCCCGCTATCCAATCCGAGACGACGGATTGGGATACCCACAGCTCGTCGGCGATTTGCTTTTGAGCCATCTCGCCGGCAACCCATTTGCTGAAGTAGCTCTCGAAGTCGTCCGGCATTTTCGTAGAGTAAAAGCCCATCCTTCTCCTTCCTCTTGATGAGGGTGCCGCAGCCCGGATCATTAGCTGTGCGTGAGCCTCATTGCTGATCAACGGCAGCGCAGGGTAGTGGGGTAGCACCTCAACAACCCGGTAACCCAATACCATATTCGCATTCGGTTGCGAATATGGTGACTCCTTGCCGTAGCTGGAAACGCTCCCTCGTCGTACCGCCGTTCCCATCTACAGCAAGGCATAAGTTGCTGCCTGAGACAATTTGTTTGTTCCCAAAGCTAATGCATATTCTACCAGCAGCTCTGGTAAACCTTTCCAATTACAGCCACTATTACGGCAAACTCATCTGGAAAGCAAGCCGTGAGTACGGGAAGCGTGTGAAAACCCGTCATCGACAATAAAAAAGCCCAGCTTGGACGGCAATCCTGCTGGGCTTGGGAAGACGAAGCTATCGTCTTCAAAAGTATGATGCCATTATACCATTGCGCAAAGTCCTGCGTCAGCCGCCCACGCCCGCAGCAGCAAGAATCCTCTCTCCAAAGCCTAAGCAGAAACCTCCGGAGTAGTGGAGAGCACCAATGCACAGCCGAAAACCTCACGGCAACACCCTCCCAAGCCACACTCGCTGAACCCAGAACGCATCTCCGCCGTCATTCTCCCCAAATTCGCATCCGCTTGCGAAGATCAGCTCATCCTGTTGCAAGGCAAGTCATAGTGGATTTGCCAACTGTGCATCGTCTCGGAACCCAATGCATCATGTTGCTAAGCTGGAAGAGGGCATGCGCCGCCTGCAGGGGATTCAGGAAATCGTAGAACACCAAAGAGCTGGCAGGCACATCTAGCTGTCGGGCGATGCGGTGCCGCAGCCCGTCATCGGGCAACTGCCGACCTTGCTCGAAGCTCCGGTACTTCGCCACGCTGATGCCGAGCAGATTCGCAAAGTCGCCCTGCAGGATCCCACGCTGCTTCCGCAACGCCGGAAGCTCCTTGGAGAGGAGCCAAGCAGAGAAGCCAGCATTGCCGCTTGCTTCAGGACGCTTGTCCTTCAACTCGAAGGAGCATCTTCTGGGAAAGTCTTCTTGGCTGTAGCTTTGCCGGTACCTGTCCTGCCAAGAGAGCATGTCGGCAACCGACATGCGGCCGGAGCGCACCTGCTCCGTGACCGAAAGCCAATCTGAGAAGAGCTGAACCATGAACTCGCTGGTAGGGATAAGGCAGCAAGGGCCTTGCGCCTCGTCTGAGGTCAGGTGCATGACCCCGTAGTCTTCGCAAAGCGAATTCAGTGCAGCGAGCACTTCGCCGATGTTTGAGAAAGAGTAGATGCAGAGGCTTTCCCTTGCCACGCCAAGGGCCTGGGCAATCGGCAGAAGATGCTCGTATTCCGGGCATACCTTGCCGATCTCGTAGGCCCTAACGGAGGTGACGGCAACGCCCATCGCATCGGCAAGGCCCTTCCTTCCCAATCCCGCCTCGGTCCTGAGCCGGGTGATCTTTGCCCCTATCAACTTCGGGTCGAGCTGCCGGTTGAATACCCTTGATTTTCCCATGCTTGTTTCTTTCAGTACGCAATTTGCTGTTCAAGTCCCTTAAAGACTCTCTTGCAATTATACTAATTGCAATGCATTCTGCTGACTTCTTTTGTAGTTTGGAAAGGAAAAACATGACGAAGCAGATAACGGTGAGGATGCCCGATGAGCTCCTGGAGCACTACGATAAGCTGGCGAAAAGGACAGGTGCGAACCGAACGAGCCTGATTGTGGAGGCGCTTGACCTAGCGGTAAACGATTTAGAGATCACGAAGCTTACCGAGAAGAATCCGCTTTACCAGTTCGGTTTCCCCGACGAGGCAGTAGCGAAGACTGGTGGAGCCGCCAAGTTGAGGGAAGATGCACAGTGCTTGGGCCTTGTCTTCGGAGGCATGCGAGTCCATGCCAAGAATCCGGATGAGTACAGCCGGATTCTTCCTCGAAGCAAAAAGGACATGTTCCAAGGTGAGCATCTGCTAGGGGTTTACGAGGACAATTCCTCAAAGCCGAACTATATGGACATCTGGCTTGAAGCGGGAATGCTCGGTCTGCGAAGCGATGCAGACAGCCCATCCTTGAGCGATGCCTTGAAGTCGGTGGACGTTCGGTTGAGGTTGGTCGAAGCAGAAGGTAAAACGATGCAATGCATCGCCTTCTACAGGAAAGGAGACCCAACGTTCTATGGCCTTGGCAGCTATATAGCGTTGGTCGATCCCATCAGATGGGAACCGGTTCAAGACCCGAAGGATCGCAGCTGAAATCTGCTATAATGCGCCCATACCGCCGTCAGGGCGGGAATCAACGCCTGCGGAGAGCGTACCTTCCAAGAGAAAATCGCGGAAACAGCTCGTTGAAACAGGAAGACCAGGCAGATTTTTCGGTACTTTGAGATACAACGTCCCAGCTCATGCGCAGTTTTCGGATGCATCAGTTTCAGTACCAGGCAATCTACCATGGTTGCTGAACATGGAGCGTTTTGGGATCGTCCCGTTGCGCGTTCCAGCACCGAGCAACCCGCCACCTCACTGAACTCCTTTCGCACACGTCCCATAAACGAAAAGAAGCCCCACAGCGCATCAAGCGCCATGGGGCTTTCCTATGCGTAAAGCAATACGCCAAAAGCGAACCGCTACTTGAACTTCTTGATCCTCCTGAGCGCATCCGCACGCTCCAGCTCATCGGAAAGCACAGCTTCCCGTATCTTATCGCTCCGCTCATCGAGCCAACCTTCAAGCAGTGCGGGATCTATACGCTTCCAATCTGCATCTACGATACGCAAAACGATTTTCCCGATTATCGATTCGGCAACGCCCAGTGCGTCCTTATCGGCTTTCCTCTCCGCAATCTCCAGCTCCTTCTTCTCCGCCATAAGCGCAGCGATCTGAGCCTCGATGCTGGCAACAGTCTTTGCCATCAACAACACCTCCAAATAAAAAGCTTTCAGGACAACTACGCCCCGAAAGCGCGAACAGCAAAAAGAGCAGGCACCCCACGACCAAGAAGGGCACCTGCCATGATAACTGCAGACAAAGCCTACAGTAAGGAGACCCTGCAATTGTACCAAACGCAAGATCCCCCCGCGAAAGCCGCCCAAAACTCCCAGCAACCAAAATCCTTTTCTCCAAAGCATTCGCAAAAACCTCGGAAGCAGTGGGAGAGTACCAGCGCCTAGCCGAGAACTCCCAGCAAAACCGCAGGTCAAAGACTGAAGACCTTACGATCCGCAGGCTTACATGGGGAAACAAAGCGATGAAAGCTGCGTTCGAGTCCGTAAAGCAAAAGCTAACAGCCCAAAGCTAAAGTCAAGGTAAACATCAATGCAAACAAGAACAGCCCAGAAGCAAAATGCCTCCGGGCTTTCTAATATTCGCATTCAATTGCGAATATTAAGCAGCCGCAGCCAAATCATCACCTGTCTGCGAAGCAGCAAGCAGTGCTTTTCGGTTGGATTCCCTTATCAACTTTTCCAGTTGTGATAATGATACGACCTGCTGGGCTGCTTGTGGGGGAGGGACACGCGAATGGCCGCTGTAACCTATTCGTTCCATGAATGAAACCTATAGAGTACAGTAAAGTCAGAGCGAAAAAAGAACGACCCTAGGCAAAATGCCCAAAGTCGTCCTGATCAAAGATCTAACGGAAGTTCCTACCGCGCATCGTCACCGAGCCCGAGGTCCTGCATGTCCCGCGAATCGCTTTCATGCGATGCGGCATCCCTTGTGTCGGAAGCCGTGCTCGACAGGTCGTAGCCGAAGTCCTCGTTGTCCTCGAGATCCTGCTCGAAATCTTCCAAAAGCTCAGGATGCTCGCTCATAGGAGTAGAGAACCCTTCGGCATCCTCAACAGCATAGTCGGCGAACTCCCTGTTGACGGCGGCTATCGCCTCGACATCCGATCGGGTTGGTGTCTGATTCTCCCCGAAGCTGCGCATAACATTGAGCGTATCAATGGCGTTGCGCCCGCTGTCCTTGTCCCCAAGCTGCTTGATGGCAAACGAAGCCTGCTCGTCGGTCAGGCTCGCGATCTCGCCGTTGGCCTCATCGAATCCCAATGCAACCACATTGCCGAAGAGGACGGAGTGCAGGTCGTTCTCCTTAGCCGCATCCATAGGGGTACCCGGCTGGCTGAACTGGCTGATGTACTCGACCTTAGCCATACTTTCAGTGGTAAAAAGCGCACGGTTCGGTTCCCCAGTGAACATTCCCTCGTCGTTGACCCACAGGTCGATGCCCTCATCGCGAAGCACGTTGACGTTCTCGATGTGTCCTTGAACCGCCATCTGCATCTGCTCAAGCGAGTTGTTCAGATCGATGTACACCGTGCGCGGCTCCTCACCAACAGGGAATACAACGCCGCGCACGGCAACCCCCATCTGCACGGCAAGCTGATCGATCTCCTCTTTGCCGATCCATTCCGGCTTCGCATCGTCAGGGAACGACTCCCAGATGGCACGCATGCAGGCAATCTGCTTCTCAGGGTCGTTCTCCGCCCAAAGATGCCTCATGCTGCCCGCTTTCAGAGCGTATTCGCAATCCGCTTTCATTCTGCTGAGCATCTGGTACCTGTACGTGATGTCGGTGTTCAAGATACTGTCAAGTTCCGCCTGCGTAGGCTGTGCCATACGGCATCCCTCCTCATTTAGTAAGCTAATGCATATTCTACCAGCAACTCTGGTAAACCTTTCCAATTACAGCCACTATTACGGCAAACTCATCTGGAAAGCAAGCCGCGAGGTGTGGGAAGCGCAGCGCATTCCCCTCTAGGGGGGATGCTAGCAAGCGCTGCCGTGCGTGAGCTTCAACAACCTTACAACCCAACGTCCTCGCAACCCAACGCTGCAACACCATAAAACCATTGCGTTAGCCGCCCAAAACCCCCAACGGCAACAATCCCTTTCTCCAAAGCCTAAGCAGAAACCTTCGAAGCAGTGGGAGAGTGTCAACGCCCAGCCGAAGATCCCCAACCAACACCCTCCCAAGCAAAAGTGCTAAAATGCACCCATACCGCCGTCAGGTCGGGAATAAACGCCTGTGGAGAGTGCCTTGCATTCGTTGAACCAGGAAAACCGTGCAGGTTGCTGAACTCCGTCCAGATACGTCAAACTCTCCCAACAACCAAGAAAGCCCAGAGGCAAGCACCTCTGGGCTTTCTCATTTTTGCATCCGATTGCGAAAATCAAGCTGCGGCGGGCTCTTCCTGCACGATGTCGTCAGACGTCTCTTCTTTTGCGCCTGCCTCGTCAGTAGCAGATGCCGTGTTGCTGCCCTCTGCCTCACTATCGGCAGACGCTTCGCCATCCGTCTTGTTTGCAGTCTTGTTGTTGTCGTTCCCGCTTGGAACGCTCAACGCATCCCTGTTTCCCTGCTCCTCGCAAAGCGGGGCGATCGCGGAATCCTCACCGCCCTCGTCGCTTGAGGTCTGCCAAGCCAACGGAAGGATCACGCCAGGGGCATTGGTGTTGAAGTTGCTATGGTTGGTGACCTTGGAAACGTCCCAGTTCGAGCAGTTCACTGAAAGCCTGGAGCAGTAGCTGAACATAGAGGATGCGTTGGTGACGTTGGAGGTATTCCAGCTGGATAGGCCGTCAATGGTTGTGAGGGAAGAACAGCCGTAGAACATGGTGTTCATGTCGGTGACGTTGGAAGTGTCCCAGCTGGATAGGTCACCAACGGATGTGAGAAAGCGGCAGTCACGGAACATGCTGGCTGATGAAGCTAATGATGTGAAGTTTATCTTAGATAAGCTGCAACTCTCCAATGCCGAGGTCGTGAAAGGAGCCTGTGCAAACCAATTAACTGTACTTTTAGGCTGGATTCCTTCATCAACTACAGTGACGGTTTTAATAGAAGGTTTGTAATTCGCCCAAGAAGTGGAATCTACCCAACCACCAGGACGATTGCCAGCAACGCATTTGATGGTGAAATTAGTATCCTCAATCCCCGTATATACCGCCGTAGCCGTCTTGCCCTCGAACTGCTCGCCGGCAGAAGGTATACCTGCTCGTTTATAGAAATTCAGGCTGTTGTCGTCCGCACTGTATACCGCAAAAGCCGTTTTAGGCGCTACCGCTGTATACGTCATGGCCTTGTTGGACGGGATGTCGGCAGGTGCATAGCCGTTGCCGTCGGTGTCGTACCACTTGCCGTCGGCCCCTGCCACGTGGCCCGTCTGGTCGGGCAGGAACGGACTTGTCCCGACGAATTTGAATTTGCTTCCCAGCGAGACCTCGTTCAACGAGTCCATCATGGAGAATACGTCCTTCATGGAAGTTACGGCCGAGTTGTCCCAGGTCGACAGGTCGAGGGAGGAGAGCGCCCTGTCCTCGGCGAAGGCGAGGGTCATGTTCGTTACCTTCGAGACGTCCCATCCGGAGACGTTCAGCTTTGTGAGCGACGTGCAGTTTTGGAAAGCCTGGTTTATGTCCGTAAGGCTACGCGTGTCCCAAGCCGAGAGGTCGAGCGTGGTAAGGGAGGTGCAGTTGGTGAACATGCAGCCTATCGTCTTGCATTTCGACATGTCGAGCTTCGAGACGTCCGCCGTCTTCATGTTGCGAAGCTCCGCGAACCAAAATCCCGTGTCGATCGGCGAGATGCCCTCGTCGTAGACTATCGCGGTCTTGATGTCTTTACTGTAGTTGAGCATCCATCCGGGCATCGAGGTCATGTTCTCAAGGCCGGTGTAAACGGCGGTCGCCCTCTTTCCGAGGTACATCGTGCCCTGCTTCGGCACTTCCGCCCGCTTATAGAAGTTCAGCGAGCCGTCGTCGGCAGAGTACACAGCGAAAGCCTGAATCTTCTTCACAGCCCCGGTAGCCCCGCTGATCGTGCCCTGGCAGATGTCGTCGGTGGAGCTCACCTTGCAGACGAGCTCGTACCCGGCATCGTCGTCGGTTGCGGTGTAGGTGGAACCCATAGCTCCGTCGATGGAGGTCTCCGAGCCGTCCTTCACCTTGACCCACTGGTAAATGAGCTTGTCATCGGGCACATTGGCACCGGTTACGGTTGCCGTGATCGTGTCCCCGACGGTGGGATCGGTGTTGTCGAGCGAGACGGTGCCCTTCAAATCGCCGTCCGTATAGGTATACGTCAAGTTGCCCGCATAGTAGGGCTCCTCACCCAGCTGCGCCGCGATCTCATCCGACACCGGTCCCGCAGACCTCCAGGTGGCAGTGATGCTCTGACCCACCTCGATGCGCTTTCCCACGGCATCGCAGGTCCAGCCCAGCCCATCGGGGGAAGAGCACCCCATGATGTAGGCAGCGCATGTGCCGTCGTTGGTCACGGTGGCATTGGGGATGGTGACGTTTCCCTCACTGTCCACCAGCACATGCACCTCGGAAGCCACCGTGAGATGGCTGTCCGTGGTATCCGCATAAGCCTTGGAAGGCTCGATTGCCCAGCAAGCGAAGGCAGCCACAGCGAGGAAAACCGCCGCAACCGCGATGGACAGGTTCTTCTTGAGTGCCTTGGATGCGCTCATCATCGTGCGTCCTCCTTGCCCTCACGGCGCTTCTTGGCTGCAACTCCGGCAGCCCCGGCAGCAACGACTGCGATGCCTGCAACCCCGGCAATCGGAAGCGAGTCCCCGGTCTTCACTGCATTGGAGACCGCCTCAGCCACGGAATCCGCGATCCCGTTGCCCTTCACGGTCACATAGAAGTCCTGATGGGCGGTGTTGCTGTACATATCGGATGCGACGAGCCGGTAGATGTACTCGCCGGCCTTCATGTTCTTCAGGTCGAGCGAGGTTCCATGAGCTCCCTCAACGAGGTCCCAATGCTCCCCGCCGTCCGAGGAGACGTACCAACGGTACGTGACGTCCCCGAATCCGCCGGTGATGTCCCCGCTGAGCGTGAGATCCTCACCCTCGTTGATGGTGAACCTTTGGTCTGCGCCTGTATTGAAAGGATTGTCCACAGCCCTCAGGCTGAGCACGGTCGAGCCTTGCGTGTCAGCCATGGCAGTGCCGGGAACGAGCGCTAAAGAGCCCCCGGACACAGCGATAGCCGCTGCAAGTGCAAACGGCATGGTCTTCTTGAAAGCTATGTTCATAGCCAATCCCTTCAATGCAGGCAATGGGAGCGCAGTGCTCCCATTGCTGGAAATCGGTTGTTGCCGATCCTACTTCGTGTTGCCGGCTGCGAAAGTCCAGTCGATCTGGGCGAACTGCTGGTTTGCGGCGAGGTCTTTGGTGATGTTGGACAGCTTGCCGACGGTTGCCAGGTTGATGTCAGCGCCGGTTGCGCCCACCTTTGCCATGTTCCAGTCGGTGCCGGCGGTGATTGCCATGCCGGAGAGGGTGTCGGCGAGGTTGACGGCGGTGCCTGCGCCGGGAGTGATGGTGACGCTTGCGGAGTCGTTCGCCTTGGCGGTGGACTCAAGCGCGAAGCTGTTCTTGGCAGTGGTCTGGATCTTGGAAACGTGGATGCCGAAGGCAGATCCGTTCTTGATCTGGGTTGCAGCAGCGGAAGGGCCGGTCATCGTGCCGTCTGCCTGCACGATCATGTTGATCTGGGTGGGGGCGGCGACAATCAGCTTGTCAGTGTTAGCCTGCAGCCAAACGGCAGTGGAAGCGGTGTTGCCGGAACCGTCGGACATCTGACCAGCGACGGTGGAAGGGCTCAGTGCGAAAGCATCGGCAGGGTTTGCTGCCACTGCGGCTGCACCGCCGGCGATGAGACCGGCTGCGATGAGGGCGGATGCTGCGTAGCGTGCAGCGCCCTGCTTGATGGATGATACGATAGCCATGATGATTCTCCTTTACTTGACTACCAGTGTTGACTGCGCAGCGACAGTTCCGCCGGCTGCGCTATGGCTCTCAGCATCGTACCCCTGAGCAGTGGCGATGATGCTGTAGGTCCCTGGTTCGAGGTGCTGGGAGAGCTTGGGCGATTCGATCCCGTCACCGGGCTTGATGATCTCCGACTGATAGATCTCGGTGCCGTCTTCCAAGGTCACGGTATACGAGATGTCGCGGCTGTTCTCCTCGCGGTTGTCGAGCACGGTGATCTTGTTCCCGTCCTTGTCGGTGGCATAGCACGTGTCGGTTGCGGAGTCGGCGTAGATCGTGTTGGCAACTGAGACCCACAGCCTGCTCTTCATCGCCTCCTCATCGAGCTGTTCCTGCGTTGTGGTGGCAGCGTCCTTGATAGAGGATGCCTCCGGCTCGTGAGGGGAGAGTAGGAGGAACGCAGCGACGACTACGGCGATGATCGCAGCGACGACTACAGCGATGATCGCGATGCGCTTCTTGTTGCCTTTCCCTTTTCCCTCTTCGTTGTTTTCCAGCTCCATTGTGTTTGTTTCCTTTCTTTTTTGTAACCACAATGATACGCGCGAAACCCGGTATTTTGCAGGGGGGTATAGAGTTTTCCAAGCAATTCACTTGTTTCACGAATACATTGCTATAATGGATCCATACCGCCGTCAGGGCGGGAATAGACGCTTGCGGAGATCCGAGAGCCTGGTCGGAAAACGACCGGGCGGGTCGCAGAAACAAGAAGACCTGGCAGATTTTGCAGTTCTTTGAAATAGAAATGCCCAGATCAAACGGCATATCCACACCTACAGGTTTGAGAATCGCCCGATCTGCCATGGTTACTGAACAGGTAAACGTTCGAACCCGTCAACGATAGGTTTGAGAATCGCCCGATCTGCCATGGTTGCTGAACCAATGGTGTAGTAGCTGTTGCCGCCACTGTGTTTGAGAACCGCCTGGTCTGCCATGGTTGCTGAACTACCAATAGGTATTACCCGCAACCACCTGGGTTTGAGAACCGCCCGATCTGCCATGGTTGCTGAACGGTGGCTCAAGGTCGAGCTTGCGATAGAGCGGTTTGAGAACCGCCTAATCTGCCACGGTTGCTGAACGTTCTTTTTGCCGACATGCAAGCCCCAGAGCGTTTGAGAACCGCTCGATCTGCCATGGTTGCTGAACTTGCTCATTTTCATTTCTTCCGCATCTTTCGTTTGAGAACCGCCTGATCTGCCATGGTTGCTGAACAACGCCAGGGGATATCTGTCTTTGAGTAACGCTTTGAAAGTACCTCAAACGCCATAGTCGCTGAACGAAGATGATGGTGTTGCGATGTGCCTATGCCAAGATATACATATACCGTGATCAGAACGGGAATCTACGCCTGTGGAGAGCGGATCCGCCCGTTGAAGCAGGAAGACCCAACAGGTTGCTGAGCTGAAGAAAGGTCATTTCATCAAGCATCTGCAGTGAGGTCACTGAGCACTACTAGCGTTGCTTGGAAACCGAAAGCAAAAAGCCGGGGGCTATCGCCTCCGGCTTTTTTCATGCACCGATACTCCCTGATCCCTATCTCGTGGCACCGCAGCCTGAGCAGCGGTACCCGGTTGTCACGGTCTCGTCGTAAGCCGCAGAGACCAGCACACGTTCTGTGTAGGCCTCTTTTACTACTTTGTACTCATAGTGGTACCTGCTGTGTCCCGAGGCGTTCCTATGCTGCGCGAAGTTGCCGGTGATGTCCTGGTTGCAGCTGTCGCAGATGCAACGCCTTTCCTTAACTGCCGCGTGGTTCACGGTTCGGTACACCGCATCGTGGTGCTTTGTGGTCGTGACAGCCACCCAGTTATGCTGGTGGAACTGAGCGGCAGACGATCCGCCTTGCGGGGCGGAAGAGGAGCCGGAGCCGTTGCCGGTATCGGCAGCGGCGGCATCGGCCGGTTGACCGTCCGTTTGCTGCTGGTCGGCAGGGGCATCTTGATTCTCTGCCTGCTCTTCCGAACCGCTGTCCGCCTTGTCCAGGTTAACCGAAAGTTCCATGTCCTGCCCATCGCCTGCCACCTCGAATGTCATGTCGAAGAGCGGAGTGAGGTAGGTTGAGCCGTCCTGGTTCGACGGAACCGACATCACATGGACCCGGTACTTCCCAGGCTCCAGCACGCCGATTTCGGTTCTCTCGTTGCATTTCGCATTGACCGCCTTGGCGGTATCGTCTCCATCCTCGCCTTTGAGGATGGATATGCTGACAGGCGAGGTGTTGCCGTCTGCCCCGTCGGCGTAAACGGTGAGGTACACCATGGAAGCCTGTTTGGCAGCCTCCTCGTCTTCCTGGGTGATGCCCGGTTCCTCATCCTGCGCATCCCCCTGATGGGAAAGCGCAAAGGCGGCCCCGCCGCCGATGATGAGCAGCCCCGCCAACACTGCAATCACGATGGCAACGATCCTGCCAGGCGAGATGCCCCCGTCGGCATCATCGTAGTAATCATGCCCGTAGCCCGAATCCCAAGCAGTAGCCGGTATCCCTGGTGCCGGCGCCTGCTCGTCGACCTCGTTCCACCAAGGCGATTTCTCCTGCTCCTCAGCCTTCTTAGGAGGCTCGAAGCTGTCGTACTCATTGCCCATATCCGACACCTCCGCTTAACCGCCAAGAATATCGCGAGCCCAGGACCCGGACTTCACCATGCCGAGGATGGCGAGGATCGGGATGGCAAGCGATTTGATGAGAACGCTGGCATCCAACCCCTTCTCGCCGAGAAGGGCGCCGGATCCCACAAGCTGCTTGTAGAGGATCGGGAAGATCGCGATAAGGAACGCGAGGATGGCGCCGGCAAGGCACACCGATGCGAACACCTTTATGTAGTTGATGCCCATGTTGCGGGTCTCCTCGAAGCCGAGGAGCGCAAACGGGATGGGAGAGAAGACGGCCATGACGTAGAGCTGAAGGGCTCGAGCGGCGGCCATGACGTAGGCAACGACGGCTGCGAGCATCGAGGTGCAGAAGATGAACAACGCGGTGATCGCGCAAAGCAGCATGACCGCAACGTCTGCGTTGTCCGTGTTGCCGAGCTTTATCTCTCCCTCCATCTTCTGCGAGGTGGTGATTCCCTTGGTGATGTCGTTGATCGCGTCGTAGAGGCCCTGGCAGATCTGAGGGCCGTGGTTGATCATGTAGGTGAACACGACGAAGAAGACCACGAGGATGAAGATCTCCTTGACGGTGGGGAGGGTCGCGTTCGCATCGACCTTCTGCGAGATTTTCACAAGCTGCACCAGAACTGCAGCCGCAAGGATGCTGTGCCCAACGGGAACCACAAGCGATTGGTGCACTTTGTTGATCACGCCCCATACGGCATCCTTGCTGGTGCCGGAGGAGAAGAGCGACCCGAAGTTGCCGGTGAGGAGGTTGTCCGTCTCGACAGCCGAGAGCATCGAGCTGCCCGTGTTGAGCATCGTCTCGATCCACGGCTTCAGGATGGTGTCCTTCAGCCAGTTGGTGACGTCGTCGATTCCGAACGCATAGGCATATTGCGGCAAGGCCAGGGCTGCGCATGAGATGAGCAGGAACATGATGAAGATGGTCCTTGCGTTCGGTCTGGTGAAGTACTTCGATACGGTTTGCATGTTGTTGCCTCCTTTCTAGCGTATGGATTGGACGGTGAACGTCTTGTCTGCGCGGTTGTATACCACCTGCACCTGCGCAGACGTGGAGTCGAACTGGAACGGGATGTTCACGGTGCCGTTCTCCCAGTCGATGGTGACGCTCTTTGTCCAGGTAATCGTTGCGGTGGCGGGAAGGTACTGGGCAGAATAGTCGCGAAGCGCCTTCTCAAGGCCTTTCTGGTCGTTGTTGATGAGCTGCAGCGCATCTTGGTTCAAGGTGCTTATCTCGATGTTGGCGTTAGATGAGACGGTCGAGTAAACCTGACCGGATGCGGCAAGACCGGAGCTCTTGAGGAAGTACTGGAAGTTGCCGTCGCCGTCCTCCTCCTTGGTGAGGGTGAGGATGAAGCTGTCGTCAGGCGTCTCCACGGCGATGGTGGAGACCTCCGAGGTGTAGTCTGTGTTCTGCTCCTTGCTTGTGTCGATGGCATCGACAACATAGCCTACGGTCTTGGAGGTTCCGTCGTCGGTGCGCTGCGTGAAGGTGGTCTGGTCGAAGGTGACGAGCTTTTGCTTGTCCTCTGTGCACCAGAGGTTCGCCTTCAGAACATCGAGCGCCTGCTGTATGTCGTTTGAGTACTTTCCCTGCTTCGCACGCTGCTCGTCGCTGAGCTGTGCCTCCGCCTCAGCCTGCCGGTCGTCCTGCTCGGACGACGCTTGCTGCTCTGCGGCAGCCTTGTCGGCCTGCACCTGGGAGCAGCGGGCGAACGACAGCGAGACGAACACCAGAATGGCGACAAGCACGACAATGCATGTCGTTTTGTGCTTGTCTATGAAATCGGTGATATTGGAGAGATCCATGTGTTTTTCCTTTCTTTTCACCCGGTGTAGCGCACGTACCACATGCCGCTGTGCACGGCGCTGATCTTCACCACGTCGCCTGTTCTTGGAGCGTGGATCATCTGGCCGTTGCCGATGTAGACGCCGGTATGGTGATCGTTGAGGGCGAAGTCGCCGGGCTGCGGGTTCGAAACACGGGTCCATTTCTCCATCGTGTAGGTGGTGCACCAGTGGTCGCCCATCTTGCCGGTGATGCAGTACCCGACGAGCCCCGAGCAGTCGAAGGCGTTGGGGCCGGCGGCTCCCCACACATATGGCTTGCCCAATTGCGAGTACGCCCTTTTCACGATGTCGTTGGCATCGACGGGGCACACTGCGCCGTTGCCGCCGATCTCGCCGGAGGTGATGGCCTCGTAGTATTCCTTGGCCTTCGATATTCGGTTGTTGATTCGCGGGAAGCCAGCACGTTCCCAACCGTAGCAGAACTGCTTGGTGGCCTCCTCGACGGTTGTTGCCGACTCAAAGCCTGATTTTGAGCCGCTCACATGGGTGCCTGGCGGAGGGGACGGGTTCTCATATCCGCCGGAAACGTCATAGGAACCGCTCCAGTTCTCCTTGTTGTAGATGTCCTCGTTCCAGAAGAACTCAAGCTGCGTGTTGAGGTTCGTCCAGTCGGCTACGCCGCTCGCGCCGCCCATTCGAATGCAATAAGCATAAAGATTGTCCCAACGACCGCCGGTCCATTGGCAGATGCCATGGCCTTTGCCGTTCGACTCGATCTTCTTCGGGTTCATCTCGCTTTCCGCATACATGTTGCCCATGATCGCGGCGATGTGAACATCGTCCAACCCCTTCTCCCTGAAGAAGCTCACAACCTGGTTCTCAACCTCGTTGAGGGTAAGGTTCTGCTCTTGGCCGCCACCGATGATGGCGGCGATGACCGCGATCACGATCACGATAGGAGCGATGATCGCGAGTATCGTGCCGAGGATGCCGAGAACGCCGCCGATCATTCCACCGACGGCACCGACAAGGTTGCCGATTGCAGCGGTCGCCTTCTCGCCGATCTTCTGCGTGACTCTGTGCGCTGCCTGCGCCCTGTGCTGGTTCAACGAGGACTGCATCTGGTGCATCGCATCGGCAGGGCTCTTTTTCTGGTAGCGCTTCTCCGCAAGGCCGCCGATCTTGTCGGAGGCCTTCCTGACAACCTCTTTGCCGGCCTTCTTGCCGGCTTCGGCACCGGCTTTTCCGCCTCTCTTGACGACTTTCTTGCCCTTGCTGAGGCTTTTCTTGGTGAATTTCGTTGCCTCGTCGGTGATTTTCTTGCCGGCGGCCTCGTCAACGTCGCCGTCCATCTCGTAACCAGCTTGAGCTGCACCCTTGGCAAACTGCTTCGCACGGGATTTCCTCAATGCGGCTTTGGACCCCTTGCCAGCGGCCTTACCGGCAGCCTCGCCTTTCGTGTTGCCTACGATGTTGCCGTCCTTGTCGTAGACGGCGCCGCTGGTGGAGTGGTACTTGGTGTCCACCACCTTCCCGTTGACCGTCTTGCGCTCAACGGATGCGATGGTGCCGTTCTTCATCTCCTCTTGAAGGGGGTTGCCCTTCAAGGTCATGCCCGACTTGTCGGCCGAGCCGACGATGTGCGAGTTCACGGCATCGGTCGCCTGCGTGCTGGTAAGGGCCTGCACCGTCTGCTTGGCATCCGCGGCGGATGTCACGAAATCGTCTACCTTCAAGAGCTTATCCCCCTTTCAAGGAAGCTTGCGGCTGCGTCTACTCGCCGAACATCTTCTCGCGCGCCTTGCGCTCTGCGATGTCGTTCGGGTTGGTGGAGAACAGATCGTAGAGCTTGTTTCCCTTCGGGAACTTGCCCCTGATCGGAACTCGCGCCGGGCCTGCGATCAGAAGCCCGTTGCCCGGCTCGCAGGACTCGTCGATGAACTCCTCCTCCTGCTCGGAGAGGTTCAGTAGGTTGATCCATTGCTTGCGGTCGAGCGCCGACTGCTTCAGAAGCATCAGGAAGTCGGCGTTCGTCACGATGTTCCGCGCCGCCTCGTTCTCGAGCATCGCGCTTGCGTTCTGAGTGATGCCCGTGAGCAGCATGCCGAACTTGCGGCCCTCGTTGGCGAAGCGGGAGAAGTAGCGCAGCACCGTCGGGTAGGCGAACATGGACTGCATCTCCTCAACGTAGAGCCAGGTGCGCACGTTGCGGTCTGCGTTCTGGTACATGCGGTTGCGGACCGCCTCGCACACGTTGATGAGGGCGAACACCAGCATGTTGTCCGGCAGCTCCTTCAGGTTGAAGTCGATGATCCTGTTGTCGAAGCTCACATTGGAGTGGTGGTTGAAGAACGACATGGAGCCCTTGACGAAGCGCTCGTAGCGAAGGGCGATGATCTGCGCATCCGGCTCCGGCTGCTTCCTCAAGATGTCGTAGAAATCCTGCAGAAGCGGAGGCTGCCCGTCCCCGCGCAGCTCCGCCTGCCTGAACGCCTCCTCGACGCAGCGCTGGATGATGGACTGCTCAGCCTCGGAGAGGTTGTTGCCGGCCTCGGCCGCCGATGCGCCTGCCTGCGCCAGAACGGCATCGACCTTGAAGGCAACCTGCTCGATCTTCGACATGTGGTCGTTCGTGGTGGTGTCCAACGGGTTCAGGTAGGTGCCCGAGTTCACGGCGAAGTCGAACACCGACCCACCGTAGCGGCGCACGATCTCGGTGTACTCGCCGGCACGGTCGATCACGAAGATCTCGTCGGTCGGGTTCTTCAGGATTGTGCCCGTCATCTCCTGTTTCACGAACATGCCCTTTCCCGAGCCCGTCTTACCGCAGACAAAAGCGACAGGACTGGTGAGCTTCTTGCGGTCGCACAGCACGAGGTTCGAGGACTGCTGGTTCTGCCCGTAGTACGTGCCGCCCTCGTCGTTGAGCTCCTGCGTTGCGAACGGCATGAGGATCGCGGTCGGCGCGGTCGTGAACCTGCGCGACTGGTCGACGTGATTGTGGCCGAGCGGAAGGATGGAGTTAAGTCCCTCCGGTTGGCGGAAGTCGAGCAAGTCGACCTCCATGGAGTGCTGGCGGGCGGTCGAGATGATCTTCAGGGCTTGGTTGTCCAATTCCTCCTTGGTGGAGGCGTAGGTATAGAAGAGCCCCGTGAAGATGTACATGCGCTGGTTCTTGTTCTGCAGATGGTCGAGCATGTCCTCGGTCTCTTCCTTGGAGTACTTCAGCTCGTAGGGCAGGATCGAGTAATCGTATCCCTTGTTCACGGCAGAACGCTGCTCGTCGATGATCTCCTTGTCGATCCAGGCAGAGCGCTGGCGAACGTAGGCGATGGCCTTTGCCTTGTCGATAGGTTGAGCGAACCAGGTCGCGTTGAGCGGGATGGGGAGCGAAACGATGTCGGAAAGCGCACGGTCCGAAAGCTCGGAGCCGAAGTGCTTCATCGAGAGGACCTGGCACCACATGCCGTCGGACTTGAAGCAGTCGGTGTAGCCTTCCGGCTTGAAGTCGAGGCACCCAGGCGCGATGGCATCCTTGGTGGTCATCCCCGAATGGATGCCGACGTCCTTCTGGTAATCGAAGAGGAAGGGCTTCATGGGGTTCAGCTGCGAGCTGATGACTTTCAAGCGCTCCGTTCCGTCAAGCACCCTCGAGGCGGAGTTGACCGTAGACAGGATTCGCTGGGTCTCGGTCTCGATGCGGGCAAGCTTCGGCATCGCCTCCTCCACATTGTCGGCAAGGACCGAGAACGTGATGTAGCGGTCGCGCCTGATGTTGGAAACGCCCTGGCGGAGCTTCTGGTTCAAGATCTCGTTGAACAGCGCCGCGTCCTCGGATGCGTTGGCGGAGTCCTGCTTCATGGGATCGAAGAACTGGCGGCTGCCGATCTCGGAAGAGGGGATAGGAGTGTTGATGACGCTCATCTGAACCAAAGTATCGGCACCGAACTGATCGTAAAGACGGCACATGGATGAGAAGATGCCCTTCTGGATGTCATCGCGCGTGCTCTGGTACGAAGTGTCCTCGAATGCGATTGTCTCGGAGAACAACCCCTCCTCAACCTCGCAAACGCCGTCGACGTACATGGCGTTGTAGCCGATGTAGTGGAGAACGTCTTTGGCGCTTGACCTCTTCTTGCGTGCGGCCTTGGTTATGGAAGAGAGCTCTTTGTCTCGGTTCTTCAGCTGTGCCTTGATCGAGCTGCGCTTCTTCTTGATCGCCTTGTCGCGCTGCTGTGCCTCGCGCTTCTTGCGCTGCAGCTCGCGTTTGGCCGCCTTCTTCTCGCTGCGGCTCAACCGCGTGGATCTAGGCGCCTTTCCCTTGAACGATTGTGTTGCCGTGCCGGCGATGTCTCCCAAGGCTTGGGTGTCAAGCGCACCGAACTGTTGGCTTGGCATGCCCGGATGCTCGGCAGGATGGGGGTTGTGCCCTGTCGGGAACGCGCTTGAGCCGTAGTCGGCATCGTAGTTCTCGGCTTGGGCAAAGTTAGGGGAAGCGTAACGCTGCTCCTTACGTGGGGCGGTTGGGTCCCAGAAGTCGTCATCAGTCGCAGGTTGGCTATAGAACCCGTCCTGCCTTTGGGCTGTAGGCCTCGATTCCGGGTAGGTTTGCGAGCTTTCGTAGTTCCTTGTCATATACTTTCCCTTCTTTTCTGTGGTCGCATCGCTCATCGAAGCCCGCAAGCTTGAAGGATGGGCTGTAGAGGATGTGCTTTGTGGTGAAGTTGTACTCGAGCCAGTACTTTGCGAACACCTCGAACTTCAAGCCCTGCGGTCTCATGAACCCGCATAGCCAGAAGGGGATTGAGATCGCGTAGATCAATACCATGAAGTCGGAGGTCTGGAGGCCGAGCACAAAGGTTATGTAGGCGGCGGTGAGCAGGGACATGCCTACTGCGCCGACGATGCATACAAGGGTGCGGATAGGCAGCTTGCCGATGATTTTCGGCTGGTACTCGCCGACGTCTTTGTGAATTGCAACGGAGAGCATGATTGCCCAACTCCTTTCATGTTTGCTGAAAGTAAAAGCGCAGTCCCCTCATGCAGCCGAAAACGGCATGAGGGGACTGCGAGCGGCCTTAGCTTCTAGCCCACGACGTGTCGATGGATCCGAAGTAAGTGCCTGCGGCGATGACGATGCCGCCGCCCACGATCATCGCGATCGCGCCGGCGAGCTGACCACCGCCGCCTTGCATGCCATCCTTGATGGTGAGTCCCAGGTTCACAAGGCCCATGACCAGAAGGACAGCGCCGAGGAACTGCACACCAGATGACAGCAGGGAGGTTACGTTGCCGAGATTCATATGCTCAATTCTCCTTTCTAATGAGAAACAACGTCATGACGTTGGGAAATGTTCGTTGGGTTCAATGCACCATCCTCGCGACGGCGAAGATGCACCCTCCGGCGACGATCATGGCAACGGCGCCTGACAGTTGGCCGCCGCCACCGGTCGTGCCGTCCTTGAGGGTGAGCCCGACGTTCACAAGGCCGAGCACCATGAGGGCCTGGCCGATGAACTGGACCGCGCTGGACAGGATGTTCAAAAGTCCTTCCAAAGCAGCTATGCCTCCTTTCGCGAAGAAGTGGAAGATGAGCCGCCCTTTTGCCCCTCAAGGTACTTCTTGAAGTCGAACGGCTTGTCGTGCAAGCATCTCTTGTTGCTGCCGGGATCGAGGTAGATGTAGTTCGGATGGGACTCGACGGGATACTTCTCGTCCTTCAGCGGGTCTGTGCCCGCGATCAGGAGGATCGCGTCCTTGCGGCTCATCTTGCCGATCTCGGCGGGATCGATGAGCTTGCGCCCCTGGATCTGCATGTTCTTCGAGCCGGAGGGGGACTGCCCGTGCGATTCGCCGAACGTGGTCTGATGGATGGTCTCGTCGCCGATCATCTCGGCGATCTCCTTGTTGGTGGAGTTCGACTTGCCGCCCAGGAAGAGCGTCGTGTCGCAGCAGTCGATGATCGTCTTGGCATCCTTGTCATAGCGCGCATCGAGCTGCGCCATGGACTGCAGGATGATCGAGATCGCGATGTTGCGCGAGCGGGTGACCGCGATGGTCTGCTCGATGTCCGGCAGCTTGCCGATGTTGGCGAACTCGTCGAAGATGAAGTTCACCATCCGCGGCAGCTTGCCGTCGTACTTGATGTTCGCGCGGCGGCACAGGATGTCGATCGCCTGCCACATCATGATCGCATGCAGGAACGAGAAGGTCTTGTCGGTATCGGACAGGATGGCGAAGATGACCATCTTGGAGTCCTCGTCGCCGAGCCTGTCGAGCTCCATCTCATCGTACCTGAGAAGCTCGCGCACATCGCTGATCTCGCAGCTTGCCAAGCGCACGTTGCAGGAGATGAGGATCGACTTCAACGTCTTGCCCGCAGCCGTCTTGAACTTCTTGTAGTTGGAGAGGGCGAAGTCCTCGTTCGCGGAGAGCCCGCCGCGCTCGGCCGGGCGAACGCCGTCGGCCCTCTTCATCATCGAGGACTGGTAGGTGTACTCCGGCTCGTCGACGTCGGCCTCGCTCTGCAGGCCGACGACGCCGCGCTGCAGAACGGCGTTCTTGGCAGCTTGCTGCCTCTTCTGCCGCTGCTTGGCATAGTAAGCGGGGTTCTTGCGGTATGCCTTGCCGGTCTCGATCTCCTTGAAGAGCAGATCGAGCGGAGACTCGTACTTCTCATCGTTCTCGCTTGCCTCTGCAAGCGACAGCAATGTGAGCAAGCCGTCGAGCGAGTAGTCCCTCTTCGGGAACCAGTCCCTCAGAAGCGCGATGAGGGCAGTGTAGAGCTGCCGCTCCGCGTTCTCCCAAAACGCGTCGCCGCCCGACTTCTTCGGATCGTTCGTGTTCATGATGAAGCAGTTCACGAACGAGAGGATGTCGGCGTCGGTCTTCACGTAGGCAAGCGGGTTGTAATGCTGCGATTTGGAGAAGTCGATGGTGTTGAAGGACTTCACCTTGTAGCCGTTGTCCGTGAACAGCCAGCCCGACTCGCCGATCAGCGTTCCCTTAGGGTCCGTCACGAAGTAGTTCGCGTTAAGCTGCATGAGGTTCGGCTTCACGTAGTTGCGCGTCTTGCCGGAGCCGGATCCGCCCACGACCATCACGTTCAGGTTGCGGTCCGTCTCAAGGTCGAATTTCTTCTTCTTGATAGCCAGGCCGTATTTCTTTGTGAAGATGAGGTTGTTCGCGGAGTCGGACTGGTCCTTGAAAGCCAAGCCCTGCTTCTCGCTGCCCCATTGGGCGGACCCGGACTCCTCGCCGGTGCGGTAGTTGCCGACGAAGACAACGTAGCGCAGCCAGACAAGCCAAACGACGGCGCACAGTATGAGGCCGTAGAGCAGCGGCATCATGTTGAGGTCGAGGTAAAGCGGGTTCGCGATGAGGGCCTGAAGGCCGCGCATCACCTGGTTCCCCAGCTGCATGTCGAGCCCGAAGACGATGTAAGCGCCGATTCGGTCGCCAAGGTAGAAGGCGACAATGGACAAGATCGCCGTTCCAAGGGCTGAGGAGCGTATGCGCTCCTGCATTCTGTTCTGTGCCAATGGGGAACCTCCTTGCTTTTATCGTGTGATGAGCTGCTGGCTGGGAACTTCCTTGTCTCCGATCTCCCCAAGATCGCGCTCGCGTGACAAGCGATCGGATCGATCACGAGATTCACGCGATTTTTCTTCATAGGCTGTTTCTTTGGAACGGAGCCCAAGCTTCTCGTCAGTGTACTTCGCACCGAGGTTGTTGAGGTTGATCCTATGATGCGGGTTGAGCGGATCGTAGAGCTGGTAACCGCCGCCCTTGGCAACGTCGACGCCGATGCCGCGCTCTGTGATCTGGTCGCAGAACTGACCGATGTTGAGGTTGTCGGGCAGGTTGTTCACCTCGTCGTGGAACCAATCCTTCCAAAGCCCCTCTACCTGGCGGGTGCGCCCATCGGGGTCCATCCCGTCCCAAGACTTGTAAGCCTGCGGGTTGAACGGCTCCTCCAAGCCGACCTGCTGCCGGGTAAGGCCTTCCTTGCCGAGAACACGGTCAAGCGCCTTGTCGGCAGCCTCGCGCTCAACGGCGGTTGCGCCATGCTCGCGCATGTTCAAGATCTTCTCGATCTTGCGCTGGTAGGGGGCAACCACATCGTTGACTTCTCCGAAGGTCGGCTCATCCCCGAGCTTTGCAAGCTCCGTCGATGGGATGGCACCTTCCTTTCCCATGTCTTTTGCAAAGTCAACGTAGTCTTTGCCGGCAGGCTCCTTGCGGATGTTCTCAAGGGTCTGGTCGTGGGAAGGAGAGTACTTTGCCCTCTCAATCTCGGCCAAACGGTCTTTCATCGCCTGCTGGAAGCGTTCCCGGTCCTCAGGCTTGATCTTCAGGAAATGCTGAACGTTTACCTTCGATCCGGCTTTCTCGAACTCGATGCCCTCTTGCTTCATGACATCCATGGCAAGGGCACGTTCCCTAAGGGAATCGAACGTAAGGTCGATAGACTCTACTTTGCCTTCTTTGTTGTACTGAGGCTCGAAGTTCTTCGAGCCGTTGAGCATCTTGCGAAGCATGATGCGCACCATCTCATCGAACGGCATCCTTGCCATTCGGGTGATGTTGTCGAGAACGTCCTTGCCAGCCTCATCGCCGAAATCAGCCATGTTGCATCATCCTTTCGTTAGGTTCAGGCGAAGTGCCGCGCATATCGCGCACGTCCATCCTGAACGGTATCCCCTGCTCGCGTACGACCGCTTGCAGGAAGAGCTTCACGGCGGCGTTGGTGGAAAGCCCGAGGATCTTGAATATCTCCTCAGCGCTTTCCTTGAGCTCTTTGTCGCAGCTGATGCTTATCCGAGCTATCTCTGCCAACTCAAGGCCGCCTTTCAATAATGCTGAACGTGTTTGTGTAACATGCATAACTCTTGCGCATGATGATGCACATCAAGGCATGCTAGCACCTGTTCCCCAACAACTACGCTCAAAACGGGGAATTTGCAAGGAAACGCACACTTAACGTGCGATTCCTTGGCTTTCATCATGCCTGATCTGGTTGATCTGGCGATCATCCTCAAGATCCTCCAAGAACGCCTCGCGGACGTTTTCAGCCACTTCGTTGCGGAACCCGTAGCCACATGTCTCCACAACAGCCGTATGAGGATCGATATCCATCCCATCATGCGATCCGAACGGATCGCGGGATGCTTCCTGGGCACGGGCTGCATCGCGCAGCTCCTTTGCCCAGACTGCCACCCGATCGTTTTCCCTTGACATGGTATGCCTCCCTTCCTATTAAATGTGTGTCCGGCTAGATAGCTTCCCCGCCATGCGAGATGTCCCTCGAAACCGCATCGCGCGATGAGCCCCGGGCGCTTTCGCGAAGCTCATCGACCATATCCGACAGCCCGATCTGCCCGTTGTCGGCCTCAAGCACGCCAGGCCGCAGGTACGCATCGCGCCCCTCGGATGCAGCCAGGTTCTTGCCGCTTGCCTTGTCGAGATAGCGCTCCTGCTCGTGCACGATCTCGCCAAGGCGTTCGTTGCCCTTGGCGGTCATTTCCTCATGGAAATGACCCATTGTGTTGCGGTTCAGTATCCAGGAGACGTTGGCATCGGTTGCCGGATACTCCTCGTTGCCCAAGGCTGTGGCGATGTCGCCGCGCTGCCACCGCACGCAGGCATCCTCGATGATCTCGGGGTTGGCTTCCTCGAACGCATGCCCAAGGTCGGTGTGATACGACCCGTGCGACCACTCGCCAGCAGCCTTGTCGTAGCCGTAAGCCACAACGAATGGCTCGTAGTTGTTCTGAGGGCGGAAGAGAAGCGCTGTGTCCCCGAACTCCTTCAGCACGATGTTGCCCTTTAGGTCGATTGCGTTTAAAGCTGCTTGCCTATCATCATCAGCCATAGAGAATCACTCCTTTCACGTTTCCTAGATTCTACCAGCAACTCTGGTAAACCTTTCCACTTTTTCGGTTATTCACCGTTTGCGGCAAGATAGTCTTCCTCGGCCTTCTTCGCCGCTTCCCACCGCTCGTGGTACCCGTCGGCGGTTGACAGTCCCCCAACCTGCGCGACCTGCCAATCCGAGAAGAGGGACGTGGTGCGGTTGCAAAGGGCCTTGAACTCCGGATCGCTTTCCAAGAGCCGTTGCCTCTTTGCCTGCCTGTCGCGTTCGGCAGCATCGCCGCCGGATGCCTTCGCGCGTGGCTTGCCCGCATAGAACTTGAACCCGGACTCCTTGCGCAGCCAGTCGTCGAGCTGCATTGCGAAGCGAGGGGTGCCGTTGGTTTCCTTGTACTCCTGCGAGTAACGGTCGTATGCTGCGAGAACCTGCGTCGGCAGGTAGCCCTCGCGAAGCCTTTTCGCGAAGAGCTGCTGCGCCTGCGCCTCCCTTTTCGGGTTGGGATCCTTGATGGACATACGGCAAAGCTCATCGAAAGCCTTAGATTCTTTTAAGCTCAATGAAAAGTTCTTCAGCGAGCTTGCGAGCGTATCAATCGGTGCCTCGGCACCGCTCAGTGAGCGCAAGCGAGCGTCCTCATAGGTATCGCAACCCGGATCATCAGCTGTGCGTGAGCCGACAGAACCCGAGTTATCCACAACGGTGGCATGAGCGGTCTCGGATAGATCTATTGATACTTTTCCCTTGTTACTTTTAACAATATTAAGCATGTCCTCATTTTGAGGACGAGGGTCGTCTTGATTTTGAGGACATGGGTGAGCCAAATCCTCATTTTGAGGACGTGGCTCCTGACCTGGGGTTTGTGGATAACCGTCAAGCACCGGTTTTCCACAAGAACCAAGGGCGGGAGAGTTATCCACAGCAGCGTTCGGCAGGTTGTTGACCTTGTGCATGCGCGCTTGCGTAGCGGCATCGATCAGCTTATGCACCTTGTCGCTTGGCTTCGGCTCAACAGGCAGATGGTAGACCGTCTGCCTGCCATGACGTGTGTTTCTCACCTCAACGGTGATGAACCCCCATGCCTCAAGCTCGTCACGGTACTTGTAGAAGCGGTTCTTGCTGATGTTCGTTTCCTTCAGGATCGTCTGGGTCGATGGGAAGGCAACGCCGCCCTGGCCGGCGAACGAGGAGAAGTACGAGTAGAGCCCCTTTGCCTCGATGGACAGCTGCGGCAAGCGCGTGAGCACCTGCGGTGAGAACCCGTATCCACGTGAGAAGATGTTGTCGAACACCAGGATGTTCTCATCGAACTGGTCAGCTTGCAGCCCATCATTGTGCTTCGGCACGCTTTGATTTACTTGCTGGTTAGACATGCTCCCACCCCCTGACGTTATGGGGATCGAGGCCGACCGAACGAAGCTCCGCCATACAGTCGTGAACGGTCTGCGGAGTGAGGTCGCGGCTCAGCTTGCAGGTTTCCTCAACGGAATACGTTTTGCTTTTATCCTCTTGGCTGAGCATGACAAGGTAGAAGCTCTTGGCGCTGATGCTGATCGGCAGGCGCCAGAAGTCCCTGTGTATGGCAAGCTGCCCAGAGCCGTCGAAATCGAACGGCACGACAAGAGGGTGCTGGTTCTGTGCGTTAAAAGTTGGCATAAAAAAGCCACCATCCTTTCTTTTTCACAGGACAGTGGCGAATTGGGAAACTAATTTGCTATTGCAAGTGTTTTCCGATAAGATGCAGTCGTTGTATCGGTGACGAAAACGGCTTCCAATCAGTTGACGTCACTGTCCTAAGAGCCCTAGGTTTTCAAGACGCTTGGGGCTCTTTTTTTTGTTTTCAATGATTTGCATTCTATGGCAACCGGTAACCTCCGACAACCCTTGAATTGCGGGCTGAGTTGGGCTTTTGGTTACCGGTTTGCGGTTACCTTTTTGGGAACATTGCGGGCTGAGTTGCCCTGATTTTTCAAATAACGTTTGATTTTTTTGAACAGTTATGGTAAGATAAACAAAGATTTCGAACGAAAGCTTTTACCTTAAAAATAGGTCGAGATGATGCGAGATTTGGTTACCTGAACGGTTACCCTTCGAATCGTGTGTGCAGAACGCCTCCATTTATCGATGATTTTCGAAGTTGTAGATGGTTCAAGTCCCATCTTCCGCATTCATCATTAGAAAAGGACTTTCATTTATATGGAGGTTCTTTTTTTGTTTCTATATCCATAATACCCTAATATATCATTATACACGAAAAAGTCAATAAAAAAAGAAAAAAATTAAAGGAAAGCAAAAAGTTTTGTCGAATAATAATAATGAGGAGATTAAAAATGTATTATTCTGATGAGATTATTGAAGAAGTAAGATCAAGAAATGATATCGTAGATGTGATATCTACTTATGTAAAACTGCAGAAAAAAGGAAGCTCATATTTTGGCCTGTGCCCGTTTCATAATGAAAAGTCTCCTTCTTTTTCTGTCAGCAGACAGAAGCAGATGTATTATTGCTTTGGATGCGGGGCAGGAGGAAATGTATTTACATTTCTGATGGAGTATGAGAATTATACATTTGTTGAAGCGTTGAAATATCTGGCAGACCGGGCAGGAGTGGAACTTCCGGAGGAAGAGTATTCCAGAGAAGCAAAAGAACGTGCGGATACCAGAGCGATACTTCTGGAGATCAACAAAGCTGCAGCACAGTATTATTATATACAGCTTAAGAGCAGCCGGGGTGCGGTCGGACTGGAATATTTTAAAAAGCGTAAGCTTAGTGATGAGACCATTAAGGCGTTCGGTCTGGGTTATTCGAATAAGTACAGCGATGACCTGTATCGGTATCTGAAGTCCAAAGGGTATAAAGATGATATGATTGCCAAGGCGGGATTGATTAGCATTGATGAAAAGAACGGGGTGTATGACAAGTTCTGGAATCGTGTGATGTTTCCGATCATGGATGTCAACAGCCGGGTGATCGGATTCGGCGGCCGTGTTATGGGCGATGCAAAGCCAAAATACCTGAACTCTCCGGAGACAATGATCTTTGATAAAAGCCGGAATCTGTATGGCCTGAACCGGGCAAGGCGTACCAAAAAGCCATATTTCCTTTTGTGTGAGGGCTATATGGACGTGATATCATTGCATCAGGCAGGATTTACCAATGCGGTTGCATCACTGGGTACAGCACTGACACCGGGACATGCTGCACTGATTCACAGGTATGTACAGGAAGTGTATCTGACTTATGATAGTGACGGGGCCGGTACAAGGGCGGCATTAAGAGCGATGCCAATCCTGAGAGATGCCGGAATCACAGCAAAGATCATAAGAATGGAACCGTATAAGGACCCGGATGAATTTATTAAGAATCTGGGCGCAGAAGCATTTGAAGAGCGAATTACCATCGATTACCATTACCCGGCCGCTGTAGATATTAGATAGCTGAATCAGTT
>JABLTK010004339.1_pt1 | contig 114382 bp, 106 predicted proteins | sample 7160131 | NCBI WGS metagenome assembly JABLTK01 (sample SAMN14651221, study PRJNA627086) | human gut metagenome | isolation source: feces | host: Homo sapiens | reverse complement strand
AATTTTTAAATGCACTTATAAAAGGATTAGGGAAGGCATTGTCTGTTATAATGATTTTGTTTCCTAGTTCTCCTTTTGAAAAGATATTTGGAGCTATTGAAAAATCTCCTATAGCTGATTTTTTAGGTACAATGAATTACTTTCTTCCTATTGCTGAAATAGTTGCTGTAGGAGTTACTTATTTAGCTTGTATTTCTATATATTATTTTATTTCTACTGCTGCAAGATGGGTTAAAGCAATAGAATAATAATGTTCATAAATAATTTATGAACAAAAGGAGATTTTAATATGGATATGTATCAAGTTTTTAAAAAATTAAAGAAATTAGAAGAAGAAAATAAAATTTTAAAGGAACAACTTCATGTAATAAGTAAAGATAGAGATTTTTTACTTAAGGAAACCATTGATTTAAATTATTTTGTTTCAGATTTACAGTATCTACTTAAGAAAAATAATATTAATTATAATAATATTATTAATATTAATAGTACTATTAATAATTAATTAAAGTAATAGTAATATTAATAATTACTTAACTTGATTCCACTTACTAATTTGGCGAAAAAGGAGTTTATTATGAATGATAGAAAGATTTATCAAAAAAAATATATTTTTTCAGGTCATGTTATTGAACAATTTACTTATGAAAATGATCAATTTCGAGGTTTTGGTCCTAAAAATAAGAAAGGTAAAAATAGATCAGGTCTTTCATCAGATATTAATAGATCTAATGTTCTTATAAGAAATAGAAAAAATATTATAAGGCTTGTTAATTCTAATCCAGATATGAATAAATTTTTAACTCTTACTTATGATGATAATGTTGAAGATCTTGATAAATCAAATTTAGATTTAAAAAATTTTATAAAAAGAGTTAATTATTCTATTTTTAAAACTAAAAAGAGTAAATTAAAGTATTTAGCTGTTATTGAGTTCCAAGAGAGAGGATCTATTCATTATCATGTTGTTTGTAATCTTCCATTTGTTGATTTTAATGATTTAAGTAAACTTTGGGGTCATGGTTTTATTTTTATAAATAGAATTAAAAATAGTAATAATGATGATATTTCTATTGATTGTGATAATATTGGTGCATATATTTCTAAATATATGACTAAAGATAATGATGATCCTAGACTAAAAGGAAGAAAAAGTTATCTTTTTAGTAGAAATTTAGAAAGGCCATCTGAATGTATAGTTAATTTTGATGAAGTTGATTATATAGAAAAACAATATAATTTACCAGAGCCAGTTAATGCTTATTTTTCTGGTGAATCTGATTATTCTTACAGTTATTCATCTGAATATACAGGTGCTGTAATAGTGAATCAATATAATTTAAAAAAGAGGTGTAAAATATGAAAAAATCTTGTTCTAATTGTCAATTTAATTTTTATGGTATTTGTGCATCACATATTAGTTTATTAGGTTATGGTTCATCTATTATTGACTTTGATGTTATTCGTAATGATTGTGATGGTTGGGAAATTTCAATTGAAACTTTTATCGAACTTGAACTTTTAAAAAATAAAAATGTTCATTAATATAAATGAACATAAGGTTGAAAAAGTAATTGCTTTGGGAGCCGCAAAAAAGAAAAAAATCTTGTTGTTAATCACTAATAGATGGTTTAATGTGCTAAACTGTTGTCGGGCAAACTGAAAAATTTTGTTTTGTAATTGCTTTGGTTTGCCGCAATTTATTTGCTGTACATTAAAAAATATAAGTCAATAGCAGCTTGTCTGCCGAAGGGTACTATTTACTTATATTTAATCTATGGTCAAATTTAGGTGTGCTTTATGTATCGTAATTTATTTGAAAACTATTCAAGTAAAATGTGTGCCTGGTCTTATTTGTGTATCTCTTATTAAGCTTAATGCTGCATTATCTAGTATCAGGTCATTGTATGCCTATTAATGGCTTTGCATTGTAATTAGTTATTAATAGGTATGTAATGGCTGATACGGTGGGTTGAAGTAACGGAATTAAAAACTATTCAATTTCTAATTGTCCCCTTATTGTCCCTTTTTGATTTAAAAAAATCTTATAAATGGCTATATATCTAAATCAAATTAACTTAATTAATTGTCCCCTATGGACTACCATTAAGTCCTTCAAGTAAGCTATAATGCGAGTTTGAAGGACTTTTCTTTTTGTAAAAATGTTAGCATTTTAATAAATTTATCAACATTTTAACTCCAAAGTTTTAAATAGATATTTATTTTTTCTTTTTTAATGAATTTGTCTTCTTTATACCTATCTTATTTAAACAATGTTATCTTTTTAGGAATTTTATGAACATTTTATCAACAAAATTTTATAGTAAGATATATTTTTTAATTAAACTTTGTATTCCTTTAATACTTACTTTAGTTTATAAATAAATATAATATATATGTAAAACTGTCACTAATACATATGCAAGCAATGCTACATTAGTTGCTACTTTAGCTAATTTATAATCTTTTTTAATAAACTTACTTATAAATATTAAAATCATTCCTATTATAAACACCTTAATTATAATTATTACTTTTTCATTGCTAACTATATTTTTCATTAATGGATTAGCTTCTTCAAATCCCATACTAAGTAAAAATAGTGTACATACTAAATCATTTATATTGAAAATGTATATTAATAATAACCTTAAATTCATATAATATCACCTCTAATATATTTATATTTTATATACATTAAAGGATATGAATTAAATTTAATTTCCTCTCTTGGTCTTACTAATTAATAACACCTTTTACAAGGTTCTAATCCAATGCTTTGTGCTTCTTCTTTAGTTATTTAAGTTGCATTATTAGGATTATTATTTCCACAATGATTAGTTCTGTAACATCTAAAATTTTATTGTCATTGAATATAAAAAAACACTTGCATTTTATTTTACAAGTGCTTTTTTATATTTTGATTACCACCATTTAACATTTCTAAGCTCTTTATTTTTAATCTTTAATAAAAGCTTATTTAAAAGGACTAATATAGCTAATCCCATTAAGCTATATACTAATCCTATAGCCATTATTCCTATTAATATAGAACTAAAATCTATAATATTTTTTATTATAAAACATATTATAATACCAATAAAACAAATTATAGATAATGCAGTAAGTAGATTAAAGCCTATTGTATATACTCTTTCTAATATTGATTTTTCCTTATTTCTCATTTTTTTCCACTTTAATATGCTATATATTACTGCTATTATAATTAAAATACTTATCATAGGTAAAAGTATTTTAGCAACTTCTAATATTCCTATAAATAATATTGCTAAAACTCCTATTATAAACAAAGAAAAGTATATTCCTAATCCTATAATAAAAGCAATTATCCCCATTTAAAATTCCCCTCTTTATTATAATATTATTTAATGTTTTTTCCACAATAAGGACATGGTATTTTACTTTCTTTTTCTAATGTAGAGCTTTCTATATATACTGGTTTTCCACAATTTTTACAAGAGATTTCTTTATAATCATCTTCCATTTCTTCTAATTCTTCAATAGAAACTTCTTCAAATAGTTCATCTTGAAGGTCTACTATATCATCATCAATACAATTTAACTTATCAGCAAGAACTGCTTGATTTGTCATAAGTTCTTCAACCTTTTTACTTAATGATGATAGTATATTTTCTATATTTTCAAAAAGGTCTTTATACTCTTTATCCTCTATTTTCGATATGCTGTTTTGTAAATTTTTAATATTTTCTTTTATTTCTTTCACTATATAACACATCCTTTATAGAAAAAAATTGCCAAGTTAAAAGGACTTAGCAATTTTTTAAATAATTAATATTAAACTCTTTCCATATATTCGCCAGTTCTTGTATCTATTCTTATAGTGTCTCCTTCATTAACGAACATTGGAACATTAACTACTGCACCAGTTTCAACTGTAGCTGGCTTTAATGCATTTGTAGCTGTATTTCCTTTAACACCTGGTTCACAATGAGTTATTTGTAATTCAACAAAGTTTGGAGCTTCAACTGAGAATGCTTCTCCCTTGTAGAACTTAATAATTGCAAACATATTTTCCTTTAAGAACTTTATAGCATCTTCAACCTTTTCATAGTTTAGTGGAATTTGTTCATAAGTTTCTTGATCCATGAAGTAATATAATTCTCCATCTGAATAAAGATATTGCATTTCCTTTCTTTCTATGACAGCTTCTTGGAACTTAGCTGTTGGGTTGAAAGTTGTATCTGTAACTCCTCCAGATATAACGTTTCTTAATTTAGTTCTTACAAAGGCTGCTCCTTTACCTGGCTTTACGTGAAGGAAGTCAATTACTGTATATACATTTCCTTCATGTTCAAAAGTAGTTCCTTTTCTTAAATCTCCTGCTGATATCATTTAATTATTCCGTTGCCAATAATCTATAAATATATATATCTTGTTTCATTCCTTGTTCTACAAGTTCAATTTTGAAAACTATAAATAGCAATCTATTTTGTTTGATACAACTCTTTGAAGGCTTAAATTCGGATACAACACATCCTACATATATAGGTTTTCTTTTTAGTTGAAACTTCCTATATTACTTGTTTTGCTTGGTTTTCGCACCTCAATGAAATGAGGTTAAACATTTATATTTTTATAGAACTGACAACTCCCTCCTTTTTTAATATATTTTTATAGTATTTTGCAAATTATTTTTTTACAGTAAATAACCTCCAAAATTCATAAGTTTTATAAAATATCTCTTTAAATTATAGATATTTTTTATTATTTATTTTAAACTACAACAATTTTATTGTATCAGATGAATACTAAAAAATCAAATAATAAAATTTAATATTACTTATTTCTATTTATTTTGCACATTGAAGTTTAAAAATACCACTAATATTATTTTCTTCTAATTTTATATTATAGTCTACTATTTTAAAATTATTTAGCTTGCTAATTGTTTCTATAAATTCCTTTTTATTTTCAACTATTTTTATATTTACCTCATAATTTTCCACTTTATCATCTATGCTTATTAAATTTATTGAAGGATTTTTCTCAAAATCATTTAATATATCAATTATTGTAATTAAATTTTCTTTATTAATTTGTTCTTTTTCTTCTATTTCATCTTTAGTTGTAACCTTTTTTTCTTTGTTATAAATTACAAAACATTCTAAAACTATTATTATTAAAAATACTACAGCTAAGATTTTCTTTTTCATTTTCATTCCTTTTGAACTCTTATAGTATATCCTCCATCTTCTATTTTTTCAAAAAACATTATTTTTAATTCATTATCTTTATTTATTTCATTAAGTATATTTTTATTATCTATTTTAAAATTTCCTACATTTCCTTTTATATCTCCTGTTATACCTTCATCATAAATTTGAAGCCATGAAATTATATTTTCAATTTCATTTTCATATTCATTTGTGTTAATTTCTTTTGTAGCAATCTCTTTATCTTCATTTAATAAAGCTTTTATTGTAAATGGAAATAATATAAGAATTAAAACAAGAAGAATTTTTATTCCTTTATTATCTTCATTTTCTTTTTCTAAATTTTTTTTAGTAAAATATTCGTAAGGTAAAAAATCTTTTGTTGAAAATATCACTTTCTTTTACCTCCTCTTCAATTACATAATATTTATTATTTTTATTAAGGATTTTTAAATCTATATTTTTTCCTATATATATTATTTCTTCATTATTAAGTTCCATTAGTTTATCATTTATAAAATTAATATTTTCTCCTATGTATGAATTTATAATAATATTTTCCTCACATGTTAAAAGATAATAAGTTTTAAAAATATAAATAAGTGCTGTCCATGTAGACTTTTTTATAAGCTTTTTTAACTTATCTTTTATAATAAATTGTATTGGTGTTACTTTAATATTTTTTGCCTGTCTACACAATTTATTTACTCTATTTCCTGCTTTAATAACATATATTATTGCCTTTTTTCTAATTATAATAGTATGAAATAAATAATCCTCATCTTCTCCAAAGGATTCAGCTATAAACTTATTAATTTTTTCATAGTTTTCTTTATCATTTAAATAAAGTGTTTTTATAAATAATTCTTCATTTATAATTATAATATTTCTATTTTTACAATTAATTTTTAAATCATCATAAATAGAAAATTCTTTTTCCTTTATTATAAATTCATCCTTATTTAATACAATATTTTTATAAATAAAAATCCCTCCTACTTTGAAAAATAAGGATACAAAATATAATTGTCCTCTTCTTTTTTATAATTTAATTTCATTTTGTATTCACTATTATTATTAGGAATTAAATAAAAACAGTTTTCCTCTTCATTAAATAAAAGTTTAAAATTTGTTGTAACTTTCTTTTCTTTCTTTTTATTTATTACATATTTTATTTCATCTTGTTTTATATTTAAATTTGTTATAAGCTCATCAATGTTTTTAAAATAATTTATATTATCAACTACCTTTTTTTCTATTTTTATATTGTCTATATTATCAGATATAATAGTAAACATAGAATCTATAATAAGAAATATTAATAAAAAGTAAAAAATTGTAGTTATTAATATAAATCCTCTCTTTCTATAAGGATACAATATATTCTTCACCTTCTTTTATTATCTTTATATAAAGTAAATTTCCTTTTTTATATACATAAAAGTTATTTATATTCTTTATAATAGTTTGCCTTCCTTTTATAATAGAAACACTATTAAAATATTGTTCACTATACTCTACTATTAAATTACTATCTTTTTTATAAATTGATTGTACCCAATAAAAATCTTTAAATTTCTGATATATTAATAAAGAATTTTTCTTATTTTCCTTAAATACAACTCTAGAATCCATAACCATATCTTTTATTGCAACAAGGCCATTTTCTATAGAGTTTATAGTACTATCTTTATTAATATTTTTATTAAAACTTTTATAAAAAACTATAAAAATATCTGAAAGAATTAAAATAATAGTTAAAGATACAGCTAAATAAATAATTAGTTCTATTAAAGTAAATCCCTTTTTCTTATTTTTAATATACATAATCCATCCATTTGTCCTTTAACATAACATGCTCTATTTTCTTTATATAACCATTTATATTCAAATTTATTTCTATTTTTATTTTCATAAAGGTATCTTCTTCCTCTATAATATTAAGTTTTATAAAATTATTTTCTTCTAAAGTTTCATCCATATTAAATATATTTTTTTCTAACATTTTTTCTAAAAAGTTTTCTGAATAGTTTATTTTTATTTCTTTTGTTTGTAATTTATCTTTTATTTCTTCATAACTATTATTATACTTTAACTCCTTTGAAACAGCTTCTAAGGATTCTTTAGCTTTAAAAAGTTTATATCTTTTTGAAGATAATAACTCAGCTTTACTTATTACCCCTGGTAAAACTGCTAAAAGTAAAGCTACTATTGAAAGTGATATAATAGCTTCTATTAAAAAACTTCCCTTTTTTCTTTTCAAAATTACTCCTCTTTAATACTTACTAAAAATGTTATTGGTGTTATTGAAATTTTGTATCTTTTATTATCTTTATTTTTTAAATAAATACTTTTAGATTGAATATTTCCATTACTTTCTATATTAAATCTAATTATTAATGGATATTTTTTATTTTTATTATCTATTTCCATAACTTTATCATATTTTCTTTTTCTTATATTCATATTTCCTGTTTCAAATAATATTTCTTCAGTATTTTCCTTTTCAATTATTACAAATCTACCAGAAACATTATTATTCATACAATAAGTTCTTCCATAACTTATAGTGTCTTCTATTTCATATAAAAATTCCTTTGTTTTTATTTTATTTTTAGTTTCTAAAAAACTATTTAAACTCATAAAACTAAAAGATGAAATAAGAAGAATAAGACTTAATGTAACTATAAGTTCAACTAATGTAAATCCTTTTTTCATAATTAACCTACTTTATATAAAATATCTATTAGTGGTAGTAAAAAATATCCTATAAATGAAGTTATAATAAGTGCCATAAAAAGAAGCATTATTGGTTGAAAAAATACTAGACTTTTTTCTATATTTCTATAGGTATTTTTCTCTAAGCTTTTTTCAAGAACATATAATCTTTCCTCCATGGAGCCACTATCTTCCCCAAGCTTTATCATTGACAATGAATATTTAGATATAAATTTACAATTTTTTAGAGAGTCATTAAGTTCTTTTCCATTAAAAATATCCTTTTTTACTCTTTCTAACTCATTTTTAAAAATTCCAAATTCCATAGAATTAGTGCATAAATCTAAGCCATAATTTAAAGATACTCCACTTTCTGTAATTACTGATAACATTAATATAAATATATATTCTATTACTTGTCTTATAATTTTAAACTTCATAAAAATATTAAAAAAGTTTATTTTATTTTTTATCATTTTAGCTATAATAATTCCTGCTACTAAAAAGCAAAAACAAAATATTAAGGATATAAAAATATGTTCTTTTACATACTTTTGAAATAAATAGATATTAGTTATTCTTTTAGGTATTTCACTACCTAAATTACTTAATGAATTATAAAATATTGGTAAAATAATAAATATTAATGAAAATAGTAATATTATAAGAGCAAATAATATAATAATAGGATAAACTAATGAATCCTTAATTTTTTTTATTATTTCATATCTCTTTTTATAATAATTACCTAAAGCTTCTAATACTTTATGAATTTTCCCACTATTTTCTCCTAAGCCTACAATACTTAAGAAAAATTCAGGGTAAAGTTCTTTATAATGAGAAAAAGCTTCTTTAATTGTTTCTCCCTTAGAAAGATAATATTCTATATTTTTTATGCTATTTTTATATTTTATATCTAAAGGAATATCTTCTAAAAGGGTTACTGCCATTGAAATATCTATACCATCTTTATATAATGAGCTTAAATTTTCACATATAATACTTAAACTTTTATAACTTTTCTTCATTTAACTCTTCTCCTTCTAAAAAGTCTAAGTAATCATAATAATCTATTTGTCCCTTTTCAAGAAGTTTTTCTAATATTTCTATCATTTCATAATTAGATAAAATATTTGTATTTTCATGTATAGATAATATTTTTTCATGTTTATCTTTTCCTATATAATATACTGCTGATACTAAAGTTCTTCCTATATAACCAGAATTATTACATTTACTGCAGCCACATTTTTTATATAATTTATATTTTCTTTTACTATATTCTTCAATTTCTTTTTTACAATCTTCACATAATATTTTTATAAGTCTTTGAGAAATTATGCCTACTAATGCATCTTTAATTAAATACCCCTTACAGCCCATTTCTTCAAGCCTTAAAATAACTTCTCTAGGAGATTTAGTATGAATAGTTGAATATACCTTATGACCTGTTATTGCTGCTCTAACAGCCATTTTAGCTGTTATTTCATCCCTTATTTCTCCTACCATAATTACATCGGGGTCTTGTCTTAGGATGCTCCTTAAACCTGATTCAAAGGTTATTCCAATCTTTTCATTTAAATTTATTTGATTTAATCCATCCATAGCTACCTCAATTGGGTCTTCTAAAGTTTCTATGTTTATATTCTCATTTTTTATTTTATTTAAAATAGAATATAAGGTTGTAGATTTACCACTACCTGTTGGTCCATTAACAATAACAAGACCATTTTTTAACTTTACTATTTTATTTATTATGTTTTGTTGCTTTTTTGAAAAATTTAATTTCTCTAAAGAGGATAAATACTTATCATTATAAAGTATTCTTATTACTATTTTTTCTCCTTTTACTACTGGTATTGTAGATACTCTGCAATTATAGGTTTTATTATTATGTTTTATAAAAAGTTTTCCATCTTGAGGTCTTCTTTTTTCTGTTATATCTAAATTAGCCTTTATTTTTAATCTTGAAGCTATTTTTAAATATTCGTTAAATTTAATTTTTCTAATTAATATAAGCTCTCCATTTATTCTAAATCTTATATTTACAGTATCTTTAATAGGTTCAAAATGTATATCTGAGGCTTTATCTTTAATAGCATCTTTAAATATATCTTCTTCTAAAGTATCCTCTTTAAAATCAAGAATTAAATTCATCATATTACTTAAATCATTTTCTTGAACTTTTATATACTTAATTTTTTTACTAAAAAGAAAATTTAAAAAATCTTCTCCCTCTTGTTCTTCCTTACTTGTTGCAACATATACTATTCCTTCCATTTCTTTAATAGGAAGAATTTTTAATCTTTTAGCTTCTGATAATGAAATTTTTCTTGCTAAGTTTATATCTATATCTTCAATTAAATTAGTCATAAATTCTAGTTAACCACCCTTAAAATATTTTATTATTGTTAAATTTACCCTTTTCATTAATTCTTTTTAAATTATTGACTTAAATTTTAAATTTTATACATTCATTTGATTTTATTTTTCATATTGATATAATAAATAATAGATTTTATTTTTTATTAGGGGGATTTATGTTTACAGTTAATTTTTATGGTTGTATAAAAAATTCTATTTTTGGAGCTTTTATTATATTAGTAATTTTACTTTTAAAGAAATCTCTATTTAAAAGATTTTCAAATAAATTTAATTACTTTATATGGATTCCATTATTAGTATGTATTATGTTTCCAATAAAAGTTAACATTGCAGAAAATTCTATTCCAAAATCAATTTCTAATTTAAAATCCTTTGATTTAAATTTGCCAGCTACTAAAATTCATAATGAATATAATTTTTTAAGTAATTTTTCATATTATAAAGATACATTACTTTATATACATCTAGGAATATCTATGATTATTTTCTTATACTATATTTTAAAATTTATATATGATAGAAAAGAACTTAATATATACTCTTATAAAGTAAAAAATGAACATATTAATAAAATTTATAATAATGTAGCTGAGGAATTAAATATAAAAAAAAGACTTCCTTTAAGAGTCTCTGATTGTATATCTACACCTATTAATGTAGGTGTAATACACTCTAATATTATAATTCCAAATATTAATTATTCTGATAAAGAACTTGAATTAATTTTTAGACATGAATTTATTCATGGAAAAAGACATGATTTTTTCACAAAAACCTTTACTCAATTAGTAGTATCTTTTAATTGGTTTAATCCTTTATTTTATATTATGAAAAAAGATATTTTTAATTTTTGTGAATTATCCTGTGATGAAGCTGTAATTAAACTTTCCAATAAACAAGACATAAAAGTTTATGGAAATATGTTAATAAAAACAAGTGGGAATATGTATAAAAGAGATGTTTCTTTATTATCTACTTTAACTAATTCTTCCCTTATAAAAACTAGAATATACTCTATTGCAGATGAAAATAAAAAATCAAGTGGGAATATTTCTCTTTTTGTATTTTCTTTATTATTTTTTATTATTTTTCTAACCATTAACATAAAATTTTACTCTATACCAAATATTGTAGATTCTTCTTATTTTAATATTTCTGAAAACAATTATACTGATGAAGATGCTAATATTAATGGAAATGATAATTTAGCTTTAAATACTGAAAGTGATGAAGTTTTAAACTATAAATATGAAGATTATGTTTTTAATTTTATAGGTGTTTCTTTACAAAATAAAGATATTGATAGTTTAAAAAGTTTTTTAAATGACAATAATATTAATTATGATACTTCTAATGATTATCTTATTGTTAATAATGAATATATTTTACTTAAATTAAATCTTTCTAATCTAGATAATTATATTTTATATCAAAAAAAATAGGGAAATTAATCCCTATTTTTTTATTTATTCTTCTTCAAAGCCATACATTAACATATATAACTTTCTTGGTTCTATACCTAATAAATCTAATTTATTTAATCCACTTACTTTAATTAAAATTAAGTTATCATGGCTTAAGGTTTTTAAATTTTTAAACATATTCTTAAACTCCTGAAAGCTTATTGTTATATCTTTATTTTGTTCTAAAACCAAATTCCAATATTCTTCTCCTGTAAGATTTTTATATGCTGTAAGTGTTGCATTGTTCCATGCATATAATAATTTAGCAAAAGGCTGCATTACTTTTTTTCTCCTTTATTTAGTTTTTCTTCTAATACCTTTACAATAGTTTCTATCACCTTTACTCTTGCATAATACTTTGAATTTCCTTCAACTATAGTCCATGGTGCATAATTAGTTGAAGTTCTTATAAGCATTTCATTTATAGCTTGTAAATATTCATCCCACTTTTCTCTATTTCTCCAATCTTCAGAGGTTATTTTCCATTGTTTTTCTGGATTTTCTTCACGTTCTTTAAATCTTTTTGCTTGTTCTTCTTTATCTATATGAATCCAAAATTTTATTATAATTGTTCCTTCATTATATAAATGAAATTCCATATCATTTATTTCTTTATAAGCTCTTTTCCATTCATTTTCTGTAGCTAAATTCTCCACTCTTTCTACTAAAACACGTCCATACCAAGTACGGTCAAATATTCCTATATGACCTCCTTTAGGAATTTTAGTCCAAAATCTCCATAAATAATGATGTTCCTTTTCTATGTCATTTGGAGCAGCTATTGGATTAACATTGTATCCTCTTGGGTCCATTTTTTCTGTTATTCTTTTTATAGCCCCACCTTTTCCTGCTGCATCCCATCCTTCAAAGGCTATTACAACAGGTATTCTTTTTAAATATAACTGATTTTGAAGCTTTGAAAGCTTTTTTTGTGCTTTATCTAATCTTTCTTTATATTCTTCTTTTTCTAGCTTTTTTAATAAATCTATTTTGTCTAGTATAGTAGATTCATTTAAATTTAATTTATTTACTTTGCTTGTCTTTTTAAATTCCTTTTTTGATTTTTCAAAAGCTATACGTTCTTCCATTCCTTTAATTACTATTTTAAAAACTTTATCCATAGCATATTCTTTATCCATAGCCTCTATTATATGCCATCTACAATAATCATTATCTGTTTTTACAAGAGTCTCTTCAATTATCTTTAAATACTCATCATATTGTTCATAATGCTTCCAATCCTCTTTAGTAACCCTCCATTTAGTTTCATTTGAAGATTCTAAAGCCTCAAATCTCTTTTTTTGCTCTTCCTTTGTTATATGAAGGAAAAATTTAAATATTAATGTTCCATCTTTAAAAAGTTCCTCTTCAAAAGAGTTTATTTCTTCATAACAAGTTGAAAGCTCATTTCTTTTTGATACTTTATCAAGACGGTCTAACAAAACTTGACGATACCAGCCTCTATCAAATATAACCATATTACCTTTAGAAGGAGTTCTTATCCAAAATCTATGAAGGAAAGGATAATATTTTTCCTCTGAAGTTGAAACTTTAGTTGAATATACATTAAATCCTCTAGGGTCTAATGGGTGAATAAGCTTATTAATTAAGGTTCCTTTTCCAGAGGCTCCCCATCCTTCAAAAAGTATTATTATTGGAATACCTAATTTTTTAGCTTCTCTTTGAAGACTTCCTAATTTTACTTCATACTCTTCTTTAATAAGGTCATAATCTTTCTTTTTCATCTTCTTAGATAAATCAACATTTTCTAACATTTTATCCTCCTCCTTATATTTAAAAAGAGATTGGTATTATCCAATCTCTAATATCAATTCTTTTTTACTTAAGATAGTTATAAATAATTTCTAATCTTTCTTCTTGTAAAACATTAGCTATCTTATTTTCTACTTTTCCATTTTTAATGAATCTTTCTTCATTTGCATCAGCTATTTTTTGAAGTCTTTCTTGAAATTTATCTTCTGTTAATAAATCATCTTGAAATTCATCAACTAAATCCTTTACTGCTGTTGCTAATTCCTTTGGATTTCTGTAAACTGCTCTCATATTAAATACTCCTCATCTTTATAAAATAAAAAATAAATTTATTCTATACTACCATAAATTAATGTTGTTTTCTAGTCTCTTTTTTAATAGCTTCTAAAGCATAAGCTACATGAAGTTCAGTTGATATAAGTACTGCCTTTTCATCTATGTTAAATTTTTCATTATGATTTGGATAAGCTCTTCCCATTTCTTCATTTCCAGCTCCTACAAAGGCAAAAACCCCTGGTATTCTCTTTTGATAAACAGAAAAATCTTCTCCAAGCATCATTTTAGGAATACTTACAAGGGATTCTTCTGGGAATATTTTTCTTGCTCCATCTAAAGCACTTTTTACTGCATCTTTATCATTTACTACAGCTGGATGAGCTGACATATTATAATCTATAACAGCTGTAGCACCATAAGAAGAGGCTGTACTATATACTATTCTTTCAATAGAATTTTTTATAGCTTTTGCTGTTTCTACAGAGAAAGTTCTTACTGTTCCTTCAATAAAAGCTTCTCCAGAAATTATATTATGTTGAGAACCTGATTGAATATGTCCTATAGTTACAACAGCAGAATCTATTGGATTTACTTCTCTACTTATTATAGATTGAATATTTAAAACAGTTGCTGCTGCTGCTAAAGTTGCATCTACACATTGTTGAGGCTTTCCAGCATGTCCAGCTTTTCCATAAATTTTTATTTTAAAAATATCTGAAGATGCCATTCTTGGTCCTTCTTCAATAGATATTTTTCCACATTCTATATCACCAAAAACATGAAGACCAAATATTTCATCTATTCCTAAAAGACAACCATCTTCAACTATAAGCTTTGCACCTTTACAATTTTCTTCTGAAGGTTGAAATATAAGAGAAATCTTTCCTGGAAGAAGATTTTCATACTTTTTTAATATAATTGCAGCACCTATTAAAGCTGCAGTATGAGCATCATGTCCACAAGCATGCATTATTCCAGGATTTTGTGAACAATAAGATACTCCTGTTTTTTCTTCTATTTTTAAAGCATCCATATCAGCTCTTAAGGCAATATGTCTTCCCTTACCTTTTCCTATAGTAGCTATTATTCCAGTTACAGCAGCTTCTTCATAAAAAACTCCTATTTTATCTAACTCTTCTTTTATCCTTTTTGAAGTTTCAAATTCTTGAAGTCCAAGTTCTGGATGTCTGTGAAAATGCTTTCTAAGCCTTATTATATATTCAGATATTTCCTTTGTTTCTTTTCTTATATCTATATTAAAATCTATATCCTTTGGCTTTTCTTCTTGATTTTCTTTTTTAGGTATTTCTCTTTTTAAATGACTATTTTTTGAATTATTAAATCGCTTCCTTTTTGAAATTAAATCCATAACAATTCCCCCAATTTAATTTATATTTTTTATATAAAACTTTCTCTTTTTAATTATTTTTTATAATTATATCATAAATTAGTAAAATTCTTATATTAAATTTAATATTTTATCTTTTTTTTCTACTAAATTTTCATTATAAATTCCTTTTATTTTAAGAGGAGTATCTCCTAATACTATAATCTCCTCTCCCATAAATATAGCTTCATCAATATCATGAGTTACAAAAATAGCCATAGAATTTTCTCTTTTAAAAAACTTTTTAAGCTCTTCCATAATTATGTACTTAATTTTATAATCTAAAGATTTAAAAGGCTCATCCATAAGTATAAGCTTTGAAGGTTTTAATAAGGCTCTAGCAATATTTACCCTTTGTCTCATACCTCCACTTAAATTTTCAGGATACTTATTTTCTGTCTCTTCAATATTAAGACTTTTTAAAACTTCTTTTATTTTTTTAACTCCTTCTTCTTTAGAATAATATTCATAGATAAAAAGTTCCATATTTTCTTTTACTGTAAGCCAAGAAATAAGTCTATCTTCTTGAAAAATATAACTTATTTCATCTGTTTTTACTCCTTTAATTTCTCCAAAGTCCTTAGGCATAAGACCACTTATTATATTTAAAAGAGTACTTTTTCCTCCTCCAGACTTTCCTAAAATTACATTCATATTTTTTTCTAAAGTTAAATTAAAATTTTCAAATACTTTTTTATCTTCAAAGGATTTATATAAATTTTTAATTTCAATTTTCATTTTTCCACCTATAAACTCTTTTTAAAAGTTTTTTATTTATATACTCAAATAAAATTGATATAAGAGCTATTATAACTATCCATGCAAAAATTTTAACAGTATTAAAATTAACCTTTTCTATTTGTACTGCTGCTCCTATACCATACTTTGGCTGTCCATGCACTTCCCCTGCTATTACTACCTTAAAAGCTAAAGAAAATGTAGATATTAGTATTCCCATAATATGAAATTTTATTACTGGAATATATATCTTTTTTATTTTTTCCCTTTGAGATACCTTATAAATTTTACACATATCTAATATTTTTTTATCAATATCTTTTAAAGAATTATATATTCCTTCATATAAAATAGGAAATACTATAGCAAAACCCACTACAAAAGGTGCTTTATCTTTATCAAACCATATTAATGCAAGAAGAACTAATATCATTGTTGGAATTGTTTTTCCTATGGAATTTAAGGGAGCTAATAAATTTTTTAAAAAGGGGTACATAAAAGAAAGTACCCCTAAAATTACTGATAATATTAATGCTATTGTAAAACTTACTATAGTTCTATATAAAGTGCTTATTGAGTTTTTTATAAACTCTGGACTTTTTATTATTTCTATCATGGAAATTAAAACATCTTCTATTTTAGGAAGATATATGTCTTTATTAATTTTTATGGCTATAAACTCCCAAATTACTAAAAAAACTATAGTTCCAAGAAAAACCTGACTTTTTTTATTCCATGAAAATACCTTCATCAGGAACTTTTCCTCCTATTGTACTAGCATCAAAACTATTTAATTTTTCAAAATATGAATTATATTCTTTATGAGTACTTTTTATTCCTTCATAATTTATATTAGCCTTTTCCATTGCTTTTGGAATTATATCTTTATTTGCAGAAACTCCAATTTCCTCACAAAAGTTTCCAAGCTCCTCTGTTTCTTTTCCTGCAAATTCACAACTTTCTTTTAGCTTATTTAAAAATTCTTCTACAAATTTCTTATTTTTATCTATAAAATCTTTCTTAATTATTACTGTTGATTGAGGGAAACCATATTCTGAATTATTTTTTTCTTTCCATATTTCATTTAAATCTAAAATTATTGAAACTTTATCATTTTTAGATGAAACTTGTGTTAATGCTGGTTCTGGAAGAACTGCATAAGGAGTTTTTCCTGCAATTACTGTTGGGGCAAGTTCTGTTACTCCACTAACATATGAAAAATTAAAATCTCCTTCATCATATCCCATATCCTTTAAAACTGACTTAGTAACAATATCTGGTGTTAATCCTTTACCAATGTTATATATTTCTTTTCCCTTTAAATTTTCTAAACTAATTTCTCCATCAGTTGAAATTAAATAAAAAGCTCCCCAACCTATGGTTCCTGCAATTTCATATCCAGCTCCTTTATTATATTGAGTTGCAGCCACATTTGAAGGTACTATTGCAATATCAGGCTCTCCTTTAAGTACAGATGAAACTATATTTTCTGAAGTTTTTTCTATTGTATAATCTGTTTTATAATTCTTTTTTATCTCCTCATTTTCCTTAATAAGTTTTGCAGAGGCTATAGCAGGAAGACCATCTGGCACTACAACCTTAACTTCTGTTGTTTCTTCTACTTTATTATCCTCTTTTGTATTAGATGCTCCACAGCCAATTAATGAAACTGTAAAACATAGTATTGCTACTATTAAAGTTAACTTTTTCTTCATTTTTATTCCTCCTTAAAAATTTCAATTAATATTATAGACCTTAAAAAAATTAGTTACAATACTACTTTTTTAGTGTTAAGGTTATCATTTAATATAATTTTTACTTTATTTTTTCTCTTTTAAGTATAAAATATACTATTTTGAACATAATATTTATATATTTAGTTTTTTAATTCATGGTGGTGAAAATATGTGGTTTAACAAAAGCTTTGAAGAAACAGTAAAAGAATTTAACAGCAATATATTAAATGGTCTTTCTTCAGAAGAAGCTAAAATGCGTTTAGAAAAAATAGGAGAAAATAAACTTATTTCAAAGAAAAAGGAATCTTTATTTATTCTTTTTCTTTCTCAATTAAATGATGTAATGATTTATATACTTATATTAGCTTCTATAATATCAGCAATTATGGGAGAAATAAGCGATTCAATAATAATTATTATAGTTATATTAATAAATGCAATTATTGGAGTAGTTCAAGAATATAAAGCTGAAAAAGCTTTAGAATCTTTAAAAAAGCTAAGCACCCCAAAGGCTATTGTAAAAAGAGATGGTATTATTTTAGAAATTTCTTCAAAAGAAGTTGTTCCTGGAGATATTATAATTATAGATGCTGGTAGATATATTCCTGCTGATATACGCCTTATTGAAAGTGCAAACTTAAAAATAGATGAATCTGCCTTTACTGGTGAATCTGTCCCTTCTGAAAAAAATGCAAACATAATTTTAGATGATGACTCTTTACCTATTGGTGATAGAATTAATATGGCTTTTATGTCCACTTTATCTACCTATGGAAGAGGATATGGTATTGTTGTAGCTACTGGAATGAATACTGAAATAGGTAAAATTGCTTCAATGCTTGAAGAAGAAGAAAAAGAAACTACACTTCTTCAAAAAAAATTAGCCTTTGTGGGTAAAGCTTTAGGCTTTGGTGCTATTTTTATATGTTTATTAATATTTGTAATTTCTATGTTTCAAGGAAGAGATTGGTTTGAAATGCTATTAACCTCAATAAGCCTTGCAGTTGCTGCTATTCCTGAAGGATTACCTGCTATTGTAGCAATAGTTCTTGCCCTTGGTGTTCAAAAAATGATAAAAGAAAATGCTATTGTTAAAAAACTTGCTTCTGTAGAAACCTTAGGTTCTGTAAGTATAATATGTTCTGATAAAACAGGAACTCTTACACTAAATAAAATGACAGTAAAAAAATTTTTTGTAAATAATGCTCTTAATTCTTTAGAAAAATTAGATACACAAAATAATGAAAGCAAATTATTACTAGAAAGTATGATTCTTTGTAATGATGCTACAAGTGATGAAAACTCTAAAACTGGAGACCCTACAGAAATAGCCTTTCTAGATGCTGGAATTAAATTTAATATATTTAAAAATGATTTAAATAACAAATATAAAAGAGTAAATGAAATTCCTTTTGATTCTGAAAGAAAATTAATGACCACTGTAAATTCTTATAATACTGAATTTAAAGTAATAACAAAAGGAGCCCTTGATTCATTACTTAAAATTTGCACAAAGGTTTTAATAAATAAAGAAATACTTCCTCTTACAGATGAAATAAAAAATTCTTTTTTAAAGGCTTCTGAAGAAATGGCAAAAGATGCCTTAAGAGTTTTAGGTGCAGCATATAAAAATATACCTTCTTCTAATATTCCTCTTAAAGATTTAGAAAAAGATTTAATATTAGTAGGTTTATTTGGAATGATTGACCCTCCTAGAGATGAAGTGAAAAATTCTATTTCTTTATGTAAAAAAGCTGGTATAACTCCTATTATGATAACAGGAGACCATAAAAATACTGCCTTTGCTATTGCTAAGGAACTAAAAATTGCATCAAACCCTTCTGAATGTATGTCTGGAAATGAAATAGATAGCTACTCTCAAGCTGACTTTAACTTAATTGCTCCAAAATTTAAAGTTTTTGCAAGAGTTTCTCCAGAGCATAAAGTTAAAATTGTAAAAGCTTTTAAATCTAATGGCAATATAGTTTCTATGACAGGAGATGGAGTAAATGATGCTCCCTCTTTAAAAATAGCAGATATTGGAGTTGCTATGGGGATAACAGGTACTGATGTAGCTAAAGGCTCAGCAGATATGATACTTACAGATGACAATTTTTCTACTATTGTCTCTGCTATAGAAGAAGGACGTAATATTTATACAAATATTCGTAAAGCCATTATATTTTTGCTAGCTTGTAACTTTGGAGAAATAATAGTTTTATTTCTCTCTATACTTTTAAATTGGGATACTCCTCTTCTTCCAATTCATATTTTATGGGTAAACTTAATTACAGATAGTTTTCCTGCTCTCTCTTTAGGAATAGACCCTTTAGATGAGGATGTAATGAATAAACCTCCAAGAAATCCAGAAGAAAGTATATTTTCAGGATATATGAATTATCTTTTCTTTAATGGACTTATTATAGGACTTATTAGCCTTTCAGCTTTTAAAATTGGTGAAAGACTTTATCCTAATTCACTTATTCATGCACAAACTATTACCTTTTTAGTTTTAAGTATTTCTCAGCTTTTCTTTTCTTTAAATATGAGAAATATAAAAAAATCTATTTTTAAACTTGGCTTATTTAAAAATAAATATTTAATTTTTTCAATAATAGTTGGTGTCTTTTTGCAATTAATTATTGTTTTTGTTCCTTTTTTATCTTCTGTCTTTAAAGTATATTCTTTAAGCTTTAAGGATTTAGCTATAGTATTTTTAATTTCATTAATACCTTTTACTTTAAATGAATTATTAAAGCTTACCCTTAGAAAAAAATCTCCTTTATTATAATTTTATGTTATAATTGTTTTCAGTAAATCGTAAATTTTAATAATAAAGGAGATACTATGTTTAATAAATTAGGTTTAAATGAAAATATTATTAAAGGATTAGAAAAGCAAGGTATAACTACTCCTACAAAAATACAAGAACTTTCAATTCCTTGTATATTAGAAAATAAAGACGTTATAGGTGAAGCTTATACAGGTAGCGGAAAAACCTTAGCTTTTGTTGCTCCACTATTTCAAAAAATAGATACAAAGAAAAAAGAAATGCAAGTACTTATATTAGCTCCAACCCATGAACTTGTTATGCAAATAGTTTCACAAATTAAACTGTTAAGCAAAAACTCTGAAATTTCAGTTACTACTTTAGGACTTATTGGTGATGTTAATATTGATAAACAAATAAAAAAGATAAAAGAAATAAAACCTCATATTGTGGTAGGTACTCCAGGAAGAATTGCAGATTTAATAAGAAAAAGAAAAGTTACTGCTCATACTTTAAAAACAATAGTTATTGATGAAGCTGATAATCTTTTAGATAATACAAGTAGCCCTACAGTAAAGGATATAATAAAAGCTACAATGAGAGATAGACAACTTTTAGTGTTTTCTGCAACAATTAATGATTCCACTTTATCCCTTGCAAAATCATTAATGAAAGAGCCTGAAGTTTTTAAAAGCACTGAAAAGATAAGCTTAAATCCTAATATTTCTCATATGTATATTGAAGTTGATAAAAGAGAAAAATTTGAAACTTTAAGAAAACTTATAGCTGCTGTAAATCCTGAAAAAGCTTTAATATTTGTAAATAGAGGTTATGAAATAAATCTTGTTACTGAAAAACTTCAATTTCATAATAAATCTGCCTTTGCAATACACAAAGGACTTTCAAAGGAACAAAGACAAAATGCTTTAGAAAGTTTTAGAAATGGTAAAATAAACATATTAGTTTCTTCTGATATTTCTGCAAGAGGATTAGATATTCAAGGAATAACTCATATAATAAACTTAGATTTTCCATCTAACCCTAATGAATATCTTCATAGAGCTGGAAGAACTGCAAGAGGAAATAACCTTTTTGGATATACAATTTCTTTAGTAACACCTAAAGAAAAAGCTGCTATAAGAATTTATGAAAGAGAATTTAATATTAAAATAGAAAAAAAGAGCCTAAAACAAGGTAAACTTATTTAAAAATTTAAAAGGATACTAAAAATTTTTAGTATCCTCTTAAAATTTACTCTTTATCCTTTTTCTTTCCTTCTTTTTTCTCACGTTTTCTATTAAAATGAATTATAATACTTAAAGATATCCAAAAAATAACCATTGTTATTAAAAATCCTTTAGTATTTAAATCATCAGCTGTAAGAACTTCTTTACCTTTACTTATATTGTTACTTGTTTTTTCTTCACTTACTTTATTATTATTTTCTAATTTATTATCAATAGTTGATTTTTTGTCTTCACTTAATTTTGTATTATCTTTTGAAGGTTTTTCTTCATTTTTTTTATTATCTTCAGATGAATTTTCTTCTTTTCCTGAATTTTTATTATCATCATCAGATGGATTCTCTTCACTTGGTTTATTATCTTCTACTATTTCTTCTTTTTCTTTAATAAATTTTCTTAAAGTTTCAATTTTTTCTTTATTTTCATCTAAAACTTTATTTTTTTCATCTAAGGTTAAATTATCATAGCTATTTACTAATAACTTAGCTATATTTAAGTATTCTTCTTCATTTCCTTCTATATCTTTTTCTAAAAACTTATTTATATCTTCTCCATAATTAAGCTCCTTTGAAAAAGAAAAGTTTATTAAATAACTTGTTTTTGTTTTATCTAGTGCTTCACATATAACTTCTATAGAAGGATTTTCTTCAGTAAGTTCTATTTCTTCATAAGCTTCATTAGAATTTTTCTCTATATTATTTATTGAAATTATTTTAGAAAAACTATTACTTCCTTTAAACCTTACTTCCTTTAATGAATCTTTATAATAATAAGGAAGTTCTATATTGTATTCTTTATCCTCTTTATTAAATTCTATAACCTTTTCTCCTATTGTTCCTTGAGAAATTGAACTATCATTTGACTTTTTAGTTATAGCTTTTATAGTAAAGTTTCTTGGTTCTGTTTCATCAAATAAATTTAAATCTTCAACAGAATCCTCATTAAATATATAGCTTTCTCCTAAATTAGCCTTTGCCTTATAAAGATATTCTCCACTTGTATATACTAAACTTTCCTGACAACCTATAGAAGCTGCTTTATTATTAACACTATTATCAATATGTACTCCTACAAGACCCTTTCCCTTTGGAAGTACAAAAGAATTTACATCTGTCTTAATGTATCCTGAATAAGGAACAACTCCACTATATAAAGTTATTTTATTTTCAATATCAGGAACATCATCTTTTAAAGGAATATAATATAAGTCATAATTTGCACCCTTATTAGTTGTTTGAAATACAATTGAATCTAAAATATTATAATCTTCTGTAAAATCAAAAAGATTAGCTCCATAAAGGTTTGTTTCTAGTGTTTTATCCTCTTTATTAAGTTTAAAGGTATAATCAGCACCCTCTTCATCATGTTGATATAATTTATACTTATTACTAGAGGCTTCAGCTTCCATAATTGCATAATTAGTATTATAACTTTCATCTAATAATGTACTATCTTCATAAGAAATCCAAATATATCCTCCTTCATTTCCTATAGTTCCCCAGCTGCTCTTAACAAGCCATGCTCCATTATTTTTTATATTACTATTAACTCTAAAATTTTCCTTAGGATAATTATCATCCCATCCAACAATTATAATAGAATGATTTGCAGCAGTTCTTTCTCCTGGGTAACAATAAGTTCCTTTAACCTTATCATAATAAAGGGCAGAATGAAAATATCCTGTATAAACTCCACCATAATTAAGAACAGCATTTTTTATAGTTTCTTTATCCTTTTTAAGATAAATTATACTTGAAACATTAAAAGCTGTTTCTGCTTCATTCATATTACTAGGTTTAGATGCTAATTTTGAATATTGAAGAGGAATATCACTTTCAAATTTTGGTCCTGCCCAAGCTGTAAAATATCCAAGAGCTATTTGGTCATATCCACCCTTATAAGACTCTCTATGCCATCCATAGCCCTCTTCATCAGCTGTTCCCCACCATCTTAAATGTTCTTCTGAAAAATCATAATATTCATCTCTTTTTAAAGCTAAATAACTTTCTAATGTTCCTAAACTCGCAAAACTCCAGCATATATCTAAATTACCTTGGTCCTTTACTGAAGTCATAAGATTTAATTTTCTAGGGTCATACTTTTCTAAATATTCACCCTCTTGAAAATTATTTTTTAAGCTTGTCCCATCTATTACATAAGGGGAAGGCATATTTACTATTTCTCCTTCACCATTTTCTACCTTTTCTAAATATTCTTCATAAGCTTTATTATATTCTTTTACTATTTTATAATTTTCTGTTATCTCTTTTCCATAAGCTATTATAGGAATTTGCCCTAAAGTAAGTGCTATAGCTATAACTAAACTTATACCCCTTTTTCTCATAAAAATCCCCCTTTTTAACTTTTATTAAATTAATACTCAACAAACTTTAGCATAAGACCATGAGCTGGTGCTCTTTCTCCTGCCTTTTCTCTATCCATAGAATTTATTATGTTTTCCATTTCTTGTGGACTTCTTTTTCCAAGTCCAACTTCAATTAATGTTCCTACAATTATTCTAACCATATTTAATAAAAATGAATTTCCATTAATCTCTATATCTATAATACCCTTATTTTCTCTTATATCTATATAATTTATTGTTTTTACAGTAGATTTTTCCTTTTTACTTTTTAAATTAGTAAAACTTTTAAAATCATGTGTTCCAATTAAAAATTCTGAAGCTTTTTTCATATTTTCTATATTAAGCTTTTCTTTTATATGATAGGCATATTTTCTTGTAAAGACACAATTGTTTTCATTATTATTTATTTTATAAACATAGCTTTTTGACTTTACATTATACCTTGAATGAAATCTTAAACTTGCAAGTTTTACTTCTTTAACTATAATATCCTCTGGTAAATATTCTTCTAAATACTCTTTCATTTTTTCTAAAGGCTTTTTTGAATTTGTAGTAAAATTTGCTACAAAATTATCTGCATGAACCCCTGCATCAGTTCTTCCACAACCAATAAGCTGAATTTCTTCATTTGTCATTTTACTTAAAACATTTTCAATTTTTCCTTGAATGGTTGTAATATTTTTCCCTTTTTCCTTTAATCTTTGCCATCCATTATATCTAGTTCCATCATATTGTATTACTAATTTTATATTGTTCATTATTTCTCCTTTAAACTTTTTAAATTATTTTAATTATATCATATTTTAATAAATTGAAAATGAAAAAAAGAGCAAATCAAATTAAAATGCTCTTTTTAAAACTCATTTAATTTAAATTGCTCTCAATCTTTTTATTATAGGTCAATAACCATTGTCATAAGTTCATTTGTTCTCTTTATAAAGGTATCTAATTCTTCAGCATTAAGTTCTTTATTAGCTATAAGTGCTAAATCAACAACTTGGTTTACAATTAATGATACCTTTTCTTTCTTATCTTCATTATCAGCTAAAGAAACAAGTTTCTTTACTATAGGATTTTTATCATTAATTACTAATGTTCTCTCTTGAGGGAAGTTCATTCCTTCCATCATATTTCCACCAAATTGTTTTTGCATTTCTGCCATTCTTCTTGAATATTCAGAAGTTAAAATCATAACTGGAGTGCTTTCATTTTTTAAGCTTTCAACTGAATATTCCTTCATCTTTTCTCCAATAACATCTTTAAAGACTTTTATTATTTTTTCATTTTCTTCTTTCTTATCTTCTTTGTTTTCAGAACTTTCCTTTAAAAGGTCTGATATATCAGAATCAACTCTTGTAAATTTAACATTTTGGTCTTTATATTCTAAAAATGACATAAAGTTATTATCAATTGGAGTATTTAATATTACTGCATCAATTCCATATTCTTTAAATAGCTTAATATATTGTGATTGTTTTTCTAAATCACTTACATAAAATACCTTATTTTCATGAGTATCCTTTGCTTTTTCAAGATAATCTTTTAATGTAACATATTCATCATTTATTGTCTTAAATACAAGAGAATCCTTTATTTTATCATAAAATCCTTCATCTCTTAAGCATCCATATTTAATAAATAATTGTATATCATCCCAGAACTTATTATATTTTTCTCTATCATTATTAAATATTGAATTTAATTTATCTGCAACCTTTTTAACAATATGTTTAGATATTTTAGCTACTTCTCTATCATTTTGAAGGAAACTTCTTGATACATTAAGAGGTAAATCAGGACAATCTATAACACCTTTAAGAAGTAGTAAAAATTCTGGAATTACTTCTTTTATATTATCAGCTACAAAAACTTGATTGTTAAATAGTTTTACTTGTCCTTCAACTAATTCAAATTCATTTTTTAATTTAGGGAAATATAAAATACCTTTTAAATTAAATGGATAATCCACATTTAAATGAATCCAGAATAAAGGTTCATCATAACTATTAAATACTTTTCTATAAAAAGCTTTATATTCTTCTTCTGTACATTCAGAAGGTTTTTTAAGCCAAAGAGGATTTGTATCATTTATAGGTTCAGGTATATCTATTATTTCTTCTGTATCCTTTACTTCTTCCCCTGCTTCTTTTTTCTTTTTTATTTCTTCTTCTTTCTTAGCCTTTTCTTCAGCTTTTCTCTTTTCTTCTTCAACATCTACAAAGTAAATTTCTGTTGGAAGGAATGAACAATACTTTTCAACTATTCCTCTTACTTTGTATCCATTTAAAAATTCTTCACTTTCTTCATCTATATAAAGAGTTATTGTTGTACCTCTTTCCTTTTTGGTATCTGAAGGAGATATTTCATATTCAGTACCACCATCACAAATCCATCTTACAGCTTCTGCTCCATCTTTATAAGAAAGAGTATCTATTTGAACTTTCTTTGAAACCATAAAAGCTGAATAAAATCCTAAACCAAAGTGACCTATTATATCATTTCCTTGGTCCATCTTTTCTTTATACTTTTCCATAAAGTCTGCTGCACCTGAAAAAGCTACTTGGTTTATATATTTTTTTACTTCATCTTCTGTCATACCAATACCATTATCAGTAAAGGTTACTATTTTATTTTCTTTATCTACTGTAACTGTAACTTTAAAGTTTTCATTAACTTCCTTTGCTTCACCTAAAGAAATTAATCTTTTTAACTTACTTACAGCATCACAGCCATTACTTATTAATTCTCTTATAAATATATCCTTATCAGAATATAACCATTTCTTTATTATTGGAAAAATATTTTCTGTATCAATTGATATTGTTCCTTTTTCATTACTCATTTATACTCATCTCCTAATTAACCTACTCTATTTTGTCTAACAGAATATATTATAATTTTAAAGTCAAAGAAAGTCAAAAACTAATTTTAAAGAAAATCTGTGTTATTTAAAGAAAATATAACTATTATTCATTTATTTTAAAATAACAAGGATTTTTTAGAAAATTTTATATTCTATAGAAAATAAAAAGATTGCCTTTTATTTTTATAGGCAATCTTTTTAACTTAAATCTTATTTTATTTACTTTCTGTTATAGCAAGGGCAGCAGCACCTAAAACTCCAGCTTTTCCTCCAAGCTCAGCTTTAGCTACTTTACAATGATTATAAATAGGAGTCATACATCTTTCTTCCATAACTTCTCCTATCTTTTCAAAAACTATATCTCCTGCATTACTTACTCCTCCACCTAATACTATCATATCAGGGTCAAAAATATTTGCTGCATTTGCAAAAGTTATTCCTAAATAATTTAAGGCATTATCTATTATTCTCTTAGCTTCCTTATCTCCTTTAGCTGCTTCTTGGAATACTTCCTTAGATGTTATTGTTTCATAATTTTTTAATGAAGTTTTACAATTACTTTTAGCAGCTTCTCTTCCTCTATTCATTATTGCTGTTCCAGAAGCTAAACTTTCAGCACATCCTGTATTTCCACATCCACATCTTGGTCCTCCATTCATAAGAGTCATATGACCAATTTCTAAAGCATTTGCAGTGCTTCCTCTAAATAATTTACCATTAATTATTGCACCACCACCTATGCCTGTGCTTGCAGTTATAAATACCAAATTTTCAGTACCCTTTCCAGCACCAAACATAAATTCACCAAGAGTTGCAACATTTGCATCATTATCTAAGAAAGTTTCTATACCATATCTTTCTTTTATAGGCTTAACTATATTAAAGTTTTTAAATGGAAGATTTGGTGTATAAACAATTAATCCATTAGCTACATCTAAAGGTCCTGGAGAACCTATTCCTATAGCCTTTACTTCATCTTTATTTGTACCTTCAAGTACATAATCTATAGTATCAATCATTTTTTGAAGAACTGGTAATTCTCCTTTTTCTGCTTCTGTTTCTACTATAACTTCTTTTTTCATGTTACCTTGTAAATCAACTAATGCTGTGTAGATTTTTGTTCCTCCTAAATCTACTCCAATTACATATTTCTTTTCCATTCTTTCAGGCCCCCTCATACATATTTTTATGTTGAACGTTTTTCTTATTTTAAAAGAAAAACTTCTTAAATATTAATTTACCTATTAGAGTATATCATCTTTATTTAGGTTTTACAAATTTATAATTTAATTTTATTATATAAATTTTATCTAACCTTTTCTAAGGCATATTCCATAGCTTTTTCAAGGTTTTCTACATTTTTTCCTCCACCTTGAGCAATTAATGGACTTCCTCCACCTTTTCCATCAATTAAAGCTAGAGTTTCTTTAACTAAAGCACCCATATTCTTTTCTTTTAAATTTTTAGATACTGCAAATAAAAGATTTGCCTTATCTTTTCCCTTTACTGCAAATAAAACAACTCTATTATTTTCTTCTGTAAGAGAGGTTGCAAGTTTATTTAAATATTTCATGTCTTCATTTTCATATATTTTACTTATTATTATAAAGTCATTAGATTTTTCTGCAGAGTTTATAAGATTTTGAACTTCATATTTTGAAAGCTCATTTTTTAATTTTTTCTTTTCCTCTAAAACTTCAGCATAGTCATTATTTAAATTATTTATTCTATTTATAGCTTCATTATCTGCTGTATTAAGCTTTTTACATATTTCACTTAATATATTATCTCTATCTAAAGCATAACTTACTGCTCTATCTCCTGCTAAAAACTCTATTCTAGTATTTCCTTTATGAGGAACCCATCCTTTTATTTTTATCATTTGAAGTTCTAAAGTATTTGAGGGATGTACTCCACAGCAAGCATTTATATCTAAGTCTTCAATTTGTACAACTCTTATAGAATTATCATCAGTTGCTAAATCACGTCTTAATCCCATAGCTTGAGCTTTTTCTCTATCTGTCATAATAAAATTAACTTTATGATTTTCCTTTATTACTTCATTTGCTCTTTTTTCTGCTTTTTTTATCATATCTTCTCTTATGTTTCCAATAATATCCACTGTACTTACATCATGACCTAAATGAATTCCTGCAGTATTTGCATTAAACATAGAGAAAAAACAGCCTGACAATACATGTTGTGCTAAATGTTGTTGCATTCCATCATGTCTTCTGTTCCAATCAATAATTCCCTTAACTACTTTTCCTTCTTCTATTTTTTCATTTAAAATATGGGCTATTTTATCCCCTTCTTCTATTACATCAATAACTTCTTTACCATCTAAAGTTCCTAAATCTGAAGCTTGTCCTCCCCCACCTGGGAAAAAGGCTGTTTTATCTAAAAATACATGAAATTTTCCATCTCTTTCTGTAACTTCTAAAACCTTTCCTTCAAATTCTTTAATATATTGGTCTTTATAAAATAGCTTTTCTGTTTCACTTGTCATAAGTTTATATCTCCTTTCAAAAATTCTTCATAAATTATATTTTATCATAATTTTTTTAAATTTTCTCCAATAAGTCTTATTCCTTTTTTAATATCTTCATTACTTACTCTTCCAAAACCTATTCTTAAGGTATCATGCCCTTTACCTTCTTCAAAAAAAACATCTCCTGGCATAAATATAACATTATCTTTATAACATAAATCTAAAAGTTTTCTTGCACTTATATTATTTTTAAGCTTTATAAATATATGAAGTCCACCTTCTCCTGTTACATATTCATAATCTAAATATTTTTCTACACATTCCATAAGAAGAAGATACTTTTCTCTATAATACTTTCTTACAGACTTTACATGCTTTGAAAAGGCTCCACTTTTTAAATAATAATAAAGACAGCCTTGGTCTAAAAAAGAAGAGTGGATATTTCTTCCCCTCTTTACACTTTCTAATATGTCTATAAGAAATTTATCTCCTAATATCCATCCTATTCTAAGACCTGGAAATAAAATTTTTGAAAAGCTTCCAATATAAATTACAGAATTACCATCTTTACTTAATGAAGCTAAAGGCTCAATTGGAGAACTTGAATATAAAAGTTCTTCATTAAAACCATCCTCAATAATAGGTACAGAAAATTCCTTTGCAATATTATAAACCTCCTGCCTTCTTAAAGCCTTCATAACAATTCCTGTAGGGTTATTATAAGAGGGAGTTAAATATAAAAATGCTGGTTTATTTTCTTTAAAGGCCTTTTTTAATTCCTCAGTTTTAATTCCATCTTTGTCCATAGGTATTTGTCTTACTTTAACTTTATGAGATTTCATTATTTTTAAAGCAGTATTATGAGTTGGCTCTTCACAAACTACAATATCATTTTCCTTTGTAAGGGTTTGTATTATTATATCAAAGGCCTCTGTAAAGCCATTAGTTATTAATATATCCTTATTTTTAGTATCTACATTTTTCTCTTGCATATACTGAAATAAATATTCAATTAATGGCTTATAGCCTTTAGCATAACCATAATTTAATAAATTAGCCTGTTCAACAGAAAAACAATCTAAAAAAGCTCTCTTAAAATCTTCTAAGTTAAAAAGACTATAATCTGGGGCTATTGATTTAAAAGATATCATACCTTTTTTAAAGGAAAGTTCATTTTTTATAACATCCATATCTCTTAAAGTTTTACCATAATAGTTTACTCTATCTTTCCAATCTATACTATAACCTTGAAGCTTTTTTTTAGAATCAACTGATATAAAAGTTCCTCTTCCTCTTTTAGTTATAATAATTCCCATAGCTTCAAGTTCTTCATAGGCACATATTACAGTATTTCTGCTTATTTTTAAAAAACTACTAACTTCTCTTGTAGATGGAAGTTTGCTGTCTTTTTTTAATTCTCCAATTTCTATTCCTTTTAAAATGTGATTAATAAGTTGAGTATCTATTGCTTCATTACTTTTTAACTTTAAAGTTGAAAAAATCAAAAATTATCACTCCTGATTATTTATTCTATTTCCATTTTTAATTGAACTTCACTTAATGGAATTTCTACTTGTATATAATCCCCTAAGGTGTGTTCAACAGGGATAATAATTCCTAAAGAATCCTCTGTTAAATAGCTATAGCTTTGCCCTTCTTTAACATTATCTACTTCATCACATACTGAAATTTTATTTAATATATCTTCTGATGTAAGAGTATTAAAAGCTTCCTTTTGTTCTTCAGAAACTGTTCCCCCTTTAATTTTTTCTGCTAAGTCTTTATTTATATCAACAAAATCTGATAATTTAAGTATTTTTTTATTTTTTAAATCTACATTAACTGAATATAAGTAATTATTAGCATAAGCTGCCCCTTCTAAATATGCTGTTCCTTCATAAACTACACTTATAATATTTTTATTTTTTCTTCTTACCTTATACTTAATATTCATATTAAGATTATCTTGATCCTCTTTATCATAATACTTTGTAGCAATTACTCCCCCATTTTCTAAAAAAGAACTAATTATATTAGTTTTTTCATCATCAGAATATTTTAATGTTGGATATTTTATAACTACATTTTTAACATTATAAACATCATCTTCAATAGTATAATCATCTGGATTTGCATTTTCTACTACTGATGTCTCTATCTTACTTTTATCTTTATCATTACTACAAGCAGTTAATGTACATGCTAAAGTCATTACCATTACTATAGCTACTATTTTAACTTTTTTCATAAATTTTATTTTCCCCCATACACCATATTTTTTCTTAAATATTTGAAATTATAAGTTCCATATTTCCTTTAAGTTTATATTCTCCATAATTAAAAGGTATAATAAAATGATCTCCTTTTTTTATTTCAAAATCATTAATAAATCCTTTTCCTTCAATTACACTTACAATTTCAAAAGGTTTATTTTGAATAAAAGTTTCTTCTCCATGTATATCTATTTTTTTAACTTCATAAAATTCACACTTAACAAGGTCTTTTTCATCATAATTATCCTTTTTTATGATTTTAAAATCTTGTTTTTCTTCTATGTAAGGACATTTTATAACATCAATACTTTTTTTAATGTGAAGTTCTCTTGGTTTTCCATTTGAAAGACGGTCATAATCATAAAGACGATAAGTAATATCACTATTTTGTTGAGTTTCTAAAATTACTGTACCACCCTTTATTGCATGTACTGTTCCTGGAGTGATTTGAAAAAAATCTCCCTTTTTAATAGGAATCTCTCTTATTAAATCCTTCCATCTTTTTTCTTCTATCATTTGTTTTAATTCTTCCTTTGATTTTGCATTATGACCTATAATTATAGTAGCACCTTCTTCACAATCTAAAATGTACCAACATTCAGTTTTTCCAAGAGCTCCATTTTCATTAGCCTTTGCATATTCATCATTTGGATGAACTTGTATACTTAAATCTTTTTTTGCATCTATTATTTTTATTAATAAAGGAAAAATATCTCCTTTAGCATTTCCAAAAACTTCTCTATGATTATCCCATAACCAGCTTAAAGTTTTTCCTTTAAGTTCCTCATTTTTAAATGTACAATCTCCAGATTTATGAGCACTTACAGCCCAACATTCTCCTGTTGTATCACTTGGAATTTTATATCCATAATCAGTGGCAAGCTTATTGCCACCCCAAATAACTTCTTTAAACACTGGCTCTAAAAATAAAATTTTTCTCATATTTTAATAACTCCTTTATAATGTTTCTTACTACCTATATCTTACATTACAAAGTTTATTTTTTCAATGAACCTTATTCTTTTTATATAATATTATGAATATTTGTGTATCTTTTGTTGTTTTTGTATATGCTTTTTATCTTAATTTCTTATCCATGTAGAAAAAATACCCTCTTCATCAAAGCCTACTTTTTCATATAAATTTCTTGCAATTTTATTTGAAGAATCTACTCTTATATTAATTTCTTTTATATTATTTTCTTTTGCTAAATCTATAAGTTTATTTAAAAACTCTTTTCCATAGCCCTTTCCTCTTATTTCATGAACAATTCCAAAGTTTACTACAGAATAAACACCTCTGTTAAATATTATCTGTCCATATCCAATAGGATTATTACTTTCCATTGCAAAAATACATAAATCCTTTAAATAATACTTTTGTTTTTCATCATATCTTATATCATTTGGAGTTATTGGAACTCTTATATTATTTCTAAAAACTCTATTTTGTATTTTACATCTAAGCTTTTCATCTTCATTTATCTTAAATTTTCTATAATTAAGTTTATAATTTATTTTTTCTCTTGGATATCTTGTATCTAAATTTAAAAGGAGAGTTTCTCTTACCTTAGTCATTCCTAAAAGACTTACTAATTCTTTTGAATATGAATTTTCTATTACTTCATATACAAAATTATTTCCTCTTAATAGCAAAGTAATGCTATCTCTTATATAACTAATATATTCATGTTTTATATATATATCTTGTATATATATAACCTTATTTGATGAATATTGAATCCATACATATCCAATGTATTTATCATTATATTTTATTAAGTTCATAAGTTTTCTTGTAACATATTTACCTAAAAAACTTTTTTCATTATAGAACATAAAAAAATCTAATCTATATCCCATAATCTTCTTTGCTTCTTCTGATAATATTTTAAAGTGACCAATATTTTTCCCATTTAACTTTTCAATACTAACCATAGCTCTCCAATCATATAAGAAAAACTCCTAAAATTCTTCAGGAGTTTTTCTAACATACATTTTCTTAGATATCTTTCATACTTAAGCTTATTCTCTTCTTTTCAGCATCTACTGAAAGAATCTTAGCTTTTATTTCTTGACCAACTTCTAAAACTTGTGCTGGATTTTCAATTCTTTCATGGCTTATCTTTGAAATATGAACTAATCCATCTACTCCAGGTTCTAATTCAACAAAAGCACCAAAGTCATTAATTCTAACAACCTTTCCTAAAACAATTGAATCTACTGGATATTTTTCTTCTACATTGCTCCATGGTTCTGGAGTTAAAGCCTTTATACTTAATGAAAGCTTTTTAGCTTCTTTATCTAAGTCAATAATCTTAAGGTCAACAATGTCTCCCTTCTTTAAATAATCTTCTGCTTTTTTAACATGGTTCCAAGATATTTGTGAAAGGTGGATAAGACCATCTATTCCATTTACTTCTGCAAATGCACCAAAGTTTGTGAATCTCTTAATTTCTCCCTTTACTACATCTCCTACATGTAAATTAGCCCATGCTTCTTCTTCTTTCTTAGCTACTTCTTCTTCTAAAATAACTCTTCTTGAAGCTATTATCTTAGATGGATTTCCTTGAACAAATTCTATTAATTTTACTGGAATTGTCATGTTTTTAAAGTCTTCTTTGTTTGCTATATATTTAACATCTATTTGAGATGCTGGTATAAATATTCTTACACCCTTATAGTAAGCAACTAATCCTTTATCTCTTGCTTCTGATATTGTTACATCAAATATAGTTCCTTCATTGAATAGCTTTTCTAATTCTTCAAAAGCTTCTTTCTTTTCATATTCAATTCTTGATAAAACTACATTGTTGTCTTCATCTTTTAATTTAACAACTTTAGCTTTTATTTTATCTCCTATATTTAATTTTGCTGCAAATTCTTTTGGGTCTTCTTTAGCAGTTAATTCCTTATAAGGAATTACTCCATCTCTTCCATTTCCAACAATAGAAACAACTATTCCATCATTATTTTTATAAAGAATTTCACCTTCTATTTCATAACCAATAGATATAGTCTTATCGATTTCCTCCATTAATTTTGCTTGTTCATCATTTTTGATATTTTCATCTTGCATAATATTAATAACCTCCCTGATTATCCAATCTGGTGTTGATGCACCAGCGGTAATGCCAATTTTTTTGAAATTTAAATTATTTATATATTCTTCTGGTAATTCAGATGAATTTTCTATATGTATGGTATTTTTACAATTGCTTTTTGCAATTTCATAAAGTTTTGTGGTATTAGAACTGTTTTTTCCACCTATAACAATCATTGCATCAACTTCTTTTGAAAGCTTTTCTGCACTTTCCTGTCTTACATTTGTTGCAGAACAGATAGTATTATAAGTTACTAGTTCTTCAACCTGTACATTTTTTAAATTTTCTATGGTCTTATTCCAATTTTCTAGCTTTTCAGTTGTTTGTGCAACAACACAAATTTTGCCTTTTGGAAAATTTGTAGGTAATGGAGATTTACCATCTGTTATAATAGCTTTGTTTTTACACCAACCATTTATTCCTATAACTTCTGGATGATTTTTATCTCCTAAGATAATTATATCATAACCTTCTGAAGAAAATTTATCTACTTTTTTTTGTATATTAGACACAAAGGGACAAGTAGCATTTAACACCACTAACTCTTTGCTTTCTAAAAGCTCTAATATATTCTTAGCTACTCCATGGGACCTTATTACTATAACATCCCCTTTTTTTAAAGTATCTATATCTTTTAAATCTATTGCAAATATATGATGTTCCTCTAAATATTTTACCACATCATTATTGTGGATAAGAGGACCTAGAGTATATACTTTTTTCATATATTCTTTTTGTATTCTTATTGCCTCTTCTACTGCACGTTGCACGCCAAAACAAAAGCCTGCATTTTTAGCTAATTTTACTTTTCTCATAAATATATTTACTCCTAAGTATATGTGACACCTTTAATTTTTAATCACATTTCTTATATAAGAATTTATTTTTTCTGTAACTTCTTCTATACTTAATCCAGTTGTATCTATTTCAATTGCATCTTCTGCCTTTTTTAAAGGGTCTACTTCTCTATGAGAATCTTTATAATCCCTTTCTATTATATCGCTTAAGATTTTATCATAAGAACAAGATATATCTCTACTCTTAAGTTCTAAAAATCTTCTATTTGCTCTTTCTTCTGCTGTTGCTGTTAAGAAAAACTTAAATGGAGCATCTTTTAATACAACTGTTCCAATGTCTCTACCATCCATTATTACATTAAACTTTTTTGACATTTCTCTTTGAAGTTTTACTAACATTTTTCTTACTTCTTGTATTTTAGCATATTCAGAAACTATAGAACTTATTTCTGGTACAGTAATTTTATTTTGAATATTTTCTCCATTTAATAAAAGGTCATCCTCTTTAAATTCCATTTTCATAGTTTCTATTAAGCTACAAATTTCTTCTATATTTGAAGGAGCTAAATTATTTTCTTTAGCCTTTAAAGCTACAGCCCTATACATAGCCCCTGTATTTATGTACATTAAATTAAATTCTTTAGCAACCAGTTTAGCTATGGTACTTTTTCCCGCTCCTGCCGGTCCATCAATTGCTACTGAAAAATTCACGGTTATACCACCTTTCACTATAGTTTAGTAAAATCCACTATAATATCTATTATATAATTTTTTATCTTTTCACACAAGCTAAATATTTAAGCCTGCTACAAAGCCAGTTGAAAGTGCTATTTGCACATTATATCCTCCTGTAAAGGCATCTACATCAATAACTTCACCTGCAAAGGATAAATTATTAATAAGTTTTGACTTCATAGTAGATGGGTCTATTTCCTTTGTATCTACTCCTCCAGAGGTTACAATAGCTTCTGTAAGACTTCTAAGGCCTGATATTTTCATTGATAGGTTTTTTATAAGATTTACTAAAGTTTTTCTTTCTTCTTTAGTTATTTCATTTACCTTTTTATTTTCTGAAATATTACTCATCTTTATTATTACAGGAATAAGTTTTTTTGGAAGAAGCTCATCTAAAGAATTTTTAAAATCTTTATTTATATATTTTTGAAAATCCCTTTGAACTCTCTTATCAAGTTCTTGAATTTCTAAAGCTGGTTTTAAATCTATTGTAAGAGTATACTCTTCTCCTTCTTTTACAAATCTACTTCCACTTAAAATTAAAGGTCCTGACACTCCAAAATGAGTAAATATCATTTCTCCCTGTTCTTTATAAACAGCTTTTTTCCCTTTTTTTATTGTAACAGAAACATTTTTTAAAGATAACCCCATAAGGCTTTCTACCCATTCATCTTCAATTTCTATAGGAACTAAAGAAGGTTTTAGACTAATTATATTATGTCCTCCCTTTTTAGCATACCTTTGGCCATCTCCAGTAGAACCTGTTGATGGATAAGAAGCTCCACCTGTTGCTATTATATAATAATCACCTTTAAGACTTTTTGAATTATTTATTATAATTTCTTTAATGCTTTTATGTTCAAAAATTATATCTGTTACCTTACTATTAAGCCTTATTTCTACATTTGACTCTTTAAGGCCTTTTAAAAGTCCTTTTATAATATCTGAAGACTTATCTGACTTTGGAAAAACTCTATCCCCTCTTTCTACCTTTAAAGAAATACCTTGTTTTTCAAAAAACTCCATTGTATTTTCATTAGTAAAGGTATATAAAGAACTATATAAAAAATAAGGATTTCCAGGAATAAACTGAAAAAACTCAGAAATATCCTTTGCATTAGTTACATTACATCTTCCTTTTCCAGTAATAAATAACTTTTTCCCAATTCTATCATTTCCATCTAATAAAATAACTTCATGTTTTTTCCCAGCTTCTATAGCTGCCATCATTCCAGCAGGACCTGCTCCAATTACTATTACCCTACTCACTAAACTTCCTCCTAAACCTTATACTAATTAATTATTTTACTATATAAGAAAGAAAATTTAAAGAATAATTAAAAAACTTTTTATTCTATAATTATCTTTTTTTCATAGGTCAAATATGTTATTAAAAAAAATCAAAACCTAATAATACTAAGGCTATAGTAAGTTTGCATTACTTTATTCTTAGGTATATAATTTTAATAAATAATTTTATTTTAAGGAGAGTAAATTTAATGAATTTAAGTAGAAATGATTTATGCTGGTGTGGAAGCAATAAAAAATATAAAAAATGCCACTTAGAAATTGATGAAAAAATTGCACATTTTAAATCTCAAGGATGTATTGTTCCTAGCAGAAATCTTATTAAAACTAAGGAACAAATTGAAGGGATAAAAAGAAGTGCAAAAATAAATACAGCAGTTTTAGATTTAGTTGCCAAAAATATTAAAGCTGGAATGTCAACTGAAGAAATAAATACTTTAGTTTATGATTATACAATATCTCAAGGTGCTATACCTGCCCCTCTTAATTATGAAGGTTTCCCAAAAAGCGTATGTACATCTATAAATGATGAAGTATGTCATGGTATTCCTGATGAAAATATAATTCTTAAAGATGGAGATATTATTAACGTAGATGTTTCTACAATATATGAAGGATACTTTTCAGATGCCTCAAGAATGTTTAAAATAGGAAATGTAAATCCTGAAATGAATAAATTAGTTGATGTTGCTAAAGAATGTTTAAATTTAGGCTTTAGAGCAGCAAAGCCATGGGGATTTTTAGGAGATATAGCAGAAGCTGTTCAAACCCATGCAGAAGCAAATGGATACTCTGTAGTAAGAGAATTTGGTGGACATGGAGTTGGCTTAGAGTTCCATGAAGACCCTTTTGTTGCACACGTAGGTAAAAAAGGTACAGATATGCTTTTAGTTCCTGGTATGGTATTTACAATAGAACCTATGATTAACATGGGAGGCCCTGAAATATTTATAGATGCAGATAATGACTGGACAGTTCTTACTGAAGATGGTTATCCATCAGCACAATGGGAATATACAGTTTTAATAACAGAAACTGGAGCTGAAATTTTAACTCACTAATTATAAGCAAAATATTATAAAACTATAATAGAATTTTTTGTTTATAGGAGATTTTTATATGATATTAAATCATAGAAATATACCATTACTAGACCCTTGGAACTTCTTAAATTTAACTAAATAAAAATTTATAAATTTAAGGAGACTTTAAATGAATAATCCAATAAAAAATTTTTCGTCAAAAGAATGGGTGATATGGTTAAGTTCATTAAGTATTGTTATTATTTCAAATATGCTATCTAATGAAATAGACCTATTAACTTTAATAGCTGCTTTAGTAGGTGTTACTTCTTTAATTTTTGCTACAAAAGGAGATGTGTGGGCACAAATTTTAATGATTATATTTTGTGTTCTTTATGGCATTATTTCTTGGCGTTTTCGTTATTTTGGAGAAATGATTACCTATTTAGGAATGTCTATGCCTATGGCAATTTGGTCAACAATTACATGGAGTAAAAATTCTATTGAAAATAATGGTAGTGAAGTGAAAATTCAAAAACTAAATCAAAAACATATCCTTTGCCTTATTTTAGGAGGAACTATTGTAACATATGGATTATATTTGATTTTACAAGCACTTGAAACACCTAATATTGTATTTAGTACAATCTCAATTACAACAAGTTTCTTTGCTGCAGCCCTTACAATTTTGCGTTCATCTTATTATGCATTAGGATATGCTGCAAATGATATTGTGCTTATTGTACTTTGGATACTAGCTTCATTGAAAAATCCATCATACATTCCTGTTGTAGTGAATTTTGTGATTTTTTTCTTTAATGATATGTATGGATTTATTAGTTGGAGAAAAAGAGAACTAATGGAAAATTGATTTTTTTAATATCTAAAAAGACGAATGTCTAACAAATAACATTCGTCTTTTTTATTTAATAATCTTTTTCTTCATAATATAATACGTGTTTTATTTATTCTTTAATTTCTTAATTCCTTTAACTAAGAAAACTCCTATTAAAAATCCAATTAAATTTAAAATTATATCATCTATATCAAATACACCTTTTTTAAATATATGTTGTATTAATTCTATTAAGAAAATATATATTAAAAATAAACCTATTTTTAATGTGTTTTTTTTATTAAAAAATCTATATTCAATATATATTCCTATAGGTATATACATGCAAATATTTCCTACAAGTAAAATCAGTCCATTGCTAGAAGATTTAATGTCTTTAAATACCTCTAATAGATTCAAATTTATATTGCCTGTCCAACCATTATCATTTTTAAATAAAGTTAACATTAATATTAATATAAAATATAAACAAAATAATAAATCAATATATTTTGAATTTACTTTTTTATTTATTATAAACTTTATAAAAATAAACAATGCTAGTGCTAATATAATTCTTGCTGCCACAAAAATATTACTAGACATTGAAATGGAGAGTATTACATTGTCTAAAAATTTATAACAACTCATATAAGATATCAAAATACAAATAAAAATCAAAGCAACATTTGATATTATTTTTTTCAACTTATTAGCCATAAAATCCCCTTTATATTAATTTAAATTATTACTTTTCTTAAATTTTATGGTATTTTTCTATTGTTGTCAAGTTTTTATATTTTTTGTATATTGATTTTTCACAAAATATAAAATATTATTGTTTTTTTATATTAATATTTATAAATATAATTTAATCATAAATTTCAAACCTTTTCTTAAATTCTATGTTAATTTGTAATAATTCAGAAAATGGGACTATATCTTTTTTAGCTTTTTCAATATTACATTCATTTGACCACAAAAAAGGATAAATAAGAATTCCCTCATTAAATTTAACTTTTTTAATGTCCTCTTGAAAAGTTGACCATTTATATGATTTATAAAATTCATCTATTTTTTCACTTGTTACAAACTTTATAAACTCTTTATAAGTAATATCTAAATCCTCCCATTCTAATGTATCTGGTGCAAAATATAAAATATTATTTTTCTCCTTATTTAATGAAAAAAGTCCTCCAAATATGTCATTTCCTATAATAATTATATTATCATCAAAATATTTTTTTAATTCTAAATTGTATTTGTAGATATTATAAGAATTTTCTTCATCTCCACTTCCAAATAAACGTATATAATTTTCAATAAAAATTCCTCCAGTATTAATTATTACTTGTCCTAATACAGAATTTTCATTAATGTTAAGATTATTTAAAGAATTATTATAATTAGAGCTTAAAATCTTAATATTTTTTGTAGAGCTTTTTAATATACTTTTAATTTCATTCCATATTACCATATTTTCTTCTCCTTAATTATTCATCTTTTCTTAAATTAAAAATCATATTTAATTATCTTTACTTCCTTTTGAGGATTTAAATTATTTTCCCACCATATTTTTTGTTCTAGCCCTCCAATATTAATTCCCAAAAATTGAGGGTCAATAAAAATATACTGTTCACTACTTAGTTTAATTAATAATACATCAGTTATTATATAGTTTTTTCTATTATCTAAATTAAATATACTGATTCAAATTTTTTTCTTTTTGAAAGAGGATTTATAAAGATAAATTCACTAATTCTTATAGTACTATCCACCACATCTTTAAAAAAATTTTTTTCTGGTATTGACTTTTTAATCTCAATTTTTAACTTAGAATAAGACTCTATTGCTTCAATTTCTAAAAAATATTCTCCTATTTCTAAATAAATAAAATTGTTATTAACAATAAATTCTCTACTATCATCATCAAAAATTCCTATTAAATATATATCATCTAATTCACTTTTCTTAAAAATTTTTATTATTTTATTAATCATAAATCTTCTCCTTATATATGTCATATTCTTATTATACTATATTTTTCCATTGCATCTTAATACTAAAGACTAAAAGCACCTATATTTGATATACATATTCTTTTATATTATAATAAAAACTAGAGTTTAACTTTTAACTTACTAATTTTATTTTTTGCAAGGAGACATGATGTTTACTTATTCATTTATTATTTGGATTTTTATTTTTTATATATACTGTTTTTTAGGTTGGATAGTTGAATCTTCTATTGTATCTGTTAGAACAAGAAAACTTGTTAACAGAGGATTTTTAAAAATTCCTATGCTTCCTATATATGGCTTTGGTGCTGTAATGATGCTTTTTGTGTCTCTTCCAATAAAGAACAAACCTATTTTAATATATTTTGCTGGAATGATTGCAGCAACTCTTTTAGAATATATTGCAGCAGTACTTATAGAAAATATTTTTAAAATTAAATATTGGGATTATACAGAAGACAAATTTAACTTCCAAGGGCGTATATGTCTTGAAAGTTCCCTATTTTGGGGCGTTTTATCAATAGCCCTTACCTTATTTATTCATAAGCCAGTTGAAAATTTTGTTCTAAGTTTAAAATCTAATACAATAACTATAATAGTTTTTATAATAAGTATTATATTTTTAATAGACTTTTTTATTTCTGCTAAAAAAGCACTTGACCTTAATAAATTATTATCATTTATTGATAAGGTAAAAATAGAAACAGAAAACCTAAAAGTACAAATTGAAAACAAGAGCAAAGACTATAAAGCACTAATTCCTAAAATAGAAAATTTAAACAAAGACTATCAAGACCTTCTTATAAAATTTAAAAACAAATACTCAAATATGCTTATTAACTACCCAAGAGCAAAATCATTAAGATTTAATGATACATTTAAAATTTTAAAAGACAAATACAAAGAATTTATGAAAAAATAAAGTTGTGGTAATAAGATTTTTACCACAACTTTAATATTTTTTAAGCCAAGCTAATTATTTGTAATTTCTTTAAGTTTTTCAATTAATACATTCATTTCTTCATCTGTACCAATTGTTATTCTTAAGAATTTATTTATTCTATCTTTATTAAAGAATCTTACTAATACTCCTCTATTTCTTAGTTCTTCATAAAGGTATTGTCCTTCAAAATCTTTATGAGATGCAAATACAAAGTTTGCTTTAGAATCTAAAACTTTAAAGCCCATTTCTCTTAAAGTTTTTATAACATTTTCTCTTGTTTTTATTATTTTATTTCTTGTTTCTTCAAAGTACTCTTTATCTTCAATAGCTGCCTTTCCTGCATTTAAAGCTACTTTATCTATTGTATAAGAATTTATACTATTTTTTACTCTATTTAACCCTTCAATAAGTTCCTTATCTCCAAGGGCAAAGCCTATTCTTCCTCCTGCTAAAGACCTTGATTTTGAGAAAGTTTGTACTACTAATAAATTTTTATAGTTTTTAATGTATTTAACCATACTTTCTCCACCAAAATCTATATAAGCTTCATCTATTATAACTACAGTATCTTTATTTGCTTCTAAAAGTTCTTTTAACTTATCTGTATCTATGTATTTTCCTGTTGGAGCATTAGGATTTGGAAGTATTACTCCTCCATTTTCCTTTTTAAGCTCTTCTAGTGGAATATTAAACTCTTCATCTAAAGGAACCATTTTATAATTTAATCCAAAAAATTCTGCATATACAGGGTAAAAACTATAGCTTATATCTGGAAATAGAATTGTTTTATCCTTTGAAAAAAATGTCATAAATGAAAAGGCTAATACTTCATCTGAACCATTTCCTAAAAATATATTATCTTTATCTAACCCATAAAAATTTGCAATTGTTTCATTTAATTCTGTACATAATGGGTCTGGGTAAAGTCTTAAATCCTCATTAGCTGAATTTTTTACAGCTTCAAGTACCTTTTTTGATGGTGGATATGGATTTTCATTTGTGTTTAACTTTACATATTTTTTGTCTCTTGGTTGTTCTCCTGGTACATAAGGTTCAATTTTATTTACTGTTTCATTCCAAAATTTACTCATATATTCCTCCTAAGGTATGATTTATATTTATTCTTAGTATACTCCTAATATTAAATAATTTCATCCTTTTTTACATTGTAACTTTTTATAAACTTATATCATATTTTAACATATATATGAATTTTAGAAATATGAATTTTGAAATGAGGTATTTTTATGTGTGGAATTGTAGGTATAATTAATTTTCATAAAAATATATTAGATGATAAAGATATTTTATTTAAAATGGAAAACTCTTTAACTAAAAGAGGTCCTGATGAAGAAGGACATTATTTATCTAAAAATGTTCTTTTTGGCCATAGAAGATTAGTTGTAGTTGATAAAGATGGTGGAAAACAACCAATGATAAAAAACATAGAAAATAGAGAATATATTCTTATATATAATGGAGAACTTTATAATACTGAAGATTTAAGAAAGGATTTACTTAACAAAGGATTTAAATTTAACTCTTATTCAGATACGGAAGTTTTATTAAACTCTTATATATATTACAAAGAAAAGGCTGTAGAAAAGTTAAATGGTATTTTCTCCTTTGCTGTTTTTGATAAAAAAGAAAATACTATCTTTTTAGCTAGAGACCAAATGGGGGTAAAACCTTTATTTTATTCTATAAAAAATAATAATATTATTTTTGCCTCTGAAATAAAAGCTATATTATGTCATCCTGATATAAAACCTATAGTTGATGAAAAAGGCCTTACAGAATTATTTGCACTAGGTCCTGCAAGAATTCCTGGAAGTGGAGTTTTTAAAGATATAAAAGAAATTCCTCCAGCACATTATATGATAATAAATAAAGATAATTGTATCTTAAAAGAATATTGGGATGTAAAAGCAGAAGAAAATACAGAAACTTTAGAAGAAATAATTAATCATACAAGAACTTTATTAATTGATGCTATAAAAAGACAGCTTGTAGGAGATGTTCCTTTATGTACTTTCTTATCTGGTGGTTTAGACTCTTCTGCTATTTCTGCTATAGTCTCTAATGAATTTAAAAAGAAAAATAAAATTTTAACTACTTATTCTATTGACTATGAAGATAATGATAAATATTTTAAATCTTCTTTATTTCAACCTACCTCAGATGAATATTGGGCAGAAGAAATGGCAAAATTTATAGGTTCAAATCATAAAACTGTAACCTTAAATCATAAAAATTTAGCCTATGCTTTATATAATGCAACAGAGGCAAATGACCTTCCTCAAATGGCAGATGTAGATTCTTCCTTATTTTTATTTTGCAAAGAAGTTAGAAAGGATTTTGTAATTTCACTTTCAGGTGAATGTGCAGATGAACTTTTTGGTGGCTATCCTTGGTTTACTCGTACTGAATTAAAATATGCAAATACCTTTCCTTGGTCTAGATTTATTAATGATAGATTATCTATTTTAAATGATGGAGTAAAAAAATTAGAACTTGAAGAATTATCTCAAGCTATGTATAAAAACACTTTAAAAAAGGTTCCTCATCTTGATAATGAAGATAAAGAAGATTTTAGAATGAGAGAATTATTTTATTTAAATATAAAATGGTTTATGATTACCCTTTTAAATCGTAAAGATAGAATGAGTATGGCAAATAGTTTAGAAGTTAGAGTTCCTTTTGCAGATATAAACTTAGCACAATATGCCTTTAATATTCCAAGTAAAATTAAACTTTTAGAGGGAAGAGAAAAAGGTCTTCTTAGAAAATCCCTTGAAGGAATACTTCCAAGAGATATAATTTATAGAAAAAAGAGCCCTTATCCTAAAACTCATAATCCTATTTATACTGAAATAGTATGTTCAATTATGAAAAATATCCTAAATAATAAAACTTCTCCTATACTTTCTCTTATTGATAAGGAAAAGGTTAGAAAAATTGTCAAAACTAAAGGAAGTTCTTATAAGGTTCCATGGTATGGTCAGCTTATGACAGGCCCTCAGCTTATAGCTTATTTAATTCAAGTAAACTATTGGCTTGAAAAATATAATATAGATATTATGTTATAAATTAGAGGAGCTTTCCACATAAAAAATTATTAATAAATTTTTTTAAATTGTGAAAAGCTCCTTAACTTTTATTTATCATAGCTATTATCATTTAATCTTTTATTTAATTCATACAAGGCCTTTTTATCCTCTTCTTTTTTCAAAGCAGAAACTGCTTCTTTAAATGAAAGCCATTTATATTCAAATTGTCCCTTTGAAATTATCTCTTGATTATTTACTTCAACTCCAAAACAACACTCTCTACATTCTTTTAAAAATCTATGTTTTTCACCATTTTCTTTAACTTTTTTAATATAGGTTTTATTTATTTTAGTATCAAATTTAATGATTTTTGAATCCATAACAATTTTTGAAACATCCCAAGTTTTTCTTTTAGCTGTGTCCATAATTGTTCTACCTTTTTCACATACGCTTACAATACTTTTCCAACCCTTATCATCATTTTTATCTTTAAACAAACAGTACTTTACATTATCACTATCTTTAGAAAAAGGGAAAATTAACACCTCACAAAATTCCATAAATAAAGCCTCCTTATGCCTGTTACCCTTTTCTTAAGCTAAAAATAAAAGGTATCTTAATACGAAATTATGATACCATTTTTTTACATATACGTCAATCTAATCTTTTCTATTCATCATCTGATACATTCTTATTATTATATGAATAAACATTATATTCTTTCCAAATAGTTTCTAAATTATTAAAAGTATCTGATATATTATTCTTTTCTCTCATTCCAATTGCTATTATTAAAGCATTTATTACAGAAAGAGGTGCTACTAAAGAGTCCACAAAAGATGCCATATTACTTTGAGCTATAAGTGTATAATCAGCTTTAGCTGCTAAAGGTGATAAAAGGCTATCTGTTAAAGCAACAACCTCTGCTCCTCTACTTTTAGCAAAATCTAAAATATCAATAGTTTTTGTAGCATATCTTGGGAAACCAATTCCTATTACTAAATCACCTTCGCTAATATTTATAACTTGTTCAAATATATCTGAAATTCCATAGCTTACAATTCTTACATTTTGAAGAATTATATTTAAATAAAAGCCTAAAAATTCTGCTAATGCTGTTGAACTTCTAAGTCCTATTATATATATTTTTTTTGCCTTATAAATAGAATTAACTACATCTTCAAAAGTATAAGAATTAATTTTTTCTAAAGTAGCTCTTATATTTTCCATATCTGCTTTTAAAACTCCCTTAAGAGCATCTCCATCAGATACAAAATCATTTGATAATTCTAATCTTTGAACAGTTGTAAGTTTATTTTTAATTAATTCTTGAAGAGCTTTTTGAAGTTTTGGATATCCTGAAAAATTTAATTCATTTGCAAATCTTACTACTGTAGATTCTGATACTCCAACAGCTCCCCCAAGTTTAGCTGCAGTCATAAAAGCTGCCTTGTCATAATTATTTAATATGTATTCAGCTATAAGTTTTTGTCCCTTACTAAGTCTTGAAAATCTATTTTGAATAAGTTTCATTAAGTCCTTGTCATTTTCTTTTTTTTCCATTTTATCATCCTACCCAATTTATAACTTGTAATATTTTTGCATTTTTATTTTTTCTAAAATGCATTTTTATTTTACCACCATGAAAAAACATCTTCAATAAATAATAATTTAAAACTTATTTTTTTATTTTTTTTCAATAACTACAAGCTTTGGTGCATTATCTCTATTTAAAAAAGAATGAATCATAACTCCATATTCATTTTTAGGAAGTTTCTTTAAATATTCTAAAATGAAACTTTCTTCTTTTTTCCCTTCACTATGACCTGTATATATACATAATGTGATAATACCTTCATGACTAAGTAAATTTAATCCTTCTTTTATACTTTCTAAAGAAGTTTCATGTAAGGTTGTAATACTTTTATCTCCTCCAGGAAGAAAACCAAAGTTATACATAATACAATTAACTTCCTCTTTAATATAATTTTTAAAAAGATGATGAGAATCATTTATTACTTTAACATTTTTAATATTTTTCTTTTCATAATTTAAACAAGCTTCCTTTTGAATATCAAAAGCATATACTCTTTTAAAATTTTCTGATAAAAAATCTGTATCATGACCATTTCCTAAAGTTCCATCTATTGCTACTTCTTTATTTTCTAAATAATCTTTTATTATATTTTGAGAAATTTTACTTATATCCCCAACATACCTATACATTTTTTTCACCTCTATAAACTATTTATATAATTAAGCTCTTCCCTTGTTAAATTTCTATATTCTCCTCTTTTAAGATTTCCTAATTTTATCTTTCCAATAGAAATTCTCTTTAAAGCTAAAACATTATGATTTAAAGCTGCACACATTTTTCTTATCTGTCTATTTTTTCCTTCATGTATTCCTATTTCTACTGTAGTCTTATCATCTTCATACTTTAAAACCTTAATTTCTGCTTTAGCTGTAATATACCCTCCTATATCTACTCCCTTTTTAAACTTTTCTAATTCCTGCTTTTTAAATTCACCCTGTACAACAGCTATATATTTTTTTGTTATTTCTACTCTAGGATGAATTATCTTATTATATATATCTCCATCATTTGTTAATAAAAGAAGACCTGAACTGTCATAATCAAGTCGCCCTATAGGATATATTCTTTCTTCTACTTTAACTATATCTAAAACAGTTTTTCTATTTTTTTCATCCTTTACAGAGGTTATATAACCTTCTGGTTTATTAAGGAGTATATAAACCTTTTTTTCTTCTGGTTTTATTATTTTCTCATTATATTCAATTTTATCTTTATTTCCATTAACCTTTACTCCAAGTTCTGTTACAACAACTCCATTAACTTTAACTTTTCCTGATAAAATAAGCTCTTCACATTTTCTTCTAGAAGCTATTCCACAACTTGCCATAAACTTTTGTAATCTTTCTTCCACAATTTCGCCACCTTTTTCCTTATCTTAATTGATTATAACTTTAGAAAATAAAAATAACAACTTAATTTAAAATTTTAATATAAAAAAATCACCTTCCTTTAAGGAAAGTGATTTTAATTATTAATCTTTTTTAAAAAGCATTTATAAATTTAATATTACCAGAAGAAACCAGGTCCAAAGCCACCAAAGCCTCCAAAACCTCCAAAACCAAATAATAAAATTATCCAAATCCAAGCCCATGCTCCATTTCCGAAGCCACCACAATTACCAAATCCCCCACAGTTACCAAATCCGCCACAATTTCTAAAATTATTACAGTTGCATGAATTATTGCAACTACAGCATCTATTCTTACATCTACAACAGCATCTTGACATAGTTAATCAACTCCTATTCTTTAGATTAGTATATAATATTCTAAAGAATTAGGATTTGTTCTATATTATTCTTTCTACAAATTTATTAATTTTCTTTACTAAAAACTTTGTTATTAATATTACAATTATACTTATTATTATAAAAATTAATATCTTTTCTAATAAATTAAAAGGCAGTGGAGTTTGTCCTATATAATAAGGATTTTCATTATAAAATTTTTCATTATATTTTTCATACATATATTTATTAAAAAGCATAGAAATTATAAGATTTACAACACTTAAAGAAGTTACCCATATAAATATTTTTTTAACAATTGCAAAACTAAAAAATTTATTTAAATTATTTATTGTAAATTTTTTATTAATTTTATCTATTAAAATAAAGCCTACTACTATTATTAAAAGTAAAAATAAATAAGTTATTATACTTTCTATTTTGGTAATATCATAACGTCCTAATAACAAATAACTTATAATAATATTTTCTATTTTACTTAAAACACTATTTATAATTCCACTAAAAGAAAATAGTTCTATATTCTCTAAAATAGATACTATACAAAGAAAATTACATATAAAAGCTAAAGGAAATATAATCATTGCTATAATTGTAAAAATAGTATTTGAAAAAATCATATCCATAAATTCAAGATAAACAATAAATAAACATCCTATAAATATTAATCTTAAAGTATCACTTATAAGTACATAAATATAATTATAGGATATAGATAAAAGTTCTCTTTGATTATAATAAAGACATAAATTCATATATATAAAAATAAATACAAATATACTTAATGAATATAATAAAAATAATATTTCATTTTTCTTTATTTCTTTTCTTGTAAAAGGAGAAGCATTTAAAAATGTTAAATTATTTCTTTTATTAAATCCTGTAGTAAAAATATAAATTCCAAATAAAATAACACACATAATAAATAAATATAAAATACTTCTAGAGTCCATTTTATTTGTATATATTGAACTTATATTACTTTTTAAAGCAGTAAATAAATTTTGTGTTTCTCCATAAACTGAAATATAAAAAATAATAATTCCAAATAATATTATCCATTTTCCATTGTATAAATATTGATAAAATAGTGCTTTATTATATAATTTCTTCATCTATATTCCCCTCTTCCAATCTATAAATAAATATGTCTTCTAAATTTAGGTCAATTTCTTCAATAAAGAGAGGCTGAAATTTGTTAATTTCAGTTATAAATTTTTCACTATAATCATCTGTTATTATTGTAAATACCCTTCCAACCTTTGAAAACCTAAATACTCCATCTATTTCTTTAAGGTCTTCTTCATATACAGGCATATCAAAGGCTACTTGAATTTTTTTAATAGTTTTTCTCATATTCTCTAAACTACTTTCATAAGATACTTCTCCATTATTAATAATTACAATATCATCACATATTTTTTCAAGTTCGTTTAAATGGTGAGAACTTATTATAATAGTTATATCCCTTTCTTTAACTTCTTTTTTTAAAAGTTTTAAAAGCTTACTTTTTAGTATTGGGTCAAGACCTGATGTAGGCTCATCTAAAATCATATATTCTCCACATTGGGCAAAGGCAATCATTAAAGCTACCCTCATTTTAGTACCTTTAGAAAGCATATAAAACCTTTTATTTATATCAACATTAAATATTTTATTAATATTATGAAATCTTTCTTCTTTAAAGTTTTTATAAGCCATCTTATAAAATTTTATAATATCTTTTATTTTAAAAGATGCAAAAAAGTTATTTTCATCAGCTACATAAGCTATCTTTTCTTTTACCTTTGGATTATCATAAACCTCTTCACCATCATATAAAATATTTCCTTTATTATTTTTATATATTCCAACTAAAGTTTTAATAAAAGTTGTTTTCCCAACTCCATTTGGTCCTATAATCCCATAAATTTTACCCTTATGAAATTTTAAATTTATATTATGTAAAATTTCTTTTTCTTCTAATTCCACAGAAAGCTTATTAATTTCTATCATAAATTATCCCTCACCTCCTCCTCTTTTTCTTCTGTTTCTTCTTCATAATATTTAGAAATCATAAAATAATCTATAACCCATCCTTCTCCTTCATCAATAAATACTAGAGTTATTTCTCCTTCATGTTCATTCTCATAATAAGTGTAATTTCCTTGAAAATCATATATTCTAGCATCAATTTTTTTAGGTTCTTTATAACCTTTTAAACTTTCTTTGCACATATTTAAATATTCATTAATAATTTGATTTTTAGCTTTCTTTGTATTTTTTTCTTCATTATACTTTAGCTTAATTTTTGAATATTCTAAATTATGGCCACATATTCTTTTTCTTTTAGATAAACATTCTGAAAATATATTACTTGTTACATTAACTCCTGATTTATCTTTAGCCTCTAATGGATTATTATTTAAAACTTCTATAATTTCATCTATAGAATTAAAGGTTAATTTCTTTTCATAAGCCTTATTTCCAGACTTACACATAAGCATGGCTGTTACTATTACTACTATTCCTAAAACTATAACTTTAAAAGATTTTCTCATTTTTTCCCCTCAGCTTTAAATTTACAATAAAAAATATAGGTATGTAATTTTTTTTCATACCTATATTTTATAATTTAATCTTTTAATTGGTCAATTAATATAATCTTATTTTTCCTTAATTATTTCTTAATATTAAAAATTATGCAATACTTTCTTTAGCCTTCTCTATTTTCCTTTTTAAAACAATAGGCATATAATTTTTTGTTTTTTCTAAGTAAGGTTTTATTTCATTCCATAATTTTTTTCTTTTTTTGTTTTCTGGATTTTCAAGTATTAAATCTATATAATTTTCTAAGACTGCTTGTCCTAAAATAGTTTCATACCAGGTTACATCTGTTTTTTCTAAATAAGGCATTATTTCCTTTAATGTTTTTTCTGCCTTATTATAATACTTAAAGCTAATAAGGTCTTTAGCATATTTATTAAGCCTTTCACTTATTTCATCATTATCAAAGGATTTTTTTACAATATTAATTATTTTTTCTTCTGCTAAAAGTTGCCCTTTATAATTTTTTCTATCTCTTTCAAAGTAATAAAGTTTTCCTAAATTATCTACATTCCATTCTTTTTGTTCTTTAATCCATTCATCTATTAATTTAGAAGCTGTATCATATTCTTTTAAATTTATTGTTATTTCTATACATTCTTCAATAAGAAGATTTTCAATGCCTTTTATATTAGATTTTTTTATGCAATTAATTTTACAATTAGAATCTAATTTTTTTACTCTATTAAAAAATTTTAAATCATCTATTTCTTTATACTTTGCTCTTATAGAATCAAGTATGTCTAAAACATCACCTTTAGTAAAGGTAATTTCTTTTTTATTTTTAAATTCATATAAAAAAAATATATCTGCAAGTTCTTCAATTTCTTCATCTTCAAATTCTGTTGAATATAACATAGCTGTTGCAAGCCTTAAACGTCTTGTATAATTTGCTTCTTCAAGTTCTTCTTTACTATTATAATTATATATTTTATCATAGCTATAATATTCTCTTAAATCATGAGTTTCTAAAGCCATTTGTAAATCAAAATCATATTCTTCTATTAGTGACTTCATTATTTTTATATACCTTTTCATGTAACTCCTCCTATCTAAATTTTTATATTTTAATTATAACATATTTTTCCAGATTTGTTACATTTATTTTCTAACTTTTTATTTTTCTATTTTATTTTCCATAAAGCATAACTTATCTAATTTTTTTAATACTTCTTTATAATCAGTATTAATATATTCATTATTATATAATTCTTCATAAGAAATCATATCTGGATTTACTTTTAATATAATTTCATAATTATCTTTATATATTTTATATAGAATTGATTTAAAACCTTTAAGTACTTTATCATAAGCTCTATTATCTCCTACCTTCCATACCTTTATATCTCTATTTACCTTCTCTATAATTCCATAAAGCTGATATATAAGGCTAAGTTCTTGAAGAGTATATTTATCACTTAAAGATACTACAACTAAAGAATATTCCTTATGTAGTGGCATTAAATAAAGATAGTTTTTTTCTTTATCTTTATTTTGAAGACTTCTTATACTTTGAAAAATAGCAGTTATTATATCAAGTCTTATTATATTTGCATTATTACAAAGTTCTTTTTCTTTGCAAATTTTATCATATTTTCTATTTACCTCAATTATTTTATAATCTTCTTTTATTCTTTTTTCATTTATATTTTTATTTATTAAAAAGCTACATAAAGCCCCTACTAAAGAGCCTAATATTATTGAAGTAGCTGATATTATTGATGTTATTATTGCTGTTGACATAAAAAAATCCTCCTTATGATGCTTAAATTTATTATTTCATCAAAGGGAGGATTTTATTCAATTTATTCTACTGATTTTAATGATTCTACCATTGGAATTTTCTTTAATCTAAAATACATTACTAAATTTACTAAAAGTCCAAATCCAAGAGTAAGTAAAATAGAATATATATAACTTAAAAAGTCTATATTTCTTCCAAACATAACATTATCAAATTCAATAGTACTCATAATAAATCTATGAAGTAATACTCCTAAAGCAAGTCCTACTATAGAGCCTATTAATGTAAGAAGCATATTTTCTCTATATACATATGCTGCAACTTCATTGTCATAAAATCCTAAAACCTTTATTGTTGCTATTTCTCTTATTCTTTCACTTACATTTATATTAGTTAAATTATATAATACAACAAAAGCTAAAGCTGCTGCTGATATTATTAATACTGCAACTACAAAATTTAAACTTGATATTGTATCATTAAAGGTTTTTAACATTGAAGAATAAAAGTTTATTGATTTTACATTATCTATACTCATTATTTCTTTTCCAAGTTCTTTTTCACTAGAAGTATTTTTATCTTTTGTTAAAGCAAATACTGCATTATAATCTGGAGTAACTTTAAAGGTTTCTTTATAATAGTCTGGAGACATTACTACATAGTGACCTACATACATTTCCATAATGCCACCAACTACAACTTCATCATAATATCCATCTCCAATGGTTATATTTATTTTATCTCCTTCTTTAATTCCTAAGTTCTTACTTAATTTTTCTGAAATAATAACTTCTTTTTCATTTAAATCAAGTAAAGTTTTACTTTTTCTTTCTCTAATGCATACTTGTTCTTTAAATTTTTCTACATCTGATGGAACAACTAAAGAAATGCTTACTTCAGAATTTCCATCTTTTAAAGTTGTATTTTTATACTCAACATCTAAAGCACTATCTATTCCATTATTATTTTTTATTTCTTCTAAAGCCTTTTTTCTTTCCTCTATTGTTGAATCATCACTTAAAGTAATATTACATTGAGATTTTATAATATCTCCATATTGTATATCTGCTATAGCTTTAATAGAATCTTTTATTCCATAGCCTATTAATAAAAGGGCTGTACATCCACTTATTCCTATAACAGTCATAAAAAATCTCTTCTTATATCTAAATAAATTTCTTGCAGTTACCTTTTTAGTAAAGGATAATCTATTCCATATAAATGTTACTTTTTCTAAGAATATTCTCTTTCCATTTTTAGGTGGAAGAGGTCTCATTAAAACAGATGGTGTTGCAACTAATTCTTTATAACAAGAAATTAATGCTGCAAGGGTTGTTATTAATGTTGCAATTATTATTGCAAGAAGTGCAAGCTTCCAATCAAATATAAGTTTTACTGAAGGCATTACATACATAATTGCCCAAGCATTATAAATAACTGTTGGAAATAGTAAAGAGCCTATAAAAACTCCTAAAATACCTCCTAAAATACTTGCAATAAAAGCATAAATTATAAATTTTAAAACAATGTCTTTTTTGTCATATCCTAATGCCTTTAAAGTTCCTATTTCCCCTCTTTGTTCATCAACCATTCTAGTCATTGTAGTTAAACATACTAAAGCTGCTACTAAAAAGAAAAATACTGGGAATACCTTTGCTATTGAATTCATTTTATCAGCTGCATTTCCATAATCCATATAACTATAATGAAGCTTTCTATCTAAAACATACCAAGAAGGTGCTTCTATAGAATTTATTTTTTCTTCCCCTCTTTTAATTTCTTCTAAAGCTTTGTCTAATTGTTCTTGTCCATATTTTTTAGACTTTTCAAGTTCCTCTTCTGCCTTTTTAATCTCTTCTTTGCCTAAAGTAAGTTTTTCTTCTGCCTTTTTTAATTCATTTTCTCCAGTAACTTTTCCATTCTCAAGTTCAGCTTTTTTCTCTTGAAGTTGAGTTTTTGAATTTTCTAAAGTTTCCTTTGCTAAATTAAGTTTACTTTCACCTTGATATAACTGTTCTTTACCTGAATTAAGAGCATTTTCTATATTAACAAATTGGTTTTCAACAACTTGATAAACTTTTTCTGCTAAAAGAATTTTATTTCTTTCTTTTTCTATTTTACTTTCTAAATAACTTAAAGTTATCTCTATTGTTTTTAATTTAGTTTCTTTTAACTTTATTTTTGAGTTTATAATTTTTCTTTCTATATCTGTTAAATCTTCATTTTCAAGACTATCATAAAGACTCTGTATTTCTTCTTTTAGCTGTTTCACATTTTCTTTAGGTCCTTTTAACTGTTCTTCAAAAGAATCTATATTTTTATTTGCTTCTTCTTTTTTACTTTCAAAATCTTCTCTAGCTTTATCATATTCAGTTTTAATAGAGTCATATTGACTTCTTATTGTTTCATACTGCTTTTTTGATTTTTCATATTCTTCTACTGCTTTTTTATACTGTTCTTCCCCTTGAAGAATTTGATTTTCTCCTTCTGATAATGCTTTTTCTGATTGTTCTATAAAGGTATTAAACTCATTCTTTTTATTTTCTAGTTCCTTTTCCCCTGTTGTTAATTGATTTTTTCCTGAAGCTATTTTCTCTTCTGCTTCTTTTATTTTATCCTCATAAAGCTTTTTATTTTTTTCATATTCACTTTTTCCTTCATTAAGTTTTTCTAAGGCTTGTTTTTTCAAATCATCAATTCTAACTTCTCCCTGAGTTTCTCCAAGACTTTCAAGTTTTTCTTTAACCTTATCTGTTACTTCAAAATACTCATCATCATAAGAATTAAGTTCTTTAGCACCCTTTACAGTAACTAAAGCTTCTGTATATACTTCCATATTAAAGTCATCTTCAGAAATCATAATAAAGCTATTTACTTTTCCACTACCTATATCACTTGTTCCTTTTTCATAGGAAAGATAATATGGAGTTTCTACCTTTCCAACTACAGTATATTCTTCATTTTTTAAATACTTAGATATATCTTCATCTTTACCTGTAGAAAGTTTTATTTTATCTCCTACCTTTAATGAAAAGGCTAAAAAGTTTCCTTCTTCTACAACACACTCTCCTGATTTTTCTGGAAGTCTTCCCTCTACAAGGTTAACCCTATTTATATAGTTTTCATTACTATCTGAAATATTATTTATTGGAAGTCCAAAAACCTTAAGAACATATTCATCTGATTTTATTGATGTTAATACATCTATGCTATGGGTTGGATAAACTCCCTTTACTCCATCTACTTTTCTAATCTTAGATATATCATCTTCAGTTAATCCTAAAGTTGATAGCACTCTAAAATCCATTAAATTATAATCATCATAATAACTATCTGCTGTATTTTTCATAACAAGAGATGAGGATTTAATTCCTGTAAAAAAAGCTACTCCAATTGCTACTATTGCAAAAATAGAAAAAAATCTTCCTAAAGACTTTCTAACTTCCCTAAAGGTATCTTTAACTAAAGTTTTCTTCATAATTACCACTCAATCCTTTCAACAGGAGTTGGATTTTCATTAATTGTAACAGAACTTACCTTTCCATTTTTAACCTTTATAACCTTATCTCCCATTGGAGTTAAAGCTAAGTTATGGGTTATAACAACTACTGTCATTTTATATTTTCTACAAGTATCTTGAAGAAGTTTTAATACTGCTTTTCCTGTGTTATAATCTAAAGCACCAGTTGGTTCATCACATAAAAGAAGTTTAGGATTTTTAGCTAATGCCCTTGCTATTGCAACCCTTTGTTGCTCCCCTCCTGAAAGTTGTGCTGGAAAGTTATCTTTTCTTTCTTTTAATCCAACAGCTTCAATAGTTTCCATTACATTAAGAGGATTTTTACATATTTCAGTTGCAAGTTCAACGTTTTCAACTACTGTTAAGTTTTGTACTAAATTATAAAATTGAAAAACAAATCCTATATCATATCTTCTATATGTAGTAAGCTCTTTTTGTGAATATTTACTTATTTCTGCATTATCTACAAATATCTCTCCACTAGTTGGAGTATCCATTCCACCTAATATATTTAATATTGTACTTTTTCCAGCTCCACTAGCCCCTGCAACTACAACAAACTCTCCCTTTTTTATAGAAAAGTTTACTCCACTTAAAGCCTCTATTTCTACCTCTCCCATTTTATAAATCTTTTTTACATCTTTAAATTCTATAAATTCGCTCATAGCTTATCACCTTACTTTCTTTTCTTATTTTAATAATTATACTAAAATTTAAAGACTTACTCAATATTTTTAATTGTAGAAAAATCTTTATTTATGTATAACATTTGTATAAAATAAAAGGTTGCAAAAATAAAGCAACCTTTTTTATATAAATTTTTTATTTTAAGTTTTTCTTTATACCCTTATTTAATATGTTTTCATAATCTATAAAGCTATATATATCTGAGTCTATAACTTCTGAGAATTTTTTAAGTTCATCTAATGTTAACTCTTCAATAGCCTTATTATTATCTTCACAATAAATAACAATTTTTCCAACTATGCTATGAGCATCTCTAAAGGGAACATTTTTATTAACAAGATAATCTGCTACTTCAGTTGCATTTAAGAAGCCTCCATGAACTGCTTTTTTCATGTTTTCTTCTTTAAGTTTTAAAGTTGAAATCATTCTTTCCATTATTTGAAGACACATTTCTATTGTTTTTACACTATCAAAGAATCCTTCTTTATCTTCTTGCATATCTTTGTTATATGCAAGTGGAAGTCCTTTCATAACTGTTAAAAGTCCCATTAAATTACCATAAACTCTTCCAGTCTTTCCACGTATAAGTTCTGCTCCATCTGGATTTTTCTTTTGAGGCATTATTGAACTTCCTGTAGTATATAAATCATCAATTTCTACAAAATCAAATTCTTTACTGTTCCAAAGAATAAGTTCTTCGCTTAATCTGCTTAAATGCATCATTATAATTGAGAAATCACTCATAAGCTCAAGTAGATAATCTCTATCACTTACCCCATCCATAAAGTTTGTAACAAGTCTTTTAAATCCTAGCTTTTCTTGAGTAATTGTTCTATCAATATTATGAGTAGTTCCTGCTAATGCTCCACAACCAAGTGGTGATTCATCTAATATTTCAAGAGCATTACGAAGTCTTTTTTCATCTCTATCAAACATGCTATAATATGCCATTAAATGATGTTTAAATGTTACAACTTGTGCTCTTTGAAGATGAGTATATCCAGGCATTATAACTGGATTTTCATCTGCTTTTTTCTTTAAAGTTTCTTTTAAATCACTAACTAATTCTGTAATTGATTGAGCCTTTTCCTTTGCAAATAGTCTCATATCTAATGCAACTTGGTCATTACGGCTTCTTGCTGTATGAAGCTTTTTACCAACATCTCCAATTCTCTCAATTAAATTTATTTCTACAAAACTATGTATATCTTCATAGTCTCCCTCTAATGGAAGTTTTCCACTTTCTATATCATCTAATATTTCAAGAAGACCATCTGTAATTTCTTTTCCTTCTTCCTTTGTAAGAAGTCCACATTTTACTTGCATATATACATGTGCAATACTTCCTTCTATATCTTTTTTGTAAAGAACATTATCATATCCAAAGGATTTATTAAATTCTTCCATTAATTCATTTTCAGCTTTTCTAAAACGTCCACCCCATAATTTCATTATCTTCACCTCAAAGTTTTATATATTCTAGGTAATTATAACATATTTCTTATACCTTAGGAAATAATATAAAAAAAAGAAACAGCATCATCTTTTATAAACTGATAGGGTTTCTTTTTTTTAATTCTAAGTCAAATTTTCTTATAAAATCTTCATTTTTAGATAGTTTATAACTTCCTCCTAAATCATTAAAATATTCAAGAATTTCTTTAAATTCAGGATTCTCAGCAAAATGTCTTCTACAATCTTCCATTTCTAATATAAATTTAAATTTTTTAAAATAATAGTATATAATATATCCATCTTTTTTAGTTTTTAAATAAGGTTTAAGCTCTTTAAAAGAAAATTTATATTTATAATATTCTCCAAGTTCTATAACATACTTAACTTTTCCCTGAACCTTTTTTATTGCTTCTCTAAAAAGATACTCACATCTTTTTAATTTATCATTAATTATATTTAATAAAAATTCTCTATCTTTAATAAACTCTAACCTTTTATGGGATATAACTGTATCTAATAAGAAAACTGCATATATTGAATAAATATCAGTTCCTTCTATAATTGCATATGGAAGATATAATTTTATTAAATCTATTATACAAGGTAAACTTTCTAAATCTTTATCTTTTATATACTCTACTACTATATAAGAAATATTTTTTATATCTCTAAAATTTAAATCATCCTTTTTTAAATACTTCCACATAATATTATTTTCTACTATATAATTTACTAATAAATTTGTATATTGTTTATTTTTATATCCTTCATTTATTAAATATTTTACTTCTTCATCTTTAGAAAAATTCATATTAATTATAGCAAAAACTCTTATTGTTCCATCTGTTTTTTTGCATAAGTTAAAAAGAAATTCTTCAGAGTTTTCCATATCTTTTATACAATCTTTTAAATAAAAAATATATTCTCCACTTTTAGAAAACACATTTACTATATGGTCTATTTCATAATCTTTTAAATAATCTTTGCATAACATAAGCCCTAATATAACTTCCCATTTAGAGGTTCCTCTATATATAAAGTCCTTTATTAAATTTATAAAATCTTCCTTATTTATAACCTTATTATCAATTAAAAGGCTAACTTTATCTAATAAAAGTTCTTGATAATTAATTAAATATGATAATTCCATATTAAACTCTTCATATTCTTTTTCTTTATTTTTTATAACTCTTAACTTTATATATTCTATTATCTTATCTATAAGAGCCTTTGCAAGCTTTTCTGAAACAGGAGAACTTTTTAATTCATTTTGCCCTAAAACACTTTTATACTCTTTTAAGTTTAATAAATCTTCATATATAACCAATTACCTCACCTCTTTTCATAGCTTTCCTCTTTTATATAATAACATATTTCGACTTATATGTATAGATATTTTTGTCATATTAACTCGAATTTTTATAATATTCAAATTTTAACTATATTTTCATAAAAAATATCTGCCTAATTAAGATAAATATATAAACGAAAACAAAGAGCTTTGGAAAAATGATTTTTTATTTTTTCATAGCTTTTTTAATTCATTATATTGTATTATAAGGATAGAAAAAAAGGTGGCAAGTTAAGCCACCTTTTTTATAATTTTATTTTTTTAAGATATTTTTTTCTTTCTAGAAAATACTATAACTCCTGCAGCTGAAACTATAACTAAGCCTAAAATTAAAACTATGTTGTTATAATCTCCAGTTTTAGATGTTGTTGTGCTTGAATTATTGTTATTACTATTATTTGATGAATTGTTATTGTTGTTGTCACCAGTTGATGAATTATTATTATTGTTCTTATCATCATTTGATGGATTATTATTATCATTATTGTTATCATCATCTGATGGGTTATTGTTATCAGCTATTGATGCTTCATAACTTTCCTTATCAACTAAAACATAAGAACTGTGTGCTGGAACTACTACAGAACCTTCTGAACCTTTTATGCTTCCTAAAGACTTAACTCCTGCACTTTCTCCATTAACAACAATTTCCCAATCTAAATCTCCATTGTAAAGTGGAATTTCAACATCTGTATCATTTGCATTAAATAATACCATTATGTTCTTCCAAACATCATTTACAGTTTCTCCATTTAAGTTGTATGCTACAACATTAGCTGGAAGGTCAAGGTCTGTATCTAAGAATTTAATGCTATTTTGAATTTCTTCAGTAGTGTTCATTCTAAATGCCTTGTGAGCTTTTCTCATAGAAATTAAACCCTTATAATAGTCATATAAATCACTATATTCTACTTTTCTTTCCCAATCAATTTGGTTAACTGAATCTGGTGCATTATAGCTGTTTTCATTAAATGTTCCATCTTCATTAACCTTTGTTCTTGCCATTTCTTCACCAGCTTGCATAAATGGTATACCTTGTGAAGTATAAATTATTGCAGCTGACATTTTGTTCATTTGAACTAATTCATCTCTTGAAGCTTCTGGATTAGTTGTTTGTAACTTATCCCATAAAGTAAAGTTATCATGAGCTGAAGCGTAGTTTATTGTTTGATATGGTTCATTTGCCCAAGCTTTAGTTTGGTTTGCAACCTTACTTGAATCAACTTGATCATTTGCTGTTGAAGCTACAATACCAAATTTGATTGTTTCTTCAAATCCTTGTCCACCATTAACAAATGCTGGAGCTGTTGTTGTAAATACATGTCCCTTTATACCATCTCTCATATCGTCACTAAATGCAGCTATTTGTAATTCGCCATATTTAGGTGTATTTGCTTTAGTAGCAGCCTTATCTGATGCTAATGGAGAATCTCCACCAGTCCATCCTTCACCATACATAAGAATTGAATCATCAATTTTGTTTAATTCAGTTCTTATTTCTTTCATTGTGTCTATATCATGTAATCCCATAAGGTCAAATCTGAATCCATCTATATGATATTCTTTTGCCCAGTAAGTTACTGAATCTACCATAAACTTTCTAACCATTGAACGTTCTGATGCTGTTTCATTTCCACAACCTGAACCATTTGAGAAAGTTCCATTTGCAGATTGTCTGTAATAATAATTTGGAACTGCTAAGTTAAGATTTGAATCTAAAGTAGCTCCAGTATGGTTATAAACAACATCCATAACTACTCTTATTCCAGCTTTGTGAAGTTCTTGAACCATTTTCTTAAACTCTTCAATTCTTATTGTTCCAGTATATGGGTCAGATGAATAAGAACCTTCTGGTACATTGTAGTTTTTAGGGTCATATCCCCAGTTAAATTGAGGAACATCTAATTTAGTTTCATCAATTGATTGATGGTCAAATGTTGGAAGTATATGAACAACATTTACTCCTAATTCTTTTAAGTGGTCTACTCCAGTCTTAACATCTGTTCCTGGAATTGTAGTTCCTTCTTGCCATACACCATTATATTTACCCTTATATTCAAGTGATATTCCTGAATTATCTGAAATAGAGAAATCTCTTATATGCATTTCATAGATAATTGCATCTGTTGGGTCTTCAAGAGCTGGTTTTGTATCTTCATTCCAACCTTCTGGATTTGTAGAAGCTAAATCTACAACCATACCTTGGTTACCATTAACTCCAACTGCTTTTGCATATGGGTCTACTACTTCATTAGTAGTTCCATCAATTGTTACTAAATAATTATAGAATTGTCCCTTTTGGTCTCCAGCTAAATTAAGTGACCAAGAACCATTTTCACCTTTAGTCATTGGAAGTACTTTTTCAGCTTCTCCATTGTTTTTACCATCAGTTCCATATAAAGCTACCTTTACATCAGAAGCTGTTGGTGCCCAAAGTGTAAATGTTGTACCTATCTTACTGTAAACAGCACCTAATTCTCCATTGTAAGTATAAGCATTAGCAAATTCTTCGCTATCATATACCTTACCTGGCATTAATTGTTTTCCTTCTAATCCTTCAATTTCTAATGTGTAATTTTTATTTAAATCTAAATCTTCTGATAAATAAACTACACCAGATAATCCAGATTCATCTAATTGAACACTTTCATATGGAACTTCTTCTCCATCTGATGAAGTTATTTTTAAAACTAAATCTTCTCCTACTTTACTATTAACAGCAAATTGAACTTCTCTTAATCCATTTATATTTGCTTCTGTAACTCTAGGGTTTTTAGAAACTTCAATTGCTTCATCTGCAGCATCTTTACTGTAGTAAACTTTTTCTTGTCCACTTACTACATAAACATCAACTACTCCATCAGCATTCATATAAGCTTTATTTACAAATCTATCACCATCCCAATCCTTTTGAGACCAGTCATTCTTTCTTACTATAAATCCTATATTAGTTTCTTCATCTACATCAGAAAATTCTGCTGTGGTAACCTTACCAAAATTGTCATCAGTAAACTCATAACTATTTCCTTCATTTGCCCATGCCCATAAATCCCAATTAGTATAATCTTCATCGAATCTATAGTAGTGTAAATTTAAAGTAACCTTGTCAAATGCCTTCTTAAATTCTCTAGTTGATAAATTTCTGCTTCCATCTTCTGATTCAACAGCTAAATATTCAACATCCCCTTGTGTTAAGTCAGGCTTTATGTCTTCATTAACAAATTTATCAGACCAATCTTTTTTTCTTATTATGAAACCTAAATTTGAATCTGAAGTTGTTTCAAGTATTAAATAAGCACCTTCGCTATCTACTCCTTGAAATTCCTTTGCAGTACCAGGATTTCCTTTTTCATCCCATGTCCAGACATCCCAATCTGAATAATCATTATCAGCTCTTGAATATTTAATTTTTACAATCACTGATTGTGCTACTGTTTCATCTGCTTTTGTTGTAAAAGGAACTTTTACTAAAGCTGCTATAAAAACAAATGCTAGAAGAAAAGCAAACACTTTTTTAAAATTCTTCATATTTTCCATCTCCTTATGAAATTATTTTCATAAAATATTTTACCTTAATTTTTCTAAAAGTCAATAATTAAAATTTAATTGATTACATTTATTCTGTTTTCGACATAATTGTGTTATTTTTTTCTTATTTTTTGTTATTTTATTTATTTTTATAGACCTTATTACAAAAAAATAGAACTGTATCTGTAAAACAGTTCTATTTTTTATTTTGCTTAATAACTTTAGTATTGCTTATTAAAATTCTTATTTTTTTAGTTCTTCTAATTCATTCTTTAAATTATCTAAAAGATGTTGAAGGGCCTCTAATTTATCATTTAATATTCTTATTTTTGCTTTCCTAGTTTCTTCTTCAGAAACCTTTTCCTCTTCAATTTTTTCTTTTTTACTTTCATATTTTTTAGGTTCCTCTTTAACTATTTCATCTTTAGCCACTTCTTTTTCAATTTCTTTAATACTTTCTTCAATTACCTTAGTATCTAAATCTATCTTTTCTTCTTCCTTTGGTAAATCTTCTTTTATTAAACTTGAAGCTGCTAATATTTTTCCACTAAAGGCTGGAACCTTAATATTTACATTATAGTTATTTACTCCTATGCTTTCTTTAGTTAATAAATCTTTAAATTCTTCATTTTTATTTACATTAAAGCTTAAATATTCATCTCTATCAGATAGGTTAAGTGCTATATATACTCTATCATCCCCTACATAACGGCAATAAACTAATTGTTCATTTCTAACTACTACTTGCTCATATTTTCCATATTTTAAAGGATAAGAAACTTTTCTTGCATAAGCTAATTTTTCTAGATGTTTTATTAATCTAGAATTATCATCCATATCATTTAGATTTAAAGATGGACGTATTGGTGCATCTGAACCATTTTCCTTCATTCCCTTAATTGCCCATTCACTTCCATAATATATAGAAGGTACTCCTGGCATAGTATATAAAACAGTGTATACATTATAAATGTAGTTTTCATTAGTTAAAACACTTCCTATACGGTTAACATCATGATTATCTACAAAATTATAGGTATATATATTTTCATATATTCCACCTCTTCCAAATTGACGATTTAATGAATGTGCTATTTCAAAATAGTTTTTACAATTATGAGAAGAATAAATTCCTTTATAACATTCATAATTAGTTACAGAATCTAACATTCCAGGTTTTGCAAGTCTTGCATAGTCACCATGAACCATTTCTCCCATAAGCCAAAAGTCTTCTCTTTTTCCTTTGCAATAAGCATTAAGCTTTCTAAAGAAATCTTCATCCATACAATAAGCAACATCAAGACGTAAACCATCTATTTTATACTCTTTCATCCAGTTTCCAACTGCATCTAATAAATAATCTACAACTTCTTGATTTTTAAGATTAAGTTTAACTAAATTATAATGTCCTTCCCATCCTTCATACCAAAAAGGGTCTCCCATAGGGCTTTGACCACCAAAATTTAAATTTTCAAACCATCCACAATATCTAGAGCTTTGTTTATTAGCTTGAACATCTTTAAATGCCCAAAAGTCTCTTCCTACATGGTTAAATACTCCATCAACTACAACTTTTATACCATCTTTATGTAATTCTTCACAAACCTTTTTAAAGTCTTCATTTGTTCCTAATCTTCTGTCAAGTTTATTATAATCTGCTGTATCATATCCATGTTCAGTAGATTCAAATAATGGTCCAAAATAAATTGCATTAACACCTATCTTTTTTAAATGTGGTATCCATTCAATAACCTTCTTTATTCTAGGAACAGTTTCGCCCCAGTCATTTCTACTTGGTGCTCCACAAAAACCTAAAGGATAAATATGATAAAATACTGATTCATTAATCCAATTACTCATTCTTTTGCTTATTAAAAAAATTAAAATTTTTTAATAAACTTCCCCCCTTTTTTTAATCTTTTACTATATTATACCCCTAAATTGTAGTAATTTGTATAAAATTTTTAGATTTTTTCTACAATTCATTAAAAATTACTTTACTTCTATCTAAAGTATTTGTTAAAAAGGATAATATAACTCCATAATTAGTTATAGGAACTTCTTTTTCTTTGCATAAGTTAATTCTATTAACTACTGTTTTTCTATTTATCATACATGCACCACAATGAATTACAAGTTTATAATCCTCTATTTCTTCTAAAAATTCATGACCTACTTTAAAAGTTATATCTAAATCTCCTCCAACATATTTTGAAAGAAGTTTTGGTATTTTAACTCTTCCTATGTCCTCATGGGATGTATTATGAGTACAGCTTTCTGATATAAGTATTTTATCCTTAGGTTTTAAATTTCTAACAGCTTCTACTCCCTTTAAAAATTCATGAATGTCTCCCTTTTGTCTTGCAAAAAGCATTGAAAAGCTTGTTAGTTTTATATTCTTTGGAACTATTTCATTAACCTTTTTAAAGGCTTGCGAATCTGTTATAACTAAATCTACATTCTTTATTTCTTCAAGAGCTTCTTTTAGTTCAGTATCCCTTACTACATAACTTTTAATTCCATGGTCTAGACAATCTCTTATACATTGAACCTGTGGAAGTATAAGCCTTCCCTTTGGAGCTTCTGAATCTACAGGCACTACCATAATAACTTTTGAACCATAAGGAAGAAGTTCTCCTATTAAAGAAACATCCTCTTCTTGTTCTTTTAAAACATCTATAATTTTTTCCTTTAATTTATCTATGCTACTATTATTATATGTAGAAATAAATATAGCATCTTCATATTCATTTTTTAAAATTTTAAGTTTTTCTTCATCTAACTTATCACATTTATTAATTACTAATATATATGGAATATTAAATTTTTTAAATTGAAGCTTCATATCCTTTAACGCTTTTTTATCAATATCTTCTCCATCCATAAGATAAATGGCTAAATCTGTTCTTTTTAATAAATCTAAAGTTTTAGAAACTCTTAAATCTCCTAAAGAGGTTTTATCATTAATTCCTGCACTATCTATAAATAAAACAGGACCTATTGGAATTAACTCCATAGCCTTAAATACTGGGTCTGTTGTAGTTCCTGCTTTATTTGAAACTAAGGCAACATCTTGCCCTGCTAAGTTATTTATTAAAGATGATTTTCCTGCATTGGTTTTCCCATAAATAACTATATGCTTTCTATTTCCATTTGGTGTACTATTCATTTTCTTTCCCTCTTTTCCATTCTATATTATCCCCTCTTGAAACTTCTACCTTAAAGCCTGCTCTATTAATTCTTCCTTCAATACAATTTCTACATTCTGCTGCTTCATCTCCTGTGCATATCTTTCCATCATATAAGGAATATTTTTTTCTTACACTTGTTGGAGAAAGATTTGGCATTACAACATTTGCCCCTGCCTTAATTCCAAGTTCCCTTCCTAAAGGATTTATTGTTCCAAGGGAAGTAGTTGCAGGTATTAAAGCTGATGGTAAAAGAAGTCTTAAAAGGGCTATTAAATTTATTGTATCTTCTAGTGTTCCATTTTTTTCATCTTTAAGAGGAGTATCTTTGTGGGATATAAAAGGACCAATTCCAACCATATGAGGATTTAACTCTTTTACATATAATAAGTCATTTACTAAATCACTATTTTTTTGTCCTGGAAGACCTATCATAAATCCCGATCCTATTTGATATCCTATTTCTTTTAAATTTTCAAGGCACTTTCTTCTATTTTCAAAGCTTGCTCCTGGATGTAGCTTTTCATAAAGCTCTTTAGTTGCAGTTTCATGTCTTATAAGATATCTATCAGCTCCTGCCTCAAACATCTTTTTATAAGATTCATAGCTTCTTTCTCCTAAAGATATAGTTATGGCATTTTCAGGGAAATGTTTCTTTATTTTTGATATTATATAAACCATAACATCATCTGTAAAATAAGGGTCTTCTCCTCCTTGAAGTACATAGGTTTTATAACCTAATCTATCTCCAAGTTCTGCACATTCTAATATTTCATCAATTGTAAGTCTATATCTTTCTGCATTTTTATTTAATGCTCTTATTCCACAATAGGTACAATTTCTAACACAATAATTAGTAAACTCAATAAGCCCTCTAAGATATACCTTATCTCCATAGGTTTTCATTCTTGTTAAATTAGCTTTTTCAATAAGATATTTTTTTGAATCTTCATTTAAATTATCTAATAAAAATTCTAATTCCTCCCTTGAAGCATTATTAGTTTTATATAATTTATCTATTATTTTGTAAATTTCCAAAGTTAGCTCTCCTTTAAATAACAATTCTATTTTTCAGTAGTAAACTTAATATTTTCTCCATCACTTATAGCTGTTATTTGTCCCTGTTTATCTGTACGGTATATTTCTATATTATATTTTTCTATAGTTTTTAAAGTTTTTTTACGAGGATGTCCATAAGGATTATTTTCCCCACAACTTAAAATTCCATATTTAGGTGATACAGCTTTTATAAAGGCATCTGTAGAAGATGTACTTGAACCATGATGTCCAAATTTTATTACATCTGATTTTAAATCTTCTTCTGAATATTTTGATAAAACCTCATCTTCTGCTATCTTTTCTGCATCTCCTGTAAACATAAAGGTAGTTTCTTTAAAGGTTAATTTCATTATAGGAGAATAATTATTAAGATTATCATAATTTTTTTCTCCAGGAGAAAAGGCTTCAATTACAGCACCTTCAGCAAGTTTTATCTTTGTACCTTCTTTAATTGTTTTTATTCTTAAGCCTTCATTTTTAACTGAATTAATGAAATTTTCAAAGGCCATTGTTGTATATGTTACTTTAGGCATATAAATTTTTTTAACTTTATATGTATCAAATACTCCAGGCATTCCTCCAATATGGTCTTCATGAGGATGAGTTGCAATTACTAAATCTAAATCTTTAACATTTAAAGCTGATAATTGCTGAAGAAGATGATTTACTTCACTTGTTGGTCCTGCATCTATAAGCATATCAAAATCTCCTATTTTAATATAAGTGGAATCTCCTTGCCCTACATTTAAATAGTGAATTTCTATAGTTCCTTCTACATTTTCTCCAAAAAGTTCTTCCTCACTAATAAGAAAATCTCCACCTAAATAAGCTAATAGAATATATATTATTATAAATATGCTTACTAACATGCTATATCTATATTTATCTTTTCTACCTTTTTTTAAAAATTTCTCATATTTTAATTTAATCCCATTTTTAATACCATCATATTTCATTTTTTCGCCCCAATAATAAATATTTCTTGTTAATTATATATATAATGGTATCACTTATCAACATAAAATTCATGAAAATTTAAAATAAAATTTAATAAAAAATAAAAGGCTATTTTTAATAAATTTTATTAAAAACAACCTTCTTTTTTTAAGTAATTTTTTATTTTGAAATTACTGCTTTTAATTTTTCAAGTCCTATAATTAAAGCTCCACCTATTATAAAAAATATTATATTAAAACTTTTAAAAGTCATTGCGTTTTGTGGAACTTCTAAAGTAGTTGGTCCCATAAATATAGCATATAATGAACCTATCATAAGACCTAAAACAAGAAATATAACTTTTGACCTATATTTTTCTAAAGAATAACGTATTATTTTTATTGTTGAGCATATTCCTACTATTATTCCTAGTGCAAATACAATTAATATTACTGTATAAGAAAAGTCAAATTTTAAAAATGATTTTATAGCATTCATTATAGGTGCATATAAACCAAATATAAGTAATAACGTTGATCCTGAAATTCCAGGTAAAACCATTGCAGATATTGCTATCATTCCAGCTATAAATACATATAGAACTCTTCCTATATTTAAATTACTAAAGGCAAGATTCATTCCACCTTCTCCACCTGAACTTGGATTAAAATAAGTAATTAAAGACACTATTATTATTCCTATAATTAAAAATATTATATCTTTACCCTTTCCTGATATTGTTTCTTTTTCTTCTTTATAAATTAATGGAATAGAACAAATAATAAATCCTGTAAATATTGAGCTTATAGCATATATATGCTTTTCAAATACTGATGTTATAAATAAAACTGCTAATATAAACCCTACAATCCATCCTATACCAAGCTTAATTAAAAATTTAATAGCTTTCTTTTTATCCTTTCCTGGTGATACAAGTGCATCTAAAGAACCTATAAAATCATCATAAAAGCCCATTATAAAAGCTATAGTTCCTCCCGAAACACCTGGTACACTATCTGCTAGTGCCATAAAAAATCCACCTATAATATTAATAATATTCATCTTTTCCTCCTAAAAACTATAATAAAAATAAATAACATTTCTTATTATACTATATTTTTTAAGTTTGTTATATTAAAATTTTGTAAATTTTTTCTTTATATAATATAAAGTGAAATTATATATCCTATTATACTTCCAAAAATTCCACCACAGATTACATCTGTTGGATAATGTACAAATAAATACATTCTTGAAAATGAAATTAATATAGCTAAAATGAAAAATAAATATGCAAAAGGAATTCCTCCAAATATACATACAGTTGCTACTGCAAAGGAGGACGCTGAATGTCCTGAAGGGAATGAATACCCTATAGGTTTTTTTATTAAAAGTTCTGCTTCTTTAGATTCTCTAAAAAAAGGCCTACTTCTTCTTACAATTGGTTTTATTATTCCTTCAACTATACCTGCTGAAGTGGCTATTGCTAAAAGTATTGCTAAGCCAAATTTATATTTTCCTCTTTTTAGCATAATTATAGCTATAAGTATCCATGCAAGTCCACCATTTCCAAGACCTGTTATAATAGGCATAACCTTATCTAAAAACTTACATTTCATATGTTTATTTATGTATTTTAATATTTCATAATCTGATTTTTTTATAAATTCAAACATAAAAATCCATCCTTATTATATAGAATTTTCCTTATACCTAAATTTTATCAGCTTGAAAATTATTATATCTTCAAGCTGAAACATTTTAGGTTTTAGCTATTTAAAAGCTGAAACATTTCATTTACTGTTCTTTTTACCTTACTTGGAAGTCTATCTATTGCTCTTTGTCTCTTTTTATCATCATTTATTTGTGCTATTTTAATAACTTCCTGTTGAAGTCCTGGTATACTATTAAGTTCATTTACTAATGCATTAAATTTTTGAGCAAACACAGGGTCTTGCATTCTTTTCTTTATTAACATTATTAACTCATAAGGATTCAATTTATTCACCTTCTAAAAGATTATAATTTATATTATTCATATAAATTTCTATTGTTTCCTTAAGATTTACTATCTTTTATTATTTTTTATTTCCTTTGAACATAGTTTTATAATATCTTTATAAAGATTTTCATATTCACTTTCTATAGCATTATTTAAAATTAATTTTTTTAATGTTATTTCTTCATCCTTATTTAATATTTTTTCTAAATTATTTTTAGTTGTGATATAAAATTCCCATTGATTTATATCTAAAGGATTTAAGTCTTCTTTTGTTCTGTGGGACAATACACAAAACACATAAATAAATCCTTGTTTGTTTTTTCCTATATTAAAGCTTATTTCCTTTGTATCTTCCTCTTCTTGTGAAGTAATATATGAAGCTGACCTTACATCTATTGGTATTCCTTCCTTTGATGTTAAATCATGTCCATCAAAATATTGAAACTTTCTATCTGTAATTTTTAATGCCTTTGCTACAATAAACTTACTTATGTCATCTCTTATTTTATAAGATATTAAATTTGAATATTGAAAAGACCAAAAATCCTTTAAAGTATAAGGTAAAATCTTATTATTATAAGTAAAGTTTTCTTCTCCTGATTTTTTCTCTATACTAATATGATTAATTCCTTCTTTTTCTTTTCCCTCTAAAAGTTCTTGAAGTCTTAATAAAAGCTTTAGAAAAGTTTTATTTTCTATTTCTTCAATCCAAGCTCCATCTCGTTCATTTTCTACCATAATATAATAAGTAAAAAGAACTTTTAAAACAGGATATTCACATATAGAAATTAAACTGTAAAGAGTATCTTGAAAATCACTTAATTTACCTATTATAAATTTAAAATTATAATCTATAAGCTCTGAATTTCTAAAATCTTCTTCAAATTGTATAAAAGTTTTATCATAGGCTGGATAGTATATTCCATTTTTTTCTTCTATTGCATATAATTTTCTGTTATCTTTTCTAAAATAATCTATATACTTTAGCATATATTTTGCTGATATTTTTTCCATACTTTTCACCTTTCTATTTTCTTTTAATAAATATCATTATCACCAAAGAATATTAATAATTTAATTATATATTATTATCTATTTTTTGTTAAGATTCTAAAAACAAATCTATTTTTCCTTATTTTTTTATTATAATAAATTTCCTCTACTTCATTTTTATAACATATATTTTTATATATTATTGAATTATATTTAAATATATGATAATATTAAAATTAAGTATTTTAGGAACTATTATACATTTTAAAAAAAAGGAGAAAACTTATGAAAAAACTTTCTATTAAATTTTTATTTATTTTTTTACTTCTTTCTATTGGTGTTGTTTCCATTAGCTATTTTTCAAATAACTTAAATAGCAATAAAGATATAAAAGCTAAAGACTATAAAAAAGTTACAGCTGTAAGTACTGGCTACGAAAAAACTGGAGAAAAACAAGTAACTGAAACTGTAAAAACTTCAAAGAAATCAAACTACTCAAATAAAAAAAGAAGAACTAAAACTAAGACTATAACTAAAACTGTTCCAATTTATAAAACTTCATTAGAATATAATGTAGATGGAAAAAACTATACAGTTTCTATTTCTAACCTAAAATTAGAAGTTGGGGATAAAAGAACCATTTATTATAATACTAAAAATCCTAATGATTTTGTTACAGAGCTAAACACTCCAATTTCTTATAAAGGTACTTTTTCATCTATTTTTTCATTATTTTTCAAACTATTTTCTAAACTAATTTTAATATTTATTATTTTTATAGTCTTAAAAAAATCAAAACCACTTATACAAAATATAAAAAATCTATCAGGAAGATAAAAAAATAAAAAAACTACCACACCTTTTTATCAGTGTGATAGTTTTTTTTATGCTAAGTTTGTATATCCCATTAATTTTTTATCTACTTCTTTTGCAACTTCTCTTCCTTCTTTAATTGCCCATACAACTAAAGATTGACCTCTGTGCATATCTCCAGTAACAAATACATTTTCCACTGAAGTTTCATATTTTCCTGGTTCTGTTAATACATTTGTACGTTCATTAACATCTACATTAAAAGCTTTTGTAACATAGCTTTGACTTCCTAAAAATCCTGCTGCTATAAGTACTAAATCTGCTTCTATTTCATATTCAGAGCCTTCAACTTCTGCCATGTACATTCTTCCTGTTTCTTCATTTTTCTTACTTTGAAGTTTTACAAGTTTTAGCTTTACTAATTCTCCAGCTTCATTTGCTATAAATTCTTTTACTGTCGTCTGATATATTCTTGGATCATGTCCAAAAACAGCTATAGCTTCTTCTTGACCATAATCTGTTTTGCAGACTCTTGGCCATTGTGGCCATGGATTATTTTCTGTACGAGAATCTGGAAGTTTTGGCATCATTTCTAGTTGAGTAACTGATAAAGCTCCATGTCTTATTGATGTTCCAACACAGTCATTTCCAGTATCTCCTCCACCTATTATAACAACCTTTTTATCCTTTGCAGATATAAAGTTTCCATCTTGTAAATTTGAATTTAAAAGACTTTTTGTTGTAGCCTTTAAAAAGTCTACTGCAAAATAAATTCCCTTAGCTTCTCTTCCTGGAACATTTATATCTCTTGGATTAGAAGCTCCACAAGCTAATATTACACTATCATATTCCTTCATAAGCTTTGAAGCTTTATAGTTTGTTCCTATATTTGCGTTAGTTACAAACTTAACTCCCTCTTCTTTCATTAAATTGATTTTTCTATCAATAATATGTTTTTCAAGCTTCATATTTGGAATACCATACATTAAAAGTCCACCTACACGGTCTTCTCTTTCATATACAGTTACTTCGTGTCCTCTTTTATTTAATTGGTCAGCTGCTGCAAGTCCTGAAGGACCAGAGCCTACTATAGCAATTTTTTTACCAGTTCTAACCTTTGGAGGTTGTGGCTTTATTAATCCATTTGCATAAGCATTTTCTATAATTCCCCTTTCATTTTCTCTTATAGAAACAGCCTTTCCATTAAGACCACATGTACATGCTGCTTCACAAAGAGCAGGACATACTCTTGATGTAAATTCTGGGAAATTACTTGTCTTTAAAAGACGATTTAATGCTTGCTTATCATTTCCTGTATATACCAAATCATTCCATTCTGGTATTAGGTTATGAAGAGGGCAGCCTGTACCTGCCCCATTTAATATCATACCTGATTGACAAAAAGGTACTCCACAATCCATACAACGAGCTCCTTGAACTCTTCTTTTTTCATCAGGCATTAGTTCATGAAACTCATTAAAGTTTTTAATTCTTTCTAATGGTTCCACTGCTGGACTATTTTCACGTTCATATTCTAAAAAACCTGTTGGTTTTCCCATCTTTTCCTACCTCCTACTACTACTTTCTTGTGTTAGCATAGAATGCTTCAATTTGTGCTTGTTCTGAGCTTAAGCCCTTTTCTTCCATTTGAACAATAGCATTAAGCATACGCTTATAATCATGTGGTATTATTTTCTTAAACTTAGGTAGGTAATCTCCAAAGTTATCTAGTATTTCTTTACCCTTTGTTGAATTTGTACGTTGAACATGTTCTTGTATTAAATTTTTAAGTTCTAAAACATCATACTTTGATGTTACAGCTTCTAAAGAAACAAGGTTTTTATTTAATCTTGTATATAAATCTCTATCTTCATCAAGAACATAAGCTATACCACCACTCATACCTGCAGCAAAGTTTTTACCAGTCTTACCTAGTATTACAACTCTTCCTCCTGTCATGTATTCGCAGCCATGTTCTCCAACACCTTCAACAACAGCAGTTGCACCAGAATTTCTAACACAGAATCTTTCACCTGCAACTCCATTTATAAATGCCTTACCACTTGTAGCACCATATAAAGCAACATTACCTATTATAATATTTTCATCTTGTTTAAACTTAACATTAGCTTGAGGATATACTACTAAATTACCACCTGACAATCCTTTACCAAAATAGTCATTACTATCTCCTACAAGTTCTAAAGTTAATCCCTTAGGAATAAAAGCACCAAAGCTTTGTCCTCCACTACCATGACATTTAACAGTAAATAAATCATCATCTAAAGTATTATAATATTTCTTAGTTATTTCAGAACCTAATATAGTTCCTAAAGTTCTATCAATATTTGTAACATCTATTTCAACTTTTCTCTTTTGCTTATTTTGTATTGCAGATTTTAATTTTTTAAGAAGTATTCTTTCATCTACAGTTTTTTCAAGTTCAAAATCATAAACTTGCTTGTCATTGTAGTGAATACTATAGTCTTCCCCTGCAAATGGATTATTTAATATCTTTGATAAGTTTACTTTACTAGCATTACCTTTAATATCTGTCCTTTGTCTTAATAAATCAGTTCTTCCTACTAATTCATCAACAGTTCTAACTCCAAGTTTTGCCATATATTCTCTTAATTCTTCTGCAATAAATCTCATAAAGTTTATTACATATTCTGGCTTACCTTTAAATCTCTTTCTAAGTTCTGGATTTTGAGTAGCTATACCAACTGGACATGTATCTAAGTTACAAACTCTCATCATTACACAACCTAAAGTAACAAGTGGTGCTGTAGCAAATCCAAATTCTTCTGCTCCTAAAAGTGCAGCAATAGCAACATCACGTCCACTCATAAGCTTACCATCAGTTTCTATAATAACCTTATTTCTTAATCCATTCATTATTAATGTTTGATGAGTTTCTGCTAATCCAAGTTCCCATGGAAGTCCTGCATTATAAATAGAGTTTCTTGGAGCTGCTCCTGTTCCTCCATCATAACCTGATACTAAAATTACTTGAGCTCCAGCTTTTGCAACACCAGCAGCTACTGTACCAACACCAGCTTCTGAAACTAATTTTACTGATATTCTTGCATCTTTATTTGCATTTTTACAATCATAAATTAATTGAGCTAAGTCTTCTATTGAATAAATATCATGATGTGGTGGTGGTGATATTAAACCTACTCCAGGAGTTGAATGTCTAGTTTTAGCTATCCATGGATACACCTTTCCTGCTGGAAGTTGTCCACCTTCACCTGGTTTTGCTCCTTGTGCCATTTTAATTTGAATTTCTTTTGCACTTGTAAGGTATTTTGAAGTAACTCCAAATCTTCCTGATGCAACTTGTTTAATTGCAGAACATCTATTAAGTCCATCTGGTCCAACAGTTAATCTATCTAAATCTTCTCCACCTTCACCACTATTTGATTTACCATGAATAGTATTCATAGCAATAGCTAAAGTTTCATGAGCTTCCTTTGAAATAGAACCATAACTCATAGCACCAGTTTTAAATCTTTTTACAATAGAGTCAACACTTTCTACTTGTTCTATTGGAATTCCTTCCTCTGGATAATTAAATTCTAATAATCCTCTTAAGTTCATAGGAGTTGTTTCTCTATTAATTAACTCTGTATACTCTTTAAATAATTCATAATTTCCAGTTCTTGTGGCTTGTTGTAAAAGGTGAATTGTCTTTGGATTATATAAATGTTCCTCTTTTCCACTTCTTAATTTATGGCTTCCAACACTATCTAATGTTAAATCAACCTTAAGTTCTAGTGGGTCAAAAGCTGATGAATGTAAATAATCAACATCATTTTCTATATCCTTTAAGCTTATTCCTTCTATTCTACTTACTGTATTTGTGAAGTATTTATTTATTACATCTGAATTTATACCAATTGCTTCAAATATTTGAGAGCCTTGATAACTTTGAATTGTAGATATACCCATTTTAGAAGCTATCTTTACAATTCCATGAAGTACTGCATCATTATAATCATTTACTGCAGCATAGTAATCTTTATCTAACATATTGCTATCTATTAATTGTTTAATGCTATCTTGTGCTAAATAAGGGTTAATTGCACAGGCACCATAACCTAAAAGTGTTGCAAAATGATGAACTTCTCTTGGTTCTCCACTTTCAAGTATCATAGCAACTGCAGTTCTTTTTTTAGTTTTAACTAAATGTTGTTGAAGAGCTGATACTGCTAATAATGAAGGTATTGCAACATGGTTTTCATCTACTCCACGGTCTGATAAAATTAATATATTAGCTCCATCTCTATAAGCTCTATCTGCTTCTACAAATAAATGTTCAATTGCCTTTTCTAGGCTTGTATTTTTATAGTAAAGTATTGGAATAACTCTTACTTTAAATCCTTCAACATTCATAGTCTTAATTTTTAATAAATCTGTACTAGTAAGTATAGGATTATTAATCTTTAATACTCTACAGTTTTCAGGACATTCTTCTAATAAGTTTCCATCTTCTCCAATATATACAGAAGTTGAAGTAACTATCTCTTCTCTTATTGCATCTATTGGTGGGTTTGTTACTTGAGCAAATAATTGCTTAAAGTAATTAAATAATGGTTGATGCATTTTTGAAAGTACTGGTATTGGGCTATCTACACCCATTGCAGCAACTGATTCTGCTCCATTTTGAGCCATTGGAAGTATAGAAGTTTTAAAATCTTCATAAGTATATCCAAATGCCTTTTGAAGCATTGCTCTTTCTTCCTTAGAATATTCTTGTACCTTTTTATTAGGTATTTTTAAATCCTTAAGTTTTAAAAGATTATTATCTAACCATTCACCATAAGGTTGTCTTGCTGCATAACGTTCTTTTAATACATCATCATCTATAAGTTCACCCTTAACAGTATCTACAAGAAGCATTTTTCCTGGTCTTAATCTATCTTTTAAAACTATTTTAGCTGGGTCTATATCTAAAACACCAACTTCTGATGAAAGAATTAAATAATCATCATCTGTTATATAGTAACGAGAAGGTCTAAGTCCATTTCTATCAAGAACTGCTCCCATTATATCTCCATCACTAAATAGTATTGAAGCTGGTCCATCCCAAGGTTCCATCATAGTTGCATAGTATTGATAGAAGTCTTTTTTAGTTTGACTTACATTATTTTCTCCACTCCAAGGTTCTGGAATTGTAATCATAACTGCAAGAGGTAATTCCATTCCACTCATTACTAAGAACTCTAATGTATTATCAAGCATTGCAGAGTCTGAACCTTCTGAATTTATTACTGGTAAAACTTTGTGCATTTGGTCTTTTAAATATACAGATGACATAGTTTCTTCTCTTGCAAGCATCTTATCAGCATTTCCACGAATAGTGTTAATTTCACCATTATGTACCATAAATCTGTTTGGATGTGCCCTTTGCCAACTAGGATTTGTATTAGTTGAGAAACGTGAATGAACCATTGCTATAGCTGATTCATAATCAGGACTTTGTAAATCCTTAAAGAATAAACGTAATTGCCCAACTAAAAACATTCCTTTATATACTATTGTACGGCTTGATAAAGAAACAACATAAGTATTATCATTACTTTGTTCAAAAACTCTACGTGCTATATAAAGTTTTCTATCAAAATCTAAACCTTGCTTAACATTTTTAGGTCTTTTTATAAATCCTTGCATAATGCATGGCATACAATCAATTGCCTTGCTTCCTAAAACTGAAGGGTCTGTTGGAACTTCTCTCCAACCTAAAAATTCTAAACCTTCTTTTTCAACTATTATTTCAAACATTTTCTTTGCTTGATTTCTTTTTAATTCATCTTGTGGAAAGAAAAACATTCCTATTCCATAATCTCTTTCATTACCTAAAAAAATGCCGAGGGATTCAACTGCCTTAACGAAGAATTTATGTGATATCTGTAATAGAATACCTACTCCGTCTCCAGTCTTTCCCTCGGCATCTTTGCCGGCTCTATGTTCTAAATTTTCAACAATCTTTAATGCATTTGCTACAGTCTGGTGGGTTTTAATTCCCTTTATATTGACTATTGCTCCTATACCACAATTATCATGCTCAAACTGTGGACTATACATTCCTAAAGCGCCATTGCTTTCTAAATTTTTATTCTGATCCATAAGCATTTAGTCCTTTCAATATTTTTTTGTTTTTTAATTTTAACTTATTTAAAATATACATTATTTTTTCTAATATGTAAATAGTTTTTTTAAATAATTTAAGTTTTTTTTTAGAAAACTTTATTTTTTTAAGAAATTTTTTCTAAAACCTTTTTATTTAAATAAATATCCTTTACACCTTAATATATTATTTAAAAAGCCTACTAACTTTAGTATTTTATTTCCTTTTTATCTATATATTAGTGCTTTTTCCATGAGATTTTATAAAAAAACTACTCCCTCTCCTTGATTTGGCATTAATTTTGTAGTATCCTTTTACTTGTAAGAGTGTGTAACATCACTTAATTTAAATAAGAAGGGAGGAAGGTCAAGACAAGACCCAAATATTAATGAAGAAAAAATTTATATCTATGGTTATTATAGGAGTTATGACCATATCATCATTATTACCAATAGTATCTGTAAGTGCAGCACCACAAGAAGTTGAGGATGCTAGAAATAAATATGCTGCTATTGAAGCTAATATTGCAGAAATAAATGAAAAGATTCAAACATTAGATAGCGAAATGGCAAAGTTAACTAATGAAATGGAAAACAATGAAAAAGAAATTGAAAATCTTAATGATCAGATAGAGCTTACTGAAAAAGAAATAGATAAGGTTAAACAAGATATTGCAGATAAAGAAGATATTCTAGGAGAAAGGCTTAGAGAAATCTATAAATCTGGTGGAACAACTGATTACATAACCTTAATATTTAGTGCTCAAAGCTTTGGAGATTTAATATCTAAAATAAATGCTGCTAATAAAGTAGTTCAATTAGATCAAGAAATGATTGAAGATGTAAAAAATACAAAGAAATCACTAGATGAAAAGGTAGCATCTTTAGATGAAAAAGTTTCTGAAACTGAAGCTCTTAATGAAGAAGTTAAAAAGCAATCTAAAGAAGTTGAAGAAAATAAGGCAGAGCAAGAAAATCTTGTAGCTAAAGCTAAAGAGGAGCAAGAAAAATTTGATGCTGAATATTTATCTGTTTTAGAATTAGAGTTAGTACAAGCTCAAATAGATGTTTGTTATAACTCAGACAGTTCTTATACAGATTTAGATAATGCAATAACTAATTTAAGACTAGTTAGAGATAATCAAATTAAAAGCCCTACTGTAGAAGAAAAAATTAATGATGCTATTGAATATGCAAAGCCTGTAAAAGAAGAAAAGAAGGCTGAAGAAGAAAGAAAGAAAGCTGAAGAAGCTGAAAGACAAGCTCAATTACAAAGAGAAGAAGAAGAAAGACAAGCTCAAGTTAATAGAGGTAATAGTAGTTCTTCAAGTTCAAACTCTTCTTCATCTAACTCAAATTCAAATTCATCAAATTCTTCAAGTTCATCAGATTCTTCAAGCCCATCTGGTGTTACAACTAGTGGAAGTGCTCAAGCAATAGTAAATGAAGCTTATAAACATTTAGGAAAAGCTTATGTTTGGGGTGCAAAAGGACCTGATAACTTTGATTGTTCAGGATTTACATCTTATGTTTATCAAGCAGTTACAGGAATATGGATAGGTGGAGATACTTATTCTCAAATATATTCAGGTCGTGAGGTATCTTATTCTGAATTACAACCTGGAGATTTAGTATTCCCTCACTCTGGACATGTTGGAATCTATATAGGTAATGGTCAAATGATTCATGCTCCACAAACCGGAGACGTAGTAAAGGTTGCTCCAGTTTATAAATTCTGGAGAGCAAGAAGAATTTTAAATTAATTCAAAATAAAAAAGGTTGCCGTATTTAAATACGACAACTTTTTTTATTTAAAAATTATTTTGTTACAACGCTTTTTCCTCTCCAAGTTCCTTTTTTCCATCTTATAAATACTACAATTCCTCTTATCCATTCATCCATAGCCATTGCTATCCATATTCCAACAAGACCTAAGCCTAATTTTATACCTAATATATAACTAAATAATACTGAAACACCCCACATAGATGCCATTCCTAAATAAGTTGGGAATTTTATATCCCCTGCTGCTCTCATACTATTTATTACTACTAAATTTGTTGAACGTCCAAATTCTAATATAATTCCAATAAACATAACCTTAGAACCTAAACTTAAAATTTCTTCATTTCTTGTAAAAATTCTAAGAGCATATGGACTTATAAAATACATTAATGTTGCCATCCCTACAGAAATAACTATAGCAGATTTTAATGTTTTTAAAACTCTTCTATAAGCACCCTCTTCATTTCCTGCTCCAACACAATGTCCTACAATAATTTGAGTAGCTTGAGCTACTGCTGTTGAGTAAAGATAGCAAAAATTACTTAAAAGTGATGAATATACCTTTGCATTTACTGCAACTAATCCTAAAACATTAACAAAAGACATAATAAATAATTGAGATATACTATATGAAATACTCTCTCCTGCTGTTGGTATACCTATTCTTAAAAGTTTCTTTAAAGTTTTTATTGGAAAAGGCTTTAAGTATTTTAAAGAAATAGTACCATCAATATGTTTAATAAAGAAATAAATTGCTATAATAACAGCTATAAATCTACTAAATACACTTGAAATAGCTACCCCTGTTACTCCTAAATCTAAAAAGCTTAAAGGTCCATATAAGAATATATAGTTTCCTACAATGTTTAGTATATTTACTGCAAGAGAAATATACATACCTACTTTAGTTAAACCATTACTTCTAAAAATTTGAGTAAATACATTAAAAAGTGCTTGTAAAAATATAAAACCACCTAATATTTTCATATAACTTGTTGCATCTGGTAAAAGCTCTGCTGGAACTTTCATAATTTTAAATATTAAAGAGCTAAATAAAAATATTATTAAACTTATAACCCCACTTATAACTAAGTTAAAGAAAATTGAAACTGTATATATTTCACTAATTTTATCTTTTAATTTTGCTCCTAAATACTGTGCTACAACCACTCCTGATGCACTTGCTATTATACTAAATGCTAATGTAAGAAAGTTTAATATTTGATTTGCATTTCCTATTCCACCAACAGCAGTTTCTGAATAATTACTAAGCATAAGGGAGTCAACATTTCCTATAAGCATAGCAAGAAGAGACTCAATAAATATTGGCCAAGTTAAGTGAAATAAAGATGTTTTCTCGTTTATTTTTAGTTCATTCCCCTTCATAAAATTAATCCTCCATTCTAATGTTTTTTAAATTTTTTCTATATTCTTTTGGTGTTAAATTAAATTTCTTTTTAAATATTCTATTGAAGTAAGAAACATTACTAATTCCTACTTTGTTTGCTATTTCCATTACTTGAATATCTGTAGTTTCTAATAAGTTAGTTGCTATATTAAGCCTATAGTCATTAATATAATCAACACAAGTTATTCCCATATACTTTTTAAAAAACTTCATAAAATAATGTTCACTAAAATTAATAACACTTGCTAAATCTTTAATAGTTATGTTTTTTTCATAATTTAATTTTATATACTCTAAAACAGTTTTTATATTATCTGTTGTATCATCTTTAATTTTTGTTGAATACTTATGTATTTCAAAACATTCTTCAAAAAATATATAAAAAAGTTCAAATAAATAACTTTTTAACTTAAGCTCAAAAAATTGATTTTTTTCTTCATAACATAAAAATAATTTATCAATAGATTCTCTTATTCTTTCATATCCTTTATTATCAGGTTTTATTATGCTAGGATAAGAAACCTTATTATCTATAAAGGGCGTAAAATATTTTATTGAACAAGCATCTGTAACATTATTATTTAACATACTTAAATCAAACATCATTGTTTTAGATATCATCTTTTCATCATTATATTGTTTAAAAGAATGTAATGTACATGGTTTTAAAATTACTATATCTCCCTCTTCTATAACATACTCTTTAAGATTAATGTTAACTATAAATTTTCCTTTAACAATTTTAATAATTTCCATTTCATCATGCCAATGCATTGGAAATATAGAAAAACAATTTGGGATAAATGTGTTATATACTATAAATGGCAGTAGAAAATCTCCATGTTTTTTATTTTCTTTTAAATTCATAAACTCATTTTCTCTCATATTCTTATCCTCTTTGCTAAGTGCCCAAAAGTTATTATTGTATTATTTATATTTAAAAAATTATTATAATAATTACTCTAAGTGTATTATAATATTATTTTATATTTTTATCAATAATACAAAAATATCTATTTTTAACACAAAAATAACCATAGCTTTTTATAAAGAGCTATGGCTTTTTGTTTTTTTCATTTCAATTAATTTATCATACTGCTTGTACATATACTGTACTCCATTTTCTAATATATAATAATGTTTTATGTAAGGAACTAACAATATTAAAAAAAGTCCTGTTAAAATTATTATCATTAAGCTTGTATAAGTTAAAGCATATAAAAATATAATTAAAGTCATAATTGCAAAAATTCCTGTTACAATTAAGTGAATTAACCTTTCATGTTGAAAAAATGAAATTTGAATTAAATGTTTTTTTATTTCTTCCTCATAATCAATATTTTCTTTTTTAAGAATTTCATCCATATACTTTATGTAATCTTTTAATCGTTTTTTCATTTTCATTCCCCTTTCTAATTTAATACTACTAACATTTTACTATTCTTTAGTAAAATTTCATATATTTTTATATAATTACTTTCGCATATTAATCTGTTATAATAATATTATATTTTTAAAATGAGGTGATATTATGACTTTAACTAAAGCTGAATTTGAAAATTACCCTACAGTTGATTATGTTTTAAGTGAATACTTATATAAATATAAAATTCATTTAGATAAGTGTGTAGAAAAATATAATTATGATTCTTATAAAGTGCTCTATTATAATATTCATCTATTTGATAAATTTCTATATTTAAAATATAAAGATAGTGATTTTGAAATTAAAGACCTTACAGAAAAAGATATTGAAGAATTTTTAGAGTTTTGTAAAATAGTAATTAAAAACAAACCTATAACAGTTAATTCAAAGCTTGTTTCTATAAGACTTTTAATGAAATATATTTGTAAGTATCATAAAGGAATTTTTAAATATAATATTTCCCTTCAAGTTCCTAAAATAAAAATGGAACAAACTCCCCCAGAATATATTAAATATAGTGATATTAATCTTATTTTAAGTAAACTTAGAGAAAATAATTATGGAGTACGTGAAGTTTGTATATGTAAAATTATAATGACTTGTGGAATTAAAGTAACAGAAGTTTTTAAATTAAAACTTAATAACATTGATATGGAAAATAAATTTTTAAATATTTTAATAAATAATGAAAAAGCTGTCTTTCCAATTGTTGATACCTTATATACAGATTTAAAAGATTATTTATCTTTAAGAAGTACAATTAAAACTAACTCTGAATATTTATTTTTAAATAATTTTGGTACTCCAAAAACTATACGTTCTTTTCAAATGGCCTTTAGAAAAGCTGTTATAGACTGCAATTTACCTAAAGCCTACACAGCTCAAAACCTTCGTGGAAGTTTTATGTATGCTATGGGAGATGTTCTTGAAGATGAAATGGAACTTCAAGATATTACAGGACAAAAAAATGTAAAACAATATCTTAAAATTAAAGAAAATCCTCTTAATAATATAAAATAAAAAAAAGGATTATTACAAAACTTCACTTTTGTAATAATCCTTTAATTTTTATTTTATTAATAATAACATACAACTGGCATAGCCTTTTCTATTTTATCAAATATCATTGCTGCTTTTTCTGGTGGAAGATTTACACAACCATGAGAACCATTTGTTAAATATATACTTCCTCCAAACTGTCCATTTCTCCAACTTGCATCATGAAGACCAATATTTCCATTAAAAGGCATCCAATAATTTACAGGGGAACTATATCCCTCCCCAACTAATGTTGCATTTCTTTCTTTATATGTTATTTGATATACTCCAGCTGGTGTTCCATAATTTAAACTCATATTTCCACTTACACAATCAGAATCAGCTACCATATTTCCATCATTATAAACCCATACATGTTGTTTTGTTAAATCAATTTCTATATAAGAATTTCCTATATCATTAACATCACGAGACTTAGCTGTTTGAGAATAAATAGGTTCTCTACTTTCATTAACTCCTGATTTAATATCTTCTAATATTTTTTCCCTTTCTTGAGATTTATCAATTACCCAACCATAATCTCCACCACTTACTTTAATTGTAGTTCCAGAAGATGTTTTAAAATCTCTTGTACTTCCAAAAGTATTATAAGAAGATGCTAAACTTGTAACATAATCTTGAACCATAGTTTCATTTATACTTATATCTAAATTTTCATCTAATGAAATCCAATTGTGAATTATATCTCCATTTAGTATTTCTTCCTTATTTCCAAATTCATAAGTTATTTTTGTTGAAACATATTTATCTAAAGTTTCTTTTATTTTAGTAAGCTCTTCAGATTCTAAAGTGTATTTAGGTTTTTCATAACAATCTTCTTTTTCAAGATTAATAGTATATTCCCCTTTTTTTATACTTTCTTTTAAAACACTTAATAATTGTTCTTTTTTTACCTTTGTGCCTCCTTCTTCTTTAACTATTTTATATTCTCCATTTTCATATTGAAGATATGCACTCTTTGGCTCAGTTATATTTTCTTCTTTAAAACAGTTAAGATTATTTACTTTATCTTCTAATAAGTCTTCATTACATGATAATGATATATGCATATTAGAATCCTTTTTAGAAAAAAATGAAAAAATCCATCCAAAAGCACTTTGATTATCTTTTAAGCTTTTAATTTTATCATCTAGTGTATATTTTAAATCAATATCTTTACCATTTATTTTTTCTTCTACTCCATTTCTTTCTTCTAATTTTAATGACATTTCATTTATATTAGCTGCTAATAACTTATTTGCTTTATTAACAGTCATTTTTGAAACATCAATGCCATTAATAGTAGAATTAAAATTAAAATGGCTTATAAAAAATATAGAAATTCCTATATATACAAGAAGTAAAATAGCAAAAGTTATTAAAATGCTTTTTATTATAATAGATTTATTATTTTTCACATTTCTTGAAATATCTCCTTTTGTTTTTACTTTTTCCATAAATGTTTCCCCCTTAAAATTATGTCTTATAATCTATAGCTTTTATAACTTTATTGTACCATATTGCTTCATATTTTTTACAATTATTTTTCACTTGTAACTATTATTTAATAATTATTAATTTTTTCATATATTAAGATTATCACTTTGTAGTTTATTTTTAAATAGTTTTTTATAAATATAAGAAAAAAAGTAGAACTTTTTATGAGAATTACTATACCCTTAAATTAAAAAGTTAAATAACTTACTTTTACTTTAATTAGCTTTATTATAAAATATAATTAATCTTTAAAAGTAGGTGATTTATAAAAATGCAAAAACTTCTTAGTAAATTAAGGCAAGCTATAAATGATTTTAATCTTATTGAAGAAGGAGATAAAATAGTTATAGGCTTATCTGGAGGAAAAGATAGTATAACTTTACTTCATCTTTTAAATTCCTATAAAAATTTTGCTCCTTATAAATTTGATATAGTTGCAATAACCATTAATCCTGGTGGAGTTGATAATTCTCCTATTGAAAAGTTATGTAAAGATATTAATGTACCTTTTCATGAAGTTCAAAGTAATATAAAGGAAATAGTATTTCATTTAAGAAAAGAAAAAAATCCCTGTTCTCTTTGTGCAAACCTTAGACGTGGTGCTTTAAATGACACTGCAGAAAAGCTTGGATGTAATAAAATTGCTTTAGGTCATCATAAAGATGATGCTTTAGAAACTCTTATGCTCTCTATTTGTTATGAAGGACGTATAAATTGTTTTTCTCCAAAAAGCTTTATGGAACAAAATAAAGTTACTCTTATACGACCTATGGTTTATATTGAGGAAGAATCAATTAAAAGTATAGCTAAAAAATATAACTTTCCAATAATAAAAAATCCTTGTCCTGCTGATGGTAAAACAAAAAGAGAGGATATGAAAACTTTAATTAAAGATTTAAATAAAAAAATACCAGGCTTTAAGAAAAATCTTTTTGGATGCCTTAATAATTCTAAACAACTTTTTATTTGGGATAAAGAAAAAATATATTAATAATATAAAAAAAGGAGTGTTATCTATACACTCCTTCACCTTTTGGATAAATTTCTTCTATTTCATTTGAATCTACAGGAGATACATATATTGTTAAATCTCCATCTGTTGTTATGTATATTACAAAACTTTTATTTTTATTAAGCTTTGTATATTTAGAATAATAATTTAAGCTTTCTTTTAATATATTCTTTACTTTATAAATATATTTTATGTCTATTTTATTTTCATCTTCTTCATTTATAGGATTATCTGATAAATCTATATAAATATTATTTTCTTTAGGTGTTTCAAGTTCATCTAATATTAAGGTTTCTGACATAGTATTATATATATTTCTAGCATTAGCTATATCAGCTATTTTTTTAGCTGAGTTTATTATACCTTCTATTTTGGGATATAAGGCATATATAACACCTGCTAATATTAAAATTATAGCTATTCTTTTTATCCATTTTAAACCCTTACTATTTTGTGATGAGCTTTCCATATGTATATTCCCCTAAATATTTATTTATATTTTTAATTTAACTTTATTATATCACAAATCTAAAGGTTTTCTATTCCTAATTTTGAAATAATATATCTTCTTCCTTATTAAGTTTAAAATTAATTATTTCTTTTGAATCTAAATCTTCTTTAAATAAGCTTACTGCATTTATACGTCTATTATCATAAGTTGTATAATAATATGTTCCACTTTCTTGGCACATAGCTGATTTATATGAAGTATAATTCATATGACCATTTTTTTCTCTTTCAGAACCTTTTGGTATATTTACTGTAGATAAAATTTTAAAAAATGCTGTTACTCCACTTTTTTCATCCTCTGCACAAGCTATATTATTTTTAAAGAATACTGTTCTTACAAATCTAGCTGCTGGTGAATAATCTCCTGGCATTCCACACATTCCTAAACCATGACCATAAGGAGATATATTTAAATCTACTATTTTCTTTTTAGATGGTTCTTCTGCACTTAAAGGTACATATTGATTTAAATTAGTAATTTGCCAAGGAAAGGTAGGGTCATTTGTAAGAACTCCTACTAAATTATCATATACATGCATTCCATCTTCTGTATTTTCTACAACTATACTTTTCCCAGTTAAGTCAGTAAATATCCAATGTAGTCCTTGAACTGAAATCTTTTCATTTATTCCTTTATTTACTAAATTTAAATTTTCTAAAGCTGTTTTAAGTTCTTCTAAATTAGAAAAATTACCTAAAGCCCATAATAAAAAATCTGATGCTGATATATTATTTTTACCTTCAATTGCTTCCTCACTAAATTTTGCAAAGGATAAAAAGTTTAGTCCAGCCCCTGCTAAGCCTTTTTCATTTGTTCCATCAAAAAATAAAGGATGATTATTAACAACTATACTCATACCAATAATAGCATATTTTGTTTTATAACTTTTATTATCAACTACATTTAACCACTTAAAGTTTCTTGGTACTATATTAATTGATTCTGTATAGTTACATATAACATCTAAACTTCTTCCAAAAATATGTTCTCCATTTTCCGTAACTAAATTTAATCCTGTGCACATAAAAAATTCCTCCTAAATTTTAAAAAATTTCATTTTTTATTATACCAAAATTTCTGCTTTTTATTAATAAATTTTAAAAATAAAAAGTAGACAAGAACTTTTTATATTCCTGCCTACTTTTCTTATTTTATTATAATGCTTTTTTGTATATTTCTTCAATTTCTTCTTTAGTAAATATAACTGGATTATTTTTTATACTAGCTTCTGATACTTTCATACAATTTTCTGCCATCCATTTAATATCTTCTTCCTTTATTCCAAGGTTAGATAGTTTTAAATCAAGGTCTAATTTTTTAAGTAATGTACGAATTTTAACTGAACAATCCTCTGCTGTAAGTCCTCCAAATATTCTTGCAATCTTTCCAAATTTATCCCTATTTCCTTTATAAGAAGCTTCTATTACTACAGGCGTTAAGGCTGCAAGACCTTGTCCATGAACAATATTTTTTAATCCACTTGCAGGATGTTCCATACCATGGGCTAATGTAACTCCTGCTGTATTTATAACCATTCCTCCAATAGTACTTGCAAGGGCTATCTTTTCCCAAGCTTCCTTTCCACCTTTTCCATTATAAACATTAACTAAATTATAAGCTATAAGTGAAATTCCATAAAGGCTTAAAGCATCTGTAAATGGTTGTGCTATTTTAGAAGTATAAGCTTCAATGTTATGGCATAATGCATCAAATCCTACAGAGGCTAAAACATTCTTTGGCATTGTCATCATACATTCTGGGTCTACAATAGATACTTTAGCAACAATAGCATTGCAACGTAAAGACTTTTTATCTCCATTTTCTGGATTTGTAAGTACTGCAAAACCATTTCCTTCTGAACCTGTTCCACAAGTAGTTGGAATTAAAACTAATGGAAGTGCCTTATCACTATGGATTTTATTAAATATATAATCATTAATATTACCACTATTAACTGAAAGGAATGCTATGGCTTTTGCGCAATCCATTATACTTCCTCCACCAATTGCAACTACTACATCACATCCATTTTCTTTTGCAAATTTAGCTCCCTCTTCTGCTGTTGTTGTTAATGGGTTTGGAGTTACTTTATCAAATAATACAGTATCAATTCCAACCTTTTTTAAACTTTCATTTACTTTATCATAAATACCAGACTTTTTAGCACTACTCCTTCCTGTAACAATTAAAGCTTTTTTACCATAAGCCTTTGTTAAATTTCCAACTTCCTTTACTTTTCCACATCCAAATACTACATTAATTGGTAGGAAAAATGAGAAGTTTATTGGAGGATTTTCATATTTTTCTGCTTCTTTAACTTTTACAGTATTAATAGCTTCTTTAACTCTTACATTAATATCATCAGCTTCTTTAACTTCATTTTCTAATTCTGATTCATCAATAGCAACATCAATATGAGAACCAAACTTTTCTTTATATTTTAATTTACATCCTATACAAAAAACTAGTCCAAGTACACACCAGCCTCCTGCCATAACTACTTCTTGCCATACAAGAGTTGAACCAGTGTTAGGAATTATATACATTAAAACCATTAATCCAGACATTAAAACTGCAATTGTTCCTACTATTTTATAATGTTTTACCTTATATGGTCTTGCCATATCTGGTTCTTTCTTTCTTAAAATTATAAATGAAATTGCAACCATACAATATGCAAGACAACATCCAAAGTTACCAGCATCTACAATCCAAACAAGCATTTTACGTCCACAAAATGGAGCAAGTACTGATAAAGCACCAATTAGGTAAAGAGCATTAACAGGAGTTTTATATTTTTTATGTAATTTTACAAAGAAACGTGGAATCATATAAGATTCTGCCATTGAATACATTGCACGGCTTCCACCTATTAAAAATGAATTCCAGCTTGTAACAATACCACACATACCACCAACTATTAAAACCTTTGACATTATACTACTATTAAAAGCCTTTGCCATTGCATCTGCTGTAACCATACCAGAACCTGATTCAGAGGCTAAAATATCTTGTGGGCTCATAATATATCCAACACCTAAAATAATTAAAGCATAAAATACAACTGCTAAAACAATTGATAAAATTAATATTTTTCCTATTTTCTTAAGAGGAACATTAATTTCTTCTGCTGCCTGTGGAATAACATCAAATCCTATAAAGAAAAATGGGGTTACAACTGCAACACTTATAATTGCCTTTAATATACTTCCTGTAGAATCTCCTACAAATAATTGTCCTTGAAGATTAGAAGTATCTCCTGTAATTGCTGAAGAAACAATTAATAATATTCCAACACCACCTATTATTGCTGTAAGTATTGTTTGAAGCATTGCTGCTGTTTTTGCTCCCTTTATATTTATATAAGTTATAAATATTGATAATATTACAGCAACTGCAAGCCAGGAAGCATAAATATCAAAACCTGCTACTGTATATAAATATCCTTTTAAAAATCCTGGATAAATATATTGAATTATTGTAGGAAATGCACACGCTTCAAAACATACAACACTAACATATCCTAAAATAATTGCCCAAGTACATATAAATGAACCAATTGGTCCCATTGCTTTATAACTAAATACATGCTCTCCTCCACATTGTGGCATTGCTGAAGTAAGTTCTGCATATGTAAGACCAACAAAGAATATCATAAGACCACCAATTGCAAAACCAATTATAGCACCAATTACTCCTCCTCTACCTATCCAATCACCAGTTGATACAACCCATCCCCAACCAATCATTGCACCAAAGGCTATTACAAGAATATCCCATGCACTAAAAACTTTATCAAATTCTGATTTTTTCTTTTCCATATTTATCTCAACTCCATTTTTTTAAATTATAAAAGGCGCTAAAAACAGAGTATAATTTTTATACTTACCTTCTGTTTTTAACGCCTTTGTTAAAACTTTTATTTTTCTTATACATTTGAGAATTTTAATTCAATTAATTGCAAAATATATTTTGCTGTTTTATCCCATCCAAGAAGACTACTATCAATCATCATATGACGATTACGACGGTCTCCTCTATATGTTCCTGTCATATATTTATAACGAGTATGTAACATTTCATCATTATATTTCATCATTTCCTCTGCTTCTTTTGAAGAAACATTATTTTTTTCCATAATAGATTGAATTCTTACCTTTTCTGGGGCATATATAAATATATTTAAACAATCATCTCTATCTTTTAATATATAATCACTACATCTACCTATAATAACGCAGGAACTTTTTTCTGCAAATTTTTGAATTACTTCAAATTGATTATATATTACACGATTTGTAAGATTTGCATATCTTGGTCCAAACTTTGTATCAAATTCATATTTTACATTATTTTCAGTATCTGCCTTTTCTACTAGCTTACGGTCTACTCCTATCTGTTCTACAACTTTATCAACTAAATCACGGTCATAATATTCAATACCAAGATAATCTGCAATAGCTTTTCCTATCTCTGGTCCACCACTTCCATATTCACAACCAATTGTTATAACCATGTGTTTCATTTACAATCTCTCCTTCCTAAACTAAAATATATAAAAATTCTTTTTAAAATATGGCCACATATATTAAAAAAAGGCAAAGTTACTTACAAATTTAATTGTTAGCACCTTTGCCTTAAATATTTACTTTCTAAAGTATATTAATACAATATCACATATAATTTAAACTGTCAACACTCTAAAAAAAATAGCTAAAACTAAGTGATTAAGCTATTTTGTCTAATCTTTTTATATTTTTTCGTACACTATATTGTACAATATTTTATTTTTTATTTCTTTAAAAGAACCGGTTAATGGCTTTGTTAAGCCACTTCTTTTTACTTTAATATATTTATGTTATAATAAAATTAACTTAAAAAAAGGGGAGGTTTTTAAATGAGTATTAATTTAGAAAAAGGTTCAAAAATTGATTTAACAAAAATTGATAAAACATTAAAACAACTTAATTTATGCCTAGGTTGGGATACTCGCATGGATTTAGATGCTTTTGCAATACTTTTAGATGAAAATAATAAAATTATAAGTACTGTTTGTTATGCTAACAAATCCTTTAATGGAGTTAAATTAAGTGGAGATAACTTAACAGGTGAAGGTGATGGAGATGATGAAATAATCTACATAGACTTAAACAAATTACCTAAAAGTGTAAAAAAAATAAGACTTTTTGCTAATATATTTATGGCTATATTTAAAACTTTCCAAGATGTTAATGGTGCCTTTGTTAGATTAGTTGATGGAAAAAACAATAAAGAATTAGCTAGATATGATTTAAATGATAAAGAAAGAAAATATACAGCCTTTCATTTTGCAGATATTTCAGTAAAAGAAAACGAATTAACCTTTGAAATAATAGGACAAGGCTTAAATGGAAGTATAAGTAAAATTGAAAAATATATAAGAAATGGAACTCTTCCTTATAAAAATTAAACTTTTAAGGAACTACTCACAAAAGTAGTTCCTTAAATAAATCTATTATATCTTTAATTTTTATTCTGGTAATTTATCATATTCCTCATCTGTAACTTTTTCACACCATTCATTTTTTGTGTCTTCTCCTGGTACTTCCACAGCAATATGACTAAACCATGAATTAGCTGTTGCGCCATGCCAATGTTTTACATTTGCTGGTATTACTATAACATCTCCTGGTTTTAATCTTTGTGCTTCTTTTCCTTCTTCTTGATACCATCCTTCTCCATCAACACAAACTAATATTTGACCACCATTTTTACTAGCATGATGAATATGCCAATTATTTCTGCATCTTGGTTCAAAGGTAACATTTGCCATAAATACACTTGATTCTTTTGGATTTGTTAAAGGCTTTAAGTATGAATTTCCAACAAAATATTGTGCATAATCTACATTTGGCTGACCTTGTCCAAAAATTCCTCCATGTTCAGTTTCTTTATTTTCATCTCCATAAACTTCTTTTATTAATGCAAAAGCACTCCATGCTTTTGGCCATCCACTATAAAAAAATAATATTTTTCCTTAAATTTGTTATATCACTTTGAGTTAACTCCAAGTCAATAGTTTTTACTTAAATTTTAACTTGCTCTTTTTCTTCTTTATACTCTATAGTTAAACTTAAATTTTTTTCTTCAACTCTAACCATTAAAAATGCTACAAATAATGGAATAAAGCATACCCAAGCTCCCTTTACTCCAAAGGCTTTATGACCTATATATGAAATAATAACTCCTATATGATAAAATACAATAACTCCTATATAAAATTTTGCTCTTTGAAAATGAATTTTATCTCTTTCTGTTAAAAACTCTGTAATTGAAATAGCTGTTTGCCTTAAATTATTTGTTGAAAATATTGTTGAACTTACCCAACCATTAAAGCCTTTAAAAACATTCCATTGTACAGCCATAGCAAAAAATATAGGATATAATGCTACTACATAATTCATGTCCTTTGGAAAAAATCCAATAATAGCTACTGCTATTATATCTAAAATTACACTCATTCTTTTTGCATTTACATTTTTATAATATTTAGCTACAACTACAGTAAGGCTAATTGCTCCCATATATATAAAAACTGCTATTATTCTAAATAACACTTCTTTTTTATTTTTTCCTAAAATATTCATAATTAAATATATCATATTAGATGTTTGTGATGAACCAAAGGTTTCACATCTATTTAAAAGTGCATAAGCCCCTAAAAATCCACCAACAAGAGACATTATGTAATGTATGTTTTTCTCTAATTCCCTATTCTCTTCTTCCATTTTTATTCCCCCATTATAAAGAAAATACATATAATATTTCATTATAATACTTTTTTGAAAAAATTTCATAATAATATAAAAAATCTTAGGTTCATTATTTTAAGTGCTAAATTAATGCTTCATAAAATAATGAACCTAAGTATTTTTTTTACTTTTAAAATAATATTTATTAATTAAAATTACAAGAAGATACTTCATTAAAGTTTTCTAATGAATATACCTTTATCCAACTTTTGCTACATAAATATAAGAAATTATTAATATAAATTCCTCTAATATTATCTTCATAAATATAATTATCATCATCTTCAGTTTCAAAAGTTATTTTTCCCTTTTCAGTAAATCCCTTTTCCTTAGAATACTCAAAAATAACATAATCATTTATAGCTGGAAAAGAAATTAAATTTTTATTAGAATCTACTGTTATTGATTTATGGTTATAAAAACTATAGCTATATTTATAATCTTCAATAACAAGTTTATTAATTTCACTTATATTTCCTTTATCAGAAGTATCAAACATAGAAAGCTTTAATCCTGTTGTTTCACCATTTTCTGTAGCTTCTTTTCCAAGTCCTAATAATAAGTTTTCTTTAAAAGGATGCATATATTCAGAAAAACCTGGTATTTTTAAACTTCCTAAAATAGTAGGATTTGATGGATTTGATAAATCTACAGAAAATAAAGGGTCTACTTCTTTAAATGTAACAAAATATCCTATATCACCATCAAACCTTACAGAATATATTGTTTCATTTTCTGCAATATCCTCAATAGCTCCTACAGCCTTTAAATCTGAATCTAATATATATAAATTATTAGAAGTAGGAAGATATTCATAAGATGTATATTCCTCTTCAGTTGTTAATTTTCCCTTGTTTAATGTAGTTGCTACTCTTAAATAATCATCTTTCTCATCCATTGAAAATTGATTTAATAAAGAACCATTTATACTCTCTGATGCCTTAAACTCAAGAGAGCCATTATTTAGTTTAAATTTAGTTATATTTGTTTTATCATATCCATAGCCATCTTTTTCTTCATAGCCATAAGAAGTAACATATAAATTTTCAAGGCTCATATAAATATTATCACTAGCACCTAAAACTGCCTTTTCACTTTGAAATTCATAAGGATTTTCTATATCAAGTGAAGTAGCTAAAATATAATTAGTTGTATCTATCTCTTGTTCTATATAAATATCCTTAGCTTCAATACATTTTGTTTCTTTTCCATTATAAGTAGTTGGAATAAAAGTTTCTGGCTTATTTTTTTCTATATCATTTGAATTTAAATTATAATTAGAAATTAAGTATAATTTATTTTTTATCATTCTTGAAGAAGAATAACTTCCATTTTGATTTAAACTATTTATTAATTTAGGATTTTCTTTATCTGAAATATCATAAATATTTATATAAGTATTAGCATCTCTATAATACATATCTAATACAGCTTTTTCTGAAGTGTTTGAAGATGTATTATCACTATATTTTTCATATAATACAACTAATTTATTACCTTCTACATATATCTCTAAAGGATTATAATTTTCATCACTACTTAAATTTATTTTTGAAGAAAGATTAATATTCCCATTTTCTGCTTTTGAAATATATAAATTATTATTACTTAAAGAATAAATATAATTTCCATCAGTTTTTACAATATCCCCTTCACTAACTCCTGAAACTTGAACATTTGTGTCAGTATAATCATTATTAAGACTATCTTCAGAAGATTCTACACTTTCTTTTACTGTACTATAACTATCAACAGAATTTGTTAAATATTTTTCATTTGAGTTTTTACTTATAAGCTTATCTATTTTTTTGTATATAGCACTATAGCTATCTTTATTTACTACATTAGATTCAACCTTAGCACTTTTTAAAGGATTATTTTCTTGATTATTAATATAAATATTTTTAAATAAAAATCCACCTAATACTAATATTAAAAATGAGGCAAAAGCTGCAAAAACAGGCTTTTTATAAAAGTATTTTTTCTTATCTTCATAACTTGAAAATCTAATTTTTTCTTCAATTTCATTAAGCTTTTTAGAATCAGGTTTTATAAATTCATTGTCCTTTTTATATTTATCTTTAAACATTTAAAATTCCTCCTCCTTTAAAATTTCCTTTAACTTATTTCTTGCCCTATTAAGTTGGGATTTTATTGTAGACTCTTTAACATTAAGAAGACTTGAAATTTCTGCTATAGACATGTCTTCATAATAAAATAAATGAATTACTGTCCTATACTTTTTTGAAAGTTTTAAAGTGGCATAATATACTTCACTCTTTTCCTTAAGCTCTTCAACAATATTATCCTCTAAAGAAGTTGTTTTTCTAAACCAAGCAGAAGTTAAAAGAGTTTTACTACAATTTATTGTTGTCTTTATAAGCCAAGCTTTTTTATGTTCTTCATCTTTAAATTCTTTTTTATTTTTCATATATCTTAAAAAGACTTCCTGCATAATATCATTAGCATCATGGTTATTCTTTGTCCTTGCAAAAGCAAGCCTAAAAACCATATTAGAATATTTATTTAAAGAAATAATAACTTCATTTTTATAATCCATGGATTTATCATTCATAAAAATTTTCCCCCTTTCACTAATAACACTAATTAAAACACAAAAAGGTTGCATAGAAATTAAAAATATTTAAAACATAAAAAATTGCCAGTAAAAAATACTGACAATTTTTAATACTCCTCCATAAGAAGAAATTCAGCTAAATTTTTATGTTTTACTCCTTCTATGTTATCACTCCAAAAATCATCCATAGATACTACATATTTATGATAATGGTCATGTATTTCTAACAAAGGATTAAATTCTCTATCAATTGTACTTTGAGAATTTCCAAGAAGATATGTAACTTGAATATAAATTTTATCTTCTTTTTTCTCTGCAATAAAATCAACCTCTTTATTTCCAAGCTTTCCTACATATACCTTATACCCTCTTTTTAATAGTTCATTAAGTACTATATTTTCTAAAATTCCACTTATCATTCTATCTTTATAGCCCATAACTCCATATATTAATGAATGGTCTCCTACAAAGTATTTTTCATTTGTCTGTAAAATTTCTTTTCCTTTTATATCATATCTTTGAATTTTTTGAATAATATAAGCACTTTCTAAAGCATTTAAATAATTATATATTGTATTTAAATCTACTTTTCTTTGCTGACTTTTAAAATAATCAGCAACATTTTTTGCAGAGAATATATTACCTATATTATCAAATACAAATTTAACAACACGCTCTAATAACTCTACATTACGAATATTATATCTTTGAACAGTATCTCTAAGTATTGCAGAAGAATATATGTCTTTTATAAGCTCATAAGCTTCATCATGTTCATAATTTCCTATATTAATAGCTGGGAAACCTCCCATGCGTATAAATTCTTTTAATTCTTTTTTTATGTCACAATTATCTTTATTAAGTCCTTTAAATTCTAAATATTCTCTAAAGGATAATGTATAAATTTTTATTTCTATATAACGACCTGCAATGTATGTTGCAAGTTCTGATGATAATAATTTTGAATTTGAACCAGTAATATAAATATCCGAATTTGTACTAGCCATTAAAGAGTTTATTGCCCTCTCCCAGCCTTTAACTTCTTGAATTTCATCTAATAATAAATAATATCTATCTTTATCTAAAATCTTAGATTTTACATATTGGTCTAATTTTTTAGCATCATCAATATCACTATAATCTAGGTTTTCAAAATTAATATATATTATATGGTCTTCTAAAATCCCTTTTTCTAAAAATTCTTTTTTCAAAAGCTTTAAAATTACTGATTTACCACTTCTACGTATCCCTGTTAATACTTTTATAAAAGGCTTATCTATATATGGTCTGATTTTTTTTATATAAACTTCTCTTTTAAACATATAATCACCTCATATATATTATATTAATATAATATATAAATATTCAATACTTTTTAGGGTTATAACCATAAAACTTTAAATAAATATACCAAATTATATGCAAATTTTATTAAAGCATCTTACATTTATAGATTTTAATGTTTTTATTCATTATATGATATATAACTTTCTAATTTTATATAATAAACTAAATAAGCAACAATTCCTTTTAAAGCACTTGATATAGCAATACTTAACCAAACTCCACTTATTCCATATGGTTTTATTAATATTAAAGATAATGGAATTCTAAGGCTAGTAAATACAATGCTTATTATAGATGGAATTTTAGGCTTTCCTATGCCTGTAAATAAACCATTTGATATCATTTCTATTGCACTAAATATTTCAGAATAAGCTACTGCTTTTAAATATGAAGATGCTATATGTATTGTTTCTTCTTCTTTTATAAAAAGCATAATTATAGGTCTATTTAAAAATATAAATAAAATAGCAGTAAAAAGTGAATATATTATTCCTATTTTTAATGAAGAAGTATATCCTTCTTTTATTCTTTCATATTTTTTTGCTCCAAAGTTTTGTCCTGTAAAACTTGCAACAGCTCCATTAAAACCTCCAATTATCATATAAGTTATAGATTCTATTTGTACCCCTATCTTTTGTGCTGCTATTGCATTTGCTCCAAAAATTGCTATTATTTTTGCAAGAAGGATATTTATTATGGTAAATAAAACTCTTTGAAAAGCCATTGGAAAACCAAGCTTTATAATTTCTATTATTTTATTTTTATCTATATTTACATTTCTTTTATAATTTAATGTTCCATTAGATTTTATCCTTAACAAAATAAAAATTAAAATATTTGCAAAAAGGGTACTAAGAGCTGCTCCTAAAACACCTAAATTTAAAATATAAATAGCTATTGGATCAAGGATTATATTAACTATTACTCCTACTGCATTAATTTTAAAAGCTAATTTATTGTTTCCAAAACTTCCTAATATTCTTGTATATAATAGATTAAAAAAATTAAAAAATAAAATTGGTGCACTTATAGCCAAATATAAATAAGCATCCTTTTCAACCCTATAGCTTTTAAGGTTTAAAAATCCTATAAGAACTTTGCCAAAAAAAATTAATATAAGTGCAAATACTATTCCTATTATTGTATTAATTATTATTCCTGAATTTATATATTCATCTACTTCATTATTGTTTCTTTTTCCAATTGCATGAGATACCTTTATTCCAGTTCCTATAACAACTAAGGCATTTATAGCATATCCTATATTTACAAATAAACTTGATGAACCTATACTTGCTACAGCATCACTTCCAAGCCTTCCAACCCAAATCATATCAATCAAATTATATGTAAATTGAAGAAAGGAACTTCCCATTATAGGTAATGCAAGAGAGGCTATAACCTTTATAACTTTCCCTTTTGTTAAATCTGTTTCTTTCATTGTTTTCTCCATTTTTATATTATTTAAATTCATCTTTTGTTTTATTATATATTATTATCATATTTATGAAAACTAATCACTAACTAAAAAATAAGAAGCACCTTATTTTTAAGTGCTCCTTTACATTTTAATATTCTGGATTTTTATATAAAATTTTTTGATTTTTCATTATTTCTTTATCATATACATCCTTCATCCAGTTTTCTTTTTCTATTTCTTCAATTGCAACTGAAATACTTCCAAAAGAGAGAAGTACCATACCACTTCTGAAACTACTTTTGCAATTTTATTTATCTAATTCTTCTCTAAGTCCTTCTACAAACTTAAAGGCTTCTTTTCTATCTTCATGAAGTCTTCTTACAACTGCACTACCTACAATTACTCCATCACAGTATCCTTTTAATTTTTCAACTGCTTCTCTTGAAGATATTCCAAATCCTATACATATTGGAACTTCTGTATTAGATTTTACTGTATTTAAATATTCAGTTAAATCTGCTCTAAAGCTTGTTCTTTCTCCTGTTGTACCTGTTGAAGATACACAATAAACAAAGCCTTTAGTTCCTGTTACTATTTTCTTTATTCTATCATGAGAAGTTGGGGCTACTAATGGTATTAGGTATAATCCATTCATCTCTGTTTTTTCTTTTAATTCTGCTCTTTCTTCAAGAGGAATATCTGGAACTATAAGACCATCAAAACCAGCTTCTTTTGCATCTTTTAAGAACTTATCAACTCCATAGTTAAATATTAAATTATAATATACCATTATAACTAATGGAATTTCACTTTCTTCTCTTACCTTTTTTCCTACCTTAAAAACATCTTTAACTTTAACTCCACCCTTTAAAGCTCTTATATAGCTTTCTTGAATTACAGGTCCATCAGCTAATGGGTCTGAAAATGGTATTCCAATTTCTACAATATTTGCTCCCTTTTTTTCAAGCTTTAAAATTGTTTTTACTGTTTTTTCTAAAGTAGGGTCTCCATTTGCTATAAATGGAATTAATGCTTTTTTATTTTCTTCTTTTAATTTATTAAAAACTTTATCTATTCTATTCATTTTATTTATGCTCCTCTATGTATTTTAATATAGTGTCCATATCCTTATCTCCTCTTCCTGAGATATTTATAATAACAATATCATCTTTTGAAAGAGTTTTTGCATATTTTCTAGCATAAGCTACTGCATGGGCAGATTCTATTGCTGGTATTATTCCTTCCATTCTTGTTAAATAAAGAAGGGCATCCATAGCTTCATCATCTGTTATTGCTACATATTGTGCTCTTTTTGTTTCACAAAGATAGGCATGTTCTGGCCCTACTGATGGATAATCAAGACCTGCTGATATTGAGTAGGCTTCTTTAATTTGTCCATCATCATCTTTTAAAACATAGCTCATCATTCCATGAAGAACACCTGGAGTTTTTGTTTGAAGAGCAGCTCCATGCATTCCTGTTTCTATTCCAAGACCAGCTGCTTCAACACCTATAAGTTTTACATCCTTTTCTTCTATAAATGGAGCAAATATTCCTATTGCATTACTTCCACCACCAACTGGTGCTATTACTGCTGTAGGAAGTTTTCCTTCCTTTTCTAAACATTGAGCCTTTGCTTCATCTCCAATAACTCTTTGGAATTCTTTAACCATTACTGGATATGGATGTGGCCCTGCTGCTGTACCCATTACATAATATGTATCTTCAACATTAGTTACCCAATATCTTATAACTTCATTTACTGCATCCTTTAATGTTTTATTACCACTCATTACTGGAACTACTTCAGCTCCTAAAAGTTCCATCTTCTTAACATTTAAAGCTTGTCTTTTAACATCTTCTTCACCCATAAATATTTTACATTCCATATTAAACTTTGCAGCTACTGTTGCTGTTGCAACACCATGTTGACCTGCTCCTGTTTCTGCTACTATTTTCTTTTTACCCATTCTTTTTGCTAAAAGAATTTGACCTATAGCATTGTTTATTTTATGAGCTCCTGTATGATTTAAATCTTCTCTCTTTAAATATATTTTAGCTCCACCTAAATCCTTTGTTATATTTTCTGCATAATCTAAAGTACTTGGTCTTCCAACATATTCCTTTAAATAATATCTATATTCTTCCATAAAGCTTTCATCATTTATAGCCTTTTCATATTCATCCTCTAATTCTTGTAATGCATTCATTAATGTTTCTGGAACATATTGTCCTCCAAATTGATTAAATCTTCCCTTCATTTAGTAGTCCCTCACTTTTTTTATTAATCTTTTTATTTTTTCTTTATCTTTTCTTCTTATTCCATTTTCTATAGTTTCAACACCTGAAGAAGTATCAACACCATATGGATTTACATTTTCCATAGCTTCTAATACATTTTCTTCATTTATTCCTCCAGCTATAAAAAATCTTTTATTAACATCTATTTCTTTTAAATATTCCCAAGGAAATAATTCTCCACTTCCTGGGTTACTTCCATCTAAAAGAAGAGTCTCCACATTAAAGTCCTTTGCTTTAATTAAATCCTCTTTATTTTTAATTCCTACTGCCTTCCATATTTCACAGTTTGTATTATCCTTTAAATAATTTATAAAATCATTATCTTCATCTCCATGAAGCTGAATTATATCTAATGGAATATTTTTTATAACTTCTATTATATACTCTTTTGTGTTATTTCTAAATACTCCCACAGATTTTACATCCTTATCTAAAGCTTTTAAAAGTTCTTTTCCATTTTCTATATTAACTTTTCTTTTACTTTCTGCAAAAACAAATCCTGTGTAATCAGGCTTTAATTCATTAATATAATCTATCTCTTCAAGAGTTGTTATACCACATATTTTTATAAGCATATTACTCACCCTTAAATTTTTTAAATTCCTCTTTAAATTCTTCATTTTTAATGTTTCTCATAAACATTTCTCCAACTAATACAGCATCTGCACCCATAGCCTTTATCTTTCTTAAATCCTCTACAGTATGCATTCCACTTTCAGATACAATAACCTTATCTTTAGGAACATATTCTATTAAATCCTTTGTAATATCTAAAGTTGTTACAAAAGTTTTTAAATTTCTATTATTTATTCCTATTATTTCTCCTCCAGCTTCTAAAGCTATATCTAACTCTTCCTTATTATGAACTTCTATTAAAGGTTCAAGCTTAAACTTTACACATTCATCATAAAATTCTTTAAGCTTTTCCTTAAGCTCTGCAACTATAAGAAGTATTCCAGAAGCCCCTAAAACCTTAGCTTCATAAATTTGATAAAAATCAATTATAAAATCCTTCCTAAGAATTGGAGTATTACTTAAAGCTTTTACCTTCTTTAAATTCTCATCACTTCCTTGAAAAAAATCCTCCTCTGTTAAAACTGAAAAAGCATCAATTCCAAGCTCTCTATAAAGTTTTTCAATCTCTTCTACATTAAAATCAGGAAGAATTAATCCCTTAGAAGGAGAAGCCTTTTTATACTCCCCAATAACAGAAAGCCCAGGCTTTTTCAAAGCATTCTTAAACCTATTCTCCTCAGTTCCTTCAATAAGAGCCTGAGCTTTTCTCTTTATTTCCTCTAAAGAAACCACTCTCTTCCTTTCCTCAACCCTCTTCCTCTTCTCAGCTACAATCTTATCAAGTATCAACTCTTTCTCCCCTTTATTCTTCACCTATTTTTTATTTACTCAAAGATGATTTTCCTATTTTGCAAAGACACAACTTAGAGCCTTTCCATAGAAAAAGTATCTTTGCATTTAAACATACAAACTTTTTTATATCCACTTGTTTAATAAAATATTAGTTTTATTATTTTATGAGATAGTGACTTGGAGCCTATCCATAGTGAACTTGCCCAATAGCCTTCCTTTTAATAATAAGAAACTTGATATTTTTTATTTACTCAAAGATGATTTTCCTATTTTGCAAAGACGCGACTTGGAGCCTGTCGATAAGTGAAAATGAAAATTTTATATTTTGTTATTTGAACTTACCCAGCGACCAAAGGGAGTCGGGCTTCATTTGAAAATAACATAAGAAAACTAATATTTTTGAACCAAGTTTACCTAGAAAATTATGCTTCTTTCAATTCATTGTACTTAGCTAATGCAGTACCCTCATCTAGTAGCTTATTTGCTAAAGCTATTCCTTCTTCTATAGAGTCTGTAATTTTTCCTGAAAAGAATCCTGCTCCTGCATTTAATACTACAATATCTCTTTCAGGTCCTTTCTTTCCATTTAAAATATCTATTATTATCCTAGCATTTTCTTTAGCTTCTCCTCCTGCAATATCTTTTATATTTGCATAAGGAATTCCATAATATTTAGGGTCTAAAGTAAACTTTCTAAGTTTTCCATCTTTAAGTTCACAAACTGTTGAAGTTGTTGTTGTTGTTAGTTCATCTAATCCATCATTTCCATGAACAACTAAAGCTCTATCAAGTCCAAGTTCTAATAAAACCTTTCCTACAGCATCAATTAATGTTTCATCATAAACACCCATAAGTTGTCCTGTAAGTGGTGCTGGATTTAAAAGAGGTCCTAGCATATTAAATATTGTTCTTGTTCCAAGTTCTCTTCTTTCTTTCCCTACATTTTTCATTCCCCCATTATAAGCTGGGGCAAGTAAAAATACCATTCCTTTTTCTTCTAGTATCTTTTCACTTTCTTCCTTTGTATAATCAGTTTTTATACCTAAAGCTTCAAGTACATCAAGGCTTCCACTTTTACTTGAAACTGCTCTATTTCCATGTTTTGCAACCTTTACTCCACCTGAGGCTAAAACTATTGCTACTGCTGTTGAAATATTAAAAGTTTTTGCTCCATCTCCTCCTGTTCCACAGCAATCTATTAAATGTTCTTTATCTTTAATATCTATTTTTAAAGTATGACTTCTTAAAGCCTTTGCAGCTCCTAAAAGTTCTTCTGGAGTTTCTCCTTTAGCTTTTAAGCCAACTAAAAATCCACCTTTTTGAGCAGAAGTTGTTGTTCCTCTCATTATTTCATTCATAACATCAGCCATCTCTTGTGCTGTTAAATCTTCTCTTGCTATTACTTTTTTTATTGCTTCTTTAATTTCCATAACATATACCCTCCACAAAATTCTTAATCATTCTTTTTCCCTTTGGTGTAAATACAGATTCAGGATGGAATTGTAATCCATATATTTTTTTAGTCTTATGTTTTAATGCCATTATTACATGGTCTTCTACTGTTTCTCCAATTATCTCAAGTTCCTTTGGAAGGGAGCTTCTTTCAACCACTAATGAATGATATCTCATAACATCAATTTTTCTTGAAACTCCTTCAAAAATATCATTTCCCTTTACTTGAATTACTGAACTTTTACCATGGAATATTTCCTTTGCTCTTACTACATTTCCTCCAAAAGCTACTGCTATTGCTTGGTGTCCTAAACATATTCCAAGAACTGGTATGTCATCTCCAAAACTTTTTATTATATTTATTGATTCTCCTGCATCTTCTGGTCTTTTAGGTCCTGGTGAAATAACTATTCCATTAGGCTTTAACTTTTTTAATTCTTCAACTGTTATTTCATCATTTCTAAATATTTTTACCTCATCAAATTCTCCTATGTATTGATAAAGATTATAAGTAAATGAATCATAGTTATCTATTAAAGCTATCATTATCTTAATGCCTCCTTTAATGCTAGTAATTTATTTTGAATTTCCTCAAATTCCTTCTCTGGAACTGAATCATATACTATTCCTGCTCCTGCTTGAAGATAAGCTGTTTTTCCTTTTATAACAAAAGTTCTAATTGCAATACACATATCCATATCTCCTCCATAAGAGAAGTATCCAACTGTTCCTGAATAAATTCCTCTCTTAACCTCTTCAAGCTCTTCAATAATTTCCATTGCTCTTATCTTTGGAGCTCCTGAAACAGTACCTGCTGGAAGACATGCAGTTAATGCATCAAAGGCATCTTTTCCTTTTTCAATTTCTCCAACAACTTGGCTTGTAATATGCATAACATGTGAAAATCTTTCAACCTTCATAAAATCTTTAACTTCAACTGTTCCTATTTTACTTACCTTACCTATGTCATTACGTCCTAAATCCACAAGCATTACATGTTCTGCTCTTTCTTTTATATCTGCCATAAGTTCAGTTTCAAGGTTTCTATCCTCTTCCTCTGTAGCTCCTCTTTTTCTTGTTCCTGCTATTGGATTTGTTATAACTTCTTTTCCCTTTAAAGATACAAGACTCTCTGGTGAAGAACCAACTACTTGATAATCTTCATAATCAATAAAATACATATATGGAGAAGGATTTTCAGCTCTTAAATTTCTGTAAATTTCAAAAGGTGTTTTTTCTGTTTCACAATACATTCTTTGAGATAAAACTACTTGGAATATATCCCCTGCTTTTATATACTCCTTAGCTTGCTTTACATTTTCTATAAATTTTTCTCTACTTGTTGCAAAGGTAAAGTTTACTGGTTCACCTTTATTTACATTCATAAATACATATGGTTTTTGAAGAAGAGATATAAAATAATTTTTTTGGTCTTCTATTATTTCTTTATATTCTCTTTCATCATCTTTAAAAATATTATCTACTACATAAACCTTATGAGTAAAATGGTCATAACATATATATCTTTTATAAAAATTAAATCTTATAATAGGAGCTTTTATATCATCTTTATTTACAAAGTTTAATCTTTTTTCATAAAAAGCTGCTGTATCATAACCCATATAACCAATAGCTCCACCTTTAAAAGGGAATGGATTACTTTCATATTCAAATTCTATACTTACTTCCTTTTTTACTTCTTTTATATCAAGAAGCCTCTCTCCAACAATTTCTTTATAAGAATTTTCTCCTAAAAATGAATATCTTCCAAAACGATTTTCCTTACTTCCACCTTCTAATATAAATCTGTTTTTTCCTTGAAAACCTTCAAATATTGTTATTGGTGTTAATTCATCTCCTCTAAATTCACTTATTAAAGAAAATCCTTTATTATCTTTCTTTTTATTATTAAATTCCACTTCTGAAATATTTATCATCTATTTTTCCTCCTATATAAAACTTATATAATATTATAGCTTATTATTAACTTGGCAAGTTATCCATAGTCTTCAAAGTATATAATTTCCTATGGAATTAAAAAAAGTCACTTTGTCCTTATAATGGGACAAAGTGACTTGTGGTGCCACCCATTTTTATATGTAACAAAAAAACATAAATTAAAACTTTCTATAAAACAAAAAAAACACCTTATCCTATAGGACAAAATGTGAAAATTTCGCTATGCCACCTAAATTACATATCTCTACTAGGTACAATAAAAATACCCTATCTTTTTAACGGCAGACTCCCGAACACTAATACTTTAATTTCCTAGTGCCATCTCTAAGATCCATTCAATAATAGCTACAATACCTGGTTCGCACTACCCCAGATTCTCTGGAACTAAATTCTATTATTTACTACTTCTTATCATAGACTTTAGTATTTCTTTCATTGATGAAAGTTTATCATATTTAGGGTTAATATGTCAATATATTTTTTAATTTTATAATAAAATCTAAAAAAACTGCATAGTGAATATATTATTAACTTAAAAATTTATCTATTTTTCAAAATATGTAATTTTCAAAATAAAAAAACTGCTTAAAATTAGAAATTTATTCCTAGTTTTAAGCAGTCTTATTTTTCTTTTAAATTATTGTTCTAATTCAAAAGAATTACAGTCAGTACATTCTGGCATTGTTGGATTCACTTCATGAGTTCCTACCATTATTTTGTTTAATGTACAATAATCTGATGATTTGTCATGATGCTTACATTGTTGTACTGTGCATCCTATACTATTGTTCTTTTCCATTTTTACAGCACCTCCTTGTAACTCTTGGTTACGATATTAGTTTGCTCAAATGAAAAAATTTTATACAATGTAATATATTCTAATTTTTCTATAATTTACTCTTCTATAATTATCTTATAAGTACATTTAAATTCTTTATTTTTTTCTAATTTAATAATGCCTTCTTTATCCTTTATTTCTCCAGTAAAATCTTCATAATCAGCATGTCCAAACCAAGGCTCAATACATACAAAATTAGTTCTTCTGTCAGGTGCCCATATTGCTAAATAAGGAAAGTCTTTAAATTCTAAAGAAACACTTCTATTATGTTTTCTTGACTTTAATGTTATTTTATCTGACTCTAAATTTTTAAATATAAGAGTTCCATCTTTAAAAACTTCTTCACTTAAATTTAATTCATCACAGTTATTAAAATATTGTTTTTCCTTTCCTGTTAAAAAATCCTCTTTATTAATTTCTAAAATTGAAGAATTTTCTATTTTATTAAATTTTAAATAATAATCATTAAGTTCATCCCCTTTTTTATACATAGGACACTTAATAGCAGGATGAACTCCTAAAGAGAAGTATATATTTTTATTATCTAAATTTTTAACCTTATGAGTTATTATTATAGAATTTTTTTCAATTTTATATTCATTTATAAGGGAAAATTTAAAAGGATATATTTTTTCTGTTTCCTCATTATTTTTCAATTCAAAAGCTAATATATTATCCTTATTTTCTATTAGTTTATATTTAGCCCTACTTGCAAAACCATGTTGAGGCATAAAATAAGTCTTTCCTTCATACCTATACTCAAGATTCTTTACCTTTCCTATTATAGGAAACAATACTGGTGAATAAAGCTTCCACCAAAAAGGTATTCCCTGCCACAAATACTCACTATTACTTTTCTTTCCTTTAATAGATACTAATTCTCCACCATGGGTATTTCCTTTAATTTTTAAAAATTCATTTTCAATTATACAATCCATAATTCTAATTCCTCCACAAATATTATGATAATTTAAAATTTAAAGGTTGGCAATAATTATATAAATATTTATTAAACAAAAAGAGAGCTAAAAATTTGCCCTCTCTTATATTATTTTATTTGCAATTTTTTTCTACTGCAATTGCAGAAATTTCACCACTTACAGTTGTTCCTGCTTGTGCTAAAGTTGCATTAGATATTTCTACTGTATAAGTGCAGCATCCATCACAATGGCCACAGTCACAAAATTGAAACTCAAAACTCTTTCCTGACAAAGTATTTACTGCTGCACTTGAAGTATAAGAGCCTCCCACAAATTGAGAACATCCATTACAACATTTTTTTATTCTAAAGGTTATATTTGGGACTACTCCTATAGGTGCATTAATTAAACCAGTAAAATGAATTAAAACTGTTGGATTTTTTAATTTTTTTGTATCTATTGTTACACTAGCAACTGAATAAGGATTTCTTATACTTGCACCAGCTAAATCTAATATTGGAAGTGGCCCTGCTGAACCACAGCCACAACTTACTATAATTTTTCCAGCTTTTTCTGTTCTACAGCTTCTACTTTCTGATAACATATTATTTTCCCCCTTAAACCCATTCTTTGTGAAGGTTTAACAATTTTTTTCTACTGCTAAAGCTGAAATATTACCACTTATCATTGTTCCTGCTTGTGCTAAGGTTGCATTAGAAATTTCTACTGAATAAGTTGCGCATCCACAACAGCTTTCACAATCACAGAATTGGAATGCAAATGATTCACTGTGTAATGCATCAAAGGCATCACTATAAGTGTAACTTCCACCTATTGTTTGTGAACATCCATTCATACATTTAACTAATCTAAAAGTTATATTTGGTAAAACTCCTATAGGCACATTTATTAATGCTGTAAAGTTTATTAAAACTGTTGGGTTTTTTAATTCTCTAGTATCAATTGTTACACTAGCAACTGAATAAGGATTTATTATACTTGCACCAGCTAAATCTAATATTGGTAATGGTCCTACTGAACCACAGCCACAATTTAAAATTGCTTTTCCTGCATTTGAGCTATAATCTGTATCTGTGGAACTACTACTTGTACTTTCAAAACATCTACTTTCATAATCAGATGTTTCATATCTATTTCTTCTTTCATCTGAACAATTACATACTTCATCTCTAAAACTTCTTCTAGTTCCTCGATTTACACAATTTGTATCCATAACTTTCCTCCATAATATCTATAATTTTAAAAATTTACTTCTTTATTTAAGAATGTTCTTTACTTTTATAATATGTTTAATATTATAAAGAGTGCTATTTATCTTTTTATATAATCTAAAGGAGCCTATATTTATAAGCTCCTTTACCTTTTATATTATTCCTTTCTTTCACAATTACATCTTCTATGGTTTCTTCTGTTATTAGCTTCTCTTTCTCTATCATTTCTATCTTCATTACATCTATCACTTCTGTCTTCATATAACTCTCTATTTCTAATGTCATCTCCACATCCACTGTCGCTGCTACTTGAATCATCATTACATCTATTATTAATTCTTCTATCACATCTTCTGTTATTTCTTCTATTTCTTCTGCAATTGCAATTATCGCTACTATCACTATTATCATCATTATTTCTTCTTCTACAATCTGATTCTCTAGCTGTGTTACGACATTCTACTCCATTAGGATTTGTAAATACAGCTATTTCTTCAGAAGTTGTATGAAGAATATTGTGTGTTACTAAAAATGAGTATCCAACTGTTGCACGAATATATCCTTCTTCATAATCTCCATATCTTTCAGTTGTTTCTACACATTCTACTGAAAGACAATGGTCTAATTTTATATTTCCTCTAACTCTTCTTCCATCATTAGGAACTCCAACTCTTCCATATAAATTTACTGGAGTAAAGTTTAAACCTACATCATCTCCACAGCCTTCTCCATTTCCTAAAGTATCTCTCTTTGTAATTTCTACAGGGTTTACTGAAATTCTTCTATTGTTTTTACCACATCTATCTATATTTCCATAACAATTATAGTCTTTAGTAGCAGTAAAAGGTCTTCCACCTATTCTTCCTCTTATTCTTACTTTTAAGTTATCTACAAAGAATCTTATTCCTTGCTTAAATACTCTTGCCCTTGAATTTCTATCTGTTCTGCTTTCAGAATTACATTTAGTTTTTCCTACTGCACCTTCAAATTCATCATATAGCATTACAGTTGATGGCTCTCTTTCACTTCCATCAAAATTATCTGGATTATTATAAACTTCTACACCATTTCCATCTACAGCTGAGAAAATTTTATTTTCCATATCATATTTTACTAAGATATTTCCTTCTCCTAATTCTCTTCCTGAAAAATCATTATCTAAGCTGTCAGCATCTTTAATTCCAATATTATCATAGCATAATGATATATCATCTATACATACAGCATCCCCTACTCTATATCTAGAACAGCTATCTTCAAAATTATCTATAGTAAATACTTCATCTTTATCTGCAAATTGTAAACTTTCTAAATATACACAGTCAAATATTTTTTCTGCTAATATTCCAACACATCTTGCATTAGATATATTAGTACATCTTACTTCTAATTCCTCTGACTCTTCATTTTCACAATTTGATTTAAAATTATCTATTTCACAAGGCTCAAAGCTTTCTTCAAAGTATTCTCTTCTTTCCATTATTAAAGTTCCTCCTGTTATTATCTATTAAGATTCTTTATATTTATACAATTTATTTTATGTTTTTAAACTACAAGTGTTCCTCTTCTTTTACAAAAACAGCTATTTTCTCTTTATTCATAAAATAAATATAACTTTCTACTTGAAAAACATAATTAATTAAAGACCTTATTTTATTATTTCCTTTATATTTTTCTACTGAAATTACCTCTTTTGCAAAAAGACATCCTTCAAGTTTTAATTTAATTTTCATCTTATTTTTTTCTTCTATATTTAACTTTTCAAATATATTAACAGGAGTAAAATTTAACCCTACCTCTGGATTAATATTTTTTAAAACCTTATAATTATAAGAATTTATATAATTTTCATAATTAGATAAATCTAAAGTATCCTCTCTAGTAATTTCTACAGGATTAATATCTACATAATTCTTATTTAAATCTTTATTATATTTTCTATAATCTTTAACTCCTTCAAATTCCTTTTCTCCTATCTTTCCCTTTATCCTTATTTTTAAATTATCTACAAAAAATCTTAATCCATACTTAAATAAGAAATTATTTTTTAAAGAAATATTTTTTAAATCTATATTGCCTTGAAATTCTTTATAAAGATAAACTAAATTAGGAGTTTTATTTACCTTTTTATTATCTAAAACATAAGAAGTTTGAATGTAATTTGATTTATAAGCCTTCTTATCTGTATTAAAAAGTTTTATATTTTTATTATTTACCTTTATATTTATTACTCCAGAATTTTTATTATTATTTGAATTAGGAAGGCTTAAAGAATCCCCATCATCTATTACTCCAATAAAATTATAATCTACTACAATCTTATCAATAGATACTTTATCTCCTTTTATGTATTTTTCATTTCCAGTTATAATAAATTCTTCGCTTTTTAATGATTCTTTAACTATATTTTTATAAGCCTTATCATATATTTTATTTGCTAAAATTCCTTCAATTTTCATATTACTTATATCTTTATTCACATTTTTTCTCCTAAATAAAATAATTCTTATTTATTTTTATGATATTTCCTTATATAAGTTTACTTCTAAAGAAAAAATTCTTTACATATAAATAGATAAATATAGCTTTTAAGGAGCAGAATTAAATTATGTCTTTTAAAAGAAATTTTAATACTTTAATTGTTAAATCTAATAATTTAAAGTCTGAATTATCCTATTCTAGTAATGGAATTAAACTACATAATTATGATTTAAATAATAATTTAATATCTAAAGGAAAGGTTTTTAATAGTAGTAATTCCTTTTCTAAATCTTTTTTTAATGTTGATTTTTTAGATAATATTTATGGAGTAATTTATACTAAAGAAAACTCTTTAGTATATGTTTATATTACTAAAAATTATATTTATAAATCTAAAATAATGGATATAAATAAAAAATATAGTATAGCTTTTCCCTATATAAAAAAAATAGATGAACAAATTCATATATTTTATTACTTAATAGATAATAAAAATCCTACTAAATGTAAATTAATTAATTATTTTTTTGATGGCTTTAAGTGGAATGAAAATATTATTTCAGAAATTAGTTATTTTATTTTATCTAATTTTGTTGTTATGTGGCATAATAATATTCCTTTTTTATTTTTCTTTAATAGAATTAATGGCTGTGAAGAGCTTTTTTATGTAACCTTTAATAATGAAACTTTAAGTTTTAAAGAAAAAATTCAAATAACAAATTCTCATAAAAATAAGGTTTATTTATCTATTATTGAGCCTTTAAAAAATCATTATCATATAACCTTTTCTGAAAATAATAATGATAAATATTATTGTTCTTATGTTTATCTTTGTAAAAATAATGAAAAAATATCTATAACGGAAAATTTAAATATTTCTAAAACTGTTGCTTGTGAATTTCCTACTATATTTATGATAGATGATAATTTATATATTCAATGGCTTGAATTTAATGAACTTTTTACAAGCTATTCAAAAAATAATGGAAAGACTTGGTCTTCTCCAAAATTTTTTAATAATCCTAAAGATGAAGTTATTGTAGGATATAATTATAAAAGCAATTTTTTAAATGATAATATTTATTTATATAATATGTTTTCTTATAATAAAAGCTACTATCCTTTAGGAATTTCAAAAGGGGGTTTTTAATTGAATAATATAAAACTTAATTCTATATCATCTTCTTACTTAGAACTTTTTAAACCATCTTCAAATAATTTAAAAAAAGATAACCTTTTAATTGGTACTTTAAATAATAATTCATCTATTAATAAATTTTATTCAATTATAAATTTTAAGTATGAAAATATAAATATTTCAAAAATTACTTCAGCTTATTTATATATTTATTTAGATGATATAATTTATTCAGATTTTCCCTTTAAAAATATAGTTATACATGAAAATTTAAGTGATTTAAACCTTAAAGAATTTACCTTTGAAAATCCTCCAATAAAATCAGAAAACCATATAGACTCTTGCCTTCCTTTTAATTTTGCAAAACACTATGTAAGTATAGATATTACTTCTTTATATAAAAATTCTAATAATAAAAATTATTTTAGTATAGTTATAGATAGCCCTAAAAATAAAGCTACTTCTGTTTTAAAAATTCATTCTGTAAATTCTCAAAATCCACCTTATATAATTTTAAATTTAAAAGATTTTTATAAAGAAAAAACTATAGAAAAAGATAATTCTATAAAAGATATTAATTTTTTTAATGAATCTAATTTATCAAAAAAACATGATTATGATAAAATCCTTTCTGAATTAGCCTTATTAAATAAAAAATTTAATGAACTTAAAAAAAGATTAGATGAAATTACAATTGAGCCTATTGAATTTAAATAAAATTTAATAAAAAAATTTTAGGTTCTTTATATTATTTAGCCATTTTGCTATAAGCATTGCTTCATAAAATAATGAACCTAAAATTTAAAATAAAAAATATTAACTATTTACATTTTATAGCATCTTGAACATCCATTAAAGCTTCTCCAAATCTTTGATAATGAACAATTTCTCTTTCCCTTAAAAACTTTAAAGCTTCTTTAATTTCATATTCATCAGTAAGGTTAATTAAACTTTCATAGGTTGCTCTAGCCTTTTGCTCAGCAGCCATATCTTCATGTAAATCAGCTATTACATCCCCTTTTGCTTGAATATAGGTTGCTGTCCAAGGATT
>JABLTK010073247.1_pt1 | contig 115415 bp, 97 predicted proteins | sample 7160131 | NCBI WGS metagenome assembly JABLTK01 (sample SAMN14651221, study PRJNA627086) | human gut metagenome | isolation source: feces | host: Homo sapiens | reverse complement strand
TAAGGTTCCTCACAAAAAGATTTGCATTTAGAATGTTATTTCGACAAAAGAAAATCTGCTTTGCAATCATGATAACACAGACTGCAAAGTAGATGCAAGAGTTTATTCGTAATTTAATACTTTTTTAATTTATTTGACGTTTTATCGTTAAAGTGCCCTTTTCAATCCCTTTCCATTGTGTTAGAATATAACCAGAGTTCGCATTTTGCTCTGCAAAACAAGGAGGCAAATCCTCTGCTCCTGCAAAGGCAGTCGCATTTTGCTTCGCAAAACAAGGAGGATTGCATGAAAAATACATTTAATACTAAAATTTTATTTCAATTTTATCACAGTGCAGTTAAGGCGGAATTGAAGAAAAGGGGATTTGCAAAGGATACCGCGCAGAAAATCAAAAAAGAATATAAGGAAATTGCAGGACGTGCCAAGGACATCGGACCTTCCAGACTGTTAAGCTCCTACATCATGGGTATTTATTTCATTGCCTTAAACCGGAGCACCGGTAAAACGGCGGAGGAAAATTATTCCATATTTAAGGAAGGACTGTGTGCATCCGGTCTGTTCCATAAGGTGCTCGGAAATGCCGACAGTTACCTTGATGAAAAGAAAATGCCGGGACGTCTGCAGTGGTCGGCGGACAGCCATAAGCATCAGTATGAAAACGACTGGGTTGTGGATATTTTACCGGGAAACGGGGAATACGACCTCGGCTACGATTACCATGAATGCGGCATCTGCAAAATATGCCGGGACGAGGGCTGTCCGGAACTGGCTTCCTACCTGTGCCGTATGGATTTCGTTTTGGCAGATATCATGAATATGAAATTAGAAAGAACCGGCACCATCGCTGACGGTGCCGATTACTGTGACTTCCGCTACAGCCGGAAATAATTAATCTCCTCTTCCGTGAGGACATCAAGATGTTTGTCCCGGATTGCATACACTCTGGTGCAGACCTCTAAGACCGTCGGACGGTGGGTGGTTACCAGACAGGTACGCGGATATTCATCCTTCATCAGGTTCTTTAAGAGTTTTCGTTCCGTTGCCACATCCAAAGCAGAGGTTGCCTCATCCAGCAGTAAAATGGGGGACCTGCGGAGGATGGCTCGGGCAATGGAAAGCCGCTGTGCCTGCCCTTCGGAAAATCCGCCGCCTCGTTCCTGTATCGGGCTGTTGATACCGTCCGGCAGTTTCTCTACAAAATCCCATGCACAGGCAATTTCCAAAGCATTTCGGATTTCTTCGTCCGTAGCATCCTCTTTTACATTTCTCATATTTTCCGCAATCGTACCGGAAAACATGGTATTTCCCTGCGGTACATAGGATATCAGCTGTCTGGCGGAAGCATTGAGGGGCATATTTTCCTCCCGCGTGCAAAGCTGCGCAGTGCCTTCCTGTGACAAAATTAAGGAGAGCAGGAGTCTTAGCATAGTGGTCTTGCCTTCACCGGAAGGACCGATGAGTGCAACCACTTCGTGCGGATGCGCCTCCATAAAAGCATGTTCAAAAACCACTGTTCCGTTCCGGTAAGCATAGGAAACATCCTGCACGGAAAGTCCCACACCTTCCTCTTTATGCCGCTCCCAGAAAGCCTTCACTTCTTCCTTTTTGCTGTAGTCCTCTCTCGGCATCTCCACAATATCCATCAGTCTGCCCGCCGAAGTGGTCAGGGAAATGGATGTGGGAATTAACGAAATCAGATTGTTCAGGGTACTTGTCAGCGTACTGGACAGAGTGAGAAACATGGTCATGGTACCGTAGCTGATAGCTCCGCTCCACACCCGGTAAATACCCCAGCCGTAGGAAGCATAGGAAACCGCCATGCCGATTAATGTCATCAGAACGGAAATCACCATGCTCATTTTCTGATAACTCATACGCATGGTAATGTATTCCCTCTGCAGATTTTTCAGCCTTTCTATATAAAGGGAAATCATATCGAAGGCCTTAATGGTCTGTATATTGGAAAACGCTTCCTGGTTAAAGCCGGACATTTTCGCATTCATGGCTGCGCTTTTGTTATTGTTGCTCTGCATTTTTTTCGTCAGATACCGGGACATAAGGAAAGAAACCGGCATGCTCACAAGGGCAAACACGGCAAACGACGCATCATAATAAAGCACCATCCACAGGGCGCTTCCAAACCGGAAAAGATATATGATTAAATTGGGAACAAAACTCAGAATGCCGGAGGCGATATTGGAAGCATCCCCGTTCCAGCGGGTCAGCAAATCCCCGGTATGGTACTCCGTCAGGGATTCCCAGTCAGTCACTAAAATCTTTGAAAAAATATCCGCTTTAATACCGGCATCCACGCTCATACTGATTTTGGTGGAAATGTAATTGGAAATCTGCGTCAGGAACACACTTCCTAAATTCATGCCTATCATGATGCAGAAGGTCATAACAACCTGCCCCGTTTCATGTCCGGTAATAATATCAATCAGATCCTTGGATACCAGACTTCCCAGAAGGGAGATGCCGGTACCGGCAAGGCCCAAAAGCGTATACACCGCAATCGCCCAGATATGCTGTCTGGCGTAACCGCCAATCCATTTTATTCGTTTCCACGTCTGCTGCATACTCACTCCCTCACAAACCCTTTAACGTACAAACAGCACCGCCTGTTTCAGACGATGCTATCCTTTTTTCTCAAGTGTTATTTTTTTAGTCATCATAACCGCCCTGTACATTCGGTGCCTTCGTACAGGAAATGGTGGCAGAAATAACTGCCAGGCCATCCGGGTCATCACAGTAAACCTTAAGTAAGGAACTGTAATTGTCGTTGCAGTTATAAGCATTGCCGTGCTGTTCTCTGGTCAGGACTACGGTACAGCCGTTTACGCTGACGCCGAAGGACTCAAAGTTTGCACTGGTAATGGGCTGGTTAAATACGATGGTAACGGTGGAAGCGGTAGAAATGTGCTGCACATTGCCGTGGTTTGCGGTTACGCGGAAGTTTGCGTACTTCTCGTGTGACACTACCTGCTCCTTATTTACGGATACCGTCCAGCACTGCGGTTCTTCCGGTCCGGAAGGATTAGCTCCGCTGTTGGCATAAATGCCTTCTGCCAAATCTTCATTTTCTAAAATAACAGGACTCTCATATTTTTTCATAATCTCAACTCCTTTTACAAAAACCTCTACCTTTATGATATGCGTTATCTTCCATAAAGGCCCCCCGATTACCTTTATCTTAAAATAGCTTTTACCTTATGTCAAGGTAACATAATTTACTAATTTGTACTTTTTTAAATACCACAATTTCCTATTTTTCAAACAGGAACAGCCTTTTTACGAGTTTACCTCTCGCTTTGGCATTTCTTAATACCGCTCTAACGGATGTGTGCCTGATTTTCCGGTTATTCCTAAGAAACCGTACCAGTGTCATGCACCAGAGCAGGGGCCAGAGTAAAAAGCATTTCCCTGCCCGGGGGAAATTCAGATGCATCTGATGATGAAACTCACGTGTGTAAGCGCCAAGGCTGCTGCCTCTCACCGCTACCATCCTGTCCTCCGAGGTCTTGCCGAATTCTTCGCTGTTCAGCACATCCCTTAAAAATGCCGCCTGCAGAGTATACCCTGCCGTCCGGACTCCTTTGCCGAACACTTCTGCTGTATCTTCCTTCGGACCGCTTTTCAGAAAGCTTACGCTTTCCTCCGGCAGTCCCAGATATTCCACACAGGTGGCTGTTACCACATCGGAAAAACCTTTGAGACCGCTTTCCGCTATCAGCTTTTTATAAAGCTGTTGTTCTTCATCGGACACTCCCTTTTTCCAGAAGACCACCCAGTCGCATAAAAGCTTCAGTCCAAATCCGGCACGCAGAAAGTGCTGCAGCATATGAAGAAGCAGTTCGTATGCGTGGCAGGCTCCGGTCAGCACCGGCAGGGTAACCCCCATAATTTCCTTTTCCTCCGTGTGTGCTGCGAAAAGCTCCCTGCATTTCTCCAGATAGGTATTCATGGCGGCATTGTCAAACGGCTCCGCTATCAGAGTGTGCAGTTCCACCGCTATTCCTTCCGCAGTCTGCATCACCAGATGGTGCAGGGAATGTTGTTCTTCCTTTACCGTCATGCCATGTGCCAGAAAAAACGCCCGGGCCTTCGGTAAATCGCCTTCCTTCAGCAGATACAAATCCACATCGCCGGATTTGCGCAGTTCCGGCACCGGGTAATAAGCCGAGGTCGCCGTTCCTTTTAATAAAGCAACCGGAATGTCCGCCTCCCTTAAAAGTCCTGTGAGAAACTTACCGGTAAACAAAAGATGATAATTCTGGCTCACCGTCCGCCGGGCTGCCTGTTGCCAGACCGTCCTCCATGCGACCATACATTCCGGCGCTTCCCCGGTTTCCTCATGTGCGGCAGTTTCCAGCACATCATACAGAAGGGGAAGTACCTGATGTGCCTGCGCCATGGCAAAAAGCTTTTCATAGTTTATATTGTCCGTCTGTCCGGAACTATTTATTTTTTCCCGGTCCGAATTGCCTGCTAATGCTGCTTTCAGCAGCCGGAGCAGTTCCCGCTCTTCTCTGTCGGGACCGACCACAACTTTCTCTGCCCTTTCCATAAAATCTGCCTTTCCGTCACTCGTTTCTATCACGCTTTTGCATTCTCACCGGCTTTCTGACCTCTCATCTCTGCCGCACTTTCGCTTCCTCACCGGCTTTTCAGGCTTTCCAACTCTACGGTACCCAGCAGGTAACCGTATTCCGTGGGATTTTGCTCATTTCCAAAATAAATCTGCCTGCCGCTGTCCTTATCCGTAAGGCGCAGGTACATCCGGCAGGTGCCGGACTGCCACCCTGTCAGGGAAACGTCCGCCGAAACCGTTTCCACCCGTTCTGCTCCTCTTCCGCCCACAAGATATGTAAAATCCACGTCCAAAGGGATTTCCCGGCATTCTCCGGTATCCTCACACACTACAATAACCTCCGGCACCGTTTCTTTTAAAATCGGCGCAAAACCCACATTCTGTAAGTCTATCCGTAAGGAAAGAATATCCTTCCAGAAATGATATTCTCCGCTCACCTCTTTTAGAAGCAGCCGGTAGCCCAGATGCCTTTCCGCATAGGAAAGACCGTCCATGCCCTGATAACAGCCCTCTTCCTCAACCGTGGCGGCTGCCCATTTTTCCAGAACCCTTCTGTCATAGTCCTCATTCAGGTAGCTGATATGCATAACGGCAAGGTCGTGCATGGCAGTTTCCCAATCGTTGTAAGGATTATCCACAATCACTTCCCCGCCGTTGGGAACATATCCACAAAGCTCCTCCTGAAAGGCAAGCTCTTCCTCCCGGTTCCAGCAGGAAAAATCCCCCGCCTCCTTGCGGGAGGCTTCCCCATATGTGCCGTAATCGCTGTAATTTCCCAGAATACCGTCATTGAAAAGTCCCAGCCTGCAGCCGTCCTCAAACGCCTCCGGGATTTCCGCAAAGCCGATGGCATTCCGCCACTGCATGGGCATCCGTACCGCCAGATACACACTGTCCCCCGTTGTCGTCCTTAAGGCTTCGTACAGTGTATGCCAGTCCTCTGCCGTACTGTAACGGGTGCCGTTCATTTCTCCCCAGTTGCCGGTAAACAGCCCTTGCAGGGTAAAAATGATGTCCTCATTTTCCGCCACAAGGGGTCCTGTCTGTTCTATATGCCGCAGAATAACGGAAATGTCTTCCGGTTCCGTTTCCGCATTTTCTCCCGACCAGTCATACAGGAAGCGGACAATCAGCTGCTTTCCCGTCCCACGGAGCGCCTGAAACAGACCACGGATACTGTCAAGCCCCTGCTCTGTCAGTTCCCTGTCCCGGTAATTGCAAAGATTTATCTGAATCATGGTCAGATTCGTTCCGGTATCGTCCTGAAACCGCTCTGTCACCGTTTTCTCCCACTCTGCATTTTCATCCGCAATCACAAATCCGTATATATAATAAAAACCGCGGTTTGGATTGGATAAATACCGGGAGGACTCCGTAAAACATTCTGCCGAAAAGATAACTCTGCCATGCCCTCTTTTTCTCCCCCAGACAAAGAGAAGTCCTGTAAGAAGAAGGGCAGGCAACAGCATTCCTGCCGTAAAACGCAGCGCCGTCTTTATTCTGTTTTTCCTGCGTTTCACCTGTTGTGCCAAGCTCTTTCCCCTTTCATTCATCCTCTATTGCCAGCTGGTACAGACATGCCGGATTTTGCCGGAAATAGTAGCATACAAAATTTTTATCTTCATAATACGTTTTCAATTCACCCGGATAAAGCTTTTCAAATGAATCGCACCATTTCTGCAGACGGGATTCCACCACGGTACGGGACAGCAGATCCGAATACGCTGCGGAAGAAATCGGGAACGCGTAAAACGGCGGTTCCGCCAGCTCCGGAGAAATCGTTGCCGTGAAAATAGCTGGGCACTGGCTTACATTACTTTCGTACAGAGCCGGATATTTTTCCGCCGCCAGCCAGGACGGACCTCCGAAGAAATGGCTCTGGGCATAGCCCAGCGGATGCTTCTCCACAAATAAGAAGACATATTCCGTAGGGATGGTGTAATCGTCCTTAGTACATTCGTTCACAAAATTGACCGCCTCTTCGTGCAGACCGTACTGAATAACCTGATACAGTTCATCTACCGGCGACACAATGGTATAACTGTTGTGCGGCAGGGTTTCCGTAATCCGGCAGGTACTCATGACCGCTCCGTTAAAGCGTGTCAGCTCATAATATAAATAGCCGTGGAAGGTTCCCGTCATGTTGATAAATACATAAACCGCACCGGTAAAAAGAAGCGCCGCCGTTTTCATAACCGCCCCGGAAAGGAGTACCGCCAGCAGGGTAAAGGCTGCATCCACCGGAATCATGCACATGGCAGTCAGAAGCAGTTGTATGGAGGAGCAGAGTCTGGCTCCCGCAATCAGTGCGGGCAGCCCCAGCGCTTCCGCACAGTACATGCCGATGAAAATAACCGTAGAAAGTGTCAGGGACAGATAATGGTCAAACATTCCCGCCTGTATGCCCTTTCTGCGGAAAACAAACCGCAGTAGCATGGCTAATATACGGCAGAATACAAAAACCGCCAGTGCCAGCGCCGTCATTTTTAGGAAGCCGTCCGCCCGCTGTTCCTTATACAGGGTCACGTAGCCCGCCCGGTACAGGGCGTCTGCCTCTTTCAAAATAAATGCTTTCAGCCGGGTAAGCATTGGCTCCTTGGGCGGCTGGGGTGTTTCCCCGCCGGCGGTGCTATCCTGTCCGTCTGCATTGCCGGCGGTGCTGTTCTCTCCGTCCGCTCCTGATGTGACGGTTGCGTCGCTGCCGTTATTCTCTCCGTCAGCTCCCTGGTTGCCGTTCGCATCGGTACCGGATCCGCCGCCTGCATTGCTGCCGTTGCCGCCATTTTCCAGACCGCCGCTGCCCTGTCCGTCTGCGCTGCCTGCGGCATCGTTTTCCCCGTCCGGCGCCATATAGCCGGAGGCGGCGCCCTCCACGCCGTTGATAACGTTCATCGCCCAGTTAATGGAGCCCTGGAACGGAATGCCGGAAGCCAGTGCCCCCGCCATGGGAACCACGGCTATCAGCACGCCCACCAGTACGGCGCCCACAAGGGATACAAAACGGGTGGACTTGAAAATCCTTGAAAACAGAACCGGTACAAATGCCACGCACAGGAAAAAAGCCATAATGGTAGGGTAGAAATGCACCGCCAGCGTCACGGCAATGGCAAGCATAAATACCAGTAAATTTTCGTTATAGTAAGCCTTTTTCAGAAACTGCAGTTTTTTACCCCATTTATTCTGCGGCAGTCTGATTTCCTCTTTGGGCGTATTCAGATACCGTATCAGGAAAGCCGGACATAAGAACATGGCATACATACCGAATTCCTGTGGAATGGTCCACTGCAGACGGGACATGCCGAACACACTGTCAATGCACACCACATCCAGCGTCAGAAACAATGCCAGTGCAAAATGCGGAGTAAAGCGGAACCGGAAAATCTCTTTCAGAAACAGGTATGCCGAAAGCAGAAAAACCATCACATGAATGCCCTGGGTAAACAACATACAGCCGTAAATACGGATACCAAACAATGTATGCATGGCATAGATAAAGCAGTGCATCCCCTCCGGGTACACGCCGTCCGAGAAAATCTGCCCCTGCGTCAGGGCATAAATCCACTGGTTGTGGGGATAAATATCGCCGAAACCATAGGAATAATCCTGAAAAGCGCCGTAGCTGAAGTACATGCAGCCGAACACCAGCAGCACAAAAAGAAGTCCGTATTCCACAAAATGCCCCTTTATCCGCTGAAAGCCTTTTTTTAAGATACCGGCACTTTTTCTCTGCAGCCATTTTCCGCATTTTAACAAAAACTGCCGGATACCGAAAGTGCCGTTCAGCACACGCAGAAGCATGGGAAGGTCTGCCTTCCCGGACATAATTTTTGTTACAATAAAATACACAAGGGGACCGTAAAACAAAATCCGCACCACCCAGGGATTTAAGAAATGTATGAGTCCTAAAAGAAGCACCACCGTATTGATGCCAAGCACCGATACGGTCGTACAGAAACCGAAGCGGAAGGTCAGGGATTTCCCCTTCAAAAACCTTCTGCACAGAAAAGAAGGATACACAATCATCAGGACAAAATAGGCGCCCAGTACTTTTGTAAATTCCAGTCCCCAGTATAACGCTGTCATGATGTTTCCTCCTTTCCTTAAAATTCTTATTTGATATAGCCCAGATAAACGCTCTCGCCCATCATCTTGTTGGCAGGATAAATCACCCTGCCGTCCTGCTTTCTGCGGATGGTCAGGTAAAATGCATAATTGGTGCCTGCGTTTCCGAACAGTCCGACCACAGCCGTATAGCTTTCCTTCTTTCCGGCATCCAGAAGCCGCAAATCACAACTTATTTTCTTGCTGCCCTTTTCTCCGCTTCCGGTCAGCCAGCTTAAGTAGACCTCCACCTCCCGGTACAGATTGGCAAAGCCCACATTTTCTATGTCAACCGTCACTTCGCAGGCTCTTTCGCCCTCGGATTTGCCCAGAAATGAAATTTTCACATCCCGGATTAAAAAGCGGTAGCCCAGATGCGCTCCGATATAATCATACAGGTTAATGCCCATCCAGGGGCCCCTGCCGTTAAAGTTGTGTCGTGCCCAGTTGTCCAGCACATTCCTGTCGTACATACTGTTTAAGTAGGTAACATGCAGTCTGCGAAGCTCCGCTAAAAGTCTTTCCTGGGAGATGTTGTCTATGTAGCCCTCCCCGTAAATGGCTTCCCCGCCGACCGGCGCCTCCCTGCCTATCTTTTCGATAAAGCCAAGCTCTTTGTCCCGGCTCCATGCACTTTCCCAGTCCATGTCTCCGGCGGTATTGCCGGCATAGGTGCCGTAGTCCGTTTCAGACCCCAGAATGGCATCGTCAAACAGTCCAAACGGCCGCACCGTTCCGTGAATATCCTGAAAATTACCCCGGCTGAACAGCGCCGCTTCCGTATAAATGCACCTTATCTGGGACGGCTTTCTCACGGAGAAAAACGTATCCTCCCGGATGCCGGAGGTTAAAATGGCGGTCATCTCCCGCAGCTTATCTTTTTCCAGAAAGCGGGAAGAATGCATCTCGCCCCAGTTGCCGGTCAGCACACCCTGAAAAACAAAAATGCGGCTGTCAAACTCGGCAATCAGCTCCCGTACCTTAAGCATATGGTTCTTGACCTGCGCAAACAGGGACGGCTCCCTCTCCAGTGCCTTGCCCTCATGGTCATAGGCAATGCGCAGGATGATTTCTTTGTCCATCGCCACAAAAAAGGACAGCACGCCCCGCATATACTGCATGGCGGCATCATCCAGGTCCCTGTCCCGGTAGCAGCCGATGTCAAACATTATAAGCGCCAGACTGTCATCCGCACTGATGCTTTCCTGAAGCACCTGCAAATCCACTCCTTGGTCAAGCGAAAACGTATATAAACGATACCAGCCCCTGTCCGGATTGCCCGGCAGATTAGTCTGTTCTGTCAAATCCCCCTTCTGAAAATTACGATTAAACAGTTTCATCCTTTATTGCCTCCAAATCTACCCGAAGCCATTTGATTCTGATAAATACCGCCAGCATGGAAAAGGTCATGCGGAACATATAAGCCACCGGTTTTAAGCCGGAATGCATACTTTTTCCCGTGGTTCTCACATGCATAAGCGCCGGAACTTCTTCAATGCGGAAACCTAAAAGAAGCATCTGTAAAATCATATTGGCGTCCGGGTATCTGTCATCAAAATGACGGTAGCCCGCGTAATAGGAAAAGGCCTTCCTGCCAAGTCCCTGCAGCCCTGTGGTCGGGTCCGTAATCCTTCTGCCCGTTCCCAGCCGTATAAAAAAGCGGAAAACAGCCCATGCCATCCGTTTTAAGACACCCGCCGGATACTTTGGCGCTCCTTTTATAAAACGGGAACCCAGTACAATGTCCGGGCAGTGGCCATCCGCATCCTTAGTTGTCAGTTTTTCATAAATCGCCGGAATATTGGAAGGGTCATGCTGCCCGTCCGCATCCATCTGTATCACATAACGGTAGCCGTGGTTTAAGGCATACTTATAACCGAGCTGCAGCCCGTTTCCGTATCCTAAATTGTAAATATGCGTCACAACAGGTACCTGTCTTTTTTTTACCTCCCGCTCCGTCCCGTCGACGGAAGCATCGTTCATGACTAATATATCCGCCATTTCGGAAACCGGCGGCTTCTGCAGTGCATCCAAAAGCTTTCCTATGGTTTTTTCCTCATTATAAGCCGGAATAATTATTAAAAGTTCCTTTTTCATATCAAAAATCATCCTTTCAGCATGGAAAGTAATTTTTGTATCTCCTCTGCGGCGTCCGCATTTTTTTTAGCTGCGGCATCTCCTAATTTTCTGCGCAGTGCCTCATCTTCCAAAAGAAGCATGATGTTTTCCGCCAGACTATCCGGGGTAAGACCGCACATCAGACCGTCCTTGCCATGGCACACCTGTTCACGGTTGCCGCTGCAGTCCGACACCACCATGGGCTTCCCTAAAATCTGTGCCTCCTGTATGGCAATGCTTTTTCCTTCAAACCGGCTGGCATGCACATAAATGTCTGCCTGTTTCATAAACGGATAGGGATTGTTCACGGCGCCGTACAGGATAAAATCCTCCGTCAGCCCCAGGGCATCTATCTGTTCCTGTAGTTTTTTGCGCTGGTCGCCTTCTCCCAGGACATACCATCTTACGTTTTTTCCCGCATCCTTCAGCCGCTTCATGGCATCCACGGAAACCTCAAACGCCTTCTGTGCGGTAAGCCTGCCCACGGAAAGCAGCCGCATGCCGGTAAAGCCGTCGGTAAAGCCCTCTCCTTCTTCGGCACGTCTTACAATCTCCTCTTTGTTTAAGATATTGTGGAATACCTCCGTTTTGTCCGGCAGCTCCGGATAAGCTTTTAAGAACGCCTCCCGCACTTCGTCCGATACAGTAAATATTTTATCAAATGCAAGATAACAGTCCTTATCCAGGGCTCTTGTGTAACCTGCCTTTTCATAGTCCACATGGATAAAAGCCGCTTTCTTTGCCGCCTTTACATGGTCCGCCACAAAATAAGCCGCTCCGCCCTCCAGATAGGACAACGCCAGATCGTATTCCTCCGGCAATACCATACCACCGTCGGAAAGAACGCGCCACAACAATTTATCGGGAAGAAGCCTCTTTTTGCCCAGCATGGCGCAGGTATTTTTTACCAGATAAGGAAACAGCTTAACTACCGTTGCTCTGGTAAACATAGCCTTCAAAACCGTTTTTTTCAGGTATTTCCGTCCCTTAGCCGTCAGCACCGACTCTTCCCTGTATTTCTTATTTAAGAGCCGCACATCCGCCGGCAGCCGGGACGCCATTTCTCCCTGACCCGTAAGCACATAAAGGGAAATCTCATACCGGGCTTCCCCCTTCTCCCTTGCCAGCGTCTGCAGCAGGGAAAGAAGCGCCGTCTCGGCGCCCGCCTGCCCTAAGGTATTGATAACAAACAGAATTCTATACACCGTTATGATCATGTGCCCTTTCCTCCTGCAGTCTGCCCACTTCTTCTTTTAGTAAAGAAACCTGTATCGCCAGCTCGTTGTTCCGGCGCATCAGCTCGGAAACCCGGCAGCTTATGAAATAAGCGCCGTACAGAAGGCAGAAGCCAATCAAAAGAAGAAGCACCATGCCCGTATAGCTGATGTACTGGTTCCAGCCCGCCGGGCGCAGCAGACAGCCGGCTAAAATAATGCCGATGGCAACCAGTCCCCAGGTCAGGCAGAAGGGCTCCGTCATCCGCCGCTTTGCCAGGGAAGATATGGTTCTTACAAGCAGGTAGACTCCTGTTATAATCATGATAATCTGAAGCATTAAACCCGGTTCCATTACCGACTCCTCTCCGCAGCCTTGTTTTCATAAACACAGTTGGAAGGACATTTGCCTTCTCCCTTTTTCAACAGACTGCCTTTGCAGAAAATGTGTATATCCATATTTTTTTCCATGGTGCGCAGACGGTCATACGCCACACAGAAACCCGTCAGAGCGCCTGCTACCAGCCCCATTCCGTACCAGATGACAGGCAGAGTGGAAGAAAACAGACTGCCTAACAGCGTAACCACGGTAAAGCTTGCCGCCGTAAGCACTGCCCCCACAAGGTCATTGAAGTAGTACAGGAAAATAATGGCGGCATACATAATAAACAGAATAAAATATCCGGCTGCCAGACAGGGGTATATCTGCATGATTAACCCGCCCAGACCAAGCTGCGGCAGAAAGACCGTGCATAGGAAAAATACCACTACCGACACGATAAACTGGATGCGCACCAGATTCAGAAGTTCATCGGAGAGCTGTTCAAACATCCTCTGCTTCGCTATGCGGATATCCATGCCCCTGCCGCCGATAACCGCCTCGGAATATTTTTTATAACGGTCATGAAAATACATTTCCACACGGGAAATAAAAATGACACTGGCGGAAATGTTGGTAAACATGGCAAGACAGGTTGCCATATCGTAGGTGGGCATGCACACAAAGCTGTCCGCCACCACCAGATGCTCCTCCGTGCCCCAGAACACAAAATTGTGCATGTAAAGCCCCAGTGTATAAAGGAAATTCGTCACCACGAGGGGCCAGTATTTCTTAAAATACCGAAGTACATCCGCATAGCGGTCGCTGCTGTTACGGAAATAGCTCCGCACCAGCGCATATTCCAGGCTGGCAATCAGCATAAAGCCCACATCCAGGGAAATCAGCATGGAATAAATAACACTTACATGAAAAACCTTGGTAAGAAGCAGGGAAAGCAGCACCGTTGTTCCCATTCCTATCAGGAAAAATGCCGATATCTTTTTATATACCTTGCAGATGGAGAGATAAAGCATGGAGTAAAAAACAAACATCAGCGCCATATATCCACAGTACCCTGAGAAAACAAAGAAGATATCCACCTTGCCCACCACATATTCATGAATACAGAAAGGTATACCGAGTGCTGCACTGAGCAGGGTATTAAGGAGCAGTCCCACATAGTAGCAGGGCAGGATATTTTCGTATTTTTCTTCGTAAATCACATCCGACATATATTTGGAAAGCACCGCATTGAAGGGCGAAGCCGTCAGCAGGGCGAACACAAAAATATAGAGCACCGTACAGGAATACAGCTCCCTCTGCGCATAGCCAATGGAGGAAAAGCCCAGTAAAATCTGCATAATAATGACCGCCGCAATCACCAGAAACATGGGAGCTATGGTAATGACCGTACTGTAACCGAAGCCCATCAGGTTGGTTGCGATGGTGTTTTTACTGTATATTCTGTTTAGCTTGATACCGATTCCCGCCATCCTTACTCCTCCATCCAGGGATAGACTTCCTTATACAGTCTGTCAAATTTTTCCCGCATCTGTTCCATCCGGTAATAGGTATGTACCCTTTGGTAACCTACTTCTCCCATTTCCTGCCGGAGCTGTGGAGAAAGGGCTAATTTTATCATGGCTCCGGAAAGTTCCTCCGTGTTCATAATGTGTGTCAGGATTCCGGCGGTTCCGAAGGTGTCCCCTTCCTCCCCGTAAATAAGCTCCCGGCAGTTTCCCACATCCGTGGCAATAACCGGCTTATGTGCCGCAAAGCTCTCTAAAATTGTAAGCGGCTGTCCCTCACTGATGCTGGTAAGAATGGTAAAATCCATCCTTCCCAGGTATTCCTTTACCTGAATTCTGTCGGTAAATATCACATTTTCAAGTCCCAATACCTCTACCAGCTCGTAACACTCTTCCGCATATTCCTTATCCTCGTCGCGGGGTCCCATAATCCAGAGCTTCAGGTTGGGCACACGCTCCGCCGCAAAGGCAAATGCCCTTATCATGGTCTTGACATCCTTAATGGGTGTCACACGTAAAACGGCACCGATATTAATAAAGCCCTCATCCTCCGGCTGTTTGCCGGGAATATTGGCAAAGCTGTCTACGTCAATGCCGTTCGGTGTCACATGGGTGATGGAAATATCGCAGCCCAGCTCCGTCTGCAGCTTTCTGGCGTGACCGTACAGTGCCGTCACCGCATCCGCCCTGTCGTAGGCGAGCCGGGACATTTTCTTAAACTGCTCAATCCAGATATCCTTGTAAATACCGCTGACCCAGGAAGCCTTCAGGATTTCCTCTTCCCTTTCCCTGGTATATATGCCGTGCTCCGATACCAGAAGCCCGCAATGGTACAAATAGCCTGCCATGCCACCCAGAACGCCCGCATAGCCCGTAGCCACGCAGTGGTACACATCCGCTCTGGGAATTTTCGTATGCAGGATTAAGAAAAGCGGCAGGTAAATGGAGCGCATGGTCCACAGAAAATCCGAAAATACAATCTGGGAATACTTCGCTTCGTAGCACTCCTCCACCACATGGAAAAAATCCTCACCCATCAGTAACGCATCAATGGAAAACTCTTTCTTCTGGCACATGGCAAACAGAGTATCCCAGTCTGTTTTGTATCCCAGAATCACACTCTGCAGGGCGCGGTACTGCTTCTTATCTAATTTTATTTTTTTATGCTTTCCCTTTGACCAGTCCACATCGTTTAAGTAAGCCTCATACACAGCCGACACATTGTCCGGCATTTCGTACTGAAACTTCCCGCTCTGCTTTCTGTCGGAGATAATTGCCAATATGATAAATTCATGCTGCGGAAAGGCTTTGATCATACTGTGAATCCAGCCGGATACACCGCCCACCACGTAAGGGTAGCAGCCCTCCGCCACCATACAGATTTTCATGACTGTTCTCCTTTACTGCTGCCTTTCGTCCCGTCAGGGCGCCATGAAAGGCTCCTTATACTGCAATACCTCATCCGCCCGTGTCAGCCGGATATGGGTGCCGCCCACCTGCACCTTCACAAGATAGGCATCCTGTTCTACCTGCTCATAGTCACCGTTCGTGATGTCGGCAATTTTTTGTCCGTGGGTGCGCAGTAAAAACCACGCTTCCTGCCGGATACCCGTGGCATATACCACAATGCCGTCATCCTCTTTTTCAATCTCATAGGAAAGATTGAGCAGCGAGCGCACACGGCTGTCGCTTTCCGAAAGGGTGGTGTCCTCCATGAACGTGAAATTATGGAAATAGGTGCTGACATTGCTGAACACCTTGTTAAAATACTTTTCCCAGCGGTCATCTTCCGTCTCCGGCCACATAATCCGGTGCATGTCAAGCAGTGTATTGGAATAGGCAAGCGCCGTTGCCAGACTCCTGTTCCTGAAATCCGTGCGGTAGCTGTATGCTTCCGCCTCCGCTGTCACCCCTTGCAGGGTCACATCGCCGGTATAATAGGACAATAGGAAATTTTCTCCCCTGTCCCTGCAGGTCAGGGTATGAATGCCGGAAAAATAGGCATTTTTCTCCATAGCTTCCCGCAGTTCTTCCGACACGGCTTCCTCATAAACGGCACCGAAGGAATACCCGCAGTCCATTCTGCCTAAAAAACCTCTCTCTTCGGCAATCTGCTCGCTTACAGACACATCCCTGGCGCGGTTCATGCTTAAGCCCGCTTCCGCTCCTGCTTCCTTGAACTGCTGCAGGTAGAAAATCAAATCCTCCGGCATAATACCGGCAAGGCTGGTTCTTTCATAGCCGGTATTTAGGAAACAGGTCATTTTCAGTTCCTGCCGGGAGGACATGGCTAAAATTCCCGGCCACATGACATCCCGCACAAAGCTGCGGCTGGTCCGGCTGTAATATGCCTGCATTACCGCATCCGTTTCCGAAGAAAGACTGGGATAGTCCGCCACACTGATATTCTGGGCATTGACCACCGGATACACGGTAAATTCCTGCATTTCATAAAGAAAGCCGTCTAAAATGCCAAGTCCCTCAATATCCGTCAGATAGTCACCGTTTACGGCAAACACGAAGGTGTCCTCGTAGCGGTTTCGCCAGAGAATACGCGGAAACTCCTCCCTCTCTACCCTCGTTTCGTCCTTCAGCCCCACCATATAGGTCTTGCTTCCTTTGCCCGTCACATACCAGGGCATGGTCAGGGTAAAGTCCTGCAGTTCCTCTGCCTCCTTGTCGTTCTGCGCTTTGTATACCGCCTCGCCGCCTAAAAGAAAGCCGTCAAACAGGCGGATGCCGTCCACCTTCGTTTCCTCATTCTTTATCTCCGTAATGCCAAGGAGCGCCTGCAGGGACTCCCACTCCTCAATGCAGGAGGCCTCCGGCAGTGTGCAGAAAACAATGGGCACCCCCTCTGAGGCATAGGACAGAATGGCGGTTTCCTCTTTTTCATAGTCAATGGAAGCGCCGTCCACTAAAAGTAGTCCCGGTGTCCTACCTTCCGTCAGATGTTCCTCGCACAGAAGGTCTTTTTTTACATAGCGGCACCATTCTTCCACAGTCTTTGCCACACTGCCTTCCGTAGCTCCCACAAATAGGGCATAGCCTTCCAGAGAAGCAAACGCAGACTCTTTTTGCGCCGGCTGCCAGGCATCCTCTCCCGAAAGAAGCCCGGTGCCGTAATATTCATTTGTCTCGTAGTCGTTGCCGTTTTCCTTCACTAACTGGGAGAACTGAAACATAAACAACAGTACGCCCATCATCAGAAGGATGATCAAAAAATTTCTGCGGGATATCATCTTCCACCTCTATTACCGGAACACTCTGATAAGCTCCAGGGTCTCTCTGTCCACCACCACCGGAGATTGTTTCAGCTCCTCGATGGTTTCAAAGAATTTTTCTCTCTGCCCGCTGCTGAAATACAGCTTGAGCCGGCAGGTATACGCCGCCAGCGTATTCGGGTATTTCTCTTTGGCACGTTCACACCATTTTTCACAGTCGGTAAAATTGTCAATCTCCAAAAGACGCAGAATCAGCGCCTCCATCTGTTCAATGCTCATGGCGTCCGGTGCTTCCGCATACATCACTTCGCCCACATAGTCCATTTCCGCCACATAGCTTTTCTGCTCCATGTCCGTAAAAACCTTCTGTTTCAGGACATCATTCATATAGTTTAGGAGCATATCCGCATAGGCTGTCTTGTCGGTGCCGCCCTCTTCGATAAGCTTTTTCTGCTTTTCCACCGTCATACGGAAATCGTTCAGGGCATCCTGCAGCACGCTTGCCGCATAGTGCGCCGTTTCCGTGTCCTCACTGTTTAAGGCAAGAGAAATGGATGCTAAGGACTTACGGATATCGCCCTTTACAATATTCATCATCAGGTTCCGTAAATCCGACTCGTTGGTGACTTCTATGGCTTCCTCTAAGGAAACCATGTTCCTCTCCTGCTCCTCCTCGGCGCGGACGGAAGCTTTTACCCTTTCCTTGCTGAAGATGACATCGTCCAGATCCACCGGTTCGGAAAAGAACAGTTTATACCACAGACAGGCAAGCAGGAAAAAAAGCGGTCCCACCACGGGACAGATGAGCATGACAATCAGGATAAAAATATGGCTTTTCTTCAACCGCCGCTTCATTGCTCATATTCCTCCATAATCTCACTCCTGCAGCCGATGGCGGAAAGTCGTTCCATAACCGGCACCGCATCCTGTCTTCTGGCATTGGAAAGCAGCACATACAAACGGTTGTCCGATAGAAGTCCCACGTAATCCTGATGCCGCAGCCTGGCTGAAATCCGCATGGCAAGATCCTTGTAGGTAATGTCCGGCGCCGCTTCCACCTTTAACACAATACATTCGGTAAGTCCCTTCTTTTCCGCCGCCAGGTATGCATTGATAAGGGTGGTAAACGCCTCGTCATCCAGGATTTTGGTGCCGTCAATGTAACGCTCCTCTTCCAGCGCTTCCAGATATTTATTCGCTCTCACCACCGCATTGTGGATGAGGGCGCTGATTACCACCAGCTGGTTTGCCTGCCCCAGTGTCATGCTCTCCCAGGGGATTCCCCAGATCATAATAATCATCTGTATTTCATTTTCTTCAAAAATGGCATTTGCCATAAGTGGGTATTTGTCGTTTAAGCTCCGGTTGATAAATACCTTTTTTTCTCCCAGTACCTCGTACATTTCCCCAAGCTGCCTGTAGCGGATGGAGTTTCCCATGCTTCTTGCCTTGGGCGAGGTTGCGGAAAACAGTCTGGCGTACTCGCCGCCGGATACGGTGTAAATCGCCACGTCCCTGCTTTTCATCAGCCGGGCAATCATTTCCGCCGCATAGAAAAGCACTTCCTCCTGGCTGTACTGGTCTAAGGATGAGGTAATGCTGTAAATCTTGCCCACGCTGTCGTTCTGGTTCACAATCTGGGTTTCCAGCGCATCCTTTACGCGCACGTTGCTGTCGTTGATTTCCTTGATGTCCTCAAGCTGCTGGCTCAAAAATTCCTTCTCTTCCCCGTGCTCCCTTTTCAGCTTGGTAATGTAGTCGCGCATGTAGCCCACCGCAAGCCCCAGAATAAAAAGCTGGGCTATCCACACATAGGTGTTGCTGTCGAGCATCAGTTCAAAACCGCTCCGGTCGTACATCTGCCGGAAACAATAGCCCGCCACCGCCAGCGCCGCGGAAAGCGTTGCCTGCTGCTGGCCGTACACAATGGCAAATAAAAGTACATACAAAAGGTAAAAATCCAGACTGTGGAAATATTTACTGCCCACCGCCCTGTTATTTAACATAAAGAAAATCACAAAGCAGATGCCGTTTTCGATATAGGGTATCGCTGTTTTCATAAGCCAGCCCGCCCGTTCCAGAATTCTTTCCCTTATGGTTTTCTTCCGCTTTTCTCCGTATAAAAAGATATGTCGGTACTTCTTCATCCGGGCAACAATTCTTGCCACCACATGGGGTGTGTCGCACAGAAACGAGGGTTTGAACTCTTCCGCAAAGCGGGCGGAGGACAATATTTTCCGTTTGGTATTGGTTCCCACGGACAAAATTTCCACGTTGAACCACATATTTTTGCGCACTAATTCCGCAAGCTGCCGCTCGGTAACGGGTGTTTCGGAAGATAAATTGTATAAATGGTATTTGTGGGTTTCGCAGACGGCAAGCCGGTACAGATATTCCACTGCATCCGTAACGTAAAGCAGTGAAAAGGTATCGTTGTCATCTACCGTGATAATGTATTTGTCTAAAGACTCCAGACACATCTTTGTACAGATATCGGTGACATCTGCCATGGTATCCGGCATAGAATACAGATGATCAAGACGCAGAACAATAATATCCCTGCCGCAGTTTTTGCCGTAGCTTTCGCACATTTCCTCCGTCTGGGAAAGCACCATGCTCTTAAAGCCCTGGGGCGCCGTAGGCGTTTCTTCGGAAATGTCCTCCGGGAAATCCCCCTGATACACCTCATCCGAAGACAGATAGATGAACCGTCCCTTATTCTTCATGGCATATGCCATCAGGATGTTCATCACACAGGCGGAATACCGTACCGCTTCGGACTCCTCATTGTCCCAGTGGAAGTTCGTATCGTAAGCACCCATAAAAATCGTGAGGTCTGGATTGATGCTTTCAAAAATTTCATTCAGACAGCCGGCATCATATGGGAAGTGATATTTTTCAAATACCCTCTGATAGGGCTGCTTTTCATAACGGCTGCCTGTCAGAAGATAGATTCTGTGTCCTTCTTTATTTAATTTGATGATAAGATTGTTAATAACATTACTGCATCCCCCTATTAACAGAACATTCATCCTCTCAACGCACCTTTCTTACTCTGTTTCATACTCCCTAAGCTTCTTCAGAAAAGATGTTACATCCCTTTTTATGGTCTCCACATCGGCATCATAAGTGTTACCTGTTTTTCTGATAATCTCCTCTTCGCTGTCCCCCAACTGCCGATATTTAAAAATCTCAGCCCCCATTTCATTCATTGCCAGGGGAGGCTTGTAATGCTCTCCGCCCTGGCGCAAATCAAGCAGCCAATAGAGCCCGGCTGCTTTCCTAAGTTCGTATCCGTTGTTGCCTGATTTCTTATCTTGCTCCATACACACAGGTCCTTATTTACTCAACCCTCTCAATTTCATCAATATGCTCCTGGAATACTCTTACAATATCCGGATCAAAGTGTATGCCTGCGCCTTCCACAATAATCTTTCTTGACTTCTCTTTGGAAAAGCTTTCCTTGTAGCTTCTCTTGGATCGCAGGGCGTCATATACATCCGCCACCGCCATAATACGGGCACAAAGCGGAATTTTGTTGCCCTTTAAACCGGTAGGATAACCGGTACCGTCCCATTTTTCGTGGTGGTACAGAATGATGTCGTGAGCCACCTTAATATAAGAATCGCTTTCCACGCCTCTTAGGATATCCTCCGCAATGACGGCTCCCACCTGGGGATGGGTCTTTATAGCTTCAAATTCTTCATCGGTCAGTCTGTCGTTTTTCTTTAGAATCTGATCCATAATGGCAATCTTGCCGATATCGTGAAGCGGCGCCACGTCAATGACCGTGGCTATGTATTCATCCGTCAGCAGATCCTTGTAAAGCCCCGTTTCCTTCAGCCCATAAATAAGTATTCGCACATAGGCGCTTGTATGCTTCACATGCTGTCCTGTAATACCGTCTCTTGCTTCAATCATGTTGGCAAAGCTTTCAATAACAGAGCTCTGCATGGATTTAATCTGCTTGGTTCTTTCCTCTACGTCGTTCTGCAGACGTGTTGCATAATAGTAGCTGTCCGTGATATCGATAATCTTGTAGGTCCTGCCGTACTCCATGCCCTCCTGCAGAATGGGCTGTCTTTTAATCTGAAATACTTTATTTTTATAAAAAAGCTTCTCTTCCAGATTCATATAAGCATCCAGACGCTCTATCACTCCCTGGTAATCCTCTCCTTTTAATTCCGGATAGATTTCCTTGGCAAGGGAGTTGGAATAGATGACCGTATTGCGGTTGTCCAGCACTATCAGGCCGTCCTGGTAATCGTTCAGCGCTTTTTCCTTGGCAAGGGTAAGCACTTCGAACAAACGGTAGCGGAAAATGGAAACTGCCAGCAGAATAACATTGATCAGATATGCAATGTTCATGGTGTCGTATCCGCCGGTAATACCGCTTAAATACAAGGCAAATCCGATTGCCTGGGTTACAATCATGAGCAGAATGTATGCTGCCTGCTTTCTGGCAAGCTTGGTCTCCGCTATGTGCCACTCTCTTACAGCGCAGAAAATACAGATGGTAGCAAAACATCCGGTCATCACCGTGAAGAAAATACACATGGGACCCTGTCCCTTTAAGAGATGGGGAAAAACGCCCTCTGTGGTGAAGCTCAGACTGTCATAAAACAGGTTGTGGTCATCACAGGTAAACACCAGAGTGGTAATGCCTATGTGCATAATCATGAAAAACCCGGACACAATTTTGGGAATCTCTATATGGCAGTAATGCATCACAAAAAAGAACAGACTCAGCATAATAAAGGGTTTGCCAAGGTATTCCACCTTGACACCCATCAGTGCCGTTTCCATGGAAGTCGACGTAATCTCCATCAGGTAGCCGATAAAATTCAGTAATGTCGCCGTTGTCATAACAAGCAGGGTCATCTGTAATTTAGAAGCCGGCTTGCTTAATATAAACATCATCTCCGTAATCAATACCGCAATTCCCACATATTGAACGGTCAGAAAGAAAACATACATATGCTGTTCCTCATTTTCCCTTTTGCTTTGCGCTTATTTTACACTATTTTTGCTTATATTGAAATATTTTTTGCGAAACTTGCATACTTTTGTGCAAAGTCACAGATATCCGCCGCCGAATGCGGGTTAATGTATTGTTTTTGTCTGTCCGCCATCCTCCGGTAACGCTCCTCTTTCAGCATTTTATCGCAGATTTTTCCCAGTCTGGCATCAATCGTCTCCACCGGCACCGCCATGCCCCTCTCCCCAAAAAACTTCATATTCAGGATTTCGCAGCCCGGAATGGGGGTAATGTGAAGCAGCGCCGTCCCCGAAACCGCCGCCTCCGTGGAAGAAAGTCCACCCGGTTTGGAAAGCACAACGTCACAGGCTTTCATGTAGTCCGCCATCCGGTCCGTATGCATCAGGATGTGTACCATGTCCTTATCCGCCGCATACTCGCGTTTCAGCTCCTCATACAAGGTGGTATTGTTGCCGCATATGACAACGAGCTCCTTGTCCGTACCGGCATAGTGTCTTTTTAAAACACGAACCGCCTTGCAGAGCTGTCCCGCCCCGATACTGCCGCCGGAAATGAGAAGGTAATGCCTGTCCTTCTGTAAGCCCAGCTCCTCCTTTGCCTCTTCCCTGCTCTTTTCTTCCGAAAAAGCAGCGGAGGTGGGAATGCCGTAAGGAAGCAGCTTCTCCTCCGGGATGCCTCTCTTGATGAAATCATCCTTCAGTTCTTCGTCAGGGATGACATAATAATCACAGTTTGTTTCTTCCGTAAAGGGTATGCAGACATAGTCCGTTGCCACAAATATGGTAAGCGGCAGGCTGCTGCCCTGTTTTTTCATCTGGGTAATGATTTCCGCCGGATACAGATGAGGCATAAAAATCACATCCGCCGGGTGCTCCGCAAGATAACGCTCCAGCACCGGCACCATCTTTTTATTCACATGATAAACGGGGGACTTCACCGGCAGCTTCCGGTAAAGATTTCCCAACCGGTATACAAAGCCAAACGCCCTGGGTGTCTTCTGTGCCATTTTAATATAGAGTTTGTCCACTTCCTCCGCCAGTCTGTCGCTGACCAGGTTGTAGGGATTGAACATCTCCGCGTGATGCCCTCTTCTTTGCAGTTCTTCCATAATGGCACGGCCGGCGGCATTGTGTCCGCCTCCGGTACCGCATGATAATATCAATGCATCCATAATAATTTAACCTGAAATTGCTCTCTTTCCTCTTTACTGAAATGAAAATGCAGAAGTACGGCAAGGGAAATCAGGAAGAACCCGGCTCGCACTCCCGGCTGGCAGGGGACAAAAAACAGTCCCACCATGGTACACAGATACGTCACCAGTGTACGGTAAAAATGAGGTATGATCCGCAGAATAAGCGAATAAAAAAGAAAGAAAAAGGCAAGCAACAGAGCCGGACGCAAATCCGGAAACATGCCGAGAAGACTGCCAAAGGTTACGGCAATGCCCTTTCCTCCTTTGAAATTGTGGTACGCGGAACAGATATGCCCCACGACCGGTGCCGCCAGCACCAGCGCCAGGGAAAGTGCCGCCGCTTCTTCCGGGCGGCTGCCCGCAAGATAAAAATGTACCGGCAGTATGCCCTTTCCCAAATCGCAGATAAGGGTCAGCACGCCGCACCAGAAGCCCCCGTACAAAAAGGCATTGGCGGTCCCGGGGTTTTTGTCCTTACTTTCTTCTATGGCACCTTTTTCGTGAAACAGAGCGGAAAATACATTGGCAAACAAAATGCTGCCGCTCAGATACCCTATTAAAATATACAGGCAAGTTCTCATAAAATAAATCCTTTATCCGTATTTCCGCATGACTGCATCATGCGTTTTTTTATCCTCTGTGAGCCTGCATGGCTTTGATGGCGGCCTTAATGGCTTCCACCGCTTCCGCAGGTGTTTCCGCCTCCCGCACCGCTTTTTCCATGGGACAGATGTCCGTATCCGTGCGGTTGCGGATGTCCTCGCACAGCTCCCCGTAAAAAGCTTCTATGCCGTGTTTTTTAAGGGTTTCTTCTCCCCGTCTGCTCATAACGGAAGCATACACTTCCCTTACGCCGAGTCCCACATAGAGAAGGGCTGCCGCTTTTCCTACGATTTTATCGGCAGCGCAGCACCCCTTTACATTGATTTTTTCCGCCGTCCACTGCATCAGGGGTCGCACACCGCTTTCTTCGGAAAAATAAGTGATGCCCTCCCCGCAGATGACGCAGGTATACCGGTCCTCTTCCATGAGTTTTTTCGCTAACTTTGTGTAATAATGCATGGTAAAACTCCCTTTACTGCTCTTTGGAAGCACTGTTTACGCGGTAAAGAATTAACGGAATGAGCGCCCACTGAAGCACAATGCCAATCATACCGGTCCTGATGCTGTTTATAATAACGGCTGCCGGAATGCGGTCGGAGCCGATAACATATACGGCAAATAAAATAGCCAGCGCACGGATGGCGCGTCCGCCCACCTGTACAGCAAGCACCTTTACAACGGAAGGCAGCTTCACATCCTTAAGAAGCCCTGCCAGAAGACCGTAGGAGAAAAGCTCCAGCATCATGAAGGGCAGCATGGCGGAACCGGGCATGGCGATCAGACCGAAGCTGATAAGAGGGCTTAAAAGTCCCGCTGCCATACCGGCATAAGGACCTGCTAAAAATCCTACTAACAGGATGGGCAGATGCATGGGGAGAAATACCTCTCCCAGCGCCGTGTCGATGCTGGAATATCTGCCTAAAAGATGAAGTACCTGCGGAAGTGCCACGGCTGCCGCCATAGCGCCTGTTGCAGCAAATGTCTGTGCCTTTACGGAAATCTTTTTCTTTGCAATCGTCTGTATCATGTTTCTTACCTCACTTACTTTTCAAATTCTTTTGCTACGCTGACAAGCAGTTCCCGGATGGGAAGATGCTGGGGACAGGCTTTTTCGCACTTACCGCATTTAATGCAGTCGGAGGCTTTTCTGCCTTCGCTTGTATGTATTTCGTTGTAATCATCCGCGTTCCAGCCATGGTGAAGCGTCCCGGCGTTCATAACCGCAAACAAATCGGGAATGGCAATGTGCTTCGGGCAGCCCTCCGTACAGTAACCGCAGGCGGTACAGGGAATTAAATCCTTTTCCCTGAAAATCTGCTGCACCTTTTTCACGGCTTCCATTTCTTCTTCATTCAAGGGCTTAAAATCCTTCATGAAGCTGATGTTGTCCTGCATCTGCTCCATATTGCTCATGCCGGAAAGCACCATCATCATACCCGGGAAACCGGCTGCAAAGCGAAGGGCATAGCTGGCAGGGCTGCCGCCGTGAAGATCGTCTAATACGGCCTGGGCTTTTTCCGGCAGGTTGACTAAGCTGCCGCCCTTTACCGGCTCCATAACCAGCACCGGCTTGTTGTGTTTGCGGCACACCTCGTAGCAGAGTCTGCTCTGTACGGCCGGATCGTCATAATCTAAGTAATTGAACTGAATCTGCACCACCTCCACTTCCGGATACTCGGTCAGAATACGGTCAAGCACTTCTGCGGTATCGTGGAAGGAAATGCCCACATGGCGGATCTTTCCCTCTTTCTTTAAGGCAAATGCATTTTCATAGGCATGGCAGGATTTGAAAAATTTATAATTTTCCGCATTCTGGGCATGCATCAGATAAAAGTCAAAGTAGTCCACGCCGCATGCCTGCAGCTGGCTTTCAAAGAAGGGTCGGATATCCTCTTCCCTCTTAAAATAAAAATCGGTCAGCTTATCCGTCAGGATGTAGTGGTCTCTCGGGTAACGGCCGGTCAGGCATTCCTTTAATGCCAGCTCACTCTTTCCCTGTATATATCCGTGTGCCGTATCAAAATAATTAAAACCCGCCTCTAAAAAGGAATCCACCATGCGGCAGGTTTCTTCGGTGTCCACTTCACTGCCGTTCATGGGCAGTCGCATACAGCCGAAGCCGAAATTCTTTTTGATGTTCTCCACGTTTGTCACCAATCCCTTCCGTAAAATTACAAACTTTTCATATACATTCACTCAAAGGGCATTGTAGCATATTTTTTTTGAAATCGCTATCCTTAGCTTGTACCCTGTGAAAAAATCTTCTATAATAAGTAACATCAATACAGAAAGGCATACTGAAATGATTATTGAAGAAATTCGTACCATTGATGAGCTTCTGCAGTTCGTCAACGGCTTGCATCAGAAGCACGGTCTCAGGCTTTGGTACCGTGGTGTGGACGATGCTTCCCTGTCTTTGGTTCCTTCCATCCAGCGGAGCGAAAAGCGTCTGGAAAAGGAACGCTACATTACCAACGATTTTTACATCCGCGCCAAGCAGATTTTGAACAATCCGCCGGAAAAGCACAACTATGCTGCCTGGGTTTCCATCATGCAGCACTACGGTCTGCCCACCCGGATGTTAGACTGGAGCCAGTCACCCCTGATTGCTTCCTTCTTTGCATCGGAGACCTACCAGACCACCTACGACATGGACGCCGGCATCTGGATTTTAGCTCCGGATATCTTAAATGAGCAGGAGGGCTTCGGCCGCTGCATTTTCCCCATAGATGCGGATACCAGCCAGGAAATGCTGCTGCCCGCTTTCAAGCACACGCACCACAATCCGGCTCTGGTGGACAAAATTCTTGCCTGTCACTCCACGGAGAAAAACCTGCGTATGTACTACCAGCAGGCAAGCTTTACCATCCACAATTCCCTGCGCCGCTTAGAGGATATCTGCGATGAAAACACCCTATATAAAATCATCATTCCCGGCTACCGGAAGGATTACTTCATCAACAGCCTTCGCGTATTCGGCATGACGGAGGGCTTCATCTATCCCGACCTTGACCATATATCCAGCGATTTGAAAAACTCTTACGGTCTGTAACCGCCGTAGAATATCTTTCTTACGGAATACTTTTTTGCAAGGAGAAACGCATGAAAATCATTTTGAAAAATCTTACCAAAAAATTCCCCGGCAGGGGCAGGAAAAGCGAAGATGTCATTGCCGTAAACAATTTCGATTTTGAAATCCCCGACGGTAAGCTCATCGGTCTTTTGGGACCTTCCGGCTGTGGAAAAAGTACTACCCTGAATTTAATCTGCGGTCTGTTAAAGCCCACGGACGGACAGATTTTCTTCGGTGAAGAAGATGTCACAAATCTTCCGCCCGAAAAGCGCGGTGTGGGTCTGGTTTTCCAGAACTATGCCCTCTATCCCCACCTGACCGTCTTAAAAAACATCACCTTCCCTCTGGAAAATTTAAGAGGGACGGACAAGCTTTCCAAAGAGGAAATGGAACAGCGTGCCCTGGAGACCGCGAAGTTAGTCCAGATTGAAGGTCTTATGGACCGCAAGCCCAGCGAGCTTTCCGGAGGACAGCAGCAGCGTGTCGCTATTGCCAGAGCACTGGTTAAAATGCCCAAGGTGCTTCTCCTTGACGAGCCCCTTTCCAACCTGGATGCCAGACTCCGTCTGCAGACCCGTGAAGAAATCCGCCGTATCCAGAAGCAGACCGGCATTACCACGGTTTTCGTTACCCACGACCAGGACGAAGCCATGAGCATTTCCGATTTAATCGTCGTCATGAAGGACGGACTGGTGCAGCAGATTGGCAAGCCGCAGGATGTCTACGACAACCCGGTCAACCTGTTTGTTGCCAAATTTTTAGGCACACCGCCCATCAATGTATTTACCGGCCATGTAAAGGACGAAACTCTTTATATAGGAAAGGATGCGGTTCTTCCCGCCAGAGGAATTTCCGACAGGGAGGTTTCCGTGGGCATCCGTCCCGAAGGATTTATTCCCGACCCGGACGGCAAATTAGTCTGCAATCTCTCCCGTGTGGAAGTCATGGGCAGGGACGTCAGCGTGGTTTCCACCCATGAGGACTGTGAGAATGCCGTTATCCGCTCCATTATCGGCTCGGATGTGAAAATCGACGTCACTTCCCCCACCGTCAGCTTCTCCTTAAAGCCCCACAAGGTTTATTTATTCGAGAAGGAAAGCGGAGAAAGGCTGGTATAGTTATCTATGGAAAAACAAAATGGAAAAGGATGGCTCTATCTTTTGCCGGCATTCCTATTTCTCGGCGTATTTATGATTTATCCTTTGATTGACGTATTTGTATATTCTTTTGAAGAGGGCTACAATTCGGCGTCCCAGACCTTTTTCGGCACCGGCACCTACAACTATTCCTATGTGCTGCATGACCCGTATTTTCTGCAGGCGCTGAAGAATACGTTCCTTTTAGTTATTATTACGGTTCCCCTCTCCACCCTGTTTGCCCTGCTCATTTCGGCGGCATTAAGTTCCATTAAGAAGCTGCGGGAGCTGTTCCAGACCATTTATTTTCTGCCTTATGTGACAAACACTCTGGCGGTCGGTCTGGTATTTATGATTTTATTCAAGAAAACAGCCTATTCGGAAGGCCTCATCAACCTGCTTATCAACTGGTTCGGCGGTCCCTCCGTGGATTTTATTGACGGTCCCTACTGGGCAAAGATGTTTGTCCTGTGCTTTTACACCATCTGGGTCGTTATGCCGTTCAAAATTTTAATCCTGACAAGCGCCCTTTCCTCCGTCAATCCCATGTACTACAATGCGGCAAAGGTGGACGGCACTTCTCCCTTCCGTATTTTTTACAAGATTACGCTGCCCATGATTTCTCCCATGTTGTTCTATCTTATCATCACGGGATTTATCGGTGCCTTCAAGGCATACAGCGACGCGGTGGCTCTGTTCGGCACGGACTTAAACGCGGCGGAAATGAACACCATCGTGGGTTATGTTTACGATATGCTCTACGGAGACAGCGGTGGTTATCCCTCCTATGCCTCTGCGGCTGCCATCATTCTGTTTGCCATCGTGCTGACCATCACCTGTATCAACCTGCTCGTCAGCAAGAAGCATGTACACTATGTATAGCGGAGGTCGAAACTATGGGAAAACTGAAGAAAACCCTCATTTATGTGCTGCTCACCCTGTGGGCACTCATCGTGCTGTTTCCTTTTTACTGGATGATTTTAACCTCCGTAAAAAGCTACGGCTCCTACAACGCAGAATACATTCCTTCCTTTTTTACCCTGTCACCCACACTGCAGAATTATGTGGATGCATTTACCACGGTAACTCTGGGAAAGTATCTGCTGAACACCTTTTTATTCACCGTGATTACCACGGCGCTGATGGTCGTAGTCAGCACCCTGGCGGCATTTGCCTTTGCCCGTCTGGAATTTAGGGGCAAGAACCTGGCCTTTACCCTGTTCTTATCCCTGATGATGATTCCCAACGAACTGGTGGTCATCACCAACTTCGTGACCATCACCAACTTAAACCTGCGCAATACCTTCGCGGGTCTGATACTGCCCTCCGTCACCTCGGTATTTTACATTTATCTGTTAAAAGAAAATTTTGCCCAGGTACCGGATGAGCTTTACTACGCGGCAAAGGTGGACGGTACGCCGGACCTGCGTTATCTGTGGAAGGTCATGATACCCATCTGCAAGCCCACGCTGATTACCATTGCCATATTAAAGGTCATCGAATGCTGGAACTCCTATGTGTGGCCCCGTCTGATTACGGACGACTCCCGTTATTTTTTAGTATCCAACGGCATTCAGGAAATCCGTGAAAACGGCTTCGGGCGGGAAAACATTCCTGCCATGATGGCGGCTGTGGTGGTTATTTCCCTGCCCCTTATCATTCTGTTTTTAGTATTCCGCAAGAAAATCATGGCGGGTGTGGCAAGAGGAGGTACCAAAGGATGAAACATGTATGGAAAAAAGCCCTGCCCTTCCTTTTAGGAGCGGCTTCCGCTCTGTTGCTGACCGGCTGCCACGGTTCTAAGGGTGCGAAGGAATTTACCGTTCCCGATACCTTTGACACTGGCAAAAACTATGAAATTACCTTCTGGGCAAAGAACGATACCAACAAGACCCAGACCGATATTTACAAGCAGGCAATCAGTGATTTTGAAAGTCTTTATCCCAACATCAAGATAAACTTACGCCTTTATACCGACTACGGCAAGATTTACAACGATGTTATCACCAACATTGTCACGGATACCACTCCCAATGTCTGCATCACCTATCCCGACCACATTGCCACGTATCTGACCGGCAACAACGTGGTGGTGCCTCTGGATGAACTGATGACGGACGAAAAGTACGGTTTTTCCGGCAGCAACGTGAATTTTGAAACACCGGGAGAAATCATCCCCCAGTTTTTAGAGGAATGCTCCTTTGCCGGACACTACTACGCCGTACCCTACATGCGTTCCACGGAAGCCCTGTATGTCAACAAAACCTATGTGGAAAAGCTGGGCTACGAGCTGCCCGATGTGGTAACCTGGGATTTTATCTGGGAAGTATCGGAAAAAGCAGCCGAAAAAGATGCCGACGGCACATATCTTCTGAACGGACAAAAGGTTATGATACCTTTTATTTACAAGTCCACCGACAATATGATGATTCAGATGTTAAAGCAGCTTGATGCCGGTTATTCCACCCCGGACGGGGCTATCGAACTGTTTAACGACACCACAAGAAGCCTGCTTTTCACCATTGCGGAGCATGCCAAAAGCGGCGCTTTCTCCACCTTTAAGATTTCCAGCTATCCGGCTAACTTTTTGAATGCCGGCCAGTGCGTCTTTGCCATTGACTCCACGGCGGGCGCAACCTGGATGGGCACACATGCTCCCCTGTCCGACATCAGCGAAGAAGCCTTTGTAGATTTTGAAACCGCCGTACGCATGATACCGCAGGCGGACCCGGAAAACCCGCAGATGATTTCCCAGGGACCTTCCCTTTGTATCTTCAACAAAAAGGACTCCGGTGAGGTCATGGCTTCCTGGCTGTTTACCCAGTACCTTTTGACCAACAAGGTGCAGATTGCCTATGCAGAAACGGAAGGCTATGTGCCGGTTACCGTAAAAGCACAGGCGGATCCCTCCTATCAGGATTATCTTTCCCGCTGCGGAGAGGACAACGGCACGCACTATGACGTAAAAATAAAGGCATCCGAGCTTTTACTGGAGCATGTGGACGATACCTTTGTCACACCGGTATTCAACGGCTCCGCTTCCTTACGTGATGCCGCCGGACAGCTTATCGAAAATGTCACCAAGTCCTGCCGCCGCAAGGAAACCATAGACGATACCTACATGGAAAAGCTCTTTACCGATGTGCAGTCCCTATATCGTCTCGGACAGGGAACCGACAGTATTTCCGGCAAAAAAAACTTAGGAAAACTTCCCATGGAAGCCGTAGTTCTGCTTGCTTCCCTTATCACTGCGTGGGTGCTGATTATCCTTTATGTCAGTGTCGAATATCTGAAAAAAAAGAAAACAATTGATAAAAAACATTGATTTATATAGTTTTTATTGTATAATATACCTGTTTGACCGGGGTGCCGGTCAGACAGGTAACTTTTTAATTTTTTTCAGAAAAGAGGAGAAATTATGAAAAAAACATTAGTAATGGCTTTAGCACTGACCCTTACCGTTGCATTCGCAGGCTGCGGCAATGCTACTGACAACACCACCAACACCGAAACCACACCTGCTACCACCGAGAGCACTGTTGCAGAAAGCACTGTAGAAGATACTACAGAAGCTACCGATGATGCAGAAACCACTCCTGCTGACGACGCAGAAGACGTTAAGTCCGAAGGTGTTATGACTTATGCAGAATATGTAGCAGCAGACCTGGATACCGAAGTAACCGTTGAAACCTACGTACAGGCTAAGCAGTCCTGGTGGGACAACAAGGCTACCGTTTACACCCAGGATCACGACGGCGGCTACTTCCTTTACAACATGGCTTGCTCCGAAGAGGACTACGCTAAGCTGGAAAAGGGTACCAAGATTAAAGTAACCGGTTTCAAGTCCGAATGGTCCGGCGAAGTAGAAATCATCGACGCAACCTTTGAAATCGAAGACGGCAGCTATGTTGCAGAACCCGTTGATGTTACCGCAGATCTTGCAAGCGACGATTTAATCAACTACCAGAACCAGTTCGTATCCTTCAAGGGTATGACCGTAGAAGCAGCAGGTCAGGACGATGCAGGCAATGACGTTGCTTTCCTTTACAACTGGGACGGTTCCGGTACCGACGGTGACGACTTATACTTCACCGTTTCCAAGGACGGCGCTTCCTATTCCTTCACTGTTGAGTCTTATCTGTGCGACAAGGACTCCGATGTATACGCAGCTGTTAAGAACCTTTCTATCGGCGATGTAATCGACCTGGAAGGCTTCCTGTACTGGTATGAAGGTGTAAACCCTCACATCACTTCCGTAACTGCTGCAAACTAATTGCAGAAGCATCACGACGCGGCATATTATGTTAAACTTTAACCGCATATTGCCAGTCTGTTTGTTGCTTATGACAAAGTAAAATTTAAGGGCACATGAAAATTTTCTTTTCATGTGCCCTTTTCTGTTGTGGATGGCTTCTGTTGTGGATGGCTCCAGCAATATACTTTTGAGAAGAGTAGCCGGTGCTCATCGCACCAGTTTCATGTCTTCAATTACCCAGCCTTCTTTTTCCATGTGATATTCACTGCCGCAGTAAGGACATTTTCTCTGTCTTACCGCATCAAAGCTCCCCCCGCAGCTTTCACACTGTACAGATGTAATGGAAAAGCCCGGAGCCTCCTGTCTCGTCATATCACGACTCACTACCACATCAATGCAGTCACCCGTCTTTTTCACCTGTCCGTTCTCTTCGCTGTAATTTACCCACCAGGTGCGTAAGGATAACTGAAGCTTATTGCCATCCTGTCTTACCTTATTGAGCACCGTTCCGTTGGTATAGGTCATTTCCAGAATATCCGCAAAGCGGGCATCCCTCGCCCCTCCCCGGTAGCACGCCAATTCTTCCGGCTGTTCCGCAAAAACTGCCATACGGATAAGGGATACCAGCTGCCCTTCAAATTTATCATAGGAAAAAGCAGGGTCATATTTGTTCAGGGTGTTGGTTATTTTACTCTTGGTACGCGCCCACTTAAACGCGGATATCCTCTTCTGTCCATCCCTGTCAAACTGGACGGCAATCATCCGGAAGCCTCCTAAAATGTAGCCTAAAAATCCGCCCAGGATTAAGGAGGCGAAAAAGGTGGATGCCAGATATCCCGGTATTTCCCCGGGTGTCTGTGTTTTCACAATACCCACAAGCACAAACACAAGAAAAATCCCCAGCATCGTAGCCACCATGGTATTCTGTAAAATCAGCTTGGTATTGGCGATAGAATAGCTTTTTAAGAAATACAGGTTCACCACTCTGGGGAATAGATCCGTAATCTTAAAACGGGTGTCGCAGTAACGGCAGCCCTCTTCCAGTTCGCTTACCGGGCTTAATGAGCCGCAGTTCGGACACGTTACGGTAATATTCTCCGTCTGCGCATCATTGGGTGTATGGGCAATGATTTCGTACATGACCTGGTCCACTTCCCGCTCATAGAGCGTCCCCCGGGCACCCACAAAGGCCATTTTCCGATGAATGTTCTCGTAGGTCATATCCGTGGTATACCATGCCGATTTTCTGGACAAAGTAGCCGTACCAAAGCCGGTTCCTTTTACCGGCATGATGCTGTCCTGCATCTGTATGCCTTTTTTCTTAAGTCTTTCCCTCTGCAGTTTCAGATAATAAGAGGTATCGCCGTCGCAGCACTTCGGTACCTGTCCGCCCTGCTGCCAGTTGTTCAGTTCAATGGCAAATTTATCATATATGCCTCTGCCCGTATCCCACACCGGGACAAATGCCTTGAACGCTTTGTAGTCTTTTATGTATTGTAGAACAGACCGCACCCCGAAGACGGCGCACACCAAACCCACTATCACAAATATCATTTTCGGCGCCGGATCAAATTCCGTCAACACTGTGGATACGGCGGTAATTCCCACCGCCATCAGTACCGCTCCCTTAAATAAAACAGTGCCGTCCGGCTCTGCCACCACTTTTCTTCCCTTCATTCTTAAATCCGAAAACAATCCCATGGCTTTCCTCCGATGCCCCGTTGTATACAAAATCTGCTTCGCCATCAGTGTATCACAGACAGCAAAGCAGATGCAAGTTTTTATTCCATATTATAGTAATATAATAATTGTTTTTACATATATTTTACATCTTATTCACAGGTATTCCGGTTATACCTGCCTTCTCTTTCTGCCCGTCAATCGCCGCATGCAGACTGACAAATAAATCCTGATACTTTAACGGCTGTATCTCTACTCTGGTTACCGCCGCATACAAGGATACCGGAATTTCCCTGCCTTCAAACGAAACCGTTTCTCCGTTCCGCCGCAGAATAGCGGCTGCCGTTTCCTGTGCATATGCTTCATCCCCGGAATTGGTCAGCAGTACAAATTCATCTCCCCCAATCCGGAACATGACATCCTCTTCTCCCGCCGCCTCCGAAATCCGTTTCATGGCTTCTAAAATAGCCAGATCCCCCGCCTTCCGGGAAATCTCGTTAATCGGTATCAGATGGCAGATATCACAACACACAAAATAACAGTTTTTTCTTTCCTGCAGCAAATCGTACAATTCGCTGATGTCTACATTTTTCTTCATAGAAATTGCTCCCTCCATAGGTACGGCAGCAAACCGCGGATAAAGCTCCGTAAAACGGTATTGCTTTGCATACTCCGACGGATTGCAGTGCCAGACCTGCCTAAATGCCCTGGTGAAAGCCTCATGGGACTGATAACCCAAAGAAAGCGCCAGATGTAAGATATTGACGTCCTCCTTCTGCAGTTTTCCTGCCGCAATCACCATTTTTCTCCGCACCACGTAATCGTGAACGGAAATGTTGTTTACATTTTTGAAAAGCTTTTCTATGGAAGATTTGGAACAATAGCAATATGCCGCCACATCCTCTGTCTTAAGGCTGCCCTGTAAATTTTCCTCTATATACTGCAGTGCCCTTGTCAGAAGCTGCAAATGCTCCATACGCCGTTTCCCCTTCCTTACGATATCGTAAGTCTATTGTAGCCCTGTTCCCCTGTAATTTCTTGATATTTTGCGTAAACTTTTCTGTCCGAACAGAAATTGCATAATCCGCCATTATCCAGAAATGAATAGGATGACCTGCTTATTGTCCCGGTCATCACTCGTTCTGCGTGCAGTTTGCCGCATCGATGGCAAGCACCAGAAGCAGACCGTCAATTTCATCCTCCGGGTCTGCAATATCAATCACATACGTGTCGCCCCAGGTGAGAAGTTTCTTTGAAATATGTATCACGGAGCTGCAGGCATCGTAAACATCATAATCCCAGCCGAGGAAGTCCCCTTCCACATGCCAGCCCCGGTAATCAATTTCGTACTGGGGATGGAAAAAGGAAAATTTCTTCTTGATAATGCCCCGGGTCTCACCGTCCACTTCAATTTCAAAAGTGGGCAGAAATGTAAACATTTTCTGGTGGATAATTCCGATTTCCCGGTCGTTGTTGTCGTACACATGAAGCTGGTGCGTCAGGGAAAAGAACTCCGCTTTTACAAAATATTTCGGGTTGTTCCATTCATCATAAATGTCATAGGTGTCTGTCCAGGAAAAAATTCTCTGTTTAATAAGAAGCTGCATACTTATACCTCCTTACGCATCGGAACGGGAATAGGCGTTTTTCATTTCATTGCTAAGCTCATACAAAACCTTGTTAAGGGTGTCCTGCGCAGCTTTTCTTGCCATTTCGGCTACTGCTTCGTTGGCTTCTTTTTTCAGTGCCATACGCTTTTTGCTGTCTGTTTCTTTTTCGGTGGCGCCGCCCTTTGCTTCGTCTTCCACTGCCGCTAACTTTTCATCATACCGGTTAATCAGCTCATGTCCCTTAGAGAGTACGTTTTCCTGGTATCTCTCAATATGGAACACCGATTTTTTGTAAGAAGCGTCCGCCATAGCGGCAATCATCCGGCTTACCCAGTAGAAATTGTCCGTGGATGCATCCTCCGTCGTATTGGAAACATAATCCGGAGTTTCTTCCACATCCGCATAAAACGGCAGCATCACATTAAAAGCATTGGACGCAAAAGCAATCCACTGCAAGGTCCGGAAATCCTCCGCCCTGTCGGGACGCATCTGGATAAGCGCCATAAAATCGTTCCGGTTAATACCGATGGAACGGAATGCTCCCTTCATGGATTTATCCCCGTAGGACAAATACGGATCGTAGGGCGTGCCCTGGAAATGGGAAGAAAGTACATATTTTACATCTTCCACCGTTATCTTTTTCTCCGGAATCAGACACCAGGGAAGGTCGTCGGAATACGGGGAATAATCGGCATCCTCGCCATCCCAGATGCAGGTGCCGGGATTTAAGTACCGCTCCATAAACCATGCACGGGGCGTATTGTATACATGGTCGGCATCGTCATGGCTGCCGAACGCATCTCTCGGATTGAAAATATTCTCCGGCTCTCCCTCCGTGCGGATGGTAAGGTCCAGATGATGCTTTGCCATAAATTCCTTCATGTCCGCGGAGCACATATATTCCTTCTGTTCCGTCAGGGCATCCTCGATATCGAACCAGTCGATGCCAAGCTGGTTGGGCATCACCACATATGCCTCGTCCGGCACTCTTCTGGCAATCCAGTGATGTCCGCCAATGGTTTCCAGCCACCAGATTTCATTCACATCCTGGAAAGCAATGCCATTCATCTCGTAAGTACCGTACTGTTCCAGCAGGCTGCCCAAGCGTTTTACACCTTCCCTGGCGTTGTGAATATACGGAAGCACTAAGTAAACAATATCCTCTTCCCCAATTCCGCCGGGTATTTCTTTCCCCATCTCGGTGCCGTTTTCACCGGAAGTCACATCGTTTTCACCCGTTGCTTTTTCACCGAGTGCTGTATCGTTTTCACCTGTTGCTTTCTCACCGAATGCTGTATCGTTTTCACCCGTTGCTTTCTCACCGAATGCTGTATCCTTCTTCGCCGGAATATATTCCACCAGAGGGTCAGCTCCCAGCACCCGCGGATTGGATGTAATGGTTTCCGTTGCCGTCATTCCTACGCCCGCTTCGTTGACGCCGCTGGCTGCCCAGATGCCCTTGCCTTTTAGTGCATTCGGCACTGCAGTATAACGCATGGGATTGCCCGGCAGAGGTATCTCCACATGGGAAATCACGGATTTATACACCTTTACCTGCTCCTCCGGATGCATCACCTGAAATTTCTTCGGGGTATAGCTTCCCGACCCGGAGTCATCGTTTCTTGCAATCATAGTAGAGCCGTCATAAGAGGCCTTTTTTCCTACTAATATTGTTGTACATGCCATAGTTTCTGTTCCTTTCTGTTTCTTTCTGTTTATAGTCTCTGTTTCTTTACGCCTGCAGCTTCTGTTTGTTCATCTATAGTTTCCGTTTGTTTCTTCCTGTTGTTTCCATATTCTTTAATACTATGTTCTATTTTACACGGTTTTCGGATTTGTTTCCATAAGTTATTGATTTTCTTTCGCAAGCAGCTTCTTATAGCCGGCATCAATGCCGAACGCCCCCAGCGGAGCCGTGATTAAAATAGCCAGCACCGCCACGGAAAGCACGATTTTTCCGCAGGAAAGCCCCATTGCCATAGGCACGGAACCGATGGCAGCCTGCACCGTAGCCTTGGGCAGATAGGCAAGAACGCAGAATAACCGTTCCTTTCCGGAAAGTTTCGTGCCAATCAGGCAGCAAAGCACTCCCACAGAACGAAAGGCAAGCGCAATGAAAATCATGGCTACTGCCGCTCCGCCTGCGCTCAGCGTGTAGCGGATGTCCACTGCGGCTCCCACTAACACAAACAAAATAACCTCCGCCGCAATCCACAGCTTTCCAAACTTTTCCGACAGTCTTTTCGACACAAATTCCGTGCTTTTCAGTTTCAGCACACATGCCATACTGACAACGGCAAGCAGCCCGGATACGGATACGATGTTTTTGCACCATTCTTCAATCGCAATCAGCAGGAACGAAACACCCAGCACAATCACCACCTTCGTGCTGTTCCGCACACAGTTTTTATGGGCATACGCCGTTTCAAAAAACAGCGCCAGCGCATAACCCGCCAATGCGCCGAGCAGCACGCCAAGCACAATGGAAACGGGAATATTTATAAAGTCCATGGCATTGGCATGCCCGCCCTGCGCCATATTTGCAAAAGTGGTAAACAGGACAATGACAAAAATATCATCGCAGGATGCCCCCGCTAAAATAAGCTGCGGAATACTTTTTTCCGTTCCGTATTTCTGCTCCATAAGCTGTACCATGCGGGGCACCACAATCGCCGGAGAGACCGCTCCCAGAACCGCTCCCATGACAGCCGCCTCAATCCGGGTTATACCAAGCAGATAAGGTGCGAACAGAAAATATCCTAAAATTTCAAAGCTCGCAGGCAGGCAGGACATCAGCACCGCGGGCCGTCCCACCTTCTTCAAATCGGCTATATTCAGTGAAAGTCCCGCTTTCAGCAGGATAATAATCAGTGCCATTTTACGGAGTTCCGCCGAAATGGACAAAATCGAAGGGTCTAACCAGTCCAGTACATAAGGTCCTAATACGATACCGGTGAGCAGCATTCCCACAATCCGCGGAAGTCTGCATTTCTGACAGATTGTCGCCATGGACAATCCGACCAAAAAGATGAGTGCAAGTGATGTTAACATAAAAAGCTCCTTTCCTATAAACAATAAAAGCTGACAATTTCTGCGACATTGCATCACAGAAGTCATCAGCTTACTAAGCGGTTTAGGTTTCCCAAGGGAGAACTTCATTCCCTGAAAATTATTTCTAATTTACTTTCTGTATAAATTACTTTCTGCCAGTTATCATACCGCTTCGCCAGATAATATGCAAGTGTTTTTTACAGCTGTATCTCACTCTATTCCTCACTCCATACCCCGCATTTTAAAGCAAATCACATATATATTATTTTTTGCTGCTCACTTTTTCCCATGATTTAAAGCATCTTCTACTTAAATACAATATGATTGTTAATTATGGATGCATATTTTTCAAATTGTGAAACTTTCCTTACACAATCAATATCTTCCATTGCACTTGCAGCCCACGCAAATAATCCATAAGATATTGCACCGATAATTAATGCTGGTATAATAGAAAAAAGGAAAAAAACTACTATTGCGCCAATTGCAAATATGATTCCTAATAAAATACCGATAATAAATTTCGAAATATATAAAATTATTCTTGTCGACTCAGCTATTATTTTATCGCTATTATATGCATTAATTATTTTTTGTTCCCTATCTTGGATTTCACTCTGAGCGGCTTGAGTAACAAACTTTCTACTACTAATTAATTTTTTAAAAGAAAGCAAGTCATTGCTGTATTGTCTTATACATTCCATTTCTGCTAATTCTAGCTTCTTTATTTTTTCGTTGTCTTCATTTTTACTATTTGAAATGTCTTCATCCTCATTTTTCTCTAAAAATTTAGCTAAATTATCCTTCCTTTGCTGTAGAAGTTCACTGATATTCATATCTTCAACATTTTTTGTTTCCATAATTTTCTCCTTACATATCTCCTAATAATTCTGCAATTTTTTTATATTCTTGGGATAAATTAATATTTTGTGGATACCCATTCGTACCTTTCAATAAATAATTTGCATGTAACTTAAACGCTGGCGGAAAAAAAGCTTTTTCTGCTATTTCCAATTCTTTTTCTGCTATATCAAATTCATTCCGTTGGAAGTCTTCTTGTGCAGATATAAAGTTTGCATATGGCAAGAATTCGGCAAGTCTTTGTATAGTATCCTCAGGACATTCAACCTCGCTATTTATATTTTCTGTTATCCATATATCCATAAATTGTGCTGCTTTATATGTACTCTTTTTCTCACAAAGTCTTCTATATTCATTTGAAGTGCTAAGTGTGGCGCCATTATTATTTATTTTGAAAATTTTTAACAACATAAATGCTGCATATCCATTTCCTAATTCTGCTTCTTTCCATAAAAGATCGTCTTCTGCATTAGCTATCATCATATTCACTTTTTTCTTAATATTTATTAAATTGGGCATTATATTGTCAACAAAATTATACCCCTTTATCATTTTCATCAAATTACATTCAATATCATCTAAGCAATGAATACGTTTATGTGATTTGGTAAAATTTTGAATATATGCTAATTGTTCTTCTATTTCACTGAGTTTTTCTGGTTTATTATTACCAATATAAATTTTCTTAATTTCTTCAGATATTTCTTCCATATCAATATCTATATATGCATTCTCTTTAAGGAAATCAAGCCATTGATCCACTTCACCTATTTGATCCCCAAAAAGTAAATAGGCTGTAGTATACACATGACTGCAACGCGGATATTTTAAGAACCAATTTTCAACTACTATTTTTTTCTCTTCCTCTGAAAATTCAAAATTTGTTTCACCATAATAATTATTTTTTAATTTTATGAGTTCCTTCTCCTCAACATTGCTGTCATACATATTAAAATTTGGTGTATCTATACATTCAAAAAAATCATTGCTCGTGTTTATTCGTAGCGAATCAAAAAGTATATGATAAAAATTCATCATTTCGTTATCATACATTTTTTTTATAAACTGATTTTCAAAAGACACCATTTTTATTCCGTTAATTGCCATACTCGTCAGTGTATTTGCGATTTCTTTCATCCCCTCTGTAACTGCTCTATTCGCTACATGCAAAGCTCCCGCTGATATACTCTCCGATGCAGGTGGTAAATTCATTATACGTCTAAAATTATCTGTTTCCACAGCATAATCAACTAAAGAATATGATTTTAATTCTTCGTCTGGAATTTGAGATATATAATACTGAGTCGCATAAGATATTATCGTAAGCAATCCCTCTTTTGCATCCACCGTATTTTTTTCATAATCATTAATAAATTCCGCCACGCTTTCTGCGGATACATTATTTTTTCTAAAATTCCTTATAATTGTAAGCTTTATGTTCTCAATGCTGTCTTGAAAATATTGTACAATATCTATCAATGTATCAGAAAAATTTTTTCCAAATGCATTAGGTTTATCTTTTAGTTTTAAGTATTGGAGTTCAAATTCTTTTTTTTCATCCTCAAATATTTTCCGATAATTTGTTTCCTTTTGACAATATGAAACAAAATCACTTGAATAAATAATATAAGAATTGCATATTTTAAATTGGTTTTTTTCATTTGGGATAGCTATGTCAGATATTCTTATTCCATTTTGAGGTTTTAAATTATTTATGGACATAATTTCTCTCTTAAAAATATTTTCAAAAAACATATCTATTTTTGACTGTTGCTCATTATCGACTGTTACTCCTGCTAATATTCTAAATAAGTCTATAGGAATATCTGAACGCTTACAATTCATTAGCCATTCAATATATTCTTTTTCTGTCAGACCATATACACTAATCAATGCAACTGAATATTCAAGCAAAATAACCCATTGTTTTAGACTTAAAATATTATCTTTTTTATAAATATCATCAATACCTGATTCATATATTTTATTTAAATCCTCATATTGATAATATTGTGCTTTATTCAGTATATCTCTTCCCATTTCTTCCGCAGATTCATATCCTAAGTTCTCCCATAAACTGTCAGATACATGTTCTTTAATCAATTGACATATTTTATCTAAATTATTTTCCATTTCTTTTTTCAACATTAAATTCTACCCTACCCTTTCCTCTCATTTAATTAATCTTAATGATAATTTAAATTTTCTTTCTTCTACTCGTTTGAAAAATTCTACATTCATCGCTATAGCTATACATCCCCTTATATATAATAGCTTATTACTACTCTTAATATCGAACTGCACTTATAGTCGTCCAAATGTATATAACACCTTTTGAAATTATATAATATTATATAGCAATTTGCAAGGGTATATATAGCATAGATTACCTACAAAAAGATGTTTTAGTTAGATATGTTGTTAATAGATGAGGTAGATGCCATGAAAAATAAAGCCACAAATTCCATAGCACAGAACATAAAAAAATACCGTTTATTAAATAATATGACGCAGGAACAGCTGGCTAATGCCCTGTATCTGGATACCCAGTATTATGCGCAGTTGGAGCGGGGAGAACGAAACTTTACAATCGAAAAGATTATTCTTGCCTGCACCATATTTCATGTCGGTATTGAGAATATTATTGTAATCGAAGACACTTCCGTTAATGACAATTCAGAACTTTTAGAGAAAATCATACATGATATAGAACCTCTTACAACCGGTCAGCTTTCCGTATTAGACAAATTCATTTCCGATGTTCTTCCTTATATGATATAGTTTTTAACCAAAACACCCTAATCCACGGCAAAACAAAACCCCGGTCTCACCTGAAATGAAACCGGGGTTTTGCCTCTATATTGATTACAAGAAAGCTAAGTCTGTCAGGCAGTGTCCAGCCTGATTTTGATCTTAAGTTTTTTGTTCTTAAGTCTTTTGCTTTTAAGCTGCCTTTTCGGAGTTCTTCTTGCTCTTGGCGTAGCTCTTGGTGGAGTTTACGACAATGATAAGACCGAGAACGATAAGCAGGACAGCGATGATTAACTGTAAGCCGTTGGCAATGAATACCTTGTCCCAGGTGGTTTCGCCTGCGGGAATGGTAACGGCTGCGGCGTTCTGGATAGCCTTAACCATTGCGATAAGACGCTGTACCAGAGCGGTAAAGGTTACGCAAAGCATAATGATAAGGGGCGGGAACAGCATCTTGTTGCTGCGGCCGGTTACCTTTAAGAATACGCAGAGGGTAATCAGTACCAGAGCGCTTAACAACTGGTTTGCGGAACCGAACAGCGGCCAGATGTTTGCATAGCCGATTTTGGTCAGCACATAACCGCAAAGCAGGGTAACGATGGTGGAGAAATAGGTATTACATAAAAGCTTTCTCCAGGGAGCGGCATGCTCCATATCGTCTACGCTGAAGAGTTCCTGGAAGCTCATACGGCCGATACGTGCAACAGCATCCAGGCTGGTAAGAGCCAGAGCGGATACACACATGGTCATGAATACGGTTGCCACATAAACGGGCACACCGAACATTTCAAAGAAGCCTGCAACACCGCGGCTGAAAATCTGGAACGGAGTACCTGCTGCTGCGGTTCCGTCTGCAGCGGCTGCCGCACCGGCAACACAAAGGGCAAGTACAGCAAGTAAGCTTTCCAGAACCATGGCGCCGTAGCCAACCTTTAACATATCCTTTTCATTCTCAACGGTCTTTGAGGAAGTACCGGAGGAAACCAGGCTGTGGAAACCGGAAACGGCACCGCAGGCAACGGTTACAAACAGAATGGGGAACAGGGTTCCTAATTTATCGTTGGTAAAGCCTGTAAATACAGGAAGGTTCATCGTAGGATGTGCTACGAAAAGTCCGATGACCGCACCGGCAATCATGCAGATAAACATGAATGTCGTCATATAGTCACGGGGCTGCTTTAAGAGCCACATGGGAAGTACGGCTGCGAAGAAAATATAAACAAAGGTGATGTAACTCCAGGTATCTTTGTTGAAGATTAACGGGAAGTTCATACCGATGGCAAAGGAAGCAATGATGCAAAGAATGCCGAGCGCTGCTTCTTTCCAGCCGGAAAGGTTGAATTTCTTCTGCAATAAACCAAATACAACAGCGAATACCATGAACATGATGGAAACCATGCCGGCTGCGCCGTTGGTGGTTGCGGCATCGGATAACTGGGAAACACCGTCTACAACAGTGTAGGAGTTAAAGGTTCCGGCTACCATGTCGGCAAATGCTGCGGTAACAATCAAAGTAAATAACCAGCAGAACAGAAGGAAAATCTTACGTCCGAATTTGCCGATGTATTTTTCAATCAGCATACCCATGGACTTGCCTTCATTCTTTACGGATGCATACAGGGCGCCGAAGTCGGTAACGGCTCCGAAGAATACACCGCCGATTAAAATCCAGAGCAGAACGGGTAACCAGCCGAAGGCTGCTGCCTGAATGGCACCGGTGACAGGGCCTGCGCCCGCGATAGATGAAAACTGATGGCTGAAAACGGTCCATCCGTTTGTAGGTACATAGTCTTTGCCGTCCTTGAATTTGACAGCGGGTGTTTCTGCTTTCGGATCAATACCCCATTTGTTTGCCAGCCAGCGTCCGTAAAATACATACGCTGCTACCAAAACAACTGCTGCGATTAATACGATTACAAGTGTGTTCATAATTACTTCTCCTCTTTTCTTTTTATTAAGAAAGAATCCTGCTTTGCAGGATTCTCCGCCTGCGGTGGGTCGCTTCAGCGACATAATTCCACTCCGCCGCAGGGCGCTCCTGCCCGGAGGGCTTTATTGCTTTATATAAAGCAATAAAAAAAACCTCCGTCCCCGTACATCATCCCATGGATTCTGTACAAAGACGAAGGTTTATCATTTACATTACTTCCGCGTTACCACTTTGTTTGCCGGTTGCCCGACCTCTCTCCTGTCACCTGAACATCGAATCTGTCAGAAGACATGTCCCTTTAACGGTGGATACCGGCTTTCACTACTGGACACGATACATCAAGCATTCCTTTTACGGCTGGTAAAAGCCTTGCCGTTTCTCACGGAATGATGCGTCTTTCATAAAAGCAGCTCGCAGGTGAGGGCCCTCCCATTCCTTGCTGCCGATTCTCACAATTTACGGCTTTCTGTAAGCGGTGATAAGGGGAAGTCATTTCCTGTTCCTCGCATTTGTTTGTTGAATTGACTATACAATAGTCTTTTGAAAAGCATTTGTCAACAGTTTTTTTTAATACTTTTTTAGATATTTGCATTAAATAACATCAATCCCCGGTATTCTCCACCTTTTTGTGGATGGCTTCCATACGGGCATCCAGCATGGCGCTGACTTCTGCACACTGCTTCAGATCATGGGCTGTTTCTTCCGTGATGGTGTAGTCCTTTTTGTAGCGGATTTTGTGCTCCAGACTTGCCCACCAGTCCATGGAAATAGTACGGAACTGCACCTCCACCTTCATGAACTTCTTCTGGTTGTGGAGGAAAATCGGTGTTTCCACAATCAGATGCAGACTACGGTAACCGTTGTCCTTCGGATGCTCTATATAGTCCTTTTTCGCAATCAGCACAATATCATCCTGTTTTAAAAATGCCTCGGAAAGCATATAAATGTCGGAAGGAAAGGAACAGATGACACGCACACCGGCAATATCAAACAGATTCTGTTCGATACTTTCCGTAGTTACACTGATGCCTTTCCGGTAACATTTTTCAAGAATACTTTCCGGTGATTTCAGCCTGGTCTTTATGGTCTCAATGGGATTGCGGTCATATTGCATGGACAATTCCTCATTAAGAACACTGAATTTTGTTTCTACCTCCATCATGGCACACCGGTAATAAGACATAAGCTCCCGGTATGGCATGGATTTTTTCTGGGCAAACTGCTTTACATCCGGTCTGTTTACCTGGGACAGAAAGAGCTGCTCCATATGTTTATTTGTATGTTCTGACATAGACAAACCGATATCTCCTTTCGCCTGTACCGTACAACGGTTTATTGTTCCGGTACCACAGCGAAGAAAACAATATCTTCCGTACCATTGTTAATCATGGAATGACCGTGCCCCTTGGGACAGTAATGGCATCCGCCGGCTTCCACGCACTCAGTGCCTTCATCGTAAATGAAATCCGCTTTTCCGCTTAAAATGTAGATAATCTCACAGTTGCCCTCATGGACATGGAACCCGATGGAGGACCCCGGTGTCAGTCTGTCATACATAATAGTGCACTTTTCGTCCACATGTCTTTTCACGCAAAGCTCTCCTCTGCCGCCCTTAAAGGCAGGAAGCGCCTGCTCCTCTATGTTCTTAAAATCAATAACCATCTTTTGTAACCCGCCTTTCCTTCGTAAGCGCTGCTCACTTTTATAACCATCTGCTATTATACCACTTTCTTATGCATTTGTGCTACTGCGTTTAGCGGATTTCTTCTCCCGGCTTTTTCTTTGATTTCTTGTCCTCATACATGCGTTCATCCGCAAGTTTCAGAAGTGCGGCATAGTCATAGCCTTTTTCCCCATAGGCAACTCCCAGGGCTATCACACAGTTTATGCCGTCATCTGCCGTATTAAGTCTGGCAAGCTCTTCCTCCCAACGTTTTTTTATGGTGTCGGTTTCCTTTCTGGTAACATTTTCCGCTACCATTAAGAATTCATCGCCTCCCATGCGGAATCCGTGTACCTTGTTGTTAATCACCTTCCGGATACTGTCGGCGGACTTGATAATCAATTTATCGCCGGCTTCATGTCCAAACAGGTCATTCATTTTTTTCAGATTGTTCACATCAAAATTAAATATGGCAATGGAGTCCAGACCGACAAAGTTTTTCTCTGCCATGGACAGGTATTTTCCTTTGTTGAGCAGACCCGTCAGTCCGTCATGTTCACTTTCATAAACCAGTTTTTCCCTCATAACGCCATTTTCTATGTAAAGCCTTATTACACTTTTGAAGGCCGGCTCCCGCAAGGCATCTCCGTCTGTACCCGGTCCGTTATGTACGGTCACTGCATAACGGTCTCCCGAAATTTCCCCGCTTATCAGTATATAATCGCCGGATGCCGGCATGGTATCCCCGGCCTGCCCCTTTTCTTTGTCTTCCGCAAATAAGCCTTGTTTTTCCGCCTCTTTCCGGGAAATTCTTTCGTTGCTGTAGTTTTTCTCCTTACGGTCAAAGGTAATAATTTCTACATTGTCTCCTCTCTGAAGCAGAAAACAGGTCCTATCAGTCTTCAGATAATCGGCAACAAGCGGCAGCAGCTCATAATATGTGTCGGAAAGCTTTTCAAGTACCGCCGTCTGGAATTTTGAAAGCTTCTTAAAAAATCCCATGTATTTTGTAACATCCCGGTTCAGGCTCATATATCCTGTAATATCCGTAAGCAGATGTATTTCATATTCTCTTTTTTCTTCGGAAAAGCGTGCGGATTTTATGCTGTAATATTTTTTGTCCGAGGCATCAATATATTCCCATTCCACCGCATCGCCGTCCGTAATAAGCTCCGGACATTCCTGATGCCAGCCGCATGCCTCCCCCACTTTTTTTCCGGTTATATCTTCTCCGCATTTTTCCAGATAAAGAGGATCCGTATATACAATTTCCGATGTGTCGCTGCAGACAATAACGGTATATCCTACTTTCTCCGTCATAAATTTCCCGATTATATTTTGAAAATCCATGTAACCACCCCTTCTTTTATGCAAAGTCCAATATGTCCGAAAAGCCTGTCATCTCAAAAACCTCCATCACCTCATCCGGAACATTCCTGACAACCATGCTTCCCGACAGGCTGTTCATTTTTTTCTGTGCGCAGAGAATAACCCTGAGTCCGGAGCTTGCCACATAATCGCAGCCCTCCATATCCAGTACAAGCTCCCGTACCGGCTCCTCCAGTAGTTCTTCCATGGATTTCTGCAATACCGGTGCTGAATTGGTATCCAGTCTGCCCTCTATACAGATTTCTAATTTTTCTCCGTCCTGCTTCTTCCTGATTTCCATACTTATACCTCTTTCCGCAGCTTTATGCCTGCCATCTTTTTTCCATCGTTACAACATTCTGTTTATCTTTATATTCATAGGTCACGGTATCCATGATTTTCTTTACCATAAGGATGCCCAGACCGCCGATCTGCCTTTCTTCCGCAGACAAGGTTATATCCGGTTCCTCCTTCTCCAGAGGATTAAACGGCACTCCGCCGTCCCGCAGTGTTATACGGACGTATCCGGCATTTTCTGTTCCTGCCGTCTGCATATCCACCCGGCAGAAGCCCTCCTCTGACGTGTAGGCATAATTTGTGATATTAACGAATAATTCCTCCACACATACCATTATTTTCCGGATAAATCCCGGCGGACAATGTTTCCCCGAAAGCTCTTCTTCCACCATCTTCCTGAGCTCATCCAGAGCCGTAAGCTGTGCCTTTACCGTTATGCTTTTTATGTTTGTCAGGCTTTTCAGATATTCCATGGATTTCTTTATTTTGTCCATTCCCTTTACTTCTAAGAGTATGGTGGCTTCCGGAAAATACTTTTCGCGATAAAGCAGAAAACGCCGCCAGTCTATGTTTCCATCCCCTATTGCAAGATGCTCGTCCGTTTTACAATGATTGTCGTTAATATGAACGTGCCGGATATAGGGAGCCAATGTCTTTACCCACTCCTCTATATGGTTTTCGTCCCCGAATACATGGGCATGGGCATAATCAAAGCAGATACCGAAGCGGGGATGCTCCTTCATTTTTTCTCCCAGAGCAGCCAGAAGCTCCGGCGTATCGTCAAACATATTTTCCACATATATGGATAGTCCGGGATGCTGCGAAAGTTTTTCTGTCCAGTAAGCTGCGTTCCGGCTCACAAAGCTTTCCCTATACTCCGCATTCCTGAAATTTGCAATGTAATTGGTATGAAAGATAACGGCTCCGGCTCCTATTTTTTCCGCTATGCAAAGGCTTTGCTCCACCCGGTAATCCGAAGCCTTATAAATCAACGGATCATCCGAAAAAATCGTTATATCCAGAAAAGCTCCGTGTACCGTGCAATAGCCGGGCTGTCTGTCTAATCTCAGGTATTCTTCAATGACCCTTTCTACCGCCTCTTCGTCTTCCAGAAGACCGGGAGAGAAAAAATCGTTGTATTCAAACCCCAGCCGGTACTGCTCTGCCAGTCCTGCATATTCCGCTATCCTGTTCCTGTCCGGTATTATCAGTAATTTACTTCTGCTCATCTTCTTTTCCTTTTATTGCTTTCAGAGAATAAACAAACACATTTCTGCTTTTTCCTTTTAACGGGATTTCTCCGACTGCGTCCACTTCTATCCGGTCCTTCAGTCTTTCGTACACCTCGTCACTGATAAGCACCTGTCCCTTTCCGGCATTGGCTTCCAGCCGGGCGGCCGTATTGACCGTATCCCCGATAGCCGTAAAATCCATACGGAATTCACATCCGATATTTCCCACGACCGCAGGACCGCAGTTGACACCTACGCCAAACCCAATACTCCTGCCGAAACGTTTTTTCAAATCCGCCTCAAGGGCAATGCCGCCATTGACAATATCCATAGCTGCGCAGACCGCATGATATACATAATCTTCCAGATCAAACGGGGAATTGAACACTGCCATGGTAGCATCCCCCACAAACTTATCCAGTGTTCCCTTATTCCGGAAGATGCACTCGGTGGTAAGCTCCAGATATTGGTTCAGTATTTCCACCACCTGTTCCGGTTCTAATGCCTCTGACATAGTGGTAAAGCCCCTTATATCTACAAAGAGAACCGCTATATCCCTGTTTTCCCCTCCGAGCTTTATCCGGAAATCACCCTTCTTTGCGATTTCCTCCACAACCTGCGGCGCCACATATTTTTTGAAGGCGTTCAATACCTTTCGCTGCTTCAGCTTTGCTGCAAGATAACGGAATACCAGACAGTATATGTAGGAGACGGTAAGCATAAACGGCACGTACAAAATACTGACGGTGATACCGTTGTTGTTGAGCACGGTACATACTGCCAGCCCTGCAAAAACGGATGCCGCCAGGAGAATAGTCGCTCCGGCTATTTTCATTTTCCGGAACAGAAAATGCACCAGGGCACAGAAAAGTCCCGCCAGTATACCCGCTATATAGGGATTTCCGTTTACGGAAAATCTTCCCTGCATAAATGCCTGCAGGATATTGGCATGAATTTCCACTCCGAACATCTGCCTGCTGTGTCCGTTCGGCACATGAAAATTGTCCTGCATCCCGGCTGCATATGCCCCTACCAGTACAATACAGTCCTTAAAAATCCGTGTGTCAATTTTTCCGTCAAGCACATCCACAAAGGATATGTATTCATAGTCTCCGGGCTTTCCGGAATAATTTATCAGCGTTCTTCCGGTTTTGTCCTGTTTTACCGTTTCGGGCTCTATCTTTTTTTCATCACAGTACCTGTTATAAATTACCTGTGAGAACATCATCCTGCTTTCGCCCTTGTAATCCTGCTCCACCAGAATGCGGCGGACCGTTCCATCCGAATCCTGTGCCACATTTGTATAACCGCTTATTGCGGCTTTTCTCAAGGCCTCATAAGGCAGCACTTCGCCTGTTATCCTGTAATATGGGATTCCGTTTTCATCCATCTCCGCTTTCTCACTGTATAAAAGCTGGGATGCCGTTACCACATTTCCGCCCTTTTCTGCCCTGTCTGCAAATGCCTGATCTCCTTCTTCGTCCACATTTCCGGAAAAGATAATATCAAACCCGATTACGAGCGGTCTGGTTTCCTCATCCTCATTCAGCCTGTCAAGCAAATCTGCATAGCAGCTGCGGGACCAGGTGCCGACAGGTCCCAGTCTCTCCAGTGTTCTTTCATCAATCCCGATAATTTTAATATCACCGGAAACGCCTCTCGGTCTCTGATAAAGCCCATCCCGTAAAATATAATCCAGCGGGGAAAAAAGATTCCACACCGTCAACAAAAAAACGCACACAAAGACTACGAAACATTCTGCAATAATTCTGACTGTTTTTTTCATGCAACCCCTCTGCAATCTATTTCTTCCTGTTTACTGCCTGCTCACAAACACCATGGTAATATCATCCGCCTGCATTTCTCCATCCGCAAAGCTGTCTACTTCCCGGTACATGGTGTCCGTAAAATCATCTACCGATCCGGTCTTGTCCCTGTTCCGGTTCAGCATCTCTTCCAGTCTGCCATCACCCAGAAATTCACCGGAAGGGTTTAATGCCTCTGTCACACCGTCCGTATACAGATACAGACAGTCTCCCTTTTTCAGGGTAAATGTCTGTTCTCTGTATGGCATATCTTCCATCATGCCAAAAACCATATTGGCTTTTGCCTTTATTTTGACAAAATCCGAGTTTCCGCTCTGCAGAAAAGGAAGATTGTGTCCTGCATTGACAAATGTCACCGTATCCGAGGTAAGATCCAGTACACAGATAAATACCGTTACAAACATGGACTCTTCATTCTTATAGCAAAGCTGGTTGTTGGCACGGTACGCCACTTCGGAAAGGGGCAGTCCCAATGTCGCATAGTTTCTGATATGGGTTTTTGCCATACTCATAAAAAGAGCAGCCGGTATTCCTTTACCCGATACATCCGCAATCAGAAAACACAGATGGTTTTCATCAATCAGAAACATATCATAGAAATCACCGCCAACCTCCTTTGCCGGACGCATACGGGCCGTGAGTTTCACATCCGGCAGCCGTTCAAATACGGTAAAATCATCTTCCAGGCATCCTGTCTGAATCCGGGTGGCGATTGCCAGCTCCGACCGGATTCTTTCCCTCTCCGTTACCAGCTTCGTGGTTTTGTTATAAAGCATATTCATAAAGGTGCCGTATATCTTACGGTTTTCGGCTGCCAGTCTGTCGAAAAGCGGTTTGGCTATGTTGGCGCACACCACTTCATCCCTTGCACGCACGGTAGCCTTCCTGCAGTCCTCATTAATAAGTCCCAGCTCGCCGATAAAATCACCTTCGGAAAGAGTATTGATCAGGGTGTTTTCCGCACTGTAAACATCTGCTGTCCCGCTTAAAATAATGTACATGCCGTCCTCACTGTCATGTCCTACGGTAACAATGTCACAGCCCGGGTCTATCCTCACTTCCGTCATGGCTTCCAGAAAGGAACGCGTTCCTTCCTTTATTTCTGTTCCATCCTTCAGTTCAAAGAACTCCCGGATTGTTCTGACTGATTTTAATTTCCCGATATCCAAGATATGCTCCCTTACCTTTCCGGATTTTCACCGTATATTCCGTTTCTGAAGCTTATTTCCATTTTATTACAATATCCTGCTCCACAGGCTTTGTAAAATCATAATCCCACCGGCCTTCTTTCTCCGGCATAAGGGACGGCATTGATGCACACGTTCCGCTCTGTACCGTCTGCGTGCAGAATACCTCTCCATCGTACATAAAGGTAACGGTGCAGGCATCGGTTCCGTCTGCCTTTGACGCTTCGTTACCGTTGTTTTCCCCGGCATTCTCCCCGGGAATATCCTTTACATAGTCCGTTGTGGTGCTGTCACGATAGATGATGACTTCCCCGTCTTTTTCTACCGCTACTTCCTCCTCCGCCACACTTCCGTCTTCATATTTTAAGCGGGTAACCACCTTGCCGTCCGTCACGGTAATCCTTGTATAACAGGTTCCGTTCTGATCATACGTTACTTCAACCCGGAAGGTTGTGCCCCTTACAGACATGGTAGCATTGGGTGTGTTCACTTCATAAGATGAGCCCTCACCAAGCTTTTGGCGGATTTCATTTACGATGGCGCCCTTCTTTAATTCTATGGTTGTTCTGCCTTCTTTACTGTTCCCGGCTGCCTCTATTGAAAACTCCGTATTTTCTTCCGCATACACATATTTGTCTTCATCCAGCCGCAAAGTCATGGTTCCCGTATCCACATTCACGGTATCCCCCGACTGTAAAAGCATGTTGGCAAAGGGCTCCAGATCCTCAAGGCTTCCTCTCTTTACCCTGGATGTACCATTTATTTCATAAACCTTGATAATCCGGTATGTATCCTTCCTCAGGAAAAAAAATACAGCAAAACCAATGACCGCTAACACCACTGCTGTCAGAGCAATAAGCAAGCGTTTTTTATCGAGTTTCTTCATCCCATTCTCCTTCTGCACCGCAGGCTGTCTAATTCACGGTAAAGGTATAACTGCCCCTGCTGCCCACATAGAATGTCTGTCCGCCATTGTAAACATTATTGTCTCCGCTGACCTTCCATGAGCCGTTCCCTAATTTATATTCTCTTTGCGGATTCAGCTTAAGAACTCTGTCTGCCGGTACGATGCCTGTTTTAAGCCATTCTGCTGAGATAATAACCGTAACCGTACTTTCGTTTCCGGCTTCGTCAACCGCCCGGATTACATATTCCGTGCTCTCGTCATTGGAAGAAAGCTCCGCCGTACAGGATGTTCCCCCGAAATCTACCCTCTCCCCATTAACACTGATACCGTCAAGACGCAGGTCGGAAATACTTATCTCTTTATAATCCGCAAAGTACTCTTTTCCGTTTTCCGCTTCAATCCGGGGCGGTGTAATGTCTATTTTGTATGTTCCGAAGGGTATGGCTGCTGTTTTCGCCCCATCCTTCTGCCTCATCAGGTAGATTGCCGCAGGTGCCTTTTCGTCCCCCACAAGAATACTGTCTTTGTATTCTCCTCCATCGGTGGCTGCAATTTTATAGCCCTCCGGTGGCGTAACCTCCAGTCTGGATATGTAAAAATTATTTTTTCCGATCTTTCCGGAAATTGTGCACGGATTCTCCGGTACCGGCAGATAATAAATAGAAAAATCACATACTGCCGTGGTCTCTGTATAATGGCCTTTGCGGGGAAAGGTTGCCCGCAGGGTATATGCCCCTACCTGTTCCGGCACACTGGTCGAATATGTGGAATCCGCTGCTCCGCGGATTTTATATTCATAGATAACTCCCTCTGTCCCATTGGTGGATGACTCCGCTCTGGGCGAAGGCTGTGTACCGTAATACAAATCCGCTACCGTCACACTTCCGGTCCCGGTTTCCGTCTCCGGCTGTGTTTTTTCTTCTGCGGGAGGAAGTGTCACGGTAACCGTATCCGCCATTTCCTCTGCAAAAATATAGGTAACGGTAATTTTTGTCATACTGTTTCTTTTGGTGGATATACTTCCGCTTCCACTCGTCGATGCCGCATACCCCGTTGGGAAGCAATAGCCGTCTGCTGCCGTAAAGGTCGCTGTAACCTCATCCCCGAAAAGGAATTTTCCTGTAGGGAAAGACGTACTGCTGCTCCAGTCTATGGTATCTTCCAGCTCAGCAGCCACGTTAACCGTCCGACCCGCCAATTCTGTCAGGGTACCGGTTCCCGGGGTGCCAAGCACGTAGGCATGATTGTTGTAATAAACTTTTATTCTGCTTCCCGCAGCAATGGTAATCTGAGTATTTTTATCAACACTGAGAATAGCTGATGTGCCCGAATAATCCCCCGCAAGATTCAATGTCCCGCCGACATGAACCGTACCGGAGCCGCTTAATGTGACGGAACCTCCCAGATTGTCCACGTTAGCTGTCCCCAATGCCTGCAGGTCACAGCTGACATTTAGATTCTGAATGGTTCCCGAAGATAATTTTATTTGAGGAAGACCCATACTGCCGTCACTACTGACCGTACCCACTTTGCCTCCGTTCATTTCCAGAACAGATGCATACGTGGAACTGTTGGCAGCCAGTCCAAGATTTGTAATATCCCCTTTGTTGACAACCGTACCGTATCCTGCCTGGATACTGTCCACAGTTGCCCCGCTTTCATTATAGAAGTCCGCAAAGCTGCTTTCCACCGCACGGACATAGCCCTCATTTACCACAACGCCGCCGGAGCAGTAGATTTTTCCTTTGACTTTCCCCTGACTTCCGACATTAAGCCGGCTATCGTCGCTCAGATAGTAGTCGTCCTCCGTCTCCGTATTGATGGACATATTGTTCGTTACGGTAATCGCTTCCGCATAGACCGTCAAAGCATCTTCCATTCCGAAGAATAACCCTACAGTCATAACAATGCTCATTATAATGGCATTTAGAGCCCTACGTCTTTTTCTCATAGAATATCCCTGTCCTTACACAACTTTCCCCTGATTGCATGATACTATGCCTATTTTACCAAATCTACCTGTTGTCTGTCAAACAGAAACCGCCGCCGACAGCCCATCTGAGCTTCGTGGATTTTGCCCTCGGATTTCTCCGGCATTCTTCTGCGGAGGGCCTGGTAACTTCTTCCGAAATTTCCGTGTAAATTCCCGCTTTCTTTCCTTCCTTAAATGCTTTTTTTACCAGACGGTCTTCACCGGAATGGAAGGTCAGAACAGCAACCCTGCCTCCCGGCTTTAAGATGCCCGGCAGCTTTTCCAAAAAGCTGTAAAGCACCTCAAATTCGCTGTTTACATCGATGCGCAGCGCCTGAAACGTGCGGGCGCAGGATTTTTTCACTGCTTCCGTCCTGTCCTCTCCGGGGAAATTCTTTGCAGGGATTTTAAGAAGCGCTTCTTCTACCGCCTGCCGCAGCTCCGTAGTGGTGTTCATGGGCGCTCCGGTTTTCATCTTGAAAAAAACCTTAGCCGCTATTTCTTCCGCAAAGGGTTCATCTGAATTTTCTGTAAGCATGCCCGCAAATTCCTTCTGGGTAATCTGATGCAGCCGCTCCGCCGCACTGTCCCCGTGGGTGGGGTCTAGCCGCAGGTCTAATGGTCCCTCCGTTTTATAGGAAAATCCTCGCTTCGGGTCATCAATCTGCATGGAGGAAACACCAAGGTCCGCCAGTACAAAATCAAATTTTCCGCATTCCTCCGCCACCTTGTCAATATTGGCAAAATTTATCAGCCGAAAGATAAAATTATCTTCCGAAAAGCCGGCCTCACGCAGTCTTTTTACGGTCTTTTCCGACTCAATCGGATCCACATCCAGGGAAATCAGCCTGCCCTGTCCCCCTAATTGTTCCAGCATTTTGCCGGTGTGACCGCCATATCCAAGCGTGCAGTCAAGCCCCTGCTGCCCCGGTTTTATTTCCAGGAAATCAAGGATTTCCCGCACCATAATGGGGATGTGCATGCCCGCCGGTGTGGAGCCTTTTTCGATGACCTTCGCCACCGTATCCGCATATTTCTCCGGACTGTGTTCCTTGTATTTTTCCTCAAATTTTTTCGGATATTTTCCAGCATAGCGCACGCGGCGCTTGTGATTTGTTTCTTCCAAAATTCTGTCCTCGCTTTGCTTTATTTTTCACATATTTTCTCACAACACAGTTCCGCCCATGCCGGATAAAATCCCGCCTTCAGCGCTACTTTCTGAGATGCTATATGGGACATGGCAGTTCCGTAAAACGGCAATCTTCCCAAATCCAGAATTTCATTTTTAAGTAGCGTTACCAACATGGAACCGACGCCCATTCCTTCTGCCTCCGGCATCACATTTATGCCAATCTGCCACATCCGGTCGCTGTCGCTGGTGGCACCCGCCATCCCCAGAAGTTCTCCGTCTTTATAAGCGGCTATTCCTATTTCGTCCTTGGGTACCTCTTCAAAGAGGAATGCCTCTCCCAGACGGTCATCCTCGCGGAATTGTTCGATTTCTTCTCCAACGAATTTTTGGATAACAAAGCCTTCCGTATTTACTTCCGTTTTCTTCTCTGCAATGTAAAAAGGATGTGCCTGCCCGATGCGATAGCCAAACTCCCGCATTTTTTCATCTAATTCCCGAAGGCTTTCATAGTCCATAAACCAGGCACCGCTTCTATGGGCATATCTTGTACTCATCCATTTTATAATTTCCGGGTTTCCCGCTGCCAGAATTTTCCCTTGCACACTCGCAGCCTTTAAGAAGCATTCTCCCTCTTTGAAAATTCTTCTTCCTGTTAGCGGTGTATATTCCGTAAATATGTTTTCTTTCCTCTCCACCGCTTCCTCTGTACAGCAGAAATCGATGGCTAATTGCTTTTTTAATGCAGGGTTCATAGTGTTTTCCTTATATTTTCCACCAAAGTAATGTCTGCCGGCAGCCAGGCAACCTCGTTAAGTTGTTCCTTGGTAAGCCATTTTGCCGCCTCATGCTCCTTCAGGACAAGGTCCCCCTTCACGATGGTACACCAGAAACAGTCCATGGAAAGATGAAACGCAGGGTAATCGTATTCTACCGTTTCTATAAAATCTCCCACGGCTATTTCCGTATCCAGTTCTTCCATGATTTCCCGTTTTAATGCCTGCTCCGGAGTTTCCCCCTCTTCGATTTTTCCACCGGGGAACTCCCAGCCGTCCTTCATTTCCCCATAACCTCTCTGAGTCGCAAAAATAATGGGACTGCCCTCTTTATTTACAGCCTTTATCACGGCCGCCACTACTCTGATTGTTTTCATTGTGCTTTTTCCTCCATTGTCGGTATATTACTTTGCAGATACCGCAGCAAATCCTCTCTCACCGCATGGTGCATTTTCATCCGTAATTTTGCAATGTCCCTCATTTTTCCGGTATTATCCTTTTTCTTTGCTGCTTTGACATCCATTACATCAAATTGTCCCATATAATAAAAGCCGGTTTCTGCATCACTTTTCTTCACAAAAAGATGTTTGCGTTTCGCTTGAACTACGTCCTCCACATACGAGCTTTCGGTGCCTCGTCCCATCTGGGAATCCCAAAGAAATATCATGTTATCCTCAAAAGCATCCGCATAATCGGGTTTTCCGTCTATATAATTTTTATCATCTGTACTTTCCTCTTTATGGTAGGTTACAAAAATAAAGGTATCATCCCCAATTCGTTTCATTCCATACATAGTAGAAGATAAATCTTTTCCACAATTCATAAGAAGACTTACATCACGTCTGGAATATTTTTCATATATGACAAAAGGGGATTTTTCGGTTACACCTGCTTCATACTTATCCGCATATCGTTTCAATCCCACCTCTACAATATCGTCAACCTGTCTTAAGAATTCTGCATTTTCAAGCCTTTTTGCAAAACCTATCAGCCTTTTTAACCTTCTGTCTTCCTCTCTGCACAAAATATCCATATGAGAATACTTCTGATATTCCTCCTCTTTGCTAACAAATTTTCCCTGAAGCACTTCCACGGCATTATCAAAGGAGTCTAAATTGACATGATAGCCATATGTAACTGCAAAATCATTGTCGAACTTTTCAAAGTTGACAGTTCCCTCCTTCAACAGCTTTCTTAATATCTCCAATTCATATGGACGTGCGCCACTCAGCACCGTTTTGGACAGGTATTCCAATGTCGTAATCTCATCATCGGTAAACTTTCCCTGATAATTTTCCTTTTCCATGGACTTCAGAAAAGCCTGATATGTTTTATACTCCTTAATAATTACCAGTGGGTCTACTTCTCCATTTTCATAAAAATCCAAAAGGTAGGGAACTCTGCCCAAACGATTTTTCAGAGATACATAGCTGTCTCGAATGATTGTTTTCATTCCCTTTATCTTGTCTATAGACGCAAATATTTTATCCTTTGCGATTTCGTCAAAATGTACCGTGGATGCCCCCGGAATGGTATTGTTCCCGCTGATTACATATTTTCGAATGGTATCCGCATTATACGAACGGTCTCCGGATAAAGCAATGGGAATCATAAAATTATTGCTATAATTACCTATAAAATCCAACACAACAACAAATTCTTTTCCTGCTGCCTTTCTAAGACCTCGACCTAATTGCTGAATAAATACAATAGGAGACTCTGTCGGCCGAAGCATAATAACCTGGTTTACTTCCACAATGTCCACACCTTCATTCAGGATTTCCACTGAGAAAATATAGTCCAGCGGTATATTACTTTCATCGGCCTCTTCTTCATTCATAGCCAGTCTTTCAAAAGCCCTCTGCCTTTCTTCTTCCGAAGTTTTTCCGCTCAGTGCCATAGTCCTGAAAACTTTGCCTGTCTCCGGATTTATTGTCTGATTAAACTTCTCTGATAAAACTGCCGCCTCATCAATCCGACTGCAAAATACAAGCCCCTTTACCTTTTCTCCACTGTATCCAAAATAATGCGCTTGTTCTACAATATGTTTTACCCTTTCCCCTCCTGTCAGCATATTAAAATCTCTGTCTGTTATCTTTTTTGTATTAACTTGTTTGTCGCCCAGCATGGCTATATCACTAATTCCAAAGTAGTGAAACGGACATAAAAGATTTTCCTCCATAGCCTGTTGCAAACGAATTTCATATGCTATTTGGTAATGAAATATTTCATATATATTCCTTCCTGCAATATTGTCATCACGCTTATCAGGTGTTGCCGTCATTCCCAACCAGAGCTTGGGAGTAAAATAGTTCATCACCTTTTGATAGGTATCTGCAGAAGTATGATGTGCCTCATCCAAAACAATGCAGTCAAAAGCATCCGGTTTATATTCCATAAGATATTCATCCTTATTGAGTGTCTGAACCGTTGCGAAAATATAGTCTTTATTATAGTCGTGGTATCCCGCTCCGACCAAACCCATAGATACGGTGTTTGCGAATACCTTTTCGTAAGATTTCTTAGTCTGTCTTGCCAGTTGTCCTCTGTGCACCAGAAAAAGAACTCTCTTAAAGCCTAATTCCCTCATAGCAAAAGCGGATGCATAGGTTTTTCCGGTACCGGTTGCTGAAATTAAAAGAGCCCTCTTTTCTCCCGACTCCAGTATCTTACGCAAATTAGAAATAAATCCCACCTGCATACTGTTTGGCTGCAACTTATATTTTTCTAAGAAAGTAACCTGTTCCTGCTTGGCAATCTCACGCTGACGTTTAATAATATTATATTTTTCTTTATAATTTTCATAAAAAGTATCAAATTCTAAAGCATACGACGAATGCCATAAATCATCAAACTCCTTTATAATCTCTCCGGCGACTTCTCCCTGCTCTGTTGATATAATTTTGGTATTCCATTCCTTGTTTGTGGTAAGAGCAGATTTCGTCATATTGGAGCTGCCTATAATAATCCGATAAATCTCTTCTTTCTTAAAAATGTATCCTTTCGTATGGAACCCTTCCTCCGCACTCTCTACATCGTACATTTTTAAGGTAATATTTTGAAGTGCATGCAGCTTTTCCAGTGCCTTAGGCTCACTGAAATTCAAATAATTAGTGGTAAGAATTTGCCCCGGAATATGTTTTTTCTCCAATTCCTTTAACGTTTGTAATAATGGCTCTATTCCGCCCATAGTGATAAACGCAACACTAATCTGAAATTGTTCACATGCCAAAAGTTCCTCTTCTATAGATGAAAGAACTTTTTTACCTTCTTTATAATTGTTGGAAACAAACTGCGGCTTAAATGACATATTAGAGGCTACCGTTCCATCAATATAAGCTGTTTCCAATCCCCATCGTAATTCTTCCGTTGCATTCATCTTTCTACCCCATACTTTGTATCTCTCGTGATTATAATTCTACCGAAAATTTCCCTGCGCAATTATCTTTTTTATTCTAACATTTCTTTGACTGTGGTACAATGCTCTTAATAACATTCCCGGCAAACAGGATGTCTGCTGCGGAAATATTTTACCTTGCAGCTTTCCTTTTAGGCTGCGGAAGAGAGGAAACATGTACTCCGTATGTATCATTGCCGGATTGGTCTGCGTTGCTCTTGTGCTTACCGTCCTGACCAATCCCTCCATAAATATAGGAAAATACCATATCCGCATTTTTTACTGGACGGCTCCGGTGCTTGGCAGCATTGCCCTTTTGCTTTTCCGCCTGCTGCCTCTCCCGGTCATGTGGGAAGGACTGACTTCTTCCGGAAGCATCAACCCCTTGAAAATTCTGACGCTTTTTATCTCCATGACCATGCTTTCCATTTATCTGGATGAGGTTGGCTTTTTCTCCTACATTGCCGGCATTTCCTTAAAATTTGCCAAAACCAGCCAGCTCCGGCTGTTCTGTGTCCTGTTTCTGCTGGTTTCCGTGCTGACGGTATTTACCAGCAACGACATTATTATTTTAACTTTTACGCCTTTTATCTGCTATTTTTCTAAAAAAGCGGAAATTGACCCCATGCCGTATCTGTTCGGTGAATTTGTTGCCGCCAACACCTGGAGCATGATGTTAATCATCGGCAACCCCACCAATATTTACCTGGCTACGGCAAACGGCATCGGCTTTGGTACCTATACGGCACACATGCTGCTTCCCACACTTTTTGCCGGCATAACAGCTTTTCTTCTGTTACTGATGATTTTCCGAAAACCGCTGTCTCAGCCTATTTCCATAAAGGAAGAAAAACCGACAATCCGTGACAAAGGGCTGGTCATCATCGGCTTGCTGCACCTCGTTTTCTGCACCATTCTGTTGATTTTATCCTCCTACATCGGGTTGGAAATGTGGTACATCACCTTAGGCTTTGCCGTAAGCCTGTTTCTTTGTGTTACCATTTATAAAAAGAAAAAAGGTGTGAAAGAGCGTGTCCTCCTTCACACCATCATGCGTGCCCCCTGGGAGCTGATTCCCTTCGTACTGTCCATGTTCCTTCTGGTTTTAACCCTTGACCGCTATCAGGTAACGACCATAATCAGCGACTTTTTCGGCACGGACCATCTTGTCTGGAAGTACGGCATAGCTTCCTTTTTATCTGCCAATGTCATGAATAACATTCCCATGTCCGTGGCATTCAGCTCCATTGTAAGCCACCTGTCGGAAGCCGACCGCCTGCCTGCGGCATATGCCAGCATCATCGGCTCCAACATTGGCGCCTATTTCACGCCGCTCGGCGCCCTTGCCGGGATTATGTGGTCCGGCATCTTAAACAAAATGGGCATTCCCTTTTCCTTCCGCAAGTACATCAGCTATGGTATCCGTATTTCCATACCGGTGCTGATTGCCGCTCTATTGGGATTATTGATTTATTTCTAAGAGAGCGAAATTGCCAGTTCTTCGGCTAATTTTTCCAATTCTGCCTTATTCTGCTCATTCATGGCGGAGCGGATGCATACCTTCGTTTCGGCAAAGGTAATATCTTTGCTCTTTTCTAACATGCCCGTTATGATTTTTTCTGCCAGGGGCGCCCAGGTTCCGTTCTCAACAACCGCAACCTTACGGTTCTGGTAACTGCGCTCGGTCAGCCCCTCGATGTAGGCACGCATGCAGGGGAAGAGGTCGCCGTTATAGGTAATTCCCGCCAGCACCAGTCTGTCATAACGGAACGCATCCGCTATGGCTTCTGCTTTGTCGCATCTTGCCAAATCGTACAGAACCGTTTTCTGTCCTTTCTCTGTCAGTTTTTCCGCCAGATATTCGGCTGCCTTACGGGTATTTCCGTAAACGGACGCATAGGCAATCACAACGCCTGCCTCTTCCGGCTGATAGGAAGACCACTTATCATATTTTTCCAGATAAAATCCCAGATTATCTTTTAATACCGGGCCATGCAGGGAGCAAATTGTCCGAATATCCAGTGTGGCCGCCTTTTTTAAGACCGCCTGCACCTGTGCGCCGTATTTTCCCACAATCCCGATATAATAACGTCTGGCTTCGTCCGTCCAGTCCTCTTCCACATCCAGAGCTCCGAATTTTCCGAATCCGTCCGCTGCAAAAAGAATTTTTTCCGCGGACTCATACGTCATCATAACCTCCGGCCAGTGCACCATGGGCGCATACACAAAGTGCAGGGTGTGTTCACCAAGTTCCAGTGTTCCGCCGTTTGCTGCTACAAGTTTCTTTTCTATGCCTGCCCTGGCAAAATATTCCGGGAAAAACTGCTCCATAAATTTAAAACCCATAGCCGTGGAAACTACCGTTACCTCCGGGTATTTTTCCAAAAATGCCGGTATACTGGCGGAATGGTCGGGCTCCATATGCTGGATAACCAGATAATCCGGTGTCTTTCCCTCCAATACTGTTTCCAGATTCTGCAGCCATTCTTCGCTGAAAGAGCCGTCAACCGTATCCATGACCGCTGTTTTTTCATCCATAATCACATAAGAATTGTATGCCATACCGTTCGGTACCCGGTACTGTCCTTCAAACAAATCCACCTGATGGTCATTCACTCCTACATATTTTACACTTGCACTGATTTCCATAGGTTTTCCTCCTGAGTTCTTTTCTTTACTGTAAATGTAACGTAAACAGGGGCTCTTCGCAAGTGTTTTCCGCTATTGTTTTATGGAAGATTTGGGGATATGATTTTCCAAAGAATCGTGCTATAATACCTCTGCATTTGCAGAAACATCACAGAAAGAAGCTTTACCTATGAACAACTCCGACCATATATACAGCAATCCGGACCTTAAAAAGCTCCTCATTCCCATTATTGTGGAACAGCTCTTAAGCTGCCTGATGGGAACCGTGGACACCATGATGGTAAGCAACGTGGGCTCTGCCGCCATTTCCGCCGTGTCTCTTGTGGACTCCATAAACGTGCTGGTTATCCAGGCGCTTTCTGCCCTGGCTGCCGGCGGCGCCATACTTTGTTCCCAGTATCTTGGAAGCCACAACGAAAAAAGCGCCAATCATGCTGCCCGGCAGGTATTGCTGGTAATGGCAGTGCTTTCCACAGCCCTTTCCCTGCTCTGCCTGCTTTTCCGTGTCCCCTTGCTGCACTTTATTTTCGGAAAAGTAGAAGCCGACGTTATGGCAAACTCCCAGTCTTATTTTTTGTTTACCCTGCTTTCCTTCCCGTTTATCGGTCTGTACGATGCGGGAGCTTCCATTATGAGAGCGCAAAACGACAGCCGCAGACCCATGATAATATCCGTCATTTCCAACTTTCTAAATATCGGCGGAAATGCTATACTTATCTTTGGGCTGAATATGGGTGTTGCCGGTGCTGCCATTTCCACTCTGATTTCCCGGATTTTCTGTGCCGTGGTCGTTATCTGGCAGCTTCGCGGAGACAAGGAACCCATTTCCGTCTGCAATTATCTGTCCATCCGGCCGGATTTTTCCTTAATTAAAAATATCCTGTATATCGGTATTCCTTCGGGCATTGAAAACAGTATGTTCCAGTTTGGCAAACTGGCCATTCAGTCTACGGTTTCCACGCTGGGCACCATCGCCATTGCCGCCCAGGCCATGACCAATATTCTGGAAATGTTAAACGGTGTAGCTGCCATGGGCATCGGCATCGGTCTGATGACCGTTGTGGGACAATGCCTGGGAGCGGGCAGAAAAGACGAAGCCGTTTACTATATAAAGAAGCTTTCCCGGCTGGCGGAAATCGTCATTATTGCAAGCTGTCTCATTGTCCTTGCGCTCACGAAACCAATTACCATGCTCGGCGGTATGGAAGCGGAAAGTGCGAAGCTTTGTTTCAACATGGTTATTTTCATTACAATTACCAAGCCTATTTCCTGGGTGCTTTCCTTTATTCCGGCATACGGCATGCGTGCTGCCGGGGATGTGAAATTTTCCATGATTACTTCCTGCTGTACCATGTGGCTCTGCCGTGTCAGCCTGTGCATTTACCTCTGCCGTGTCTGGGGCTTCGGTCCCATTGCCGTGTGGATTGGCATGTTCGCCGACTGGAGCCTGCGCGCCATTATCTTCACCATTCGGTTCCATTCCCGGAAATGGCTGGAGCATAAGGTAATTTAATATTCAATTAAATACATCAAGAAAAAGGAGAGAATGTTTATGTTAAAAGATGTTTACCAGAAGTACTATTTTGAGCAGAATTACAACTGCGCGGAGACCCTTCTCCGGGCTGCCAATGATTATTATGACCTGAAGCTTCACGACAGGGATATGATTATGGTCGGCGCTTACGGCGCCGGTATCCAGTGTGGAAACACCTGCGGTGCCGTGCTTGCCGCCGCTTCCGTCTTATCCATGAAGTACGTGGAAGCCAAGGCTCACGAAAGTGAGGACATCCGCCCCGTTGTCATGAAGCTGATGCGCAAATTCAATGCAAAATACGGCTCCACCTTGTGCAAGGACATCAAGCCCCAGTCCTTCAAGCCGGAATACCGCTGCAAAATGACCGTGGAGACGGCATGTGATATTTTGGAAGAAACGATTAAAGAGTATGAGGAAGAAAAGAAGGCATAAAATCCCCTTAGTTAAACAGAAAAATTGCCTACGGCACTCTGAGCTCCCCTAACCCCTCATGAATGAGGGGCGGGGGCTTTCCTTATTTCTCTTCGTAGTTATTCAACACGTACTGTAGCAACTCTAATGCAACTTCTTTTTTAACTCGCTTCTTTGATGATAATTCGGCTTCGAACGAGTCAGATAATCCGCTTCTATCGGAGCCTCCCAGCCACTGTCATTAAGGCAGTCTTCCATGTCTTCCGCAGTACTTGCTTTCATCGCAAAACATACTGCCTTAGACACACCTTCATATACCATAGCGGTTCCAATATTATCATGTACATAATTTACGGCACGCTCTTTTCTGATTCCAAAACGCTGAGCCTCGGCATATGCATCAATGTTAGCTCCAATAAAGATAAACTCCCAGCCATACTTTTTCTGCTGGCGCTTTACCATCTTCTGAACCTTATCATAGGAATACTGCCTGCTGGCATTCTCCATTCCGTCCGTAGTGATTACAAAGATGGTCTTTTCCGGCCGTTCTTCCGGTCTTGCATACTTATGAATGTTGCCGATATGATGGATTGCTCCACCTACAGCGTCAAGAAGAGCCGTACATCCGCGAACGTAATATTCTTTATCCGTCATCTTCTTAATCTTATCAATCGGAACTCTGTCATGCAGCACTTCGCATCTATCATCAAACAGCACCGTAGATATATATGCTTTCTCACCGGTTTTTTTCTGCTTCTCCATCATAGAATTGAAACCACCGATTGTGTCCGCCTCAAGTCCTCCCATAGACCCGCTTCTATCCAAAATATAAACGATTTCTGTTAAACCTTTACTCATAATTCTCTACCTCCGTTATCTATTACTGACCTCCCTGCAGTGAGGCATTTCCTTGTTGTGATGTAATAATAACCCATAAGTAAAGAAAAAAGGTCAACCCTGAGGCGACCTTTCAAAGTTATTGATTTGAAAGCGGATCCAGACCGTAATCAAACAATACAATATCAATTTTCAGCACATTATAGTCCTCATGTTCTATAAAGTATTCGACAATCTTATCCGTCTGCGATATCGGTGAGAGCGCATACCCGGCAATTCTAAGAAAGTCAATCGTCTCGTCAAGATTAAGTCGTAAACCCACGGCAAGTGCAAGCATCTTCTCCTTTGAAGGCTTTACCTGTCCCTTAAGCAGTTTTGAAAAATACTGCTTGGAAATATTCGCCGCAGCATATACTTCGGAGTTTTTTAACCCCTTCTTATTGATAAGCTGCTGTAAATGCTTCTCAAAGGAATCTGTGTAGATTTCCTTTAATGCATCCTCTAATGACGGTGTTTCAAAGATGATTTCATCCTCATCCCTGATTTCGTCCCTGTTTTCTCTTCGCAGAAATAATGGAATATGGATAGACTTTGATATAGAACCAACTCTGCTCTCCGGGTTATTTCCTTTCTCTCGCGAATAGCTGTCATCTCTGTATTCCTCTGCAAGAGCTGTCGCCACATATCCATCATCGACAAAACCGGCGACATCTTCTACCAGTTTACCGGAAATGGTTACATCCTCACTACCAAATACAACAAGCGTAATTTCTATATCATTATCTTCCAGGAAAGCTGTAAAGGTATCAACGGCAATCTGTATTCCCAGCTCCTTCGGGAACCCATAGGTACCGGTAGCAAGAAGCGGAAAAGCAATGGATTTACATCCGCAGTCTTTTGCCAACTGCAAAGCTTTCTCATAACAAGTACGAAGACATGCTTCCTCTCCTTTGCTTCCATCCGTCCACCATGGACCACTTACATGAATAATATACTTTGCATCAAGAGCAAAGGCATCCGTGATTGCTGCTTCCCCTGGCATCAGAACACCTATCTTCTTACGTGCTTCAAGAAGCTTATCCTTACCGGCCGCTTTATATATAGCAGAATCTACACCACCACCAACGGCAACATTAGGATTTGCCGTATTCACAATGGCATCTGCTTTTACTTTTGTTATGTCATTTCTGATAATCTGAAAAGGCAAATCATCACCTCCAACTTCATAATAGTCTATCAACCGTTGTTCCAATTATAAAATTATTTTTTTCTGGAAATATTTTTCTATCAATTTCGGCTGTATCAAAGGATATGTCCAGTTCTCAGGCAACTCATCCATAATCACAACCTTCTCCATTTCACTATGTAATTCTTGGGCAAATTCTGTTATCTCTGCAAAACAAAGTAGTCCAAATGTTTCCTCACCTGTATCATTTACTCTATTCTTACCTGTTACTGAGTAAACACAAATTGGCTTTAACTCAAATTCTACTGCTCCTGTTTCTTCCTGTAATTCTCTTTTAGCCGTTTCAAGAATGTTCTCCCCAGCTTCTCTATGCCCTCCCGGCACTTCATAAGTATCTCTTTCTTTATGCTTGCAAATTACCCACTTGCCGTTACTCTGTGCGATAATTACTGCAAATTTCAATAGTTCATCATTAACTGTATCATAAAACTTTACTTCCACATTATCCATTACTATACCCCCAACTCATTACTCCGCCCACAAATAGAGCCAAACCAGAGCCATTTGATAAAGCAAATGCCGGAAACCCGCATAAACACAGGCTTTCGGCATTTTAGTCCGTTATTCAAACTCGGCAAGTTGATGCTTTAACTTAAACTATTTTGTTTAGGTTTCATTTAAAATCTGCCGATATTTTACCTCATTTGCACATTTTATTTTGGCTTACTGATTTTCTGTTGCCAAAGTGTTGCCATGAAGATATTATAGCATAGGACGTGATAAAATCAATCGACATTTCAATAAATGCAACTTAATCTAAAACCTTATCTCTCTTTTAGCAAAACATGGTTAACCAGCCCAAATGTCCCATATCCACTTAAAACACCAACCATATTAAGAATTATATCATCTATATCAAAACTTCCCAATCGTGTCATATACTGAAAGATTTCTATAAACAATACTGCAAACATTCCTACTAAAAATACTTTGAAAAATGCTTTAATTCGGGGATATGCAATAGGCAAAAGAAACCCAAAAGGAATAAATGGCAACAGATTTCCCAAAAGATTTTTTAATGCCCACCAAATCACTTTTTCTACTTGATTTTTATTCATAGTAATTTCTCCCGAAAAATCACATTCTATTTTTCAAGTAGCATTGCGCAAGTGCCTCTAACAGATTGTCATCAGCGTATATCTTATCATAATCACTAATAGAAAGAGTCGTAATCTGCTCTCCACTCCAGAGACTCGCCTCACTTTTCTCATAAGTTTGGCGGTCCACCTTTTCTCCAATAATCTCTTTTACATAACCTGTGTTTTCATCTCGTATAATATCCGAAACATTGACATAATACTCAACATTAAATGTGGCGTCTGCATACTCTTCCTCAACATAATTATAAATAGCATGTAACATTTCAATATTAGCATTCGACGAGGTACAGGTCAAGGTATCCAAATCCCATACATCCATTTTAGACATGTAATCATTTACATTATCAATCATATCTGTCTCGCTATTATATGTTGTAAAATCATATATATAATAATAATCGCAATAAACCATACCCTTTCGTTCTACATAGCTGAAAGGTTTATTATATCCGTAGAAATCATCTATCGTTTCTGCACCCGGCGTCAGAAGTACCGCTTCTCCATTTTTATAAGTGTATAAGTAATTTCGCATATTACATCTATCATCATAATCCAAATCAGTACATCCGTGACTAAATAACATTTCTGGAATTTCATCATCATTCAGATATATAAAACAGACATTTGCATAGTAACGTTCGGGATTTTCATAATAGGTACTATTTTCTCTATAATACTCCCTCAAAATATCCTCATAAGCTTTTAACCATTGCTGGGATAAGATTTCATCATCTACTTTTACATCGGAATCCAAGGTTATAATTCTTTCTCTTTCCACATATTCTATATAAGGCCAATCACTTCTTATCCCACGCTCTATCTCATCCTCTATTCTTTGTCTACAATAATCAACTTTTATTTGAAAATCAATTAGTTCTAAAAGCTGTTCATCGCTCAATTCATCATTCGGAAAATAAAAAGTACAATTATTAACACAAAACGCTATATCTTCCCCACTATATTCACTCTCCTTTTGAATGATAGGCATTGTGTTCTCCGGCTGCTTTTCTCCGCTTTTATAAAGCATTTTCAGAACTTTTCTTCTTCCCAATTCATCAAAGGATAACTCTCTATTGTAAAAGCTAGTCTCCGTATTGGCAGAACTATAATTTATGTATAATTCATCAACCTCCTGCATGGTCATTTGTTCTAAAGCATTCAAATAGTACAATGGGTTGCTCGCTTTCACATATGCCTCATAATCAACATATCGTCCCAGCAGATTAAATACCACAAGCTGAAGGATTTCTTCGTCCGTCATTTCCTGCATAGGAAGGTTTAAGATACCCTCTTCTTTAGAAAACGCAATTCCCTCTCCATTGTATTTATCTTTTGAAGAAATAACAGCAACTTCTCCCTCCGGCTCTGCCATATCTCTACAATACAAATCATATAATTCGCTAAAACGTCTCTCCTCATCTGCAGACATAGATCTGGACATATATTTACTATCATACTGGAAGATATTCTCATACAAATCAATAACTTCTTCAGCTTCCATGTTTCTTATTTTTTCTAAATGACTTATATAGGCTTTTACAGATAAAAAAGTACCACCCGATAACAATACAACTGCCCCGAATACAACTGCAATTTTAGCAAGAGCATTCATATTTTTCCATTTAGAAATTTTCACAATATTTTTATCTGTTTCTTTTTCCATTTTAATTTGTTTAATAGCATTCTGATATCCTTCCCATACAACATCAGGCACCTGCACATTATCACTAATTTTTTTGTATTCATCTATTTTCATAAACAAACCTCCAACTAATCCATTGCTCTTACCGTAAGAATCTGTTCCAGTTGCTTCCGCCCTCTGACCATTCTACTACGGACATTCACTTCTGTTATATGTAGCATCCTTGCAATTTCTTTTGTAGAAAACCCATCCACATAATACAGTTCCATAACAATCTGGTACTTTCCATTTAAATTACTTAATATTTTTCTCCATTCATTGGTAAAGTAATGATCCTCATGTATAAGTTCCGGAAACTCTTCCAGTGGAACAACCTTTTTTCTTTCTTTCAAAATATCTTTGCATTGATTTATTAGTATTCTAGTGAGCCACGTTCCAAAATACTCTTCACTTTTCAGTTGTCCAATTTTTTGCCAGCATTTAAGAACCGTTTCCTGTATTGCATCTGCAGCATCTTCTTCATTATGTAGCATAGAAATTGCAACACGATACATTCTTTGTAATTGTGGCTGTATAAGCTGTTCAAACGCATCCGGATTCTTATTTTTAGCATCTTCAATAAGACTCATCGCCCTCTCCTTTCCAAACTTGATAAGCACTAAAATATAATTCATATCAAGTTCTTTGTTTCTGTCTATTAGACACTTGAAACATGCATTATGTGACAAATAAATCAATTTTTAATTACCAAAATTTTCAACAAATAAATTTTCACTAGACGTAATGATTATATCAAAATTTGTATAGCACGTTTGCCTAATCACCTTCTTCGTGTAATACAATCGGACAACGAATTCGATTTTTCCGTAACAGAAAAGGCATGACACAAAAGCAGCTTGGAGAAGTCCTCGGCTTTCTTGGCAAGACTTCTGATGTCCGTATGGCACAATATGAATCAGAAGCAAGAGTACCCAAGCATGACCTCGTAAAAGAAATGGCGCATATCTTTGATATCAGCACCCATGCGCTTACCATACCGGATATAGATACCTACATCGGTCTTATGCACACCTTTTTCGCATTGGAAGATATGTATGGACTGAAAATTGATGAAATAGATGGAGAAGTAGTATTACGTCTGGATAAGTCCGACTATTCCACCTATTCCTCAATAGAAAAAATGCTCCGTGCATGGCTCTCCGAATCTAAAAAGCTGGAGAATGGCGAAAGCACCAAAGAGGAATATGATAACTGGCGTTACAAATATCCGGAACTGGATACACACCAAGTCTGGGCTAAGGTTCCTTCACAGGAAATCAGCGATATGCTTCTCGCCGGATTAAAAGAAATAGAAAAAGAAGAAAAGAAAGAAACGAAACGCAAAAAGAAAAAATAAGCATGAAAAAACCTTACCAATTTTCAATTGTCATATTTGAAAATTGGTAAGGTTTTCTTATGCTCATAAAGTAATCGTATTCATTGAATAAGCAAAACTATTGCCATATCGTTGTCAACACTTAAGCAAATTTATTTAATATTTGTATTGATATCTGCTTCTTATGCCCTATATTGCAATAAGTAATTATGTTTTATTAACATAGTCCAACAAATAAAAAATTAAACAATATTGGAGAAAGCTTCTAATCTAGCAACTCCCATTTACTATTTATGTACTCTATTAGTAAATTTGCAACATTTTGTTTATTTTCCTTTGCTATCTGAAGATTCTTTTTTGATGTATATACATAGAAAATTTGTGTATCATGCATACTATCTTTCGCAGTATTCACAGATTTTTCTTTCCCATGCATCGCTTCCATAAATGTTGTCTTTTCCTTTTCATCAAAAACAATATATATAGGATTCTCTTCCATTTTCTTTCTATTACTTACAAATGCACTTTCCCTTGTAATTGCAAAATCAAAATCAAAACCATTCTCAATTGCAAATTCATTGAAGAAATTTACAAGGTAAATAGGTCTCGTATATTTATCCTGCTTTTCTTTGTTTTCCTTTGTTTTTTCATCATTCAGTCTTTGCAATTCCTCTTCATTCATAAAGAACAATCCAAAGTCTTTCAAACTACCTCTTAAAACATCTAACATATTTTCAAGTTTTTTAGGAGCAATACACTCTTTTACTTTCAGAATATACTCCGCTTCGCTCTTCCACAAAGGCTTAAAACGCATATCTCTAGCAAAATAGTGCTCTCCTACGATACTTTCATCGTCATTTTTTAAAAACGCTATTATATCATCATCACATAAAAGACGAAGTTTTACATTATCCTCTTTGGGAAATCCCTCTTTTGAAATAGCCATCTTATTAAAAACATTTCCATATTTTTTCAGATTTTCATATTTTCCCATCATAAATCTGTTATAACGAATAATAGCGTGTTCTACAAGCTTACAATCATATAATACAGTAGGATTACTTTGTATCCAACGTCGTTCTAGATCATTTGCATAAGTTATGTTTTCGATTATACTTAAAGACCCCTTTTTAAAAGCCAATTTAAAAATTTCACCACTAGTTTTTGTCTTTATTGTAGTTATCACATAACCTGCTATAAGGCGTTCATAATCAATCTTCATAGTGGAATATCCCGTTACATATGCATCTCTCATCAGATAATCCAACTTGTCAACATCTATTAAACTTCCATTCAAAATGTTTATCAGACAATTTCGTAATTGATATTTTATTTCCTTAGAAGAATATTCAATCCCCATTATAGCTCTGGCAAAAAATTCTTTTTCAAAATTAAAACCCATTTTTTTCAGAAGGTTTATTCCAATTATAGCACTCATCGCCTCATGAGGTTTACCTGTGCCTTTATCCATAACATCATTATCAAAAGTCGGCGACTGTATTAAATCCTGAAATTCTTTTTCAAATATTGTGCTTGCATTATAAAAATCTTCTCCAGTGTGTGAAAAAGGAGAGTGCCCTACATCATGGAGCAAGCAACTCAAAATGAAAGTTTCTCTTATTTCATCCCAATCATATACGTTATCAAAATCCTCTCCTAGCTTATTTCCTATATTGGATCGCAAATAATCTATAGCTTTCTTTCCCAAGTGAAATACACCTAATGAATGAACAAATCGATTGTGGAGTGCACTTGGATATAATGATGCATAGCCTGTTTGCCGTATATTTCTCAACCTTTGAAATTCTGCCGAATTGATAATCGGAATATAACATGACTTGACTTCTACATATCCATAAACTGGATCCTTAAATTGCTTCATCTTTCTGCATTCCCCTTTTTATTTCTTGTCCTATGCAGCAATTTCCTTTATTGCTTCATCCAATAACTTCATAATATCGTCCGGCAAATATTTAATGAATTTCACATTCAAGTCATCTACATTTTTGTTCTTATTTATTTTAATTCCAATAAGCTTATTATCTTCATCATATATACACTGAAAATAATCAGAATAATCATAAATAGCAGAATATACTTCCTCCCGTGACGTCAGGAACACTGCACCAACCCCTTCCTCAATAGAAAGCCTTCTAACACAAATCCCCAATCGATTAAGTTCGACAGTTGAAATCTCTTGCTCATGTTTCTCAATCAACATTCTTGCTATAAGATATTCTGCTCCTACAAATTCTGTCATTTTTCATTCTCCTTTTTCTCTTTTATGCTTAATATATGCATCTATCTATTAATATGTCATTTATGTGTATTTCCATACTACCATAAAACACAAATTTGCACCACACTTTTAATATTCTCTTTGCGAAAACACATTATGTCTAACTTTTGTAAACTACATAGTTTATCCTTTATCCATATAAATATTAAGGAATCTAAACCGCATATCTGTTGTGACATTCATCAAATGGAAATTCAAGTATTTACGTTTGACTCATTGCTCACACAAATCCGTAGGTTTTTACTATGTTTTTGAAATAAATTCATTCTTTGAATAAGGAAAATCTGTTGCCAATACTTAAACAAATTTGCTTAGAAGTCGCATAAATACTAGTTTTTTTGACACTACTCCTTATTCAAACTCAATCGTTCCGGGTGGCTTGCTGGTGCAGTCGTAGACTACGCGGTTGACACCCTTCACTTCGTTTACGATTCGGTTGGTGACTTTGCCGAGGAGGTCCCAGGGAAGCTGGGCAGCTTCTGCGGTCATGAAGTCGGAGGTGGTTACGGCACGGAGTGCCACGGCGTAATCGTAGGTACGCTCGTCACCCATGCAGCCGACGCTTCTCATGTTGGTCAGAGCTGCAAAGTACTGGCCAAGTTCCGGTGCAATGCCGGCTTTGGCGATTTCTTCGCGGTAGATGTAGTCAGCATCCTGAACGATTTTAACCTTCTCCGCAGTAACTTCGCCAATGATACGGATACCAAGACCGGGGCCGGGGAACGGCTGACGGTTTACCAGGTATTCGGGAATGCCGAGTTCACGGCCTGCCTTACGGACTTCATCCTTAAACAAAAGCCGCAACGGCTCAATAATCTCTTTGAAATCTACATAGTCGGGAAGACCGCCTACGTTGTGGTGGCTCTTGATAACGGCTGATTTGCCGAGACCGCTTTCAATTACATCGGGATAAATGGTTCCCTGTACCAGAAAATCCACGGCTCCGATTTTCTTTGCTTCTTCCTCAAATACACGGATGAATTCTTCACCAATGATTTTACGCTTGCGTTCCGGTTCGGTAACGCCCGCCAGTTTGCTGTAAAAACGCTCCTGTGCATTGACACGGATAAAGTTTAAGTCGTAGGGACCGTCGGGTCCGAATACCGCTTCTACTTCATCTCCTTCGTTTTTACGAAGCAGACCGTGGTCTACAAATACACAGGTAAGCTGCTTGCCGACTGCCTTTGCCAGCATTACGGCTGCTACGGAAGAGTCAACACCGCCGGACAGGGCGCAAAGTACTTTGCCGTTTCCGACTTTTTCACGGATTGCCTGAATGCTTGTTTCCACGAAGGAATCCATCTTCCAGCTTCCGGTACATCCGCAGATGTTCATGACGAAGTTGTGAAGCATCTTCATACCTTCCTGTGTATGCATTACTTCGGGGTGGAACTGTACCGCATACAGATTTTTCTCCACATTTTCCATTGCCGCAACTGGACATACCGGTGTATGTGCCGTAATGGTAAAATCAGCCGGTGCCTTTTCAATATAATCTGTATGGCTCATCCAGCAGATTGTTTTTTCGGATACGCCTTCAAACAACTTGGTCTTGTTGTTCACCGTAACTTCTGTCTTGCCGTATTCGCTGACAGGTGCGGTTGCCACCTTGCCGCCCAGCATGTGAGCCATAAGCTGGGAACCGTAGCAGATACCAAGCACGGGCACACCCAGTTTGAACACTTCCATATCACAAAGAGGGGACTCTTCGCCGTATACGCTGTTGGGACCTCCTGTGAAAATAATTCCCTTGGGATGCATTTCTTTCAGCTTGTCCAAAGGAAGGTTGTACGGATGCACTTCACAATATACATTGCATTCTCTGACTCTGCGGGCTATCAGCTGGTTATACTGACCGCCGAAATCGAGAACCACAACCATTTCTCTATCCATTATCCTACCATGCCTTTCGTAATAGTCTCCTAAATATCTGTTTCCCATTATAAAGACTATCCGTCCGGTTGTCAAAGCATAATCTCTTTTAAGTGGGCGCTGAGTTTCATGTTTTCGCTGTAATCCACTTTCACAACGACAACCGCAGGCACCTTCTGGGCAAATGCTTCTTCCAGCGTCGGTATCAGTTCTTGTGCCGAATGTACTTCATAGCCCTTGCAATGCATGGATTCCGCCATCATTTTGAAATCAGGATTGGTAAAATCCACATAACAGCTGTCGCCGAACTGCTCCTGTTCCTTCCATTTAATAAGACCGTAAGCCTCGTCCTCCCAAATCAGGGTAACAAAGGGCACTTTTTCACGCACTGCCGTTTCCAGTTCCTGGTTATTCATCATAAATCCGCCGTCTCCGCAGATTGCCAGTACCCTCCGCTCCGGGTAAAGCATTTTGGCACTGATGGCGCCCGGCACGGAGAAACCCATGCTGGCAAACCCGTTGCTGATTAAACAGGTATTGGGTTCGTAGCAGTGGTAATGTCTGGCAATCCACATTTTGTGAGCGCCCACATCGGAAAGCACAATGTCCTCTTTTCCCATGATTTTCCGTACATCCGCTAAAATTCTTGCCGGTTTCATGGGATAGGAGTCATCCGCCGCCATTTCTTCCTGCTCTTTTACCATCTGTTCCTTTAATTGCAGGGCAAATACCGGTTCTTCTTCTCTTTCCGTAATATTTAAAATTTTCTGCAGACTGTTGGAAATATCGCCCACCAGCTCCACATCCGGCTGATAACGTTTATTGACATCGGCAGGCTCACAGGCAATATGTATGATTTTGGTGCCGGGATGGACGTTCCACTTGGACGGCGCACATTCCACCATGTCATAGCCCACACCGATAACCAGGTCCGCCACCTCAAATATTTTATTGACATAATCCTTCTGAGGTATTCCCAGGGTCCACAGACTGTAGGGATTGTCCATGGACACAATGCCTTTTGCCATCATGGTATTTACCACCGGAATGTGCAGCCTGTTCACAAACTCCGTCAATGCCCCGGACGCATGCTGCCGGACCGCACCGTTACCGGCAAGTATCACCGGCACTTTTGCCTGTTTAATCAGTTCACTTGCTGCCACAACTGCTTTTCTGGAAGCATACTCTACCAGTTTTTCCTGTTTCTTTAAGGGTGCTACATCCGCCGGCATCTTGGCAATGTTTTTCGGTAAATCAATATGCGTGGCGCCCGGCTTCTCATTTTCCGCATACTTAAACGCCAGTCGGGTAATTTCTGCCACGGTATCCGGACGGATAATCTGCTTGGTTCGTTTGGTAATGGGCGCAAACATGGTGGTTAAATCCAGATACTGGTGACTCGTCAACTGCATCTGGTCGGTTCCTACCTGACCGGTAATCGCTACCAGTGGGGAACCGTCCAGGAACGCATCTGCCACGCCGGTTACCAGGTTGGTGGCTCCCGGTCCCAGTGTGGACAGGCAGACACCTGCTTTACCGGTCAGCCTGCCGTATACATCCGCCATAAATGCCGCACCCTGTTCATGCCTCGTATCTATAAAATGAATGCCGCTTTTTTTTATGGCAAACATCAAATCCAGTGTTTCTTCTCCGGGAATACCGAATATGGTGTCAACGCTTTCTTCCTTCAAGCATTCCACCAGCACTTCCGCCGTGCTTTTTTTCTGCTGTTCTTCCATATGAAAAACCTGCCTTTCTCCATAGAAAAAAGCGCCATGTATTTCTACATAGCGCCTTTGCTAAAATTTGACTTGATTATATACACATTTTTTTCGATTGTAAAGTTATATTTTCACATTTATTTCACCGGGGATGCCGTCCGCCGATGCCACTACACTGGTTAAAATACTGTGGATGGCTGCAGAGCCCTCCGGCAAACTGCCGGCAGGCTGCGGTTTCTTTTTACGGCGGGTGTCCTGGGGAAACTCCGGGGTATTTGGTAACGGTGTTTTCTTTGTATGGTCTGCGCTTTCTGCTCCGGTGTCCTTTGTGCCCTCAGCATCAGAGTCCTTTACATCCTCTGCGTCTTCCGCATCTGTATCCTTTACTTCTTCTGTATTTTCCGTTTCGTCAGCTCCTGTGGTTTCCGCTTCCCGCTGTTCTTTTTCGGCTTTTTCCGCCTCTCTTGCTTCCTCTTCCGTAGGAAGACTTGCGTAGCGGCTTGTCTTCAAAAATTCCTTATGTTCGTCCTCCACAGCGGTTGCCTGCTGCAGAATTCTCTTTAACAGTGCAACCTTTTTCCCCTTGGGAATGCAGGCGTTACTGGATATTTTCTTGGCTTCCGCCATAAACTGTCCCATCTTAGTGTACTTTAACCGCTCTACCTCTTCTTTCGTTCTGCAGTTGCGGAGCGCCCTTTTATAGTTTTCCCGCTCCCTCTGGGTGTCCTCATAATCTTTTAGTGCCTGTGGATTATTCTGCCGTAAATACTCAATTTCTTCCGGGGTAAGTTCTTCCCCCGCTGCCAGCTTGGCATCGATATTGGCATGCTTCTGACTTTTCCGCATCTGCTCTGCCTGTTCTCTGAAATCCTGAAGCTGCCGTTCTTCCGCTGTCATTTCCGTCAGTTTCTTCTTATCCTGCCCGAAACTGTTCTTTTTCTGCTGCCATTTCTGATCCAGTGCTGCCATGCGCACACTTCTTTTTATTGTTCCCGCCATTGTAAACATGCCGATACATCCTCCCTGATTTCCGCACGCGGCTTCCCTGCCGCATCAACAGTTTTTATCCTTTGGGATATGTATCGGCACGTTATATGGTTTTCTTTATTTTCCGCCACGCATTTACAGTCCGTTCCGGTGCTGGTGCGCATACTTTTCTTTGGTTGCCATGCCGCCCCTTATATGCCGCTCCGATTTATTTACGTCCAGAACGCATCTTGCCTCCTTTGCAAGTGTCGGATTAATCTGCATCAGGCGGTCTGTCACGTCCTTATGTACCGTACTCTTGCTGACTCCGAATGCCTTGGCGGTCTGACGCACGGTGGCATTGTTTTCGATGATGTACGTTGCAATGCCCATCGCACGTTCTTCGATATAATCTTTCAAAGGTAATCCCCTCAGAATACTTTTTTACATTGTATGTATGTTTCCGCGGGGATATGACCGGAATATTATACCTTGTCAATTTCCTCCCATGCTTCTTCAATGGTGTATACCTCACCATTTTTCATACTCTGCATTCCTTTTGCAAGCTCCCCGTAAAGTGCATCAAAAGCATCTTGTTGCGTGAAGTCATATGTTGAATTATTCACCATTGTGTCTACTTCCAATGATGTCATGGTATCGCTTCCTCCCCAATTTATATATGTATAAAACCGATTTCAGCAAGACTGCTTTTTCTATTGAGTCACATCATTACTGCATCAATTCAATATCGGCAAATGGTCCAAACAGGGCGGCAAGTGCATCATATGGTGCCCTGTCATAGGTATCAAAATCATTCCGCCCCTCGTCAGTCTTCCCCAGAATACCAGCAGCCATACCGAACGGATATCCGTAGTCACTCCGCCTTCTTCGAAAATGCGCATAACCCACTCTTCCGGCACCATGGATTTAATCTGTTCCAATGTAAGACTCTCTAAGATTTTTCTTGTATTTTTTCCGACAGCAATCATGTACTCCCGTAAAGCTTCCACATGAATTCCTTTTGCAAATGTGATTGCTTCATCCAGCTCCAGGGCATTCCCTGTATCCATAATGTTTGTCCCTATTTTTTTTTGCCACTCATCATCAAACAACTGATTTTGGTTTGCCAGCAATATATTACTGACTAAATCTTCAATTCTGTAAGTATGCCAGAACTGCCAGCACATCGGCACCGTATTGGTTCCGGCATAATGGAGGTCTTCTTCCCAGTTCTCCCTGGGCACAAGGTCGTTTTGATGCCCTTTCATCATGTAATCCAGCACATAATCCGCTACTGTTTTCTCCGTCCTGCCGGATACTTCCGCCGGATGAACCATAGCATGAACTTCCAACATCAGTTCCTTTATATAGCCAATGTCATCTCCCTGCAATGCCCGTTCCAATTCCTTGTGTTTTTCTTCAAATGAACGGATCAATCCTTCTTTTGTCATAAACCTTCCTCCCAATTTTCCAATGATAAAACATGTTTGTCTTTCTTATTTTCAGGTATATTTTACGGGATTGCTGCGACAACTATATGTCGTAATTAGACAAAAATTTTTGAGCTGTCTGTATCAGCTCCTTCTTGTACTCCTCTGGTCCTATGACCTTTACTTTGTTTCCGAAACTTAACAGCAGTGCTTTCCATAATCGTTCCTTTGCAGGCACATCAATAAACATGCGTTTTGTATTTTCTGCTATCTGTTCTATGGGACAACCCGGAAAATATTCTTCCATCAATGCCGTTTCTTCATTGGCAAACTGCACCTCAATCGGAATACTTGTCTGGTAGTATGCCTGCTCTGACTCGCTCATTAAGACCTTAACGTCCCCATGGTCTATAACCGATATCTTATCCGTTTCCTTCAAATTCTGCATTCTTGCCACTTTGTAGGTTCTATACTGCTTTTTCTCTTCCGAATAAGCGAAGAGGTACCATGCATACCATTTATAATGAATAGCCAGTGGCTCGACCACCGGTACGGATTTTCTTCCATCCGCGTTGCAGTATGCAAATGACACATACTTCTTCTGACCAATGGCATGTTCCAGCAATTTGTTTTTACTCTGTACATCGGCATTTTCTTTGGTTACACCAAAATCCCAGAAAACTTTTTGACCGCCTTCTTTTTGAACAATCGCATTATACTTTTCTATCAGGGTCTTTAAGGTATCATTGGTATAAGATGTGGCCAAACTTTCCAATGCCTTTATTATCATCTGCTGTTCATCGCTTCTGATTTCGCTGTTTTCGATTTTATAAGTAGGCAGAATGGAATAACCGCCATTTTTCCCGCTTTCCGAATATATCGGTACGCCTATTGCAGAAATACTTATCATATCTCTTTGAATTGTCCTGACCGATACATGAAATTTTTCTGCGAGATAGCTGGCAGAAACATTATCATGATTCACTAAATAAATGATGATGCCCAATATCCGGTCTGTCTTCATTTGTCTTCCTCTCCACATTATGCAGTAATATGTCGCTTAACAACTTGTATTTTCTCTTCTTCGATATAAATTATTTTTATTCATTATGCAAAAAGCACTCCCAGATTGATCTACCCGAGAGTACCTTTATTTCAGTTCTACTCCATTTTCCGTATAATTTTGCTTTTATCCTATCACATTATTATGTCCTCACATACTGTTCGCTCACTTACCTCGTATGCCCTGACGGACTGAAGCACAGTAGCATTATTTTTGATAATGTACATTTTTATGCCAATCGAACATTCTTCGATATAAGCTTTCAAGGATACCCCCTCAGAGTACTTTTTACAGTGTCTGAAAGTATCTGCGGAGTTATGATAGGGTTTTATTGATGACCACTTTCGCCTATAATATATAGTATAATATTGCTTTATTTAGTTTTTTAGAATTTCCTTTTTTACTTTCGTAAAAATTCAGCATTATTACCTATTGCATTTTACCAAACAATTGGTATAATAAACTTGTGTTTTTCATACAATAAAAGTACAAGGTATATGAACCTCTTGGATGGTTTCTTTTTAGGAATCTGAACAGTGGGGATTGTACCTTCTTTATTTTATGAATATTTTTTATAGTCATACAATGCTATTAATTTTCTAAATAAAGATTTATATCTTTCATATAATTCAGTATTATAGTATTTTCTCAAATACTCCCCTAATTCCTCTGTCAAAATATCCTTTGCAAACTTTTTAATATTTGCCACTTGCTTAGGAATATGGTTAGGATATGTCATCTCGATATCTCTTATATTGTTAAATTTTGTACCTGTTTTAATGTAACTTCGCATATCAGATGATGTAGGTCTTATATCAGGGTCATCATAACCATTGATAATATTGTAGTTTGAAGGTATGTTGTTCAAAGGATAATTCAATGCTCTGATATATTTATATATAGGCAGAAGTGTACTTCCCGATCTGCTTCGTATATTTTTAAATGTTTTATCAATTAGCTGTGAATTGATAAGATATGGCTTATTATCAAAAAGAATATCCTCTAAAATTTCATCAATATCGAAATAGCTAAAACCTATCTGTCTTACTGTATCCGCTCTTCCAAAATACACTGCTGCTTTTTCATCATCTATATCAGGACTATTAATGTCCCCAAATAAAATATTATTTTGTGCCTCTGTAGAATAGACAAATCGGCATACCATATCCTGAAGTTTTCTTGCAAGCTTAATTGGCATTGAACTTCTAATTTTTGATAAAGCTTGATAGACAATCTCATAATTGTCTAATATAAATTCATTAATCATGATAGAATGTCTACCCCACGTAAGAGTGTTTTTATTATATGCTTCCTCCTTTCCAAACGTTGGAGAAATAAAAATAAAATTATTCTTAATCTTTTCAAGCTGTTCTGCTGTTAAGCATTCAGCAATTTCGCAAAAGATATTGCGAATATTAACATCTCCTAAACCATATCCAATAAAAATAATGGGATGCTCAACAAAAATTGTTAATAACTTTGCAGATAAATATTTCAATTTCTTGTCGAAATCCTCATAATCTTTTTCGGTCAAAACAATGCTATCTGGTTTACTACAACATCCATGTATTTTATATATTTCAAAAATATTCAATGAATTGGCTAATAATAAACTATCCTGTCCGATTAGAACCGAAAAGTCCTTAAAAACATTTTCTAAAACTCCATCATAATTGGTTGTTATTATTCCTGCAAATTTATTTTGATTTCTAATTAGACTTTGCACTTCTTTATATTCCGTCAAACCATTATCTAACTGCATATGGCTCATTTGTCTTGCAACCAGAAACTTAAATGGATTGTACCGATTGTTGATAATGTGGTTGTTTTCTTCTTCGTTGAAAACAATCATATCAAATCCCTCTTCAGAATAGTAACGTTCATTAAACTCCTGCTCTATAGCTGTTGCCAAAACAGGATTAACATAATATTTTTGTTCCTCCTCTGTCATACCCGGATGCTCAATTGCAATTTTTCTCTCAATTCTTTGCTTAAGTTTTTCATAACTTCTTTCCTTCTTCTCAGGATTAATCACTCTCCACGTATTAAACAGCAGTTCATTCCAGCTTGGTGCATGAGAATAACGCATAGAAAAACCAGTTCCAACAAATAAATACGGCAACTGTTGAAACGAAGCAATTCGTTGCTCTAATTCATTCTTAACATATTCATTCATTTTTTTCCTCCCACTTAATTATTTAATACAAATATTTTATAAATCTTACAATCATTTTGTAACCAAAGCAGTACATCTCTTTTTTTATTTTCCCATTTATAATTATATTGAAATTAAGTTTAGTATCTTACCTACCACACTCAGTCTCTCCGTTTCACTTCCGTCAATGCTGAACCAATGTCCCCTCCCCTGCCCACTTATACATATCTATATGGATAAATCGTGGGCCGATGTCAGCTTTTACCGATACTCTCTTACACTCGCAAAATATTTCATAAGTATCTCTTTCATAAACTGGTAACGCCTTGCATATGTATTTTCGATTCTTATGAGTTCAAAACCATGTTCCTCACAAATCTCATTCTTTTTCTTATCCCTTTCCATAACCACTGCTTTTTCCATATGTTCTCTGCCATCTAACTCAATTGCCAAAATGGGAATATCCACTTTTGTTCTCGGTTGTCTTTCATAGACCACAAAATCAAACCTTCCTGTGTAAAATAAGTCATTATAGGCATACGCATCCTGAAATACATGTGCAATACTCACTTCCTTTTGCACAATGCACTTATGATTTGTGTTAAGCACATTATCTAAGGCATGGTTTAGATTTTCAAGAAAAGCCTGTTCCGTTTCCGTGCTGTAAGGCTTTATTCCCAGTGCTCTTGATGCTCCCACTTTAGGTGTAACCCTGGTTTCTCCATTATTTTTTACATATTGTACAAGCTCATAGAGATCATCATCCTCGGAATTAGCATGCAAACGCTCTAACTCTTTGGCACTTGACAAAACAATCAACTTATCTTTTGCTCTTGATACAGCAACATTAATAAGTTCTTTATTGTTTTTTAGCCATTCGTATGTTCCCTTCCCCGTTTTTTCGGTCAGGGCTAACGAAAAAAGAACAACATCTTTTTCATCCCCCTGAAAAGCATGCACCGTTCCACAAGAGACATTGCTTAGTTCATTGTCTTTTAATTCCTGATTAATAAGCTCCTTTTGATTGGCAAAAGGAGTAATCACACCAATGCTCTTATCTTTATTCATGGATGCATATTTAATGATTTGATTCACTTCCATTGGCGCCGTATTTTTACAATATGTTTTGTTTTCCGGCACATCTATAAACATCAACGGATGCAGTTCCTTACTATGATTACAGATTTTTAGCTTACCATTGTAGTATTTTTTATTATTGAATTGTATAATCCGGTCATTGCATCTGTAATGGTGACTGAGAAGAATCTCCCTGCTGACGGAATCACAGGCTAAAAAAACTTTATAAATAGAGTTATTAATATAGTCATATTCATCTGTTATCTTATACGTTTTGCGAAGTTTCCTATTATCTATCTGACTCAGCAAAATAACCGGATTTAATTGCTGCGGATCTCCTACCAGCATAAGACTCGCTCCACGGATAATTGGAACAAGCGATGTAGCAATATTCCCCTGACTGGCTTCATCCATGATAACCATATCAAAGTGAACACCTGGCGTTCCGATTTTGTGTGCCGAAATTGAAGTAGTTGCTATAATCGGAAAGATTTTCTGGAACTTTTTGAGGTTTTCATCCTTCTTTATATAATCATTAAAAGCTTTTACCTTTTCAGTTACATCCTCCGTATATACAATCTTCAGCAAATCGGCGTTTTTGGGTTCTTGTAAATGTTTAATACATTTAGCTGATGTATAGTACAAATAGTTCTTAAAAGCCTCTTCATCTTCTAATACTAATTTTAATGCATCTTCCTCTGTAATATTTCCCGTCTGCTTAATTTTTTCCTCTACCTGTCTTAATTGTACTCCCTGCAGTTGTGTCTGAAAAGTAAGATGTTTGTTGGAATCCATCAGACTTTGAATAGCCTCCTGCGTTTCCATAAGCTTTAATCTTTCTTCATAATCCTGCAGAAGACTTGTTAATTGTCTTGTCCTTGCAATTCTGTCTGATTTTCTTTTTTCGAGTGTCCCCTCATAAATATTAATTTCCTTCGTTGCCTCATAAAGGTTTTTAATATACTCTATAGCCATTGCAACTTTCTCATCACTGCCAAGTCGTATAATGGGAAAAGGAATATATCCCTTATTACCATTACTGATGAGTTGAAGTTTCTCACATACTCCATCAATAGGATGGTTATTATAAGACGTAAACAGAACGGTCTGTTCATTAAAAAAAGCTGTCACAAGAGTGTTTACAATGGTATTGGTTTTTCCCGTTCCGGGCGGTCCCTGTATATATGCCAATGGATATTTCATGGCATTATGAATTGCCAATAATTGGTCAAGATTAATCTGTTTATTCAAAAGGGCTATCGGAAACACCTTTCTGCTCGCCGGTTCCTGAACCAGATTTCCGAAAAAAGCCTGTATAGGTGCTGTCACTTCATCCTTCTGAAACATATCATCAATAGCCTTATATTCTTCATGCAAATCTAAAATAACATCTCTTCCAATAGCTATCAGGTAAGGCATATCATCCACGCCTTTAATCTGATTATTGCCTTGTGTAATTCTATCTTTTATTAATTCAGCATTTTTCTTAAAGTCATTTAATAACTCGTAATCATCCGCATCTAAGAATTTCCGAATGCTTTGCTGTGTTCCGTCTATTGTAAATTCTGTACATACTGTGACATCTTCTGCCGGTTTTAAGCATCTGCGTTTTACATCCAGAAACATCTCTCTATATGCGAGTACATATAAGCCTTGTTTTACCGGTACACTTAAAATATTTAATGCTAATTGTTTGATTCTCTTCTTAGTCCAAACACTTGTTGCATTATATTGAAAACTATCTATAATGTCTCTGAATTGCGTATCTGACAGGTAATACTCTCCCCTATTGATACAATCTCCATCAAAATATTGTAACAGGCTATATTCTGTTTTATAGGGAACCGAATCCAGTTTATTGCAATCTATATAATAACTGAGTAATTTTAAATTAGAAACACTATGAAACAAGGAGCGATATTTAAGCGGATTTAATTGAATATCCGATTTAAGTAACTCTGGCACCTCAAAGTAAGAACCTTCAATAATACGAGAGGATAAAATCGATTCTATATAAATTTCCAATTGCGTAGTTGTGTTTTTCCCTAAATGTAATCCTTCTCCTCGCAATTTCCCTTTTATTGGATTTATTTCCATTATTCCTATCCAATATTTAGTAATTTCATCCTTCTTATTTTTATATTCTATACTTATCCATTTATTTTCATGGATTGCCCTAAAAATATCACGACATATTGTGTCCATAGCAGTTCCTCCTGCATATAGTTGCCAGTATGATACTATCATACCAAAAAGCAAGCTAATATCAAAGCTTTTTATATCTTTTAAAAAACGGATGCCTCCCTTCCCTATAAGTCTTGAAAGTGTGGATAAAAATGTCCTTCCATAAGCATATCATCAGAACTATTCTTATAACGCGCACGTTACAGTATACCGCCATATTGTCAGATAGTACGAAAACGTTTTTACGTCTCCTCCTTCAGTCCCATATCGCAGTGGTACCGGTTCCGGTAGTGCAGGGGCGTCATGCCGTATTCCTTGCGGAATTTTTCAATGAAATGGCTCTGGGAGGCAAAGCAGAGGAGTTCGGAAATCTGGGAGCAGCTGTAATCGGAATATTTCAGCATGTTCTGCGCCACTTCCAGCTTTCTCTGCAAAATGTAACGGCTGACCGAAATGCCTACCTCGCCGGAGAACAGTCTGGAAAAATAATTTTCGTTGAGTCCCACGTATGCTGCCACTTCCGCCACCGTTATCCGGCAGTGGAGATGCGAATAAATGTAATCGATGCTTTTAACCACCGGCTTGGAAAAAATTTTTTTCTTGCGGATGGTTTCCATCTGTTCCGCATAGTCTAAGCACATCACTTTGTGGAGGGCGCACAGCTCCTTTAGGCTATTCAGCCTGTCCGCCTTCAGGATATAATAGTCGGACATTTCGTATGCCTGATTGCTCTCCATACCGCCTTCAATGCAGAAACGGGCAAGCAGGCCTGCCGTTACCACAAAGTGGTAGCGGATGCTCTGTATGGGATCCGCCGACAGCTTCTTTTGGGTGTTCATGGCAAAAGAGTCGTTCCTTAATCGCTCCCTCACTTCCGCTGTCTGCCCCTGCTTTACATAGGAATAAAAGCTCATTTCCCCGCTGTAATCGGTGGAGGTGGCTTCTCGTTCCACATACTGTTCCAGGATGGCTACTTTTCTTTTCTCACTTAACATACGCGTCCTGTTCCTCTCTTCTCCGTGTAATCCCTCTATGCAAATCCTTACTGCGTTACGATTTCTCCCTTATCAGATTTCTTGCTTTATTGTAGCACAAATATGATAAAAAAGTAATATATATGATATATTTTCTTTTTACAAATTCATACAATGAGGTCATAAGATAACGAAAAAAAGAACGAAAAACATACATTTTTATCAAACAAAGAAAGGATAACTGCCATGAAAAAAACACTTGATTGGAACACTTATCTTGATACCGCTTCCCGGACCGTTTCCGAAGGTATCGTCATGCTCATCAATGAAAACCATGCCCTTCCCCTTGCAAAGGATGAAGAAGTTGCTGTGTTCGGCCGCATTCAGCTTCATTATTATAAAAGTGGTACCGGTTCAGGCGGTATGGTGAATGTTTCCAGGGTCATCAGCATTGTTGACGGTCTTGCAGAAAACAACGTGAAGATTAACGAAACGCTTTTAAATACCTATAAGGAATGGGAAAGGGAACATCCTTATGATTTGGGCGAAGGCTGGGCTGCAGAACCCTGGTCCCAGAAAGAAATGCCTCTTTCTGATAAACTGGTAGCCGATGTTGCAAAAGAAACCTCCACTGCGATTGTCATCATCGGACGTACCGCCGGGGAGGAACAGGACAATTTCGACGGAGAAGGTTCTTTCCGCCTCACCGAACTGGAATGGGATATGTTAAAGAAAGTACGCAAATCCTTCTCCAAGGTGATTTTACTTTTGAATGTTTCCAATATTATTGATATGAGTTTCTTAGATACCTGCCCTCCCGATGCCTGTATGTATGTATGGGCCGGCGGCATGGTAGGCGGCAGAGGTACTGCTGATGTTCTCTGTGGCAAGGTAGCTCCCTCCGGTAAACTTCCGGATACCATTGCCTATCATCTTTCCGACTATCCCTCCTCTCCCTACTTTGGCGGAAAGACACAGAATTTTTACTCTGAGGACATTTATGTAGGCTATCGTTATTTTGAAACCTTTGCCCGCGAAAAGGTACGCTTTCCCTTCGGATTCGGACTTTCCTACACAGAGTTTGACATCTCTGTTGTCCGCACCTCCGAAGGAAACGGCGTTGCCGTCAGCAAGGACACTGTTTTGACTTTTGACATAAATGTCAGAAACACCGGTTCCGTTGCGGGTAAGGAAACCGTACAGCTTTACTGTGAGGCTCCCCAGGGAAAACTGGGCAAAGCCGCAAGGGTTCTCTGCGGTTTTGAAAAAACAAAGCTCTTAGCTCCCGGAGAGGAACAGCTCCTTACTGTTACCATTCCCGTAAAATCTCTGGCTTCCTATGATGACTCCGGTGTAACCGGCCATCGTTTCTCCTATGTTCTGGAAGCCGGCACCTATCATTTTTATGTAGGAAACAATGTCAGAAACGCAGCTCTTTCCCTTGGCGTTTCTATTTCCGACACAGTTGTCATAGAACAGCTTACCCAGGCGCTTGCACCGGTAAAAGCTTTCAAGCGTTTCAAACCGGTTGTCAATGACAAGGCTGCCGGTTCCTACGAAATAACCACAGAGGATGTTCCACTGAATGAAGTGGACGAACCTAAGAGAAGACTTTCCCTTCTTCCCGCCGAAATTCCTTACACCGGCGATTTGGGTATCAAGCTTGCGGATGTATTAAAGGGTACCCACAGCATGGATGAATTTATCGGTCAGTTATCCGACGAAGACCTTTCCTGCATTATCCGCGGCGAAGGTATGGGCAGCCCCAAGGTTACTCCCGGTACGGCCGCTGCCTTCGGCGGTGTGGCAAAGAGCCTGACCGAGTTCGGTATTCCCTGCGGCTGCTGCGACGACGGTCCTTCCGGCATGCGTTTAGACTGCGGCACCAAGGCGTTCAGCCTTCCCATCGGCACCATGATTGCCGCTACCTTCAACAAAGAACTGGTGGAAGAGCTGTTCGTCTGCATGGGACTGGAAATGATTACCAACAAGGTTGACTGCCTTTTGGGACCCGGCATGAACATCCACCGTCACCCCTTAAACGGCAGAAACTTTGAATACTTCTCCGAAGACCCTCTGCTGACCGGTCAGATGGCGGTTGCCGAATTAAAGGGACTGCATTCCGTAGGCGTTACCGGCACCATCAAGCATCTCTGCGGAAACAATCAGGAAACCGGCCGTCACTTTGTAGACAACATTGCTTCCGAGCGTGCACTTCGTGAGATTTACTTAAAGGGCTTTGAAATTGCCGTAAAGGAAGGAAATGCCGACTCCATTATGACCACCTACGGTCCCGTAAACGGTCTCTGGACAGCAGGAAACTTTGACTTAAACACCGTTATTCTTCGAAACGAATGGGGCTTTACCGGTTTTACCATGACTGACTGGTGGGCAGACATCAACGAGCGCGGCACCAGCCAGAACAAGACCAACTTCGCTGCCATGGCGAAGGCCCAGAACGATATCTTCATGGTTTGCGCAGATGGGGAAAAGAACGACGACAACACCCTTGAGAGCTTACAGAACGGCACTCTGCTCCGTGCAGAGCTGCAGCGCAATGCCAAGAATATCTGTCGCTTCCTGCTGCACACCCCTGCCATGAACCGACTGCTTGGCGAGCCGGATGAAATTACCATTGTAAACAGACCTGCGGAGGATACCCCCAGCGACGAACCGGTTATCTTCTACGATGTATATGATGATTTTACCCTTCCTCTCGAGGACATCTGCACAGACAGAGGCACCAGCTACAGCTTCGGCTTAAAGGTACACAATCCTTCTTATTATAAGGTAACTCTGACTGCCAGCTCCATCCAGGGCGAACTGGCGCAGATTCCGGTAACTCTGTTCTCCATGGGCAGTGCAAGCGGCACCTTTACCTGGAACGGCACGGACGGAAAACCGGTTTCCTACGAAAAGGAAATCCCCATGTTTTCTCCGTTTACCTCCATCCGCCTGTTCTTTGCCCAGAGCGGCTTAAAAATGCTGAGCATCCGCTTTGACAGAGTGGAAAAAGACATTCCCTGGAGCGAACTGTAAGCCGCCTGCTTATGCTTTGATACTCCGGGAAAATTCGAACGAGCTCTTTTAGAAATGAGGTCATAATATGGCAACTCTCGTAAAAGATATGACGCACGGCAGGGAAACGCCCCTGCTTCTGCGTTTCATGCTCCCCATGCTTTTGGGCAATCTGTTCCAGCAGGTATATAATCTGGCCGACAGCATCATCGTCGGTCAGCATGAGGGAGCAAACGCCCTCGGCTCCATCGGCTGCACCGGCTCCATTACCTTTTTGTTTTTCTCCTTCTGCAACGGTCTGTCCATGGGCGCAGGCATTCTGATTGCGCAGTATTTCGGCTCCGGCAGGGGGGACAAGGTAAAGCAGACGCTTGCCAATGCCTTTTATATCCAGATGGTTTCCGGCGTGCTGCTCAGTATCATTGGTTATCTGTCGGCAAGGCCAATTTTAACCTTATTAAAAACGCCTGCCGGTCAGATAGACGGTGCCACGACATATCTGGAAATCGTGTGTCTGGGTACGCTGGCAGTTTCCCTGTATAACTATGCGGCACAGACCATGCGTGCCCTGGGTGATTCCCGGACACCTTTGATTTTTCTGATTGTTGCCTGCCTGATCAATGTTTTCTTAGACCTTTTACTGGTGGTGGGATTAAACATGGGCGTAATGGGCGCAGCGCTGGCCACCGTGCTTTCCCAGTGTATTTCCGCTGTTTGCAGCCTGTTGTACGGCTTTTGGAAAAATCCTTATTTTAAGTTAAAAAGAGAACATTTGCGATTTGACCGTGAAATTTCTGCGAAATGCTTTCAGATTGGCCTGCCGTTGGCGGCACAGAGTATTCTGATTTCCATTTCCTGTGTAATCCTGCAGAGAGTGGTAAATGGATTTGAAGAGGCGGTCGTCAGTGCGTTTACCGCTACGACACGTATTGAACAGTTGGTTCAGCAGCCGTTTAATTCCCTCGGCAGCGCCGTTTCCACCTTTACAGGGCAGAATATGGGTGCCGGAAAAACCGACCGTGTAAAGACAGCTTTTCACAAGAGTATCTGGATTGCTGCCGCAATCAGTCTGTCCATGCTGATTGCCTGCTACGCAGCCGGTTCCTTTATGATAAGGTGCTTTGTCAACGACCCGGAGGTCATCCGTATCGGTGCCATGGGTCTGCGCATCACCAGCCTGATGTTCTTCCCTCTCGGTATGATTTACATTACCAGAGGTCTGTTGAACGGCGCCGGCGATGCCTTTTATGCCATGATTAACGGTGCCGTGGAGGTCACCGGACGTGTCGGCTTCTCCCTGCTCTTCGTTGTAATTTTCCCCATCGGCATCCGTGCCGTATGGTTTGCAACCGGGCTTACCTGGGTGATTACCGCCCTCGCAGGTATTATCCGCTACCGGCAGGGTAAATGGCTGAAATATCACCTGAATTAGATTATCTTATCAGCACAGACATCCACCCACTCGCGGCAGCCGGAATACTGCTCTATTTCGGATATGCTCAATTCAATGGCGCTGTTACTGCTGCCGCATGCCGGATATACCGTTTCGTATTCCTTCAGCGAGTCATCCAAATAAACTTCTACACCGTCTTTTACGGCAAAGGGGCATACTCCTCCGGGAGCATGTCCCACGAATTCTGTAAGTTCTTCTGCCGTGAGCATTTTGGCTTTTTTTCCGAATTTTGCCTTATATTTGGAATTGCTGATTTTCCGGTCGCCCGCCGTTACGATTAAAATCGGTCTGTCCTCCACCATAAAGGACAGTGTCTTGGCGATTCTGCCCGGCTCGCAGTGCAGGGCTTCCGCCGCCAGTGCCACGGTTGCGCTGGACACCGGAAATTCCAACACCCGCTCTTCCATTCCTTTTTCCCTGAAATAAGATTTAACAGCTTCTACTGACATAAATGTTTCCTTTCTAAATTGACATATTGGTTTTCATAGGTTATGTTATAACTACTACTTACATAAAACAATTGATTTCTTTTATCATCACCAACAAAAGGCGGGAAAGAAAGTGAGTGAATACTGAGTGAATACATTGAAACAAATCCTGTATTCTGTCCATACTGATACTGTACGCTTTTAGAAAGGATGCTCCGAATGGAAGAAAATCTGATGGAAAACGAAAAACTGTCCGCCGTAATGGACAATGTGGAAAAGGTGATTGTCGGCAAACGGACCTCCATTGCCCTACTGCTGACAGCCATGCTGGCGGGCGGCCACATTCTGATAGAGGACGTTCCCGGTGTGGGAAAAACCCAGCTTGTTGCCTCGGTGGCACGTTCCTGCAACGGGAAATTCAACCGTCTGCAGCTTACCCCCGATGTCATGCCGTCGGACATCACCGGCTTTACCATGATAAACCCGGCAACGAGAGAAACCGAATTCCGGGAAGGCGCTGTCTTCTGTAATTTTCTGTTAGCCGACGAAATCAACCGTTCCTCTCCCAAAACACAATCCGCCTTGTTGGAAATCATGGAAGAAGGACAGGTCAGCATGGAAGGAAAAACCTACCGGCTGCCCCAGCCTTTTATGGTGCTTGCTACCCAGAACCCTGTGGAAACCTACGGCACCTACCACCTGCCGGAAGCGCAGATGGACCGTTTCCTTATGAAGATCAGCATGGGGTACCCGGAAAAGGAGGAGGAGCTTGCCATTCTCAGAAGAAGTGCGGATGCCGCTCCCGCCAACCTGTCCGCGGTCATTTCCCTGGAAGAAATCGTGGCGCTGAAAGAGAAGGTGGAGCACATCCATATCAGCCCCCGTCTGGAAGAATACATTGTAAATCTTGCGGAAGCTACCAGAGACTCCGAATACATCCGGCTGGGCGTCAGCCCCAGAGGCTCCCTTGCCCTGCATCGGACGGCAAGAGCTTACGCCGTTTTATGCGGCAGGGACTATGTGCTGCCCGATGATATCAAATTTCTGGCACCGTTTGTCCTGACACACCGCATTATCATTTCGCCCAAAGGGAAATCCGTCTTGGGCTCCCCCGAAGAAGTGCTCGCCCAGCTTTTACGCACCCTTACCGTTCCTACGGAATAGCCGAATTTCCATACGAATAGAATAATGGAAATTTCCTGTAACACAAAGAAGGTTACCTATGAATAAGATGTTTCCCTTGAAATCCTTTTTCTCCTGGAAGGAAAAAAAGAAAGAAAAGAAAAACTCCCGCCTGGGCGGTATACCGGGCTATCTTCTGTCCATCGGTCTCTGTGTTGTATTTGCTCTGTATTGCAGTGGCCGTGTGGGCTGGTTTCTGGTGCTTACTTTTATCTGTGCTCCCATTCTTTCCCTGCTGTTTACCCTGTTGTTCCGCAAACAGATTACCGCCGCGTGCAGGCTGGAAACACCGCTTGCCGCCAAGGGAGAGCATGGTATTCTCACTGTGAGCCTGCAAAGCAAAGGCTTTCTGCCCTCTCCGTTTATAACCATAACTTTTACGGACTCCCCCTATCTTACCTGTGGGGAACCGCTTCTGACCCTGTCCCTGCTGCCCCGTTCAACCGAAACCGTTTTCTTTGACTTTACAGCCTCTGTCTGTGGTGCCTCCTTTGTCGGTATTAAGGAAATCCGCATCTGGGATTATCTGGGTCTCTTTTCTTTTACCGCTCCCGTACCGGATACACAGGAAATCCATGTAGTCCCGGACATTGCCGAGGTATCTTCCGACGAAGACTATATTCTGGAAATCTACCGGCAGTCCACAGAGACCGGGGACAGTGAGGAAACTATCGATGCCGGCTCCACACTGTTTGGCGGCTTTCCGGGCTTTGAACACCGGGAATATGTACCGGGAGACCCCTTAAAACGAATTAACTGGAAGCTTTCTGCCAAGAGGGACAAACTCTACGTGCGTCTGGACGAAGAAACCGCTTCCTCCAGGGTGTGCATCTTACTTGACACCCTCTTGCAGGCAGGGGAAGAAGATTTGCAGAACCTGCCCCCGGATTTATATGCGATTGCAAAACCGGATATGGCACTGCCGCTTCTTGCCCAGAACGCCATGGAAACCTCCCTTGGTATTGCCCGCGCACTCCTTCACAACAGCCTCACGGTTTCCTACCTGTACCTTTCTCCCGATACCGGTGATTTTCGGGAAATGTCTCTCCGGAAAGAGGAAGATATTCCGGAGCTGGCAAAGGAACTGGCGGCTTATTCTTTTTCCGCAGAAAGACGGATTCTGCCTGATAATCTGACATCCGATATGCCTCTGCTTATCTGCACACCCGGCAGAACGGACGATGCAGACTTCCGCGGCTGCATCGTTTATTCTTCCCTGACCGGCAAAGGAGCTTTGCTATGATACGTGATTTTCTTTCCAAGCACAAAACTGAATGCGGCGCCTATGCTCTGGTGCTTACTCTGTGTTTTTCCCTGTTTGTCATCTATGATGCCTTTTCGGGAACCGCCGCACTGTTCCTTATTCCCGGGACACTGCTTATCTGTGCCGCTTATTTTTTTCTGTGCGCCTTTGTGGAAAAGCATAGATTTATCGGCTCTGTCCTGTTCGGATTTGTGTTTTTTATTGTGGTAAGGCTCTTTATGTTCTTTTCCCGTTACGGCATGAGCGCCTATCAGGCGATCTTTCTGGAATGGATGCTGACAAAGGGAAGCAATGCAGAAGGAGCCGTATTTTTTCTGATTTCCCTGTTTCTGTTCTTTACGTTCTTCTTTTCCGTGACCGTTTACTACTTTTCCAAGGTATTGTACCGGATGTTTTTTCTCACCTTAATCAGCCTCATTCCCTGTGTACTGTATGTAAAGGTTATGTCCGAAATCAACAACGTAAGCCTGGTACTCATTGCCCTCTGCAACGTGGCTGTCTTTATTCTGCACCGCAATTCCCTGCGCGATATGGGAAAAATCACCAAAAAGGCCACGCTGATTGCTTCCGGCGCCGTGTTCATGCTTATGATTTTCCTTGTGGCGTCCGCTATTCCCAAACAGCAGGAAGCTCCTTACTACGATGAATTTGAAGACCTGTTCATGGGCGGCGACACCTCCTCCGATATCGAAGACAGTTTTTCTGACTTAAGCGAATTTTCCGGGGATGCCTCCGGCTTTTTAAGCCAGTCCAACCGGAAAATGTACTCCATTTACGGCAGTACCGCTTCCTACTTAAAACGTCAGAATTTTGATTATTATGACTTTGCAAAAGACCGCTGGTATGCGGATGAAACCTATTCCACCACATATTCAACACCGGAAAACTGGGAGGCTGTGGAGCAGTACAAAAATCTGCCCTCCCTCCATTCTGCCCTGCTGGCGGCAGAAGAATATGAGCCGGGCTTTCTGAAGGCTCATCATTTAAATGAAATCAAGGACTTGCGGCTGCCCCTAAGCCTTCTGCAGACAACAAGAATCCAGTCGGAGAATTTCGGTGCCGCTTATTTTCTCGTTCCTTCTAACGTCATCTGTCTGGATGCGGGAGAACTGCAGGACTCCTGCCGGGTAACTCCCGGGGGAGCCTTTTTCTCCGAAGAGGGAGCCCATCCGCTCAATTTCCAGTACTCCTACAGTTACTACACCGACTATGTCTATTACAACAGCTGGATTTTGGCAGGCGGTGTGGATTTTGACAATGAAGAAGCCCTGAAGCTTCTGACAGACCTCCGCAACGTGCTGCAGGAAAACGAAGACGTCTGGTACAATACTGCCTCCTCCTATCTGCACCAGCAGATTGAAGCCGACTATTACCGGGAGCTGTGTACGGAAAATACTGTGGAAATTTCTTCGGAATTAAAGGATTTTGCGCTGTCTCTGACGGATGGGCTTTCCAATGACTACGAAAAAGCCGCCGCCATTGAAAGTTTTTTCCAGACCGGCGGATTTACTTACGATTTGCAGTATCATGCCCCGGATGATTCCCCGGAATATTTCCTGTTTACCGGAAAAACCGGCACCTGCTCGGACTTTGCTTCCGCTTATGTGCTGCTTGCCAGAGCCGCCGGACTGACCGTCCGCTATGCGGAAGGATACACCCCCGAGGCAGAAGGCGGCAACCGTTATGTCATTAAAAACCGTGACTCCCATGCCTTTCCGGAGGTATTTATCCAGAATATCGGCTGGATGGTATTTGAACCCACGGTAGCTTCTACGGGAAACGGCAGCCCTTTACGCTTTTTATCCCGGCTTCGCATGGACTACGGTTTAATGGCGGTAATCGCCTTTTTCCTTGTGGTTCTGACTGTGCTTGCCACCGTTTTACGGGTCCTGCTGCCCCTTCTTACGGAATGGGCATTCCGTATCCGTCTTCATGTTACTTCCGTCCCCTACGGCACGTTATTGGCCTATAAACGCCTGTTAAAAAAAGGAGGCCGTGTTTTCCGGGAGAATTTAAAAAGTAAAACACCCCATGAACTTTCCGAACTCTTCCTGTCCATAGGGTGTGATATTTCCTGTCTGTGTCATTATGCCGAGCAGATTTTGTATGCACCGGGCTTTGTAGCGCACATCACACAAAAGCAGCTCTGTGAGAATTACGCTTCCGCCTGCAAGGCTTTACGGCGTTACCGTAAGACCGGACGGTCCGGTAATCATAAAGCCGATGTCTGAAATGCTTCCGCCTGCGGGAATTACGCCATTGTAGCTTTCATTGGTTACATGCAGGGTATTTCCGTTTGCGGAATATTTTCCGCTCCAGCCGCTGGAAAAAGCGATATCACCGCTGAAGTGAATGTCGATTGCCCACTGGCTGGTGTCGGAGCTTCCGGGATTTTCTAACTTCACATCAAACTGGTAGCAGGTCTTGCCGCCGTCCTCCCAGCTGCTCTTTAAGGTTGCAGTTCCGTTTAAGCCGCTGCTCGTAAAGGAGAAACTCTGTCCGCTGTTACTGCTCTGTCCGTTATTGCTGTTATTCTGGCTGGTGTTCTTTCCGCCGGACTGATTGTTCTTTGCGGCATCCTTGGAATTTCCAACGGTACTGTTGCCGGTCAGGGTCTTATAAAGCCATTTTCCCGTTTCGCTTAAATCACTCTCCGTAAAATCGGAAGTCTTGTTGCAGGAGCTGCTGATTAACGCAGAGGTTTCGTTTTTATTGGAAAGATTCCATGCCACATAGCTGATGCCGTATTCGTTAATCACATCCATCCATTTCTGTGCCTGGTCATAATCCACGCCGCCGTTTCCGCTGGCATCGCAGATGCTGAACTCACTGATAAATACAGGCAGTCCCGCCTTAATGGCATTTACCATGGTGTTGCGCAGATCCTCCTTGTGCGTTGCCGCATAAAAATGCAGGGTATACATGATGTTGTCATAGCCGGTAATCGGATCCGCCGCCGCTTCATCCACGCGCTGGGACCAGTTGGGAGTACCTACAATAATGATGGCATCGTCATCGTACTTGCGGATAATGGGAATAATGTCCTCTGCATATTTCTTTACATCGCTCCAGCTTGTGCCGCCGCAGGGCTCATTGCAGATTTCATAGAGAACATTGTTCTGATCGGCATAGGTTTTTGCCATTTCCTCAAAGAATTTCTTGGCTTCGTCCTCATAGACCAACGGGCTGTTCTCATTCAGCACATGCCAGTCGATAATCACATACATATCGTTATCGGTTGCATACTGGACGCCGCGCTTCACGATATTTTTCAAATCTTCCTTATTGCCGTCGGTACAGTAACCACTGTTTTCATGGGTATACATGGCAAGACGCATGACATTTACATTCCACTCGTTACGGAACTGGCGGAACGCATTCTGGTCCACGTATGTGGGGAACCAGCCGATGCCGTGGGTGCTGATGCCCTTAAGCTGCACCGGATTGCCGTTTTCGTCCACAAGCTGGGTACCGTCCACGGAAAGAGCGCCGCATACAGAAGGTACCGCCAGGTCATAGTCCGCTGTCTTTGCCTCCGCATCCTTATCGTTTTCCGGGTCGGTCAGGCTTTCGTCCCTGCCATCGTTCTCCGTTCCGCCTTTGTTGTCGCCTGCGTTATTTTCCGCCGGTGAGCTCTCGCCGTTTTCCTCTGCAGGCTGCGTTTCCGCTTCCGCAGTCACCCTGGTTTCTGCACTGCCGTCAGCCGTCAAAAGCTTGTTTGCCTGGTTCCATTTACCGTATGCCAGTATCAGAAGTACTACTCCGGTTACGCAGAGTACCGCTCCGATAATGGCCAAAATCAGACCTGTTTTTTTCTTCATTCGCCTGTGCCCCTCCTGTTTTTGCCTAACAATACCCCGTATTGTTGCCTGTTATAAGTTTATTGAAACAGCATATAATACTGCAATTTCTGATAAGAAAGTAAAGTATCCTCCCCTGAAACGGACTCATCCGTATACCGGGTTTCTTCCGCGGAGATAACCGGAATTTCCTGCCGGAACTCCTCTAAATACTGCTGATAGGGCGACAGGGGAAGCCCCGCCGTCTGCATCACTTTGCCGGATAAATAATTGGCGCTGATTTCCACATCCTGTTCTTCCGCAATGTCGTAGTTTGCCCAGATGACAAAGGGCACCACATACCGTTCCTTCTGTTCTTCATCCGTCAACGTCGCACCGGATTTGCCGTTTGCCTGAAGCACCGGCTCCACCACGGAGTCCGTGGGCTGGTGATCGCCAAAGAAAACAATGATGGTCTTTTCTTCCTGTTCGGAGAAATACCGCACCAGACTTTCGAGCGCCGTATCCGTCTGCTTCATCAGGGACAGATAGGTATTGATGGCGTCCGCTCCGCCATCCTTAAGTGCCACATCCGGTGTAAAGTTATCAAATTTATCCGTGTAGCCGGAATGATTCTGCATAGTTACCTCGAAGAAAAATAAAGGTTCGCTTCCTTTTTTCTCGTAGGCTCTCTTGATAAAATTAAACGCCGTTTCATCACTGACATAGCTGCGCAGCCTGCCCGTCTCGGGGAAACTGTCTATAAAATCCGCCCGTTCAAATCCCAGCAGCGGATACACCGTTTCCCGGTCCCAGCCGGAAGCCTTGTAAGGGTGCGCAGCTCTTGTGGTATAGCCGAGGGACTTCAGATAAGAAGCCAGTGACTGGGTTTCCTCATGGATATACTGCTGATATGCCACACTTCCCTGAGGGAGAAATGCCATGGTATTGCCGGTTAAAAATTCAAATTCCGTATTGGCAGTGTTGCCGCCCTTGACCGATACATGCAGTTTTCCGGTAATGGCATTTTCCGCACCGTTCTGCAGGGAATGTACGAACGGCATGTAGTCCATGTTGGCATCTACCTCGCCCAGCACCGCCGGGTCGGAAAACGCTTCATCCATAATAACGATGATATTGGGTCTGTCCGTCACCTCTCCTACAGATTTTTCGGCAAGAAGCGCCGCTTCTTCCTCCGCATCGTAGCCGTCCGGCACATCCACATCAATGTACTGCAGCTCTAATAGAAATGCCACCGCCGTACCGTCCTTGTAGCTCATGGTCGTCGGGGTAAACAGCTTGTCGTACATCCTGATGTCCTGCTCCACGAATTCCTCATTGTGAAGCAGATTGATATACACACTTAGGAGCACCAGCGCGCTTAACGCACTGACACTGCGGAATATCCATCCCTTTTTCAGTTTATTCTTTCCGAACAGAATAATCACCACTGCAAGCAGGGCAAATCCTATCATGGCTGCCAGCGCACGGGTTGTCAGGGTGTAGGAAAAATTGTCCGCCACACTTAACGCCGTGCCGATGGAATAAAAATCCCATGGCTGGATGGGCTGTGAGCGGAACTTCAATACAAAATAATTGGCAAGACCATATATAAAAAAGATGCCGGTTTCCAAAAGTAGGGCTATCCGCAGTCTGCCGGTTACCGTGTAAAACAATACCATCAGTAACTCAAAGAAAATAATGTTGTAAATCTGGATACCCGTCCGCATATCCTTAAACGGATTATGGGTAAACCATTCAAACAGATAAAACACAAAAATCGGTACCAAAAGGGCCAGTACCGTTTTTGCTATTTCATTTTTATGGAATTTCATACTAAAACCTTTCCCTACAAAATTCTTCTTACCGACAAAATGGTTCTGTAGGTTGCCTTGCTTACCTTGATGCCGGTTCTTGCGCTGCTGGCGTGCACAATGTAGCCACCGCCGATATAGAGCGCCACGTGTCCATCATAGCAGATTAAATCGCCCGGCTGGGCATTTTCATAGGAAACTTCCTTACCTGCGCTCCGCTGGGAATAGGATGTGCGGGGAAGAGAATAATTAAAATCACTGTAAATACGGTAGGTAAAGCCGGAACAATCCGCACCCTTCGTAAGGCTGGTGCCGCCCGCAACGTAAGGATTACCAATAAACTGGCAACCGTACCGGGCTATCTGCTTTCCCAAGTCACTTCCCTTGGCATTGTTGATAATCTCCGCCACATTAGTGCTAACGGTGTAGGTACCGTTTGCCGCATTCTTTCTTTTCTGCTCATCCTGCAGTTTCTTTAAGTCCGCCTGCTCCTGCTTGATCTTCGCCGTCAGAGCCTTGGCTTCCTGCCTTGCTTTGGCAATCTGCGTATCAAAGTCCGCAGACTGCTTTTTCTTTTCCGCAAGCAGAACGTCAAGCTGCGCCTTCTGGTCTTCCATGGACTGTTTATCCACCAAAAGCGCTGCCTTGTCAATCTCAAGCTGGTCCCAGATTTCCTTGGTTTCCACACGGGAAGCCTCGTACTCATCCAGAAGCTTTTTGTCATAAGAATAAACCGCCTCTATGTAGCTGGCATTGTTCAGAATTTCGCTGAAGGAAGATGCGGAAAAAATGGTGTTCAGGTAATCCGTCTCGCCGGTTTCATACATGAACTGAATCTGGCTGACCATGGCAGCATACTGCGTTTCTTCTTTTTCTTTTGCTTCTTCATACAGAGCTTCCGTAGTCTCAATATCCGCTTCCTTGGTGGCGATGTTTTCCTCGAGGACGCCGATTTCTGCCATTGTGTTTAAGAGCTCCGCATCCAGATCGGAGATTTCCTCTTCCAGCAGATCCTGCTCATCTTCAAGTCCTGCAATGTTGTCGTTGATATTGGAAAGCTGCCCCTGATGGTTTTTGATGTTCTCCCGGATTTCCCCGATGGAGGTAGCATACACAGGAAGCACCGTACCAAAAAGTATGGCACATACCAATATACAGTTTATAAGTCTTTTAGCTGTCTTTTTCATTGGTCTCCTTCCCACCCGCAGGGCAATCTTTTTATCTTTTAGAAATTACAGTTCGCAGTTGTTTACGGTTCTGGGGAACGGGATAACGTCGCGGATGTTGCCCATTCCGGTCAGATACATAACGCATCTTTCAAAGCCCAGACCAAAGCCGGCATGACGTACGGAACCGTATCTGCGGAGATCAAGATAGAAATCGTAATCTTCCTTCTTCAGGCCCAGTTCATCCATTCTCTGCTCTAAGAGCTCCAACTTATCCTCTCTCTGGCTGCCGCCGATAATTTCGCCGATACCGGGTACTAAGCAGTCCATAGCGGCAACAGTCTTGCCGTCATCGTTTAACTTCATGTAGAATGCCTTGATCTCCTTCGGATAATCGGTAACGAATACCGGGCGCTTGAATTCCTTTTCGGTCAGGTATCTTTCATGCTCGGTCTGTAAATCGCAGCCCCAGAATACCTTATATTCAAATTCATCATTGTGTTTTTCCAAAATCTTGATGGCATCGGTGTAGGTAACATGACCAAAATCGGAATTTACCACATGCTGCAGTCTTTCAATCAGTCCCTTATCTACATACTGGTTGAAGAATGCCATTTCCGCAGGTGCATTTTCCAGTACATAGCGGATTACATACTTTAACATGCTCTCAGCCAGCACCATGTCGTCTGTCAGGTCTGCAAATGCCATTTCCGGCTCAATCATCCAGAACTCAGCCGCATGACGGGTGGTGTTGGAATTTTCCGCACGGAAGGTAGGTCCGAAGGTATATACATTCTTGAATGCAAACGCATAGGTTTCTACGTTTAACTGTCCGCTTACGGTCAGATTGGTTGGCTTACCGAAGAAGTCCTTGCTGTAATCCACGGCGCCGTCCTCCGTCTTAGGAATGTTGTTCAGATCCATGGTGGTTACCTGGAACATTTCACCGGCACCCTCACAGTCGCTTCCGGTAATGAGCGGTGTATGCACATAGACAAAGCCTCTCTCCTGGAAGAACATGTGGATTGCATAAGCAATCAGGGAACGAACACGGAACACTGCCTGGAAGGTGTTGGTTCTGGGACGGAGATGGGGAATGGTTCGCAGATATTCAAAGCTATGACGTTTCTTCTGCAAAGGATAATCGGAAGTGGACTCTCCTTCCACAAACGCTTCCTCCGCCTGCATTTCAAAAGGCTGCTTAGCATCGGGTGTTGCCACGATGGTACCCTTTACCACAACTGCGGAGCCAATGTTTAACCTGGTCAGCTCTGCAAAGTTTGCGAGCTTGTCGCTGTATACTACCTGAAGGGTTTCAAAATAAGTACCGTCATTGATGACGATAAATCCGAATGTCTTGGAATCACGGTTGCTACGTATCCAGCCGCCTACGGTTACTTCTTTGCCAATAAAGCTTTCTCTGTCACGATATAAATCTCTGATATCTGTTAACTCCATCTCTCTGCTCCTCTTTCTTTTTATTCTGTCATCTGTATTTTTACAACTAAACTGTTCGCAAATGCCCCGTATTAATATTCGGTAACATTGCCGTTTTCATAAATAAAATCTACGACCTTTTCGTACAGGAAATATTCCCGGAACTCTTCTTTATCCCTGTCGCCCAGCATATCCTCTACGGTGTCATAGTTATTTTCACTTGCCATTTCGGTCAGCTTTTCTTCCAGTTCGGCATCGTCAATGCTTAAGTTCTCCTTTGCCGCAATATACTGGAAAATCATGCTCTGTCTTGCGCTGGTTTCAGCAGACATCTGAATATAGGTCTGGGAATCCATGCTGTTGGTATACATGCTGTAGGTATCAATGTCCACGCCGTAGTTGGCAGCCTGTGCTTCCATGGTGGAAGTAAGCTGCAGAGAATATTTGTCTACTAAGGACTTGGGCAGCGCACTTACGGTTGCAATGTCGTCAAGCTGGGAAATAACTGCATTTTCCTTTGCCACACCGTAGTTGTACTTAGCGCTGGCTTCCAGGTATTCACGACAGAAATCCAAAAATTCCTGCACGTTGTGATAAGTGCCGTCCGTAAAGCTTTCGATTTCGGAATCAACCATTTCGGAGCTGTTGGATGCGCAGATAAAGTTTACGGTTACGGTAAATACCACGTCCTGTCCTGCCAGGTCCGCATTCTGATAGCCTTCCGGGAAGGTCAGGTTCAAATCTACGGTATCGCCAACATTGACGCCGATTAAGCCGTCTTCAAAACCGTCGATAAAGCTGCCGCTGCCGATGGTTAAATTGTAACCCTGTGATGTACCGCCGTCAAATGCCACGCCGTCTTTTTTGCCTTCAAAATCAATGTTTACGGTATCGCCGGATTCTACTACGCTCTTCTCCACATTGCTCTTGGCGCCCATCTGATTGTAGGTCTGTATGGCGATGGTTTCCACATCTTCGTCCGTTACTTCTGCCTGCTTGGCAATGGAGAGCTCCAGTCCCTTGTAATCGCTGCTCATGCTGACATTGCTGAGCACATCCACATCGCCGTCCACCACGGGAATTTCGCTTTCGTACTCCGCTGCCGTGGTCGCGCCGGCAATGGCGGATTCATTCTGGGACTCGGTCGTATTTCCGCCATCTGTATTGGTTTTATCTCCGCATCCGGCAAGTACACCGAGTGTCAGGGAAAGTGCCAGTAAAACTGCAAATCTTTTTTTCATAATAAACCTCATTTCTTTCGCTTTTTTACAAAGCGGCTTCTTATTTTATATCACAAATACACCCGATTTACAAGAGCGGAGACAGGAGCCGGCACACTTGTTCTTTCACGCGGAGCCCAGGTTTCCGCGAAGTATACATGCTTTTTGTAATTCTGGTACATTTATCCAGGTCCTTTTTAAAATATCCCGTCATTTCCTTCGCCTTGTTCCGGTCGTACAGAACCGCATTCACTTCAAAATTCAGGGCAAAGCTGCGGATGTCCATATTTGCCGTACCGTAGCAGAGCACTCTGTCGTCCACCACGATACCCTTCGCATGCAGGAAACCATCGTTATAGATATAGCAGTTGGCGCCCGCCATGACAAGCTCTCCCATGTAGGAATAGGTTGCCCAGTATACAAAGGGATGGTCGGGCTTGCAGGGAATCATCAGGTTTACCTCCACGCCGGAATAAATCGCCATAAGCAGGGCGGAAAGCATGGACTCGTCCGGAATAAAATACGGCGTCTGAATATAGATTTTTTCCTTTGCCTTGTGGATGAGCCGGATATAGTTGTCGCGGATGGGCTCTAAGGAAGTATCGGGACCGCTGTATATAATCTGCATATAGCAGTTGTCCCTCGCCGCCGGTGCAAAGCCCGCCATATAGCGGGGATTGGAAAACAGATGATCCTTCGCCGCATAGTTCCAGTCAAGTAAGAAACGCAGCTCCAGTCCCATGATGCCCTCGCCGCGGATGCGCAGATGGGTATCCCTCCAGTAGCCGAATTTCGGAACCAGACCAATATATTCTTTTCCGATATTAAAGCCGCCCACATAGGCAACCTTATTGTCAATCACCACAATTTTACGGTGGTTCCGGTAATTGATACGAAGCTGCAGCCTGCGGAAAAGCGCCGGGAAAAATTCTGCGGTTTCAATGCCCGCTTCGTTTAAGCTCTTCCAGAATTTCGGTTTCACGGAGCGGCAGCCCATGGCATCAAACAGAATGCGCACCTCCACACCTTCCTTCGCCTTCTCCACCAGCACATCCTTAATGCGGTTGAACAGCACATCATTTTTAATGATGTAATACTGGATATGGATGAATTCCTTTGCCTCCCGGATGTCCTGTATAAGGGCGTCGAATTTCTCATTGCCGTCCGTAAAAATGTCCACGTCATTGGTATCGGTGAGCACGCTGCCGGTAGTGTTTAAGTTAAACAGCACCAGATCCGTATAGCCCTTTAAGTCCGGGTCACCCTCTTCGTACTCCTTGCTCTGGATTTTGTGCTCCTGCTGCCGGATGGCCTCATTCAGCTTATCCTCGATTTCCTTCACACGGAACATCTTCTGCTTGTGCATGTCCGTCCCGATAAGAAGATAAAAAATAAAACCTACCACAGGGACAAAATACAACGCAAGAAGCCATGTCCAGACTGTCTTGGGATCCTTCCTCTGGAAAAAAACCACCGCCACGGCAAATATTAAATTAAAAAATACCAGGTGATTGAAAAAAAAACGAATCCCCTGCATGGTAATATCCAGCACCTGATACACGTTTTTCCCGCCTTTCCGCAGATTTCCAAGGTTCGGCAGCATACCTGTCCGTATTCCGCCACCCCTTTATTTGTTTGAGTATACCACACATTATTTCTAAAAAATACCCCAAAAATGCGTATTGCCTTATCCTAAAAACAATGTTACAATGTTGCTTGCAAAGTAATTTTTAGGAGGTTTCCCGGTGAGTACTGGTTGGATTATCACACTTATTGTTATCGGCGTTCTGGTCGCCATACTGGTTGTACTGTATTTTCTTGGAAAGAAGGCACAGAAAAAGCAGGCGGAGCAGCAGGTTCTCTTAGAGCAGAACAAGCAGACCGTTTCCATGCTTATCATAGATAAAAAACGAATGAAGATGAAGGACTCGGGACTCCCCGCCATGGTCATGGAGCAGACACCGAGGCTCATGCGCAACTCCAAGCTTCCCATTGTAAAAGCGAAAGTCGGTCCCCAGATTCTTTCCTTAGTCAGTGATGAAAAGATTTTTGACAGCATTCCCGTGAAAAAGGAAGTCAAGGCAATCGTCAGCGGTATTTATATTTTGGACGTAAAGGGACTTCACGGCAAGCTTCCCGCTGCACCCGTAAAGAAGAAAGGCTTCTTCAAGCGTGCTCTGGAAACCGCCCAGGAAAAGGCAGGAGCAAAGCCTGTTAAATAGTGATTGAAAACAAAGGGTATGTACGCCGGTACATACCCTCTTTTTTTGTTATCTGTTATGTTCTTTATGCCTGAACAATTTTTATGCTTTCTGCGATATCTTCATCCGTAAAAAACATTCCGCCAGCGGCTTTTCTTCCGCCTCGAGAGCATATTCGATACGGATTTCGATTTCCTCATCCGTTTCCTTCACGTTGATTTTGCGGGTGTCCACCGCCAGATTCATTTTTCCGTAGGGCGTATGGTACTGGGTGGGGTGTTTTTTCTGCTCTTCAAAAATCATGGTGGTGCTTATGGCGCCGCTGCGTACCAGCTCCACGCCGTTTTTGTGCAGCTTTACCCTTGTTTTCACGGGTTCTTCCATCCCTTCCTGCGCTTCTTCATAAAAAAGGTAATGGCATTCCCCTTTCTTAAAATACCTGGCATCCGCTTTCATTTCCTGGCTGTCGCGGTCTTCCCCGAAAGACTGCACACCCTTTATGGTAAGAGAAACTTCTTCTGTCAACTGTTCTGCCTTCCTTCCGCTTTGTTATCTGCCGGGTGCTTTCTAATACTCTTCAATGTTCACCTGCTTGGCAGAGAGGATTCCGTATTTGATAATGGAATTGGCAAACCGGATAAATTTCTCAGTGGTATCACTCACATAAAACTGGTACTGGTTGTCACCCAGCCCCGGTGCATTTTCCCGAAGCAGATTTTTTTCCGCCAGCATCTCTTTTAATTCCCTTGCGGTTTCATAAGCCGGGTTCACCAGATTAACCTTTTCTCCCATAATGCGGCCGATGGTGGAACGGATAAGGGGATAATGGGTGCATCCTAAAATCAGGGTATCTATATCCAGATCAATCAACTCCGTCAGATATCTTCTGGCGATTTCATCCGTTACCGGGTCCTGCAGAAGTCCTTCTTCCACCAGGGGCACAAACAACGGGCACGCCTTGCCCCATATCTGTACCTTGGGATTTAACTCTTTTATGTATTCGCCGTAAATATGGCTGTTGATGGTTGCCTCCGTGGCAATGACACCGATTTTTCCGTTCCGGGTGGTATCGGCGGCGGCTTTGGCACCTGGCTTTACCACACCCATAATGGGAATGTCGAATTCCTTTTCCAGTTCATCCAATGCATAGGCGCTCGCCGTATTGCATGCCACCACGATGGTTTTCACATGATGCGTTTCCAAAAAACGTACAATCTGCCTGGAAAACCGGGTTACGGTTTCCTTGGATTTATTGCCGTAGGGCACCCTTGCAGTATCCCCGAAATATACGATTTTTTCATTGGGAATCTGACGCATGATTTCTCTTGCCACGGTCAGCCCGCCGATACCGGAATCAAACACGCCGATGGGTGACTCCCTGTCTATTCTGTCATTGTTCATAACTCTGTCCTCAACATTTTGGCAGGCATGCTCAGAACCAGTTTTTCAACAGCTCCCAGAGCCTGCTCTTTGCCTTTATTTCCTCCGGCTTTGCTGAAAGCAGCCGGTAATAAAGCTCGCTGCCGTACTCCGTTTCTTCCTCCGTCTGTCCGTCCTCACAGACCACCCGGCAGGTATCCTCGTTTAAGCAGAACTCCGGGTAAAACAATCCGAAGAACGCACATGCCGCCAGCAGCAAGCTTACTTTTTTTATTCTGTAAATCCATTTTTCCATAGAAAGACCTCTCTGTTCCTATAAGCGGATATTTTCCGCTATTCTGTTACAGAGAGTATGGACACTCTTTCTTTCCTTTATACCCTTCAGGCATGCGCGGCATTTTTTTCCTGCTCCTTATGCAGCTGGCGCATAATGGCATTTTCCTGATTGTCTATGTGAAGCTTTGCCGTTTTCGCCGCCGTTGCCTTATCCTTATTCCGGATGCAGTCAAATAAAATCCGGTGCTCCGCAATCAGCTGTTCATGAGTGCTGACGTCCTTGATGTATTCAAAACGGTACCGGTACATCTGTTCCGATAAGTTGTTGATAAGCTGTACCAGACGGGTGTTGCCGGCAGCCTTCACTATGATGTTGTGAAACTCCACGTCCGCCTGGGCAATTTTCTTCGGGTCCCCGGTAGAAACTGCCTTTTCAAAGGACTCGCATGCCTTTCCCAGCGCTGTAAGCTCCTCGTCGTTAATACGGTCGCAGGCAAGCTCCACACTGAGTGCATCCAGCGCCCTTCTTACCTCCAGCACATCCCTTAAACTCTTTTCGGTAATCTGCGCCACTTCCGCGCCTCTTCTGGGAATCATGGTCACCAGACCTTCCAGTTCCAGCTTGCGGATTGCCTCCCTTATGGGGGTACGGCTGACGCCCAGCTTATTTGCCAGATGAATTTCCATCAGTCTTTCACCCGGCTTCAGCTCCCCTGTTAAAATTCCCTGTCGTAATGTATTGAATACCACATCTCTTAATGGAAGAAATTCATCCATATTTGTCTGTAGGTTTTCCTGCATATGCCCTCTCATTCTGCCGTGTAATGCTTTATGCGGATACAAATTCCGTCACGAAAATCTGTTTTACCGGCTGATAACCTTTCTCTGTCCACTGCATCTCTGCCTGCTTTTGCTCCAATACCTCTTTGCAGTGTACTGCTTCCTCTTTATTCTTAAATATCCCGAAAACGGTGGGTCCGCTGCCGCTCATCATGGCTCTCACCGCTCCGTTTTCTTCCATCAGCTCTATCAGTCTGCCGATAACCGGATAGGACGGCGACGTCACATCCTGAAGTACATTTCCCATTCTGTCTGTTACCCCGTGCAGACTTCCCTCCCGGATGGCATCCACCATGCCGTCTATATCAGGATGCTTCGTTTCTTCCGATAAATTCAGCCTGCCGTAAACTTCTTTGGTGGAAACAAATAAATCCGGCTTGGCTAAAAGCACTGCTGCCTCCGGTACATCCGGCAGCGGCGTCAGTTTTTCACCGATTCCTTCCGCCAGCGCCGTACCGCCCATGATGCAGTAAGGAACATCGGCTCCTATTTTTACCCCAAGCTCCTTTAATGCATCTTCGGAAAGGCCCGTTTTATACAAAATATTCATACCCTTAAAGACGGCTGCCGCATCCGTACTGCCGCCGGCAAGCCCCGCCGCCACGGGAATACGTTTTATAAGCTGTATCTCCACACCGCCCTTCACGCCGGTGCTCTCTAAGAAAAGCTTTGCCGCCCGGTAGGCTAAATTGGTATCGTCACAGGGTATCTCGCCGTTTTCCGTGGAAAACTTGATGCCCTCCGGTATTTTTCTCAAGATTACGGTATCATGCACACCCACGGTCTGCATCACCATTTTCACTTCATGGTAACCGTTAGGCAGCCTGCCCACCACATCCAGTCCGAGATTGACCTTGGCATGGCCCTGCATTTCTATACTATCGTCCGTCATTTCGCATTTGGTTTCCTTTCTTCAGGAATTGTACTTAATTATATACAATTTGGTGTTTTTCGTCAATGACTTGAAGAAAAGCCCTGCCGCAATGGCAAGGCTTTTTATTACATTCCCTTCACAATAAGAAGTTTATCCCCCGGATGGACTTCATCCGAGTTCATTTCATTGACTTCTTTTATTTTATCCACCGGCACATAATATTTTTTACCGATATTCCACAGGTTATCCTCCGCACCCGCCACGTAAATCACCATGCCGGGCAGATCGTTTACTTTTTCCGTATCCAGGTCCGTGATTTTCAAATCCTTTATAAGGGAAACAGGCTGCTTGCGGAAGCAGATTGCCTGGAAGTCCAGAACTGCCTTCACATCCATTTCTTCGCTGTCCACCATAACCACCTGCAGAGGCCCGGTTTCCGCCAGAAGCTTTACCTCATCCTCCGGCCGGATATCCGGTACTTCCAGCGTATAGCTAAACGGCAATACTCCCGTTACACTGCGGTAGGGCGCTATGTCGTCCCCGGTAATGTAAAGCACCTGCACATTTAAGGTACCCTCCGCCAAAATGCCTTCTTCCGTAATAGCAGTGCGGTCCAATACCACCTCGCCCCGGCTGTGGATCACCTGCAGCACCCTTTCCTCGGAATGCTCTAATTTCAGCCGGTCGGACACCTTGCTCTTTCCGGCTATCCGCATGAGAAGCTGCTTGCAGGCCGCTTCCTTTTCCAGACATTCCACTTCCCTTGTAACGCCGTAAACATCTGAAACCATGCTGATGTTTTCTTCTTCGTAGAGTTTTATAGACACATCCAGCACCAGTTCCAGCGAAAGCATTCGTTCCTCGCCGTCGAAATCCGGTTTGACTTCCAGATTTTTCTGTCCGATTTCAAATGTTATCAGCCCTGTCATGTCATCCCGGCTGCCGCTGCACTCTAAATTCCGGTTAAACGGAATGGTGTTTTCATAGAAACGGATGGGGGTATTCTCACCCTCCCCTTCATACAAAACAAAAATATGGATATCGCCCTGCACAGAAATACTTTCGCCCATGGGCTTAAAGGTAACGCCCTCCAAATCCACATCTTCCCACAGAATATGGAAAATATTGGGGTAATTCTGGGGCATGGAAATTTCCTCTTTCAGCCGCAGGATATCGTTTTTCTGAATGGCAATCTGCGCCGCATTTACATTGCTTTTCCTAAATTCCAACGGGCAGACCTCTTCCTCCGAAAACAAATCCACCGGCGCTTCTTCGTCATACAGCTCCTCCACACAGGCTTTCAGGGTAAAGAGCGCCTGTACGGAAAGCTTCCGGGAATTGATTTCTCCCACCGTCAAATCTTCCAGACACGCCTTTACCGTTACCGCATCCGTTCCCTGCACCCCTTCCATGTAAAGCTGCTCTTCAAACGGAATTTTGCCGTCGATATTGACCAACATCTGTCCCTCGTCCTTCGTCTGGTAAAGCACCGAAAAAAGAAGTCTTCCCCTGACGCTTACATGGTCTTCTGTAGGTTTGACTTCTTCTATCTGTATCACTGCCTTGTGAAGAATAATCCCGCCCACGTCCGGCTTGTTGTCGGGAACGTTGATGTCTTCTTCCAAAGTGACCTGCGCGGCACTCTGGCATTTGATACGGTCCATATGTATGTTTTTCTTAATCAGTTCCACTTTCGCTACCTCCATACAAGTACTGCTTATAGGTACTATATGAAGGCAGCGAAGGAAATATGCTAAATAACCGCGCCGATTAGTTCGTTGATATCTTCCACTCCGTACTTCGTCATATATTCTTCGATACCGGCAATGACTTTTTCCGTGGAATACGGGTCAAAGAAATTGGCTGCGCCCACACTGACTGCCGTAGCGCCCGCCATCATGAATTCAATGGCATCCTCACCGCTTAAGATACCGCCCATACCGATGATTGGGATGTTTACGGCATGCGCCGCCTGATACACCATCCGCACGGCTATGGGTTTGATTGCCGGACCGGACATACCGCCCGTTTTATTGGCAAGGGCAAATTTTCTCCGGTGAATGTCGATTTTCATGCCGGTCAGGGTATTTATCAGGGAAATAGCATCCGCACCCGCTGCTTCCGCCGCTTTTGCCATCTCGCCGATGTCCGTTACATTGGGACTTAACTTCATGATAATAGGCTGCTTCGCATGCTTTTTAATTTCCGCGGTAATCTCTTCCAGCGCTTCCTTCTTCTGTCCGAAAGCAATGGCGCCTTCCTTTACGTTGGGGCAGGAAACGTTGATTTCCAGCATATCCACGGGCTTGTCCGCCAGCTTTTCCACCACTTCCACGTAATCCGCAATGGATTTTCCGCACACGTTCACAATCACTTTTGTATCATACTGCTGTAAAAACGGAATGTCTCTTTCCATAAAGACATCGATGCCCGGGTTCTGCAGACCGATGGCATTTAACATACCGCCGTATACCTCGGCAATTCGCGGCGTCGGGTTGCCGGGCCAGGGCACATTTGCCACGCCCTTGGTTACAACTGCACCTAATTTATTCAAATCCACAAATTCGCCGTATTCCATACCGGAGCCGAAGGTACCGGAGCCAGTCATAACGGGATTTTTGAATTCTACTCCTGCAATTTTCACACTTGTATTCATCAGATTTCCACCTCCTGTGCCTCAAATACGGGGCCTTCCGTACAAATTCTGGTGTTGTTCACATGGGAATGCGGGTCCTTCTTTGCGGTCTTTACCACACAGCCTAAGCACGCGCCGATTCCGCATGCCATGTGTTCCTCTAAGGAAATATAGGCGGGAATGCCCGCTTCTTCCGCATACTTTTTAATGACACGAAGCATGGGCATGGGGCCGCAGGCAAAAATCATGTCGGCGGTAAGCTTGTTTTCCCGGATGGCATCCATGACATTTCCTTTGGTGCCCAGACTGCCGTCCTCCGTAGCAATGTATAAATCCCCTCTTCTGTCCAAATCCTTGTCCAGAAAAGTTTCACTGTTGCGGTAGCCGACAATAATCTGCTTTTCTCCCTGAATAGTCTTGGCAAGCTGCACCATGGGAGGAATACCCACGCCGCCGCCGATTAGAAATACCTTTTTTCCTTTCGCCAAATCTGCCGGGAAACCGTTTCCCAGGTTGCCGAGCAGTTCCACGTTATCTCCGGTGTTCAGGGTGGCAAACTCACTGGTTCCCTTTCCGACCTTCCGGTATACCAGACGCATCATGCTTTCTGTGGGAATGACCTCGCATATACTGATGGGGCGACCCAGCAGCGCGCTTTTGTCCTTGGGATATACGCATACAAACTGTCCGGGGCGCGCCGTTTCCGCCAGCTCCGTGCTCATCCACAAATCATAGATGTCCGGGCCGATTTTTTTCTGGGAAAGCACCTTGGCCGTTACTTTCTTCTTTGTCATGATTGTTCCTCCTCACGTTTACTGTAAACTATCTTTCCCCCGCAAATGGTGTAATAAACCTGTCCTTTTACTTTTCTTCCAAGGAAGGGGCTGTTCTGGGATTTTGAAACAAAACCGTCTATCACATACTCTTCCTTCGGGTCAAACAACACAATATCCGCCGGGCCGTTTTCGGTAAGTCTGCCTGCCGGAAGATGGTATAAATCCGCCGGATTGCAGGTCAGCTTTTCCAGTACCGACATCAGTGTCATATCTCCTGTTTCCACAAGCTCCGTCACACTTAAAGGCAGTGCCGTTTCCAGTCCGATGATGCCGCTGGGCGCCTCTGTAATCGGTTTTTCTTTTTCTTCTTTGCTATGCGGAGCATGGTCTGTGGCAATCATGTCAATGGTGCCGTCTTTTAATCCCTCTATTATGGCACGTCTGTCACTTTCTTCCCGTAAAGGCGGGTTCATCTTGGCAAGTGTGCCGTACGTGATGACTGCATCCTCTGTCAGGGTGAAGTGATGGGGCGTAGCTTCTGCATGGATATTGCTGCCGCGCTTCTTTGCCTGACGCACCAGTTCCACCGCTTCCTTGGTGCTGATATGCTGGATATCAATCGCCGCACCGGTCTTTAAGGCAATCTCCAGATCCCTGCCAACCAAATCTATCTCCGCTTCTCTCCTGGAGCCGCCAATATGGTAATGGGCTGCCGCTTTTCCCGCATTCACACCGTTGTTCTCGATGTAAGCGGGGTTTTCCTCATGAAAGCTCAACGGCATTTGAAGTGCCGCCGCCCGCCTCATGGCTTCTTCCACAATTTCTTCCGATAAAACGGGCACTCCGTCATCGGTAAAGCCTACCGCACCTTTTTGCGCCAGCTCTTCCATGGGCACGATTTCTTTTCCCTGCATGCCCATTGTCACGGTAGCGCAGGTATACACATGAATGCCGGTCTGCTTCCCTTTTTCTATCACGTAACGGAGTGTTTCCTCATTGTCCACGCAGGGCTTCGTATTTGCCATCAGAACCACGGTGGTGTAGCCGCCCTTTGCCGCTGCCTTCGCACCGGTTTCGATGTCCTCTTTATAGGTAAAGCCCGGATCACGGAAATGGGAATGCACGTCCACAAGTCCCGGCGCCGCCACAAGCCCCTCGGCATCAATCACCCTAAGAGAAGCCGGTTCTGCCGCCAGTTCTTCTTCCTTTATCTGACCGATTTTAACAATTTTTCCGTCTTTTAACAGGATATCTGCTTTTTCTTCCCTGCCGCCGGCGGGGTCTGTCACATAAGCATTTTTTATGAAAATCATCTGCTTTTTCCTTTCTTCGTCCGCTCTGCCTCCTCATCAAGACACGGGATTTGTTTCTGTTGTCTTATCTTTTAGAATATCATATTTTCCGCATATGGAATACCTTTTTTTCATAACTATTAATAACATCCTGAATCAGAAAGGAAATTTTATGCGATTGTCAAAGTTCACTGCAGTTTTGCTCATCGTCGGTCTTCTCCTGCTTTGCGGCTGCAGCCTGGGAACCGGTGAAAATACCAAGCTCCGGGATATGGAATTTACGGTACTTTCGGAAGAGGTTCTTCCGGATGAATTAAAGGGGCTCATTACCGAGAGGAAAAAAGACGCCTTCAGTTTTACATATACCGATGAGAGTTATCTGTATCTGTGTGTCGGTTACGGCGAGCAGCCCACCGGCGGTTACAGTATCGCGGTAAACGAACTGTATCTGACGGAGAACGCCATTTGTGTGGACACCTGTCTGCTGGGTCCCTCTCCCGATGAAAAAACCTCCGACGCCCCTTCATATCCCTATATTGTCATCAAGACGGAATATATGGATAAAACGGTGGAATTTCAGTAATTGTCTTTCCCTCCTTTGTATGGTAAACTGAAAATGATTACGCATACAAAGGAGATTTTCCATGCTTCGACTGATTATTGTAGCAACCTTCGTTATTTTGTTTTTAATCTGCTCCATTCCCCTCTTTTTTATCGAATGGCTTATCGGCAAATGGAAGCCGGATGTGAAATCCCGCAGTTCCCTTGCCATTGTAAACTGGGCATTCCGCGTGGTCGCTTTTCTTTCCGGCACCAAGGTCATTACCGTTGGCGAAGAAAACGTACCAAAGGATAAAGCTGTACTGTATGTGGGAAACCACCGCAGCTTTTACGACATTATTTTAACCTATCCCAAAGTACCGCGTCCCACCGGCTATGTGGCAAAAAAGGAAATGCTCAAGGTTCCCCTGCTTTCTGTCTGGATGAAATACCTGCACTGCTTATTTCTTGACCGTGACAACATAAAGGAAGGCTTAAAAACCATCCTGCAGGCCATTGAAATGGAAAAATCCGGTATTTCCGTCTGCATTTTCCCGGAAGGCACCCGCAACAAAACCGCCGATACCTTCCTGCCGTTCCACGATGGCAGCTTTAAGATTGCCGAGAAATCCGGCGCGCCGATTATTCCCATGACCATCGTCAATTCAGCAGCCGTTTTTGAAGACCATTTCCCCAAAATAAAAAAGGCCACCGTAGTCATTGAATACGGTAAGCCGATTTACTTAAATGAAATGTCCCGGGAAGAAAAGAAAGTGATAGGCGCCACCGTGAAAGCGGTCATTGAAGAAACCTATTTCCGGAACAAAGAGAAATATTTCGGAGAGGCAAAATAAGCCTCTCCGTTTTTTATATAAAAGGACAGATAATTCATATCATTTACATGACTAATTAAAAATATTTTGAAATAGTTATTGACATTTTCTCAACATTTGTTATACTAAAGAAAAAGCTGATTAAAATATTTTTGAAATAGCATGTTGCTTTCTTCTACTTATAGTAAACATTTTATAGCAAGCATTCCGGGAGCACAGTTGTATGGGTGAAAACAATATTTTTAAGGTCCTTGCCGATAAACAGCGGCGGGATATTCTGGTGATGTTAAAGGACGGCAGGCTGAACGCCGGGGAAATTGCCGAAAGGCTTTCTGTGACACCGGCTGCCCTGTCCTACCACTTAAAGCTTCTAAAAGGCGCCGATTTAATTTTACTGTGTTTTATCAGAAAGTTCATCCGACATGCATGAGAAACTAAAATTAGTGCTCCTGTAATATATGCCATTTTATATTGGTGGTTC